>Ga0207053_10360_pt1 | contig 10650 bp, 6 predicted proteins | sample Alteio_BWMinCont_59_FD_153290 | JGI IMG/M metagenome (GOLD analysis project Ga0207053, IMG submission 153290) | Enriched cells from forest soil in Barre Woods Harvard Forest LTER site, Petersham, Massachusetts, United States -... | ecosystem: Environmental > Terrestrial > Soil > Temperate forest >...
GGCTCGGCCTCAAGCGCGCTCTGGCCAGCAATCTAGCCGAGATGGCCGCCGTTGAAAACACGCAAGGAAAAGTTGACGCCGCTCTTTCCAACTACAACCAGGCCCTGCAACTTCAGCGCGAGATCGGTATGAAGAAGGAGGTTGGGGCCACGCTTATTAACATGGGTGTGGTTTACCAATCGAAGGGCGATTACGACAAGGCGTTACAGAATTACAAGGAATCGCTAACCATACAGCGCGACGCTGGCGACGAAAATTATCAGGCCCTGTGCCTGAACAATATAGGCGGCGTTTATTTGGGTAAGGGAGATACTGACAATGCGCTGACTTACCTCCAGCAGGCGTTGCAATTGCGCGAGAAGCTCAACCTTCCCGCAGCTATCGCAGAGACCTTGACAAGTCTGGGCCAGGCTTACAGCAGTACCGGCCAGTATGATCAGGCCTTGGCGACTTCCATGCGGGCCTTGGATCTGTGGCGTAAGACCGGCAACGCTCGAGGAGCTGCCTATGAATCTCATGACATCGGGTTGGTGTTTCAAGGTCAAGGACGCTTCGGGGCAGCCGCGAATGCCATGCAAGAAGCAGTCAACGGCTACCGCGCGGTAGGCGACCGCAGCGAAGATATGGTCGAACTTCTCAACGATCTGGCAGACAGCCTCGCGCAAGCCGGACGCGCGTCCGAGTCTGAGCCTCTGCTGCGCGAAGCTCAAACCATCGTGCATGACCTGAAAAACGAAACCGCCCAGGCTGAATTGCTTAGTACCCAGGGAGACGTTAAGCGCTACAGCGGCGATTCGAAGTCGGCCGCTGGATTCTATGGCCAGGCTTTGCGTGCAGCTTCGCACGGCACCGACCCGGTCGAAATCCTGATTTGCAGACTGCATGTTGCGGAAATCGCGTTAAGCACGGGAGCCCCGGATTCCGTCATCCAGGAATTGCGCAAATTGATACAACAAGCGGATGACCACGACTTAAAGTACCTTTCGCTGGAAACCTCTGTCGATCTGGCAGAAGCCCTGATCGAACGCAAAAGCTACGCCCAGGCCCAGCAGGAACTGCAGACCGACTTGGGCAAGAGCGAGAAGCTCGGATCACGCTATCAAACTGCCCGCATTCACTATCTGCTCGCCACTGCGCTTCGGCTTGGCGGAAATGGGTCCAACGCTTCCGAACACTATCGAGTGGCGCTCACTTCAATGCAAGAGATGAGCAAAGATCCTGGGGCGGAGAAGTTGCTCGAGCGCGCAGACCTGAAGTCCATGTCTGCCGAGGCTTCCCGATTCGTGGCCGCTAAGAATTGATCCAATCTCTAACGAGACTCCTAGAAAATAAAGGCCGGGCTTATTCAGCCCGGCCTCTTTCGCTGAAAGATCCAGCTTGTCTATTTCGTCACCAGCGTTGACCACGCTGACGTGGTGTATTTCACATCAGAGTCAGAATTGACGCTGCTCACCGCGGCGTTATTCTTAATAACGGCGCCCGCGCTGGCAGTCACCTTCACGGTGATTTGGACTACTGCTGCCACCGGGTTCTTGCTGGTCCACGCCGGTAGGGTGCCGATGCTGCAAGAACCCTGCCAGGTATTCGCCGGAGAGTTACCGCACGACATCGTCGGAGGTGTGATCGACCATCTAGTGATTTGGCCGCCGCTAACCGTAACCGAATCGATGGCGTAGCCGGCACTCACGAAGGTGGTGCCTGCCGGAAGACTGTCTGTGACCTTAGTCAGGCTGGACGCATTTGGTCCCCCGTTCGCCACAATGATGTCGTACGTTATAGTCCCTCCGGTTTTGACCGTCAGATTGCCGAGCATTAAGACCGCGAGGTCGTCCGTTCCAACCACTTGATAGGTAACACTTGCGGTCGAAGAGTTCCCGGCCACGTCCTGCGCGATCGCCGTGAACGTGTTTGTTCCAAGCGTCGAGGTGCTCAGCGAAATCGGAGTGGTACTCACCGTTTGCTGATTTCCAACAAACGCCTGGGGCGAGCCTTGCGACCCGCACTGGCCAATGCCTGAGAAGACCGTATGGCTAGTGGGGTCCGTGCACACAACTGTGGCCGTTAATGGCGCACCCTGGGCGACATAGCCGCTCGGTTGACTCAGAGTAATAGACGTCACGGCCGGCGGAGTCGTATCGACGTTGAAAGGCACGGTTTTGAAAGTCGCCACGTTCGTAGTGGCTGGACCCGGCGCTACGCTGATGCTCGGCGGGTAAACCAGCTCCTCGAAGGCATCGCAATCCACCGAGTAGAAATGTGCATTGTAAGCGCCGTCAGTCAGGGGCGCAGTATTTACTACCGGGGGAGTAGTGGCTGTCCCTGGAGTAATGCTACTGATGTAGTTAAAGATCGATCCATTCACGGTGAACGGCGCCGAAACCTGCGTCGACCAAGGAGTCGCCGGGGATGCGCCGAGGGCAGGGCATGGATTGGAATTCAGCAAGGTCTGCTCACCTGGTAGGGGATATGTGGTATCAAGCGGATCGAGACTGCGAAGCTCCGCACCGACCACCACAGAAGCGCCCTGAGCTGCCTGGAAGTTATTGAGATTAGGGACCGGGGTCAGAGGTGGAGCGCTGTTAAACGATACCGGGACCGAGGTGGAATTGTTCCACAAGCTGATCGTGGGCGTAGTTGTCCGCTCGGGCTCGCAGCAGAAAAGCACATACGTGGAGTTCGGAAGGGAAGCCGTCCCGCCGCCCTTTGGCGAGCCGTCTATGAGCTGGGTCATTATGTTTTCCGGACAGAGTTGCGCTGCCAGCGGGCCACCGGGGTAAGTACATTGCGCGCCCGGAGTTACAGCGTCGGGCAACATTGCCAATCCAGGAGCGAAGCCCGAGGGTATGGTAAGAGTGCCGGCGGTTACGTTTATTTGATTCTGAACCAGATCGATCTGCTGAGTGAACAAGATGTTTCTTGCGGTTGAAACCGGGCAATTCGCTCCGGCGGGCGTGGAACTTGCAGTGGTCGTGCACGCGAGTGTGTTCACCGCACACGACTGCCCGGTAGCCGCAGCCAGCAGGCAAGATGCGTCCGCCATCTGCGTGCCCTTCACGATACTTGCCCAATCGGTGGGAGTCACCACCAGGCTGCTCACGAACGGGGTCGTACCCGGCTGTACCGTGATGCCGTCACCGTTGGCGACAATATAGTCAAAATTAAAATTCCATTGCTGGCCGGAGGTGTTGCTGATCGTAAAGGTCTGATTCAGCGAGGCGGGGTTACTCGGATTGATGGGCGCACCTTGCTGAGTCGGCGCGAAGGTCCAGCTCAGGATATCTTGAGTTTCGAAGTCACCGCCGGTCGCAGCTGTGAACCCAACGAATGCGGTTCCTCCCTCGCTCAACCCGATGGAGCTCAAATCTACGGTCACTGGGTTCGCAAACACATTAACGCCGTCAAGCATCACCTGGATGTTGGCTAGCGTTGCTGGCGAGCACGTGGAACATGCGGCAACATAGGTTATGGTCACACTGTGCATCGACCCGTCCGCCATGTTCGTCGCGGTTACAACCGGGGCGCCCACCGTCGAGTTCGGACCGCTCGTCCCCCCGCAAAGGTAGTTGTGGTGTGAGGTATTGCGTCCAATGCCGCAGCTCTGTATTGCCACGTGGCTGACGTTGCCGTTGCCGCTGCTTGCAGGGTCCCACCAGTTCTGGTACGTATCGAATTCGATCGCGAGGCTGTTCGGGATACCTTCCCCTGTACTGGGATTGGTGCTCCCGTCTTGATCTCCGTATCCCAGAGCGCCGCCGTTTCCCACCGTGTAACCAATAGCTGCCGTGCCCGAGTTTTGAATCACGAACGCAATGCCGTCCGCCGGAGGGGTGGACGGGGAGGTGAACTGGAATTGGAATGTAGTGGTGAATCCTCCTTCGACCACCTGCGGCGAGCTGTACCACGCGGAACCGGTCTGACCACTGGCGCTGGTCGTCAGCTGCAACGCGATAGGGGCCGTTACCGTAAACGCCGGCGGGGTGCCCACCGGGTTCAGCGTCAGGCAGCCCTGGTTCGAACTAAAATCCGGACTGTAGCTTGGAGAAGTGGGGCAGGTCTGCGTCTGTGCCCAAGCGGCCGTGCTTCCCGAAACAACTGCTAGGACCGCGATCGCGGCCACAATGACGAACTTCGTGATTCCGAGCTTCATAAATTCTCCTTGAATGCTGAACCGCACGCTGGTTTTCCCAGTCGACTTTCGGATTTGCAGATCTTGTGGGACCTTACCTCACGGCGTGGTCCCGACACATTATGGCCCCTGAGAGTCCAAGAAACTTGCCCGCGGCGATTTCAGTCCATCATGTTCTTGCTGGGCTACTCGCAAGACAGGTGGTGAACTCCATTCGCCAGTAATTTTTATGAATCTCGAGCCGATCCAGGCAGCGAGTTTGGGGGGAGACGCGCTTTCTGAACTATTTACCTCTGAACCATTTACCGCTTCTCTTTAAACCAGAAGTTATTACGAGTTGTCAGCCCTTAGCCCGCATTCACACTCAAGACGCTCCGCGGTCATCCCTCCGGACACAAGGATGGACGGGCCGTTTGAGCTGGGGAACTCTCTCCGGCGTAGCATTCTGTACCGGGTGTGAAGATTTGTCAAGACAAGACTCTGTGAGTATTTGTTCTGGTACCGGATGGAGTCTTTAGTTAGCCGGTATTCCCTTTCCTTGTTCTCAAAATGCCAATGGGCGTCCCGAGATCACCTGGATACTTCCCACCCCGAAGCCAGCCGGACCACCGCTTGTGCAAGTCACGAATAATATCTCAGTCCTCCTTTGCGAGAGGGGGTTCGACCGACTCTCAAAGCGGTACCCCGGAACAACTAATCAGGAGTGTAGCCAAGATAGTCTTCGTGGCCCTCGAACACCGAGGACAATTTTGTCAGGCGAAACAGCTCCTTCAGGCGTTGGTTCAAATTGATCAGTTTCAGAGCGCAGTGTTGCCTTTTAGCCGACAAGTAGAGGCCGACGATGGTGCCTAGGCCAGAACTGTCCATGTAGCTGACGTCGGTCAGGTCGAGGACGATGGATTCAGTCTCGGGGATGAGCCCCCGGACCGTGCTTTGCAGCAGGGCAGTTGTACTCGAAGTGATTTTGCCGCTACAGCGGACGACGGTCTCCCCAGGTGTTTTTACCGTTTCCAGAATCAGTTCTGAAATTGAGATGGGATTTGCGGCCATGACTGGCCTCCTTATTGTTCGCAATCTGTAGGGGACGGGCCGCACTCTTTGGACTCGGAGCCGTGGCCGGTCCCGTCGAACCTGAATCAGCCCGTAGCCCAAGGCTCGGCTGAACGCGGCTAGCATACTCCCGGCGACCGCAAAGTCAAGCAAAACATCGCGCGAACCCGCGTGCATAGCGAATCTGGAGAAGTCATTTCCGAACGGGCTACAAATAGTGTCGGGACGGCCGCCCCGCCCGCCTGCCCAGAGCGAAGCCGAAGGGCCCCGCCGAGCACAGCAAGGCGTGCAGCGCCTGGCGGCTTCGGAGCTGAACCGAGATCTCGAGGGGGTCGTTATTAGCGGTTCCCATATTAGCGTTCCCATGGGTGAAAAATTCACCTATAATCCCGTACCTGAGCGCCAACCATGGGTTCATCCCTTCGCCAATACCCGAACCTGCCAAGAGCTGAGCAGTATTCGATAGCGATCATCACAGTGAAGGAAACATTCCTTCCTGACATCGGCCGCTACCTTTCTCCCACCTTCAAAACCGTGATCGCCAGCACGGAAGAGCAGATCCAGGCCGCGGTGCATGACTTGGGCATGCACGGAATTGTGTTCGATCTCGACTGCATCGGTGACGGAGCGGCCGACGGCATTGAGGTCCTGCAGGAAATCCGCAAGCTGCGCGAAGATGTGGTTCTGGTGGCGATCACAAGGTCGACCAACAGCGAGATACCCCTGAAGGCAAGCCAGGCCGGCGCAGACGAATTCTTTCTCGATACCATGGACTTCAGCCAGCTGCCAAGCGTGCTGCTCGGAGCAATCGAGAAGCGGGCACTGCAGTTCGAAGGACGCTGGCTGCTCGACCAAGTGGAAAGCAAGTCAGCCTTCTGCGGGTTGATCGGCGGCAGCGAGGCCATGCAGAAAGTCTATGGAGCAATCCAGGCCGTGGCCGACAGCAACGCGAGCGTGCTGCTGCGCGGGGAGAGCGGCGTCGGCAAGGAAATGGTCGCCCATGCCATCGTCCAGTCCGGAAACCGGCAAGACAAGCCCTTCGTGTGCCTGAACTGTTCGGCCCTGCCCGAGAGCCTGATCGAATCGGAACTGTTCGGCTACGAACGCGGAGCCTTCACCGGGGCGGAGGGCGCCAAGCCTGGTTTGATCGAGACGGCGCACGGCGGCACCTTGTTCCTGGACGAGATTACCACCCTGAACCATCCCCTCCAGAGCAAGCTGCTGCGCATCCTGCAAGACAGAATGGTGCAGCGCCTGGGAGGCCGCTCCTCGCGCAAGATCGACTTCCGCCTGATCACCGCGACCAACGACGACCTGGAAGACATGGTCAAGAAGGGCCGTTTCCGCGAGGATCTTTACTACCGCATCAACGTAGTGCCGATCCCCGTGCCGCCCTTGCGCGAGAGGAATGGAGATGTGCCCTTGCTGGTCGAACACTTCCTGCGCATTTACTGTGCGGCTAACAAGAAGCCCAGCAAGCAGCTCCAGCCCGACGTGATGCACATCCTCGAAGACTATTCCTGGCCGGGCAATGTTCGGGAGCTGGAGAACGTGGTGCAGCGCATGGTGGTGATGAACGACGTAGCAGTGATCACAGCGCAGCACCTGCCGCACCAACTCATCCGCTCCAGCGCGGCCAGCCAGGAGGCCATCCTGATCCCCGAAGAAGGCGTGGACTTTGACGCCGAGATGGAAAGAATCCAGATTGCCTATCTCAGCGCTGCCCTCCGCCGGACTCAAGGAAAGAAATCCGCCGCTGCCGCTCTGCTGAGCATCGACCAGCAACGCATGAAGTATCTCTGCCGGAAGCTCAAACTCTAGTCTCCATTGACGCGTAAGGTTAAAAATTAACCGAGCGAAGGTTAATTATTAACCACAAGCGAATTCTTCACCTTCTTGCAGGACTCTGAGTTTCACTGCGAATACCGCTAATGATCTGTGACTGTTAGGTTTAGCAATTTTCGAGGTCGACCCTGCGACTTTGGCATGGCTCGTGCAATAGAGGAAAGCGTTGATGGAAGCCAATCGAAAACAAATTAAGGAGCGCCCCGTGACCATCCAAAAGAAATCCTTGATCAGCACCCTGAACACCACCAAGAAAGCCATCGTCGCCAGCACACCGGCAACGGGCGTCTCGACCAGCGAAGTACGAACCAATGCCCGGAACTCGACACGGAATTCGACCCGTAACTCGACTCGTAACTCGACCCGAAATTCGACCCGAAATTCGACCCGTCTGAGCACGAGAAGGAAGTAGGGGCGAATTTAGGCTCAGGGAAGAGGCTGCGGCCGGGGGACTGCAGCCTTTTTCCTTTCCTACCAGAGTTTGCGGCCGGCGAAATCGGCTACTTCCCGGTAGCAAAAACCGGCAATGCTGCGTCGCCGGCCATAGACTCTGGCTGTACCTACCATCCCCTGCTTCAGAGTGCCGTCCTCGTTGTTCACCAGAAGATCAATCGCGTAGAAAGTGGGGGCGCGCATCCCCTTGAACCTCTCCGGATCGAGCAACCCCGAAGCAATCTCCGAAGAGGTGGGTGAAACCGTTGACGAACCGGCATCCCACTTGCGAAATGTACCATCCACTTGCAGTCGAGCGACGGCATTGGGGCGGTATTTATACATTTCGTGTTCGGAAATAAAGATTCGCGCACGCATGATTCGCGTATCGTCCACTTCAGCCAGTTCGGTGCCCGCGGTCACGTAGCTCCCAATGCGGTCTGACAAACGGGCCGTAGTCACGACACCGGAAATCGGAGTCTTCAATTCAAGGGCCGCCACTTCAGACGCCAGGATGCGAGCCTCTTGCGCAAACTGGTCACGTTTCTGCGACGCCGCGCCCGTTCCAGCATAGTGGAGTTCAGCTGAATTCACATCGGCGAGGGCCATCCTGTAATCGGCTTCGCTTCGGGCCTGCCTCGCGTCGAGAGGCACACTGCGGAGCTGTACAAGAGGTGCGCCGGAGGTTAAGGTCTGGCCTTCCTCCGCATAAACCTTCTCGACGGAGCCTGCGACCTGGGCGCGGATCACGGCTCGGTCAGAGGCTTCCAGAATAAACCGTCCACTAATCGATTGGCGCCACAAAGGAAGAAACAGGAACCCGATGATTCCCGCCACCGCCCACGGCCGCCAGTTAGAAGTCAACCAGATGCGAAGGCGGTCCTTTTTGTCCAGATAGACGAATTTCATGAGGTTCACCGAAGAGCGAATCCGTGACCGGAAAATCAGGGCTCCGGTGGCAAGTTCCGGAATAAATGACCAGTCAGGATTGAAGTTGCGAAAAACATTCCCCACAAACCGCGCAACAATGTAAAGGATGGTGTAGCTGTAGAGGCCCGAGGTGATGGCATAAACGGCAAAGCCCAGCCGCCTCCGCTTAGGAACATAGGGCACTTCGACCGGCAGCCGCCAGACGTGCCTCTTGACCCAGGCAGAGACATAAGCCGTTGAGTTTTCTTTCAGGTCCAGGATGCCGATGACGTCACAGAGAATGTGGTATCCGTCGAGTTTCATCAGCGGATTCCAGTTGATCAGGAGGGTCGCGATGCCCGTCATTAACATGACGACGTAAGCGAAGTCGTGAACCGGAGTGCCAGGAGGAGTGCCCCACCAGATGACAGTCGCGACCGTGCAAAGATACAGCTCTGACCAGACACCAGCGACCGAGATCAGCACGCGCTCGAACGGCGGGCAGAGAACCACACCTGCAGTCGTATCGGTAAAGAAGCACGGCTCCAGGTAGATCAAGGCAAAGCCCATCGACGAAACCCGCCCCCCAAAGTGCCGGCAGGTGACGCCGTGGGCAGCTTCATGAATCGCCGACAGCACCAGAGTGATCCCCCAGAATGCGGCAAGGTCCAGCCAGGTCTTATTGGCAAAATTGAAGAACTGCAGGGTATCGTGGCCTACCTCGCTCCAGTGCAACAGGAAGATCGTCGCCGTGCAGGCGAAAGCAGCGAGCGTGAGGAGCGTGAACCACCAGGTAAAAACGAAGCGAATTCGCCGTTCCAGCCAGACCAGAAAGCTGTCAGGATTGAAAGCGGGAAACTTGATGAACGCCAGGTCACCCCACTTCTTCTTCTGTTTCACCGCATTCCGGCGCTGATCCGCGGTTTGCAGCATGAGTGCGACATTTTTTTCCCGTGGCGTCTTGTACCAGAATTCAATGGACTCGAGGTCGTCGGCAAGAGCATGCACGTCGTCGACCGAAATGGGGATGCCGGTTTCCTTGGTGTAGGCCTCTGCCACTTGTTCGAAGCTGCGCTGGCCATTAAAGAATCGCACCAACTGCCAGGTCGGGGGCGCAAGGTTGAACATGGCATCAACCCCCGGCACAAGAATCCTTACCGTAGGCCGGCCATCAACGATGTGTTCCTTGAAGACAGCATCGGGATGCAGGCGAGGACAGCTTTGCGCCATCAGGCGTGCCGGAATTTCCGGCAGCGCTACATCGAGTGCGCGGGTGAGATTCATGGATGGGTATCGATGCGCAGAATCGAGTTCATGCCCGGGCGCAGCGGTCCCGGCGCGCCCATCACTTCGACCATGCCGTCAAAGGTGCCGCTGGTGGGATCGACGATCGGACTCAACTCCACGACTCTGGCTTTGTGTTCCTGCCCGGGGAAATCCGAAACGGTCAAGGCCAACTGCTGGCCGACCTTCAGCACTCCGACAAATCTCTCGGGAACAGTGAATCTCATTCTCAAAGGGCCCTCGGCCGTGACCCAGAACACCCGGTCTCCCTTGGCGACCTGTTGCCCCTGCCGAACGTAGCGGCGGGCTACCAGCCCTGAAAAAGGTGCGCGAATCTGGGTCTTGTCGAGCTCAAGCTCAAGTGAACGTTGCGTCTCTTTCGCATTGAGCAGCAACTCGCTCACTCTCTGCACGTCGTACTGATCGGCTTCCGCCTTGAATTTCGCATGCTCGAAGGCTTCTCGGGTAATCAGATGCGCGTCCCACATTTTTTGGGCCCGGTCGAAATCGGATTGCAAGACCTTGGCTTCGGCTTCCCAGGCCTTCAAATCGGCTTCAATGCTGCGCGTCTTGGCGCGGGCCGCTTCCAGATCGGCCACCACTTGCCGGTCATCCAACTGGGCCAGCAGGTCGCCGGCCTGCACACGCGCCCCAGCTTCCGACTTCAATTCGGCGATCATGCCGTCACGCTGCGCCAGCACGTCAAGCTGGTGTTCCACGGTCAGCGGACCTGAAACCGTAAAGCTGTTGTCGACCGCCGGAATGCTTGCCAGCGGAGCGGGGGCCGGCGCTCCCGACGGTGCCGGAGCGGCTGACACTTCCATGCTCTTCTGCGAACAGGCCAGGCAAGGCAGCAGAGCCGCGCCCAGCAGGATCAAAGCAAAATCGTTCAGTTTCTTACGTTGCATCACTCACACTCCAAACCACGCCCAGGCTCGTGAATAGATCCACAAAAACGGCTTGCGGAACAGGACATAGCCGGCTGGATACCATCCCACGCGAAC
>Ga0207053_10361_pt1 | contig 10629 bp, 10 predicted proteins | sample Alteio_BWMinCont_59_FD_153290 | JGI IMG/M metagenome (GOLD analysis project Ga0207053, IMG submission 153290) | Enriched cells from forest soil in Barre Woods Harvard Forest LTER site, Petersham, Massachusetts, United States -... | ecosystem: Environmental > Terrestrial > Soil > Temperate forest >...
CCACTGGAAATATGGGCCCTGAGGCGCGCCGAGTTGGGTAAAACCCCGGCTTCGTGGTGATCGAACCAGGTCAGGTTGATCCCGGGCTTCTCCAGAAGGGGCAATAAGGCCCTCCTGTTGGCCTCCAGACTGATATCAAAAACGTAAACGTCGGCGGACTCCAAAGCGGGTGGGAGGCGCTCCAAAAGCATAATTTCGCGTTTTAAACCGGTAATCCGGACAGAGGGGGTAACTCCGGACAATTCCAGAAGGTGCTGGCTGATGAGTCCATCGGCATCCCCGTTGAAAATGAAACATATGGAAACCTGGGATTGGTTCACGGCTTGTTTCTAACTTTCCCGTTCCCTTTTACTCCGGGAAAACCTGAAAAGCTGTTTTCAGAAACTTCCCAAAACTGATATCTCGCGTTTGACATCGGAAACCCCGGGTCGCGGCGAAAGGAGCCCATGGACGGCAACGTAGAACTTCCCTTGGTTATTGGATTTGGTGGCGGAATTTTGGCCCTGATTTATGCGCTTTGGAAATCGCGCTGGATTCTAGCCTTGGAAGTTCCGGATGAAAAATTAAAACGAATAGGGGGCTATGTCGCAAAAGGCGCGATGGCCTTTCTCATGCGTGAATACAAGGTTCCGCTTCCATTCGCTTTTGTGGCGAGTTTGCTGCTGCTGCTAGGAAATCACGGCGTGCTCAAATGGGAAGCTTTGGCCTTCCGGGTAGGGGCATCCTGCTCGGCTTTGGCTGGATTCTTCGGAATGAAAGTCGCGACGCAGGCGAATATGCGCACCACCTGGGCTGCGCAAACCAGTCTCAACGAAGCGTTGCGCGTCTCTTTCGCCGGCGGATCGGTGATGGGTATGAGCGTGGTTGGCCTCGCTCTCATCGGCATCTCCAGCATTTTATTGACGACCACCCATTTCTTTGGACATGATTCGGCAAGTCTCACCGAAACGGTTCTGCCCATTCTTTCAGGCTTTGCGCTGGGAGCCTCCTGTATCGCGCTGTTCGCGCGCGTGGGAGGGGGCATTTATACCAAGGCCGCCGATGTGGGTGCGGATCTGGTCGGAAAGGTCGAGGCTGGAATCCCGGAAGACGATCCCCGCAATCCGGCTACCATCGCCGACAACGTGGGCGATAATGTCGGTGACGTGGCCGGCATGGGAGCCGATTTATTTGAATCCTTCGTGGCTTCCGTGCTGGGTTGCATGATCTTGGGACTGACCGTCGATGCTCCCGAGATGTATAAAATACGCCTGTGTCTGCTGCCTCTGTTACTCGGCGCGGGGGGTGTCATCGCTTCTGCGATAGGGATGTGGTTTGTGAGAGTGCGCGAAGGGGGATCGCCGCAGGCGGCCTTGAACAAAGGCACCTTCGTCGCCGCAGGCTTGGCGGCCCTCTTCAGCTATCCAATTTTCCGGGTTTGCTTGGGCGACCAGACTTTCAACGGCGGTGCCAGTGCCATCAGTTTGTTTTGGTGCACCGTGATTGGTGTTGCCGGAGGAACCGCGATTGGACTTCTTACGGAGTACTACACCGGAACCGGCAGGAAACCCGTAAACTCTATCGTCAAAGCCTGTGAAACAGGAGCCGCCACCACTCTGATTACCGGTATGGGCGTGGGGATGAGTTCCACGGCGCTTCCCGTAATTACCATGGCCATCGCTGTATTTCTCGGTTACCATGAGGCGGGTCTTTTCGGTGTGGCCATTGCAACCATCGGCGTGCAACTCACCTTAGGGATCCAGCTGGCCGTGGACGCTTTCGGGCCTGTGGCAGATAATGCAGGTGGGCTGGCGGAAATGGCGGAAATGCCGCCCGCCACACGCCTCAATACGGACAAACTCGATGCCGTTGGAAATACCACAGCCGCCATCGGCAAGGGATTTGCCATTGCCTCGGCGGCTTTGACCTCTGTGGTGCTTTTTTCCGCCTTTAAAGCGGAGACCGGCATTCATACCGTTGAAATCACCAACCCGATGGTGCTCATAGGTCTTTTGCTGGGCGGCTCCATGCCTTATCTCTTTTCCTCCATGTGCATGATGTCCGTGGGAAGAGCGGCTTTTGCCATGGTGGAAGAAGTCCGTCGCCAGTTCCGTGTCATTCCTGGACTATTCGAAGGGAAAGCCGAGCCCGATTACGGTCGTTGTGTGGACATATCCACCAAAGCAGCCTTGCGTGAAATGATCGTTCCCGGCGTCATGGCCATCTTGTCACCCGTAGTCATTGGGTTCCTCGGTGGAGTTCCCATGCTGCTGGGTTTCCTTACCGGCGTTACCGCTTCCGGCGTCGCTCTGGCCATTTTCATGGCCAACTCCGGCGGTGCCTGGGACAATGCCAAAAAAACCATTGAAACCGGTGTTAGTGGCGGTAAAGGCTCCGATGCCCATAAGGCTTCCGTGGTGGGTGACACCGTGGGCGACCCCTTCAAGGACACCGCCGGTCCCTCTTTGAATATTTTGATCAAACTGATGGGCGTCATGTCGGTCGTTATCGCGCCGATGCTTCGTCGGTTTTGGGGGTATTGAGAAATGGCTTACAAGAACCGGCTTTACCAAATTCTTTATCCCAATCAGGCGTTGGTGGCCTCCCAATTGTCTCCGGAGGAATTTGCGCGCCATTACCTGATCGGATCTATCCGGCACTATAGCGGAAAACTGGTCTTTGCGGAGATCGATGTCGGATTCCGTCACCCTTATTTCAATATCGAGGAGAACCTGCAGCAGATGGTTCCTCACGCCGACGGAACCCCAAAGCGCACGAAATTCATCTGTTCCTACCGCGTGATGGAGCATATGGACTTCAACGCCATCCAGAAGCTTTTCCTCGTGACTTCCGAAGCTCAGGTGCTGGAACTTCTTCCCGGATCCTACGACAAAGCGCATCAGCCCGGCTTTCTCCGAACCTATGCCGAGGTCGCCCCTCTCAGCATGTTGGTGATGTCACCCTTCACGTTCCCCGAATTTGGTCGCTTTGTGACCGAACCGGGCCAGGCCAAAGGCTGTCCCAAACTGTTCTATACCCAAATCGATCTGAACGTGGATGAATTTCTTTCAGCCTTCGAGAGCAATCCCTTCACGCAAGCACCGTTTCCCTTTTTGCACCCCTCCAAACTGCGCGATGCAATCTTATCCATGAAAGCTTCGCCGGAAAAAAAGACCAAGGGGCTCTCGCTATTCTGCCCGTTGGATCAGATTTCTTTCAAGCGCATTCGCCATGGATTCATGTTCGCATCGCAGGATGGATTCAAATTTTTTCCGATGCCGTCGCTGAAAGAAATCGAAGCCAAGAACTTCAAGTTCTGGCAGGGAATGTAAAAGGGGGTTACACCCCTGGTTCGTCGATTCGAACCAGGATTTTTATCAAGCGTCAGACTCTGTTTCGGCCTCAGTCCTCAAGGTTGGGACAAGCGGCCTTTTTGAATTTCCGTTTTCCGATATCTTGGGTGCGGTATACAGCCCTTGCACGCGCAAATCCCCTCAAATGCACAGAACCTAATGGTTTGTGACATGAGTAGAAAGTGCCCACTCCCCACATCCATCGGTTAAATTATGGAACGTTAAGGAAATTGGCCTAATTGCGTTGAAAGGAATGACACCATGGTTCCGCCATATGATGCTTCGAATACTTTCAATGTCATGCTGGGAATCGATATTCTGATCGGTCTGGTTCTTTGCTTCTTCGGCTATCTGATTTCCCAAATCCGCATCGCCATTGGATTGATTCTGGGGGCGGCTTTGGGAGCAAACATCGGCTACGCTGTTTCCCAAAACGCTTGGGTGGCATTGGCCGCAGGAATTGCCGGCGGTCTGTTGGGAGCCGTTCTCTCCTCGATTTTTTATTTCACAGGAATCTTTTTGATTGCGGCCTTTTTGGGGGGCTTGCTGAGCGGACTGATTTCGGCGGCGATTAGCCATCAGGGCCCGCAACCTTGGATCGTTTTGCTGACGGCCATCATTTTCGGAAGCGCTGCCATTCTCCTTAATAAACTGCGTGTTTTTATCACCATCATGGCCACCGCCATGGGAGGAGCCGGTTGGGCCATCCTTGCTTTGATAAGTTTTTTTGTCGTGAAGACCGGCACTCCGGTCGTATGGTCCTCACAGGCGCTTCCAGAACGCGAAAAAATCCTGGCTTACGTGATTTTATTCGGCTGGATAGTATTGGGCGCGATGGGTATTGCAGCCCAGTACAAATTTTTGCCATCCCTAAAAGACGGGCCGACGTTTAAGGGATCCGGCGCGCTCTAAATCCCGCGGCCATGTCAAAATTACTAGTGATGTGGGTTTGACCAAGAATATTGTTACACCGAGAATTAACTTGTAGGCTGGCTCCCAATAAACATGTTTCGATCGGAGCATTCTTTCTCGGTTCTATTTACGAGAGAAGGGGACCATTAAAATGAAAAATCTCTTGTTTGTAACGCGTTATTCCATTGCTTTCGCTTTTATGAACGCAACCGTTTCCATAATAACGGGATGCAACGACAGCCCTCAAACTCTTGCACTATCAGGAGATATCATCGGCTCTTCGGTTTTATATGACATCGATGGAAACCAGATTGCGAATGATACGGGCATTACAGTAAGTGTGGAAGGAGAGAATCACACCACCACCACAAATTCTTTGGGGCAATGGGATCTTGTGGGGCTAACCACCGGCACCTACAATATCGACATTTCAAAGCCGGGGTATGGTACGCGAAAAATCCTTGATTTTCAATTCGTCGGAGGCGGCCAAGCTGATGCCGGAAATGTCGGGCTCTATCAAATACCCACGTATTCCGTCACAAAGTTATCGGACACAACGATAAACGGTAACGTTATCTTAAACGGCACTCTTTCAAGCCCTTTACCAACGAATTTAATGGTGGCGTATATAACTGTTTTTTTTGATACCACTTCATCGGTATCTTTAGATCCAAAAAATTACCTCACCTGGTCAAACATTAATACAATCGATACGATGTTTTCGGAGGGTGTCGCATCCTTGGAAAAATTTGGCTTTAATAGTGGCCAAACGGCCTATGCGATTGCTTATACCTCAAATATCAGCCCCATGGGCTACACCGATTTTGCGACCGGTAATCAGGTTTTCACGGGCCTGAACCCCACGGCCTCATATGTCGTCAGTTTCAAAGTGCCTTAAGAAATGAATTGTGATTTAAGTTCGCAAGTCCTATCCCGCTTATCGCCGGACAAAAAAGAGAATCGTGGCTTTGGAAGTGCCCCTTGAGGCCCTATCGTGGTATTGAAGACTTGCGAAGAGTTTCCTGCGCCGCTTCATATTCTTCGGGATGATTCACGTTGGCGAGAGCCTCGGTGTTTGTCGAATTAATGCCCAGGATATCGGAGTTGCACAGCGCTTTGCGCGGACAATGGATGCCCTGACCCATGAACTCCAATAATTTGGGATAGGCCGTCGGCTCATAAATTGCGCACAAGGGTTCCGGCAACCCGCCTGGGCTTAAATAAGCCGTGGCGATTTTGGACGGATCGCGCGCCGCGATTAAATCCGACAATGCGCCGGCATCCAGAAAGGGAAGGTCGCAGGCCACCGCCAGAAACGCCGCTTCGCGACGGAAAAGAAGCGCCGACAAAATACCGCCCATGGGACCGAAGTCCAGAAAACGATCCGGAATTTGAGGCAGCCCACGAAAACCTTCAGCTTCGACCTGATCCGAACGGCAGGAAACATAGGCCTGAAGACCGGCCTCACGCAACAATTCCCAGGCATGGACAATCTGGGGCTTTCCATGATAGGCAAGGGACGCCTTATCGCGGCCCATGCGGCGGCTCTGTCCGCCACCGAGCACAAGCCCAAATAAAGGGGGGAAAGACGGGTTAGGCACGTTTCTCTCCCGTAGCGTGGTAATCTGACTTTCCGCCTGTCTTTTCCAGAAGGCGAATCTCGCGAATCACAATGTCATGCGACAAGGCCTTGCACATGTCGTAAATGGTGAGGGCCGCCACCGATGCCGCGGTAAGAGCTTCCATTTCCACTCCGGTTCTGTGATGGCAGGCCACCCGAACCACCACTTTGGCTTCATTGTTCTCCAATTGAATGTCCACAAAACAACGCTCCAGAGCAATGGGATGACAGAGAGGAATAAGATCCCAGGTTTTTTTGGCGGCCTGAATACCGGCGATGATGGCGGTTTGAAACACCGGGCCCTTGGGCGTGAGAATTTCACCCTTTTGAGCATTTCGTAACACCTGCTCCGGCAGGAAGACCCGCGCCTCTGCCACCGCTTCGCGCAGGGTAACGTCCTTGGCCCCGACATCAACCATGCCGGGTTGGCCTTTCGGATTAACATGGGAAAAGGACATGGCGTAAAAATGCATTTCCGAAACCTCTGGCATTGTCCGGGGTGCGGTAATAGATTGAATTCATGCAGCGGCCTGCCCATTCCAGCGCGGTAATTTTGGGCCTGACGTTGGTATTGGTGGGGGCGGCTTTAGGAGCCAAACCCAGGCTGGGTAGGCCGGCTCCCGATTTTTCCCTGGTTGGATTGAATGGGCCCAACTCGGAAGAAAAAATCAGTCCCTCGAGTTTTCGGGGCAAAGTGGTCCTGTTGGATTTTTGGGCCAGCTGGTGCCTTCCGTGTCGACGCCTGATGCCTTTACTGATGGAAATGAAGGACCAGCACCCCGATCTCGTGGTGCTGGCGGTAAGCATCGACGAAGATCGAACCAAAGCTCTTTCCTTTCTGCGGGACGTGGTGCCCGAACTCAAGTCAGCCTATGATCCCAAACAGAAAACCGCCCAGGCCTACGGTGTGAATGAACTCATGCCCGCCTGTTTCCTTATAGATAAAGCCGGTCGTTTGCGGTTTCGGCACGACGGCTATACGGCCGATGACATGGCGTCCGTGGAACGCGAAGTAAACCTGCTGCTGGCCGAACCCGGAAAATCCGTGCGCAAATAGGTTACCATAGCATCCATGCAACCCAAAACTTTGGTCCTTACAGGCGGTGGCACCGCCGGGCACGTGATGCCCAATCTTGCCCTGGCGCCGCGTTTGCGTGAACAGGGGTGGTCGCTTCATTACCTGGGATCGTCCAGTGGTCCCGAACGCGGCCTCGCACAAAGCCAGGGCATCCCCTTTCATGCCATCGCCACTGGCAAACTTCGCCGCTATTTCTCATGGAAGAACTTCACCGATCCGTTTCGGGTGATTTTGGGGGCTGTTCAGGCCTTTTCTTTGCTCGGTAAACTGCGGCCCGATGTCGTGTTTTCCAAGGGGGGGTTTGTGGCCGTCCCCGTTGTGTATGCGGCTTTTATGCGCCGCATTCCCATCGTACTGCATGAATCCGATCTTACTCCCGGTTTGGCCAACCGCCTGTGCCTGCGCTTTTGCAGGCGCATCTGCGCCAGCTTTCCTGAAACCCTGGAGCATTTGCCACTAGGAAAAGCTGTCCTTACTGGAACTCCTGTTCGGGAGGAGTTATTAAAAGGCGATCGGGACTCCGGCTTAAACTGGCTGGGGTTCACTTTCGAGAAACCCGTGCTGCTGATCATGGGCGGCAGTCAGGGTGCCGCGGCGCTAAATCGGTGCATACGCTCGGCCTTGCCCCGCTTAAGAGGGCGGTATCAAATTGTCCATCTGTGCGGACCCGGACAGGTGGACTCTTCGCTTGAGGGCCTCGCAGGTTACCGGCAGTTTGAATTTCTGGGAAGGGAGTTGGCGGACGTCTTCGCCGCCTCCGACCGGGTGGTTTCGCGGGCCGGCGCCAACTCCCTTTTCGAGCTTTTGGCCTTGCGCAAGCCGAGCCTTCTCATTCCGCTTCCCCTGACCGCGTCGCGGGGCGATCAAATCCTGAATGCTGAGTCTTTTGTGCGGCGGGGATTCGCAACGATGCTGCGTCAGGAAGACCTGAACGAAGACTCGCTGTTGCGCGGTCTCGAAACCCTGGAGGGTGAATCCGAAACCTTGCGCCGCAACATGGATGCCTCGGAACATTCATCCGCCAGCGAAAATGTGCTGCAGGTCATCGCTTCCATGATGCGGCCGTCTTAGCTACCTTCCGTCTCACATGGAAAAATTTTCAGTCGTCGCGAAATATTATCTGCATTTAGACACGCAACTCTCTTCGGCCTTCGCCCATTACGGGGCATGGACGTATGCGCTGCTCTTCGTCATCGTCTTTTGTGAAACCGGGCTGGTGATCACGCCTTTTTTGCCCGGGGATTCGCTGTTGTTCGCGGCGGGGGCATTGTCCACTTTCGACCATCTTTTGCCCTTGGCGGCAACCTTGATGGCTGCGGCATTTCTGGGGGATGTCACCAACTACGGAATAGGCCGCTTTCTGGGATCGCATCTGTTCCAGGGTGGCTCGCGCCTGTTCAACCGCAAGCATCTCGATCGAACCCATCGTTTCTACGAGAAACACGGAAGCCGGGCCTTGATCCTGGCGCGCTTCGTTCCCATCGTGCGTACCTTCGCACCCTTTGTGGCCGGAATAGGCCGCATGCGCTACCTTCGCTTCCTTTCCTTCAGCGTGGTGGCTTCGCTGCTGTGGGTTTCGGTATGCGTCGGATCCGGGTACAGGTTCGGAAACATTCCCGTGGTCAAACGCCATTTTTCTGTTGTGATTCTGGGAATTATCGCCGTTTCGCTGCTCCCGGCAGTAATAGGCTTTTTACGATCCGGAAAATCCGAATCGCATTAGAATCGCGTCAGCATTAAACGGGCGGTGAAAATCGCCCCGAGGCGTTATTCTTAGTCGAGCCGGAGACGCTAAATATGTTGAAACCCTATCTGTTTCTTGTCGGCCTTGTATCAGGGGCATAGGACACCATTCAGCCTCATGCGAGGGCAACTTTGGCGGCAACTCGTCCGCCAATCAGGAGGAATGATGAGTAGCATCTCCTTAAGCAGGGGTTTTAAATTGGGCCTGATTATTTCGGTGGTTGGACTGCAAATGGTCCGCGGCCAGACATACGGCACAATCAATCTTCCCACCGCGCTATGCAACCCCGGAGTCCAGATCCAAAGGGCCGCCACATCGACTCCCACCCTCAACCAATGGGGCGAGGGGCCGGCCGTTGCGCAGAACGGCAACCTCTTTTTCGCCGAGCAAAATGCGGGCAATGTCTGGAAGGTCACCCCGGCCGGAAATATGACCAAACTGGTCAATATCGGTACGTACAGCAATGGCCTTGACTTCCAACCGGTTGACAGGAACCTGGTGGTTTGTGGAAAGTCCCAGATAACCGAACGCGATACCGCAACGGGAGCCATTTTAAAAGTCATCGCCACCGACAGCACCGGTGAGTGGACCGGAGGCGGCACCGGCTCCGGAGGCGCGAATGATCTGACGTTCGCGTCAAACGGCGATTTGTATTGGACCAGTTTTAACCAGCATATTTATTTTCAATCGGAAGATGGCACGGTAAAGAAGGATTGGAATTTTTCAACCTCGTACGGTAACTGTGAATGGAACGGAATCGAATATATCGAGGAAAAAGGATTCATCTATGTCTGTCAGTACGGCAAGAACCGGGTGGTCACCTACCAAGTGGATCCCGCAACGCATGTGATGGATACCAGCACCATGAAACAGTTCGGGCCTTCCATCTATGGGTGTGACGGAATCACGGTGGATTCGAATTACAATGTTTACGTCGCCAATAACAGCAGCTCGGGCACATACCCGAATTCCATTGTCGTGCTGGACTCTACAGGCACGGTTCTGGGTTCCATCAAAATGACCCAGTCCTCTACCTCGTCGGCGGTTAACTGCGTGTTCGGCAACTCGATGTTCGGGGGTGGACCGAATCCCCACATGTTCTACATAACCGGCGACAGTGGCGCCTTTAAGGTGCAGTTAAACGTTGCGGGAAGAGTGCATCCGGGAATCGCCTCGGTGGGATTGAATTGGATCGCTCCCCCTCGTCTTCAATCTGCAAGTCCGCGTATGGGGCTTCGCTTGTTTCTGACTGGATCGGCCGACAAACCGATTACGAATACGCGTATCGCCCAGTCCATCGGTTTTAATCTTTCCGGCCAGAGAGTGATCTTCGGGGGCGCGAGCGCTTTCGCTGCCCCTCCGTCGGGAGTGTATGTCCTGCAAGGGCAGGGGAAGTCTAAGTAACTCAAAACACTTTACATCACTGGAAACGGCGGCCTTTATTCCATCCCGTTGAAAATTGCGGAATGGCCCCGACCGGGAGAATCCCGTCCTGCCACCACAACGCGTCTTCGAGCGCAACTCATGAATAAAACGAAGCTGGGAGTCTTCAGGGCGACGGATTCAGAATCCTGCGGGGACGCCGGACGCAACGCCGCTTTTAAAGGTTTATTCGGAAAAAGTCACGCCACAGGAGCATCCTTAGGCTTTAATAATCGATAAGAAACCTTCGTCCCGTCTATATTTCCCTTCCATGAGATATGAAGACCGCGGGGCGTCCGCAGACAAAAAAGAGGTGCATGCCGCCATTCGGGGTGAAGATCCCGGCCTCTTTCCAGGCGCGTTCTGTAAAATCCTGCCGGATTCACTCACCCACAGTCCCGATCACTGCGTCCTTATCCACGCCGACGGAGCCGGAACCAAATCCGTTGTCGCGTACCTGTGGTGGAAAGAAACCGGCGACGCCTCGGTGTTCCGGGGGCTCGCGCAGGACAGCCTTGTG
>Ga0207053_10357_pt2 | contig 10530 bp, 7 predicted proteins | sample Alteio_BWMinCont_59_FD_153290 | JGI IMG/M metagenome (GOLD analysis project Ga0207053, IMG submission 153290) | Enriched cells from forest soil in Barre Woods Harvard Forest LTER site, Petersham, Massachusetts, United States -... | ecosystem: Environmental > Terrestrial > Soil > Temperate forest >...
GCTCAACGGTAGAGCAGTTGCCTCTTAAGAAACTTTAGCCACAGTTCAGTTGTCAAGATAGAAGGGAAGATATACTTTATATATCTTGCCTGGACGACAAAATGGCAAAATCTGCTACTGACATTAGCTTATCTTCACAACGTCTTAGGGTTTTTAAGAGAAACTGGGGCCACAAAAAGGGCCACAGAATGAAAAACAACAAGCGTATCTTTACTTGCGTATTCCGGCGAAACCGGCCACCTGATCCGGTGGTACCGGCCGCCCTGCCAAGAGCGAGATTTATGGGGTAGTCGGAGCGAAGCGACGCTGGCATATTAGTGTTTTATTTTTTGTACCTTTTTATTTTTCATTTCCGTTATCACTAATTTCTCCTTCTTCTGGTTTTCGTCTTGTTTTTCCTTTAAGGGATAGCTTGTGTGCATTATGGATCAAACGATCAAGAATTGCATCAGCAATTGTCGGATCGCCTATTATATCATGCCAATGATCTGTTGGAACCTGGCTTACCATCAGAGTTGAGTGGCGATCGTAACGTTCTTCAACTATTTCAAGAAGGTCACGCCGTTGTTCATCGGTGAGTGGCGCTAGTGCAAAATCATCTATGACGATGAGATCTTTTTTTGCCAGACCGGTCATGATCTTGTGATAGCGTCCATCTGCTTTGGCTAAGGACAGATCTTGAAAGAGCCTGGGAGCACGTTGGTAGAAGACAGTGTAACTGTCTCTGCAAGCTTTTTGAGCAAGAGCGCAGGCAACATATGTTTTGCCGGTCCCAGTGGGGCCGGTTACAATAACATTTTGATGGCGTTTCAACCAATCGGATGTTGCAAGTGAGGTGACCACAGTACGATCGAGGCCACGAGTGGCTTTTACATCAAGGTCTTCGATACAGGCTGATAGTCTCAGCTTGGCATTTCGCAAACGTGATTGAAGGCGTTTATTCTCACGAGCGATCAGCTCAGCATCAACCAGTATTCCGAGCCGATCTGTGAAATTCATTTCTTCAATATCTTTCATTCCCATTTGTGTTTCCAGTGCTTGCGCCATGGCAAATAGTTTAAGTGCTCGCATATTATCTAGTGTTGGATGAATTAGCATTATTGTTCTCCTTGTTGTGTGTTAGTGTGAAACGATAGGGCGCCGCGAATATTCTCATGCACGAGCTTGAGTTGCCGCGGTTTTTCTGGTAGTGGACGTGTATCGAGTCCAGATTTGAGGATCGAGTTAACGCTCTTAAACGAGTAGGCATTGATTGCCAGAGCACGTTTGCATGCCGCATTGAGCCGTTCATTACCAAAAGATTTGGATAGTCTGAGAATTCCAAAGCAAGATCTGTAGCCTTGCTCTGGGTGTTGTTGTTTCTGCATGATTTGTTCAATCAGACATTTTGTTTCAGGTCCGACAGTTGCTGCCCATCTGATAAGGCGTTCTGGGGGCCAGGCACCATATTCTTGATGTGATTTCGGGCGGTGTTCATTGAGCGTATATCTACTGCCTTTGTTGAAGCCGCGCGGGTGGCTGGCTATTCGTTTCCCTTTTAGGAATATTTCGATGGTATTGAGAGTTGCTCTGACTTCAACCCACCGGCCACGATATTGATGGGGAGCGCTGTACCAGCAACTGTCATATTCCACATGGTAGTCGGCAATATGAACCGATGCTTTTTTGATATGCATATATTCATACGGATGTGCCGGAAGTGGTTTAAGTGCCGGTTTATCTATTTGTTCGTAGCGGCTGCGGCGAGAGCCGGGCAGCTTTTTAAATGAACGGTCATTCAGTCGGATAAGCAATTTTTCAACTTCCTGATTAGCTTCTGCAAGACTAAAGAATGTTCGCTTGCGCAAAACAGCCAGTATCCAGCGTGTGGCAACACATACTGCCGATTCCACGGCAGCCTTATCACGTGGCTTTCTGACGCGAGCGGGAATAACAGCTACATCAAAGTGGCTAGCCATCTGATTAAAGCTGGGATTAATATCGGGCTCATGTGGACAAGCTTTTGTTGTTACTGGCGTTGGATTATCTGGCACGATGATTTCCGGGCAGCCCTGAAAAAACTTGAAAGCCAGTGCATGCCCAACGCACCAGGCTTCGCTGTCCTCGTGCCAGAATAATCCGGCATATGTATAACTGCTGGCGCCCAAAGCACAGACAAACAAATGAGACTGTGTTATTTCGCCAGTAAGAGGATTGGTGATGGGCAAAGTTCCACCGGCAAAGTCAGAGAATGCTTTTTCTCCAGCCTTATGATCTTGCCGCATCACGAGATCTACTGTTTTTAGCCAGCGTTTGTAGATTTCGCAAAACTGGCTTAATTGGTAGCCATCCAGATGATCTTGCTTGTATTCCGCCCACAGCAAGATCAGTGTTACCCCTTTTTTCCTCAGTTCCTGGTGAACGTAATTGCAGTCTGGCTGTGGTTTTTGTTTTGTCTGATCAATTACACTTTTAGGATACAACTGCTGCCCAAGCAGATCTTCATCATCAAACACTTCGGGCAATGGCCAGGTAAAACCTGCTACCTTTGCTCGGTTAATGTATTCATTTACAGCCCAGCGTGAGCATCCTAGCGCTTTGCTGATTTTCCTGTTGCTTAATTTACAGGAGTAGTGTAGTCTCAATATTTCGCGTATCATTCTCATGGTTAACCTCTCTTGTGGCATCGATTACTCCGTTTCTAATTGCTGTGAAACAACGAAACTGAGTATCGATGCCGGTTAACCAGCGTCAATCATTCGCTTGTATATTCATTGACACCATTAATAGTGTCACATTGAATACCCTAAAGTACTACCGCAGTATTTCCAACAGCCAAGCTTTTCGATCAATTAGCTCGGCTATCTTGGCAACGTGGCCGGTTTGCTCCGGAATAGGTGGCCGGCATCAATCGGAATGGGTGGCCGGCTTGCGCCGGAAAAATCATCTTACCACAACTACTTTAGTAGGCGATTGCTCACGGGATTTAAATTGTCTAACTTGATAGCCTGGCGTATCCTCAATAACTTTATAACTACCATCACCACCGTTACGCAATGTACGAACAACGATGGCAGTCTGAGGCTCTGAATAGCGTAGGTTGGTATGTCCAAAAGGAAACAGCATCCAAGACCTACTAGCTGAGCCACCCTTCGGTGGTACCAACTTATCCTTGCCCCCTAAAAAAGCCAACATTGGAACATCTTCTTTGCCCGGGCGTAAAACCTCAAGCGGCTTTGTTTCCAGAGGCCCCTTCTTAGGATAAAAATTAGTAGGACATCCAAGTACCATGCTATTTACTCTATCTTTTGTGGACGGGTTATTAAGTAATTCCTCTGCCAGAACAGTCCCTGACGAAAAGCTAACGACATTGACACCTTGGTCAGCTATATTAATATTGGTATTTTTTTCTAGATAATTGAACAAATTATCAATAAACGCTGTATCGTTAAAACCTGGGCGAGTATTGGTAATGCTTCTTTGTCCCTGGGCATAAAAAGCAGCGACTGGGTCACTCTGATTAGCCACGTTTGTTTGTGCTTCCCCAGGCTGTCCGTAATTCCAATCGTTTAAATGAGTACCGAGTCGTTTGAACAGTATGTGGTTATCACCCATTCTCCGGGACTATCAGAGCTGCGCCAGTTCGCTCAGCCAAAACATCCCATTTATTTGCTAACCAACCGTTAGGGTTAAAATCTTTAAGACCTACGCCATCAAATCCAAATATGACTGGTGACTTGCCCTCAACATAGGTGCTGGGTATGTAAATAGTTGCTTTCCGAGGAATTTCTTGGTCAACCATTGAAACTTGATAGACTTTGCCTGCTTCTTGTCCATTGTATTCTCCCTTATGAAACTGATACGTTTCTGGATTATTGAAATCAAAAACAATTTGTTCCGGAGGAATATTGCGGTCAAATTTAACGGGGTCGTTGGTATCAATACGAATAGTTTCGACATCCCCAGTGGGAATTACTCGACGTTCTTCACGGGTACCAGAAAGAAAGTGACCTTCCGGATTATTCTCATCTGGTGTCATATGCAAAATTTGCCTGCCAGGTGGCGGTGGAAGTATGGTCTGGCTAGTTTGCTGAACTTGCATAGGCGATGTTTCAGGAATAACAAGTTTGTAATGGTTACGGTTCAAAGCATCACTGTCAGGTCTGTTGCCTATTATAATTTCGTCTCCTGGTCTAACAATAGTTGGACTGGTGGCAGACACAGACTCATAGGAAACTTTTCCTGCTATATCAGTTCTCTTGACGAATGTGCCGTACTCAGACGGAGTCAACTGGCGTCCAAATCTTCTTACACCGCCCTTTTCAACTATGGCTTGTAGTCCAGAGCAGGAAGGTTGCCCATCGAAGCCATCTGTAAGAGCGTAAGTTCCGTCATGCAATCGTTTCAACTGGGCGTGTCTACTTATAGATGCTCCAAAAACAGGAATGTCACCTTGCCCGCCGATTATGGCTGTGTCTCCTGTCTTAATACCTAGAATCGCATCTTTATATAAGCGCTCAGGTAATGAGCTTAGTTCAGCAGCTCTTTTTTCCAGTTCAGCGATTTCGCTTCTAAGTTGGGTAATTTGGTCTTTGTTCCACCAACGACTAAGACCATTTCCTTTCTCTAGTGTTCCCAATTGCTGCCTTAGATGACCACCTGTTCTCAGTTTTATCTCCATCTCAGCACTTTGCCTTTCTATATCTATTATTCGATGTCTAATATGGGCATCTGGGTTAAACGCTGCATTGATTGTCGGATCAACAGGTTTTGCTGGCGGACCACCACTTAAGACTTCCATTACTAACCTTTGCTTTTCTACGGCTCGATCTCTATAAGTGTGAGCAGCTAGACAATCTCCCATTGCACCATGATCACCAGCTTCTCTCTCTTTAACTTGATAATCTTTTAGAATTGCCTCTTGTTCTTTTAGGCTTCGCCTAGCATACTCGGCTGCGAATGCTACACGTGCTTGTGGAGTGAGTGCAGCAGCTTTGGCTTCCAGATCCTTACGCAAAGCATCTATCTCTTGAGAGCTCTGCATATGTAACCTTTTTTCTTTTGTCGTTTTAGAGAAGATGGCTCGCAAATCTTCAAAAAAGCCAGTAGTGATCTTTGTCCTTCTCAATTCTTCTCCTCGCGCCACAGCATCAGCCCATTTGTTAAAGGCTTGATCGAAATCAGCAAATTTAATTGGATCTATTGCAGGTGTATTAGCTTGAAAAGGAGGAATAATTTCAGTCGGGCCTTTTGCCGGTACAATCTGAAAATCATCCGGTTCAGATGACGAACTTCTCCTACTGCTATCCCTTGAAGATTCGCTCGCAGGTAACACCCTATGTTCTTCACGGGACCCAGAAAGAAAATGTCCTTCTGGATTTTCTGGATCTGGTGCCATATGCAAAAATTGTCTGCCTGGCTGAGGTATTACATGGATGTTATCCGCCGGATGTTGTATTCCAACGGTTGGCTCAGGTTTGCTTGGGGTACTATGTTGCGCTAAGGATAAGCTATGTTGTGCATCAACGATAATTGAACTTTGTCCGAGAGAGTTTGATTCTGTGATTAATCCAGGTGTTGTGCTGGATGACGGTTTGGCAAATTCGACTGTATTTTTGATATTTATTCCTGGTCTAACCTGTGCTGTGGTATACGTTGTATTAGCTCTAATAGCAGCATCCCTTGCTGCTTGTGTTCCGCTAACCCCGTTAGTTTTTAACCAATCCAAACCTCTCTTGGCCAAGCTACCACCATATTTAATGGCGGGGCCGACAACGGGGCCTAAAACCACACCACCCAGAAAACCTTGAGCACCAGCTTTAAGTGGGTCTTCTCCTTTAACACCTGCACTGAAGCCCTGTACCGTTGCTCCATCTAGACCAGCAGCTAGAGAATATCCGGCTGTTTGTTTTCCAACCTGAGCTGTATATTTAACTGTCATTTCTGTCGCTGTTTGTGGTGTTAATTCACTAAATTGCTTTGCCAGGTTGATTCCTGCCTGCCGCATCTGCTGAAGCGCCAATGGACTGGAAGCAGCTTGAACAGCCAATTGTTTACCTTCTGCTGCTGCAACCTGTTTAACGACTGTAGACTCTGCTTGAAGGAGGGACTGTCCTAATTTGCTGCCTGGCAAAAGCGGGCAGCTACTTATGGCTGCAATTGCCGCATCTCCTACAATGTGCGGTAAAGTATAGGTTCCTCGTGTTGCGGTTGTTTCAGATTCCAACATTTTCGTAAGTAACTTGCCGGCAGCCCCATATGCCATAGGAACAGCAATTGGAATTTCAGCCAATGAACCGCCGGCAGTTGTTGGTGCTGTGCTTGCGCAGGCGAGTACCGCCGCCACTGAGGCAGTAATCTGGACAATATCGGATATGCCCTCCACGCGGCCTTTATGAGCATTGGCCATTTTTGTCAAATCTGCACTTGCTTGCTGCAAGGATTGTCCTAATTCCCCAGATCTCTTTTGATATTCTTGGATAAATCCAAGATTACTACCTGAAAATTCAGATAAAGCAAGGAGCCGCTGGCTGGACTGCCTGGCTTTTTCTAAATCCTGCACTACAGCTTGAGTGGTGGCATCTGAATCCAAAAACATGCCACCCCAGCCACCAGACGTGCCGATACGACCAATCAAGCCGTCAGCAGCATTGCTAACTATGCCTTGCTTTGTCTGTTGGTTGCCTAAAGCAACATCTACTTTGAGAACTTCATTTCGCAATCTCTGCACAATTTGAGTGCGAACATTATGTTCTAAGCCAGGCTTATGTTCCTCAGTCTCGATTTTGGTCTCCTTACCTGTTTGTTTGTCAATCTTTACTACGATCTTTGTTCCAGTCGTTCCTTCAATCATTTGACGTAGTTCACGTTGCTCTTTCATAAGCTTGGTTAAATCTTGCTCTTTAAATACATCCGGATTTTGTTCTCTTGCACGATCAATTGCAGCCAGCACCCTGAATTTGTCATAGTCACTAACGTTACGAAGATTTCTGGAATTTATATCCTCTAGGAATTTTTTATCATCTAAACCATACCAGTGGCTATCTTCTTGCCATCCATTGTGCGCATATTCGGTCTGTAGGTCATAAATTTCGTCGGATAGGACGGTATCGGCTTCCATTAATGCCTGGAATTCCTGCTGCCTGGCATATACTCTTCGTTGCTCTGGTGTTGCCGCAGTTAGATTGGAACTTGAAGCACCATCTCTGAGCATGTGCCTAACGTTAAGAGGATCGGTTCTAAGCGCTTCCTCGCGCTTTGCTAATGCTTCTAAACTAGATGTATTACCGATAACTGATTGCTGCCCGGACTGGCTTTGTTCTCTTGCCTGGCGCACCAGCTTTAAAACATCAACTCTTTGCGGATTAGGCTGATCTAAATTATTAGGATTTTCTGGTGTCGGATTAGGATTAGTTGGATTATTAGGCTGCGTACCATGACCTAAAACTGGTTCTTGCGGTTTATAACGAGATGCTTCTAGATTTTCGCGGATTGCAGCTTGGATTGCTCTTAATTGATTGAGACTCTTACCCTCTAATTGCTTGGTTACATCTTTCCCAAGGTCTAATTCAAGCTTCTCATGCGCATTGGATTGGGGAGGAGTTACTTTAGCTCGCGCCAATTCACCATGTTGTGTTTCGTTGGCTTTTTGCTTTGATGCAACTGGTCCATTCTGAGGCATTCCGACCTCTCTAACAGCGCGGCGGCGAGAATCTGATTTAGCTGATCCGTCCGCAGGTTTTCCTAAACCGGGTGCTGAATCAGATGTTCCTGCCGGCTGATCATTTCTCCGTTGCACCCGAAGTCCTGGTAATGATGCCTTACTAAATTGTCTTATGTTAGCCTCTGTAAGTCGAATTATCTCGTTACCAGTGCGACCTTCACAAATTAATTCATGTCGAACTCCCGTGTCTCCTGTGCTCTGTGGCTGAGCCCCTTCGACATCGTGAGAACCCTCTTTCTGACGTAGTTGATCTGGTATGTCACCGGCCATGTTTGCGTTACCACTTTAGTAAGTATCCAGCAAGGATAGTTGCTTCTCATATTAGCTTTCATTTGTGAGGAAATTGTGAGCGGGCTGGAGCCACTGAAAAATTAATGTTCTACGGCGAAGGCTATTTCGGCTCAGATTTAACCAAAAACATTGAAAACAAAAGGAAATTCCTGGTCTATCAGATCGGCAATTGAGGCGCATAGAGAAAGGCACCGCTTGTCCAGGAATTGAGACACTCGCCTTAATAGCCAAGGCTCATAAAATGAACTTAGACGAATATCTGGAGGGCATAGGGCAAAACATACGTCATCAACGTTCAACTTTACCCATAGCCAGCAAAATGCCATGAATGGTGGTTGATTTGTTAGTAATAGAATATTCTGCTAATTCCGACTCACTTTGGGTCATCTTAGGCATTAACTTTAGCTGGTGCGAGACTAACAAGCATCTTATCGATTGTATTGATGTCTTCTTTACTGACTTGTAATTCACCAGCACGAGCGTTTTCTTTGGCTTGGATGACATCGCGCGCTCCCACCAACGCTGCTGTTATACCAGACTGTTGTATAGTCCAATTTAGGACAAGTTGTCCTAATGTAGCGTTGTATTTATTAGCAATAGGCTCTAGCTGTTCTAGAAAAGTATTCACTGCGCGAATAAATTCTGGCTGAAATTGCGGTAAATTAGCTCGATGATCATCTGGTGGAAATTTATGATCTGGTTTAAATTTGCCTGTTAATAATCCACGCTGCAATGGACTATAAACAATTACACCCATACTATGCTCACGACAATAAGGTAGAATATCTTTTTCAATGTCTCGTAAAATCATACTATAAGGTGGTTGATCGCAAGCAATTGGCACAATCTTATTGGCTGTCTCAATATCTTCCACAGTAAAATTACTTACGCCCGCTGCCAAAATTTTTCCTTCTTTGAGCAATTGATCAACAGCTTCCATAGTCTCTTCTATTGGAGTGGTGTGATCGCGCCAATGACACTGATATAGATCAATATAGTTAGTTTTGAGCCTCCGCAGGCTATCTTCGCATTCTTTTATGACACTTTTCTTTTTGCTATTACGATAAATAGGATATTTTTTTCCTGCGTATGGAAGATCAAAGAAAAATTCACCTTCCGTAGTGTCCCTTCTTAGTCCAAACTTAGTAAAAAGCTGTACTTTATTGCGCTTACCAGCAACGGCTTGTGCTATTAATTCTTCGCTCTTGCCAAAACCATAACCAGGAGCTGTATCAATGGATGTCACTCCAGCATCAATGGAAGCTCGAATGGCTTCAATGGCCTTCTTTTCGTCTGTGCCACCCCACATTGTCCCACCAATAGCCCAAGCACCGAAAGTAATTACCGACGCTTTCACTTGGCTTTTACCAATTTGTCTATATTCCATATACAATCCTCATTGATTTACATCAATTAACTTTGTCAGATATATTTATATCATCAATATTGCCAATCCAGTTGATAGTTTAAACGAACCATTTCTTGAATTCGTAATGGCTATAGCTATTAATTAGCTTTGTACCTTACCCATTGCTAGCAAAATGCCGTGAATGATATTCCATGGGTGTGGCGGGTAGCCAGGGATATAGACAGCAACTGGTAAAAATTTATCTACACTATTGGCTTCGGTATAACCATTTTTATGCGCACCACCTGAGATAGCGCAGGTGCCGACACCAACAATGATTTTTGGCTTAGCCATGGCGGCATAGCAGCGCAAAAGTGAATTGCGCATGTCTTTACTGACTGCCCCGGCATACATTCGTTGCCATCACCACTAAAACGATCTAGTTGAAGATCTAATTTAATCTATTTGAACTAAAATGCTCGTTTTTCGTCATACATTCCGTTGGCTAAAGTAATGATTGGACCAAAATATGCGGTCGTTCATGACAAGATATTGAGAAATGCCCAAACCTACTTGAATTTAATGTGCCAAGCACATGGCCAGCACATAAAATGTTGGGACTGGAAATCCTTTGGTAATAAGGGTTATAGGTCTTCTACGCAGTCAGCTCAAAACCATTATTCTTTCATCCAGCACATAAAATATTAAGCCTGCATTCTAATAAATTACCCGGTTTCGTTGTCAATTGACCGATTTTATCGCCATATCTCATCAATGGAAAATCTCATATTAATAAATACACTAGAAGAACTGCTCTCTTTTCCGAAGGAGACTGAATGGCTGGAATTTAAGAAAAGCTACGCAGCGCCTGATGAAGTTGGTTCTTATGTTAGCGCCCTTTCTAACTCTGCAGCATTGCTGCAAAAGGATAGAGCTTATTTAGTTTGGGGCATAGACGACAATACACATGAAGTTTGTGGTACCACCTTCAATCCTGACGATCCGATATCCGGCAGGCAATCTCTCAGGATATGGCTAAGGCAAAAATTATATCCTGTGCCAAATTTTGAATTTCATCAACTCAATTACCAAGGAAAGCCAGTTGTACTATTAGAAATTTTTCCTATTACCTATATGCCTGTGCGTTTCGATACGGTTGCGACCCCTATATTCGCGTTGGCAGCCACAA
>Ga0207053_10339_pt2 | contig 10520 bp, 10 predicted proteins | sample Alteio_BWMinCont_59_FD_153290 | JGI IMG/M metagenome (GOLD analysis project Ga0207053, IMG submission 153290) | Enriched cells from forest soil in Barre Woods Harvard Forest LTER site, Petersham, Massachusetts, United States -... | ecosystem: Environmental > Terrestrial > Soil > Temperate forest >...
CAAGTCATGGAAGCTGGTCAAGCCTGAAATTGTGCTCTTCTGGAGAACAACTATCAGCGTTCAACTGATAATGAACAGGAAGCAAGAGAAGTGACAACTCCGATAGTTACTCTATTTTGCCTTCAAAACGTAATGAGTTATTAGTTCGCTCAAAACACAACTGGTAAACAATGCAGTTAGGAATTGGTACTGGCTCAGATTCCTCGGGTAAGCATGAATGAACAAGAAATCTGATGATTCCACCATGAGTGGCAATGGCAACCTTTGAATGCGATTTAGTTAAGAGAAAGTTTTCAATCGCCTGTCGGGCTCTCTTTAAAGCAGCTGCTTTTGTTTCTCCACCAGGAAAAGATAATTGCATATCGGCTTTCTGAACGGAACGTCATTTATGCATGATTTCTTCACCAAAGCGTTCCTTTATTTCTCTACGTGTAAGTCCTTCGGCCAAACCACCGTGAACTTCTCGCAATGACGGCATTGCAATGACTGGTACCTTTATTTGATCACTGACTATCTTCGCAGTTTCTTGAGCGCGCATCAAGTCACTACTCAAAATGCACTCTATATCTATATCAGTGAGTTTACTCGCTAATAGTTTTGCTTGCTCTCGCCCACAAGCATTAAGAGGAATATCCGAATGTCCCTGCCAGCGCTCTTCCTTATTCCAATCTGTTTCGCCATGGCGAAACAGAACAATCCGACATTGGTTTAAGTTACTTCTCATAAATATGGTATCATCCATCAGTTATAGGCTAAGCAGTAAGATAATTCGTTTTTCAACAGCGCGAATAATAACAAGATCAACTGTTCCCCATCGTTTACGCAGGCGCTCGTGAGAAAGACTGCGCATATGTTCGCATTTAATATAACACTCCTGCTTAACGCCACCGTCCGGTGGCTTAACCGCCACATACGTTGGCCATAATTTTTCTTTGTAGTATCTTGGCTTTGTCGATATTGGTATTGCAAAAACTAGTCCGGAATTATTATTGAATTGATCATCGGAGATGATCAACCCTGGACGAATTTCATCTTGTTCATGTCCTCTAGCTGGGCGAAAGTCGATTTCCCAAATCTCGCCACGATAAATTTTATCTGTAGACATTTGTTTTATCTGTCCGCTAGGCCATCAAGCAAAGTATTTTCATACAGACGTCTTTCTTTTTTCTCTTCGCCCCAGGCTTTAGCATTGGCTTTTAATTCAGCATAGGCCCCAGCCAAATCGTCAAAAAATTCTTGCCGCTTATATTTGCTAATTATGCTATGTAATATTTGTGGCATAGTTTGGGAACTCTCAGAAGATAAGGTTTCTAAAAAAGCCTTGTCTGAGGCAAATATCCGTACCAAGGGAGTTTCTCGTTGCTTTTCTTTGAGCTGTCGTTGTCCACTTTTTTTGTTTGACTTTATTGCCGATACCATAGACGTTTCTCCATCACGTTACAAAACACGAAACGATTTTGTATACAATATAGTATATAAAAGAGAGCCTCTTTTGTCAAGAAGTGCAAGACTGCCCATCGCGTCATGGAAGCTGGGCTTCTATATACAGACAGCAGCGAAACGCAGCGCGGCGAGGATCTGTGCACAATGGAGCACCAAATCGTGCGTCGAGCTGAACGCCAGTGAGAGCGAGGCAGCACTTGCATGAATGCGCTAACCTTTTGGGGACACTATTTTTCCAATATTAAGCGTTGATTGGGAAAGTCAAAACCGACACGATAGTTCCGCAGAAAATCGCTGCCAATTATGCAAACGTTACTGCCTTGCCCCTCGTCCTTAAAAACATGAATAACCAGTCCTGTGCAGGCAAAGTCCCCCATTTGAAAAGACTGAGTGTGCACAATAGCAACTTTTGCTTTGCCGCCATTCACATCCCACTCATAATCACGAAACTTGCTTTTTTCGATTTTGTCAGCAAAAATTTCTTTTGCCAGCTCGTAAGGCATGGTTGTAGTCGGACTACAAGTATCTATGAGCATAGGAACAAGGCGTGAGTTATCAATTGTGCCATTGACATAAAGTCTGCCTTGTTCATCATCGAAAGTGGGAATAATCCAAACTTGTCTTTTACTTTTCAGTTCAGGAGAACTGCTCAGCTCTATCTCATTTCTTTCATAGTCGAATGTTAGTAGATATTTCTTCCAAAAATCTACTCCAAGAATACCGGCAATATCGCCTATGAAATTAGCCTTGCTAAGATCCATCACTTGCACCGGTAAATGATGCTCTTCGATTGGACCTAATCTTAGCCAAGGCAAATCAGCTTTATGGCTAACAAATTGGCTATACGCTCCTATTCCTGTATAAGCTTCGGCACCGACAGCTAAACTAAGCCATGTAGCAGTTTTTGTATCAATCGTCGTGTTAGTACAACCTGTATCAACAAGAAAAAAAAGCTTTTCTTGGTGACCATTAGAACCAACCTGGACTTTTACCACTGGATGAATATCAAATAAAGTCAAAATCCCGAGTGGTTTTATCAAAATATGCATAGGGATTTTAATTGGCGCAGCAGTCTCTAGGTTGGGCTGAGCATCAACAGTGCCCAAAAAAAATAAAACTATTTAACCAAATCAGCAACAGTGGTATATACGGTTGCGCCTTTTTCAAGCTTATGCCTTGCAGAAATGTCCAATCCACTGTTTCTAATTCCTTTCAGTTTGATTTAGGACTTGCTTCTAAACCGTGGTATCACCTAGAGCACGTCTGACTGCGTGAATAATTTTCCAGCTATAGCTAATGTGAATTGCTTGAGCGAGTGGTCCTTTAACTAAAAATCGTTTGTCTAAGGTTGTCACTTGCTCACAGCGAGCTATGGAATCTTTTGATAATCCGCCCTGTCCTTTTGGGATTTGTACATGCAAGTCAGGATGTGGAATAATTTTTGCAGAAGTAGTTGGCACAACAATAACATCAGAAGCACCTTGATTGCGCCCATTTGTGGAAACAACAACGGCTGTACGCGGCTGATGTGGATCGGCAGGTTGGTTAGGGAAGCTTACGTACCAAACCTCACCTAGTTTTGGAAAGCTTGGGGTGTTCATTTGAAAATTTCTTTTGCAGCTCTGGTTGATATTTTTGACCAGGATTCATTATCTGCCTGCAAGGCTTTGGCATTACGAGTGAAATATTCTAGATCACGTTTGTCGCGCAGATGCTGCAACCATAGCCTCACACCCTCTTCAACAACTGAACTTCTGGAAACGCCTTCGCTTTTATGATTTTCGACATATTCATCAACAACAATCATAAGATCGGCCGGCAGCGTAATAGTTGCAGGCTTAGCTTTTGTGCTATTTGGGGACATTGTTTTCATGTTTGCAGCAACCAATGATAGACTATCATATAGTTTGTCATATAAATTATAATTTGTCAAATTAAACGGTGAAAGCACTTTTTACATTTAGACGGCCAAATGTAAAACCACCCTGGATTAGGATGGGACGTGTAAAACGTCAGTCGTTGAGGAGTGACCTATGACCAGGCCACTCTTATACATCCATGGGCAGGTTTTTGGCTTTACATTGATCAAGTAGTACATTGAGAAATAGCTGGCCAAAATCGCGGAGTTTTGTATCACCGATGCCGTAAATTCTGCGCATTTTTTGCAAGCTGGAAGGTCTGATCTTAGATAATTCTCGTAAGGTAGCGTCAGCGAATATAATATATGGTGGCACTTGCCGTTGCTGCGCTAATTGTTTGCGCAAAGAGCGCAGTTCTTCAAAGAGACTACGATCAACACCGCTCCAGGACTCAGCGTCGGTTTTAGATTTCTTGGACTCTTCGCCTTTCTTCGGTCTCAACGGTTGAAGCAAGCGCACATTGCGCTCTTTGCGCATTACCTGCCAGGAGGCATCGTTAAGCCGTAAAATAGGTACAGTTTTGCCGTCAGCTATTTCCAGCTCTTCTTGTTGGAGCACATCTTGACTGATTAATTGATAAATCCAGTCACGCACATCAGCTGCATTTTTATCTTTTAGCAGACCATAGGTACTTAGCTTTTCATGATTGCGGCTGCGGACACTTTGTATATTTTCGCCGCGCAAAACAGAAACGATATAGCCAACACCATATCGTCCCTTAACCCTGGCAACACAAGAAAGGATTTTTTGCGCCACCACATCAGCTTCGGGAACCGCTATAGTGTAGCCCAGGCAAATGTCGCAGGCAGAGCAGGAATCAGCTGTGTAGTCCTGGCCAAAATATCGCACTAATAAACTATGTCTGCAGGCAGCGGCACGGCAATATTTATCTATATCGTTCAATTGCCTGAGTGAATTAGGGGCAAAATCAGGATCAACGTCAGGCTCAGCGGCAGATTTATCAATTATTGATTTCCAGGTGAAAAAATCGGCACCAGAATATAGAAGTACACATTCGGCTTCCAGTCCATCTCTGCCGGCTCTGCCGGTTTCCTGTTGATAATGTTCTAATGATTTGGGCAAGGCGGCATGTATTACGTATCTTACGTTAGAGCGATCGATACCCATGCCGAATGCCACTGTAGCCACTACTACGTCACACTGTTCAGCCGTAAAAGCATCTTGTGTTTTAGTCCTCTGTTGCGATGACAGCCCGGCATGATAAGGCATGGCTTTAATGCCGGCACGGGTAAGGGTTGCGGCAAGATTATCAACGTCCGCGCGTCTGAGACAATAGATTATGCCGCCTTCGCTGCGATGCCGTTCAATTATTTCCATTATCTGCTTAGTGAAGTCTCTGCGGGAGACAACCAGAAAAGTAAGATTGGGCCGGTCAAAATTGCCAATAAGCACTTCCGGATTACGCAGACCAAGTTGTTTGACAATATCCCGCCGAACATGTTCAGTAGCTGTGGCGGTATAAGCGTGAATTGATGCCCCGGGAAACATCTCTTTTAGCTGGCTCATCTGCCTATATTCGGGCCGAAAATCATGCCCCCAATGGCTGATGCAATGCGCCTCATCAATGGCAAATGTGCGAACATTGATTTCTTGGAGCAATTGATAAAGATCTGTCTGTATTAATCGCTCAGGGGAAACAAATAACAGTCTAACCAGTCCCTGACTTATTTCTTTTATATATGCAGATCGTTGTGCTGGAGTCTGCGAACTATCAAGCTGAACTGCTTTTATGCCGCAAGATTGCAAACTGTCCACCTGATCTTTCATAAGTGAAATAAGCGGAGAAATGACCACAGTGGTATCATTGCGCAACACTGCTGGCGCTTGATAACAAAGTGACTTGCCTCCACCGGTTGGCAAAACAACCAGCGAATCACGACCAGAAAGCACAGCCTTTATGGCCGGCTCCTGAAGTGGCCTGAGCTTATCAATTCCCCAATAATGCAGAATTGCGGAATGCAACTCAGTCAGATCTAAAGACAAAACTTCTGCAGTCAATACGAACTCCCCTACATCCTATATCTACATCTTGACCCTGTCAGCTAAAAGTATATTACTTTGCCTGTGTGGCAGGAATGTGACTGCAATGTAAATTGAGATCGATTTGAATAGATTAAATATCAAAACCACACTTGACTATAGGGAATTTTCGGATCTGACTGAGCCTTAAGGTGTACGTGTATGCTGACGCAGACATTGCTAATTTCCCACATTAACTTGTTTTAGGTAAAACTATCTTGTAAAACTGTCCCTTGAACTGAAGGAAAACTTGATTGCCGACAGAAAGATATTTAGCAATTGCTGGCTGGGAGTGGATCAAATCAAAATAATCTTTGCTAGCAAAAACAATTTCTTTGGCTATAGGTGGATGAGCCAAGTCAATTGAACTGTCCATCCAAACTCCATTTGTCAGATAAAAAGTCTTATCTGCGATAGTTTTTAGCCCGGCGGCAGTTTCTCTTTTGCTGGCCACATAATCGGATTCTTTGAGAGCCTTTGCGCTCTTAGCCATGGTCACGGCCAGTTGACCAGACAAATCAGGGCTGCGAAAGTCGCGCTTTACAGAGTGGGCGTCAATTAGTTGGTACTCCCTGGCGGCAGTATCGAAATGAGCGCTGGCAGGTAATGATTGAGCGAAGGAATCGTTAACAACTGCTGGAGAGGTAGAGATGCCATAACCGCCGCCCATGACCGCGCCTGCGCCCACCATGCCGTTTCGTCTTGATGAATTTGTTCCATTGATGAATCCTTGGTGAGGAAGGTTCTGATGAAAGGCAAGACCGTGTCCAAGGCGAATGTTTTCCGAAGGATCAGTAACAAGGAAAGAGGTGTATTCTGTGATAATGCCATATTTTTTTGATAGGGCTACTATCTCGTCAATTACTTCACGGCTGTTACCATTGTCGTGAGCGATATCGGTAAGATAGCCGATTCGTCTCATGGCCCACAGCCTGGGCAGGTAGGTGTTGCCTGTTTCTTCTGACTGGAAATTGAGGGGAAATGCGTATGATTTTTCCACACCGTTAATTTTACCGGTCAGGCGAACTGTACATTTACCTGCATTTTTATATTTGCCAAGCAGCATTAGCTGTGAACCGGCAAAGATATCTTTAACCTCGCGTGGATAAACATCTTTGGTTTGAATGCCATCGTACTCCAGTTTGACATCAGTCAAGAATGGGCTTTTGATTTTTTCGTAGAAATTAGTGACAGCAATTTCTAAATTTTCGTTTGGTTCCACATATTGACTGGTGCCATGATGTTGTTCTGCCAACTTGTTGAGAAAGCGTGTATTGACGTCATAACCAACACCAAAATCAAAGATGCGCACCTCACGTTTAGGGGATACACCTTTGAGGATTTTTGACTCATTAGTTTCACCTACTGTCGGCTCACCATCTGTCATTAGGATCAAATAAGCAGGTCGTTCGGAGGCTTCGTTCAACATGCCGCAGCCTGTTTGCAGAGCGTAACTTATATTGGTGCCGCCACTAGCGTTGAGATCGTCAACAAAAGCATTGGCTAATTGTTTATTTTCTTCGCTGGCAGGTAGAAGATGGGATTTAAAATAATCCACATCTGTATTAAACTGAATGATGCTGAAGCGATCATTAGAGCCAAGAGCTTTTAGAACATTCTTAATGGCACGCTTTGTCTCTTCGATTTTGTCACCTTGCATTGAGCCTGATGTGTCCACAACAAAAAGAATGTCTTTGCTGATGGAGGTTTTTGCATGCAGAGGCGGCGCCAGAGCCAGTAAGAAATAACCATCCTCGTCAGGATTTTTGTGAGTGAGTAGATTAGCAGCCAGATCTTTATCTGAAACGCTGTAACAGAGCATAAAATCCTTGTCAGGCGCAGAATCTTTTTCGAGCATCGTTATTTTGGCATGGCTATTGTCTGTTCGATCTAGTTTAATTTGATTACTGGGAGACCAGATTGAACGCAGTCCTTGTTTACTGATTAAATTAGCCGTTAATTTTATTTCCTCAACAGGATCTGTCTGTCCTTCGGCTTTGAGAGGATAGCTATATTTGAGCATGCCATTTTCTGCTTTCAAAATTTGCGTGTATTCTAATTCCACTGTTTTGGTACCATGTGGTGGAATAGGGAATATGCGGGCTCTTACAGTTTTATAGTCAGCGTACTCAAGTAAGCCTGGGTCAACCATGCGCCTGACAATCTCTTCATATTCCTGGCGGGCTGCTGCTGCTTCCAAAATCTTGCCTTCAACCGGCTTGCCATCGATATGCAACGAAAACGAACTAAAAGTGGTGTCGGCCGGTAAAGGGAATAGATAAATACCTGCCAGATTACGATCAGTATCGTTAGCAAAAACTTGTTTCATATAAGTGCGTGCTACCTGATCGGTTATCGAAACTTTTATATCTTGCGATTGCATACGCAATCCAAATGATACGGTGCCTCTGAGGAGCGTTCTTGGGGGCTGTCCGGGAGTGTGAGTTGGTGTCCAATTAGGCAAACTCGGTATTGCTATGTGGGGAACGACGTGGGGCATTAGTCCCGGATCAATCATAATCATGCCTGTCGCCCGGGCTGGCGTATTTGTTAATAATGAAAGTGATAGTAATGAGCAAAGTATGGCTGATTTGTTTATTGACATGACTTTAACCTCGGCTGGCAAGCTATTGACGCAAGTTTGCAACAATTTCAGCATAATGCTTCCAGGCTGCCTGGACTATGGTGAATATAGTGTTTTTGATCTAGGGTTTACCCTAGATGATTGCAATACTGATTAAGCTAGAATATTATTGGAGAAATAGATGTCTGAGGGAAGTATGAGTCTTCCAGTTGCTCCATTAAAACGTCTTTTCTCTGTAATTCTTTTAGCTCAGGGTAAGAACGGATTATTGCTACAACGCCTGTTCTGGGGCGCACTATTGGGTTGCCTTTCCACTTTCTTACTTGCTGGTTCACCTTATTTGAACAATCTGGAGTCGAATATGCTTGAATGGCGGTATATGGTAGCTGACAAAATAAGTTCGATGACGCATGGAGAGAAAACTTCCGCCCAGATTAGTTTGGTTAATTTCGATGATAATACGCAATTCGAACTGGGTGTGGCGCGCTTTAATGACCTGCCGTCACAACAGGTACTGGCTGAGGCGATAGAGCATATTGAAAAGTGTGAGCCGGCTATGGTAGTGCTTGACCTTGATTTGCGCGGCACTACTTGTCCTGCTTTGGTCAAACTATTTCAGCGTTACCACAACATTGTCCTTGCCTTATTTGGCAATCTAGAAGGTAATATCGATCTGCCCTCACCGGCCTATCTGACTAATACCGCTGCCTTTGGCTATGATGAATTACCTGATGATAGTTCTGGCTTAGCGCGGCAACTGTCAGTTACTTATCAAGCCTTAGCGCCGAATACATCTGCCTCTGCTGGCAATCCACTTGTGCCAGTTCCTTCCTTAACTGAGGCTGTGATCAATCTCAATCGCCTTATGCGAGGAACCGGCCCGGACATTCAATTGCTGATGAATGGAGCTGCTAGTTCCCTATATTTTAGTTTTCGTAAAATGACATATTCGGCAAGATCATTTTTAGAAGTGCTACATGGAGATATAGGAGCGGAAGAATTCAAGAACAAAATTGTCATAATGGGAAGCACCCCGACACCACGCCACTTAGGGACTAGCAAAGAAAACACTCTTACTTACCCGAGACTAAAAGTACATGCGGATGCTATTTCAACCTTATTGGACAATGAACAGATTTATCCATTTTCTCCACAATTAAGCCAGATTTTTATAATGTTCTTGGGCATAGTATTTGGCGCGACTGCTTCCATTTTAAATTTTGGCCGACGCAGTTTGGTTTTTATTACCTGTGCCATTTGCCTATTTGTTCTCGCCCAGGTTTCGTTTCAATTATTCCATCTGCTAATTCCAATAGCGCCACCGCTTGCAGTGCTGATTTTATGCTTTATATTAGCAACTTTTATACACCTGGACACTGACCTGAGAATAAGAAATAGAGAGCTGGCCCAAGCCCGTGAGTCCATGCAAATCCGTGCTGAAGCAGAAAGACAACGCATTGCCGAAGATTTACATGATGAGACATTGCCAACTCTGTCAGCTGTGGCGCGTATGGCAGACCAGTTGAATAAAGAACTTGGCAATAATCCCATACCGGCACAAATGCGCGAGCGTCTTGATTTCACAGCTAGTGAAATGCGCAGAGTAATAAACGATCTTCATCCTTCGGTATTAGAAACCATGGGTTTTAAACCAGCTCTCGATAATCTTCTCACTATATTGGCACGCAATAGTGTTATCGAAACCCATTTTACTAGTGATGATAATTTCGCCGACGAAGATATTTCAAAATTCTGCCAGCTTCAACTCTATAGAATTGTACAAGAATGCCTAAACAATGTGCATAAACATGCCAAAGCAACCGTTGTGACTATAAATATCGCTCAGAGAGGAAACAAGCTTATACTGTCGGTTGTGGACAATGGGGTAGGAATGCCGGCTGGTATTTTAAACAATCAATCACACGGTGTGTTAAACATAAAGCAACGAGCGCAATTAATTGCCGCTAGGGCTGACTGGAAGCGGCCAAGTCAATATTCATCAGGCACAGAAGTTAGGATCGAGATGTCTTTCAACAACAATAAGGAAATGAAATAATGGCAATCACTATTTTAATTGCTGATGATGAAGAAAGAGACAGACTTTGGCTTAAAGATCTATTGGTCAAAAATATGCCAGACCACTGCAGTATTGAAGAAACACAAGATGGAGAACAGGCAGTAAACTTGGCCAAAAAACTGCAACCAACTCTGGCATTCTTAGACATAAAAATGCCCAAATTATCTGGTATTAAGGCAGCGGAATTGATTCTACAAAACAGCCCCGAGACAGGAATAATAGTGCTCTCTAATTTTTCAGATGAAGTCTATATCCGTCAACTTTGGAAAATAGTACCGGCCAATGGCACTTTTGCCTATCTGCTTAAAAATGCCTCAGATAAACAAGTCGTTGAAGCTACCTTAGCCGTTCTTGCCGGAGACTGCTGGGTTCACCCGGGAATTGCCCGAGTTATACAACGGACACAGAACAAAACAACCAATTTAACAGATGCCGAGTATGAAGCTCTTATTTGTAT
>Ga0207053_10364_pt1 | contig 10500 bp, 10 predicted proteins | sample Alteio_BWMinCont_59_FD_153290 | JGI IMG/M metagenome (GOLD analysis project Ga0207053, IMG submission 153290) | Enriched cells from forest soil in Barre Woods Harvard Forest LTER site, Petersham, Massachusetts, United States -... | ecosystem: Environmental > Terrestrial > Soil > Temperate forest >...
ATGGATTCAAGGCATGACGAAATAGACTCTCCAGAACGCCAGGGTTTGAGACCTGGCGGCCCGGGACCCAAAACCATCGTCCAGGGACAACAAGGGGAATAACAAGAAAGCCCGGGTTTTTTTACCCTTTCGAGGGGAATCGGCACATTTTTTTAGGACAATTTTTAGGCCACTGTCATGGGTGGGCCACCGTCAAAGGGGAAAAAGCACATGGACGCCTTGGAACATACCCCTGGCAGCCTATCTGGAAGTAGACGCTCTATAAATGGGAGCTTCTCTCCATGAAAGTCGTCATCCTTGCCGGGGGATTCGGCACGCGCATCAGCGAAGAAACCCACCTGAAGCCCAAGCCTATGGTGGAAATCGGCGGCAAGCCGATTTTATGGCACATCATGAAACTCTACGCGGCCGCGGGTCACACTGAATTTGTCATATGCTGCGGCTACAAGGGTTATCTCATCAAGGAATATTTCGCGAACTATTTCCTGCACCGTTGCGATGTGACCTTCGATCTGGCGTCCGGATCCATGCAGGTGCACCAAAACAGCGCGGAACCTTGGAAGGTCACCGTGATGGACACGGGAGAGAACACCTTGACCGGGGGCAGGTTAAAACGCGTGAGGGATAGTGTCGGCGAGGGAACTTTTTGCTTCACCTATGGCGACGGTGTCAGCAACGTGAATTTGAAAGACCTCGTCGCCTTTCATAAAGCGCACGGTCGCAAAGCCACCTTGACGGCCGTTCAACCTCCGGGCCGTTTCGGTGCCATCGACCTTAAGGGCGATGCTGTGACCCGGTTTCATGAGAAGCCCCAGGGCGAGGGAGCCTGGATCAACGGCGGTTTTTTCGTGCTGGAATCCTCCGTGATCGACTACATCGCTGATGACCAGACCATCTTCGAGCGGCAGCCCCTGGAATCCCTGGCCCTGGAAAACCAGCTGCGGGCGTTTCGGCACTCGGGTTTTTGGCAGCCCATGGATACTTTGCGCGACAGGCAGCTGTTGGAAGAACTCTGGTCTAGCGGCGCCGCCCCCTGGAAAACCTGGTGAACCCAGCCTTCTGGAACGGACGCAGCGTCCTTCTCACCGGTCACACCGGCTTTAAAGGCTCCTGGCTCACGTTGTGGCTGCGGGAACTGGGAGCCGCCGTTACGGGATATTCCCTCGAGCCGCCCACCTATCCAAGCCTGTTCACGTTAGCCGGAGTTCACGGGGACTGCCGGGATCTGCGCGGGGATATCGGGGACACTCAGGAACTTCGCAAGGCTTTTTCTGAAAGTCGGCCGGAGATTGTTTTTCACCTAGCCGCCCAGCCGCTGGTGCGGGAGGCGTACCGCAATCCCAAAGAGACCTGGAGAGTGAACGTCATGGGCACCCTGGAGGTGCTTGAGGCATGCGAGGCGTGTGACTCCGTCCAGACCGTCGTCGTCATTACCACAGACAAGGTGTATGAAAATTCGGAGCAAGGACTCCCTTTTCAGGAGGAAGAAGCCCTGGGGGGCCACGATCCTTATTCCAGCAGCAAGGCGGCCTGTGAGATTTTATGCGCTTCCTGGCGGCGAAGTTTTTGGGGCGGGCATTCGGGAAAGCCCCAAAAATCCGGAAGGCCTATTCACTTGGCGACGGCGCGTGCTGGCAATGTGGTCGGAGGCGGAGACTTTGCCGCCGAACGATTGATTCCGGATTTGATGCGCGCCTGCATCGCGGGGAAACCGGTGCGCCTGCGCTATCCGAAGGCCGTGCGGCCCTGGCAGCATGTGCTGGAACCGTTAAGCGGTTATCTCCTGCTGGCCGAACAGCTGCATACTTTGGACGCAGGCCCAGCGGAGCATTTTTCACACGCCTTCAATTTTGGACCCCGCGAGAGCGATTTGCGCCCCGTGGAAGAAGTCGCGGACGCGGTGTGCCGATTCTTGAAGACCCGCTGGGAATGGGAAGAAATTCCGCAACCCCACGAGGCAGGGCTTTTGCGTCTGGACAGCCGCCGTGCGAGGATTTCGCTGGGCTGGAGTCCGCGCCTGAACTTTGAAGACATGCTGGGCTGGACGTGCGGCTGGTATGCGGACTGGCAAAACGGGGAGGATCCCCGCGCCCTGACGTTGGCCCAAATACGGAACTACCCACAGCTTCCGCGCCTTGAAACCGCTTGATGAAGAGTCAGAAGGAATTTGAATGAGTCCTGAAATCCTATGCCGCTTTTGCGCCGCTCCCCTTACCCAGTCCTTCGCCGATTTGGGATCCACTCCGCTTTCCAACTCCTATCTGCGGGCGGCGGATTTGGAACGGATGGAGCCCACCTATCCCCTGCACGCGCGCGTTTGCGGCCGTTGTTTCCTGGTGCAGCTGGAGGCTTTTGAGACTCCTCAGCATATTTTTAGTGACTACGCCTACTTCTCCTCGTATTCCGATACGTGGCTGCAGCATGCGCGTGCTTACGCCGAGAAGACGATTGGGCGCTTTGGGCTGAGCTCCAGCAACCGCGTGGTGGAAATAGCCAGCAATGACGGCTATCTCCTGCGGTGGTTTCATGAGCGGGGCATTCCGGTGCTGGGAATAGAACCGGCGGCCAACGTGGCGCGCGTGGCCGAAGAGCGGGGCATTCCGAGCCGGGTTTTGTTCTTTGGCCGCGAGACCGCTAAGCGATTGGCGGCGGCCGGCGAGACAGCGGATCTGACGGCCGCCAACAACGTCCTGGCGCACGTTCCCGACATCAACGATTTTGTGGCGGGATTTTCCATCGTGCTCAAGCCCGAAGGCGTATCCACCTTTGAATTTCCCCACCTTCTGCGCCTGATGGAACAGTGCCAGTTCGACACCATCTACCACGAACATTTCTCCTACTTGTCGCTGACCACGGTGGCCAAGATCTTCGCATCTCACAACCTGCGCGTCTTTGACGTGGAAGAACTGCCCACCCACGGCGGGTCTTTGCGCGTCTATGCCTGCCGCCAAAATGCAGCCCATAAGGAGATCGATGCTGTGAAAGCCTTGCTGGAGCGCGAACGCCGCTTTGGGCTTCAGAACCTTTCCCGCTACGCTTCCTTCCAGGAGGAAGTGAAAGCCGTGAAGCGCGACCTGCTCGCCTTTCTAATCGAGGCCAAGCGCGCCGGAAAGCGCGTGGCGGGATACGGTGCGCCGGCCAAGGGCAACACGCTGATGAACTATTGTGGGATTCGCACAGACTTCATCGATTTCACCGTGGATCGCAGCCCTCACAAGCAGGGCACCTGGCTTCCGGGAACCCGAATTCCGGTTTATGGACCCGGCGAAATCCGTGCCGCCAAGCCGGATTACCTGCTGATCCTTCCCTGGAATTTGAAGGACGAAGTCATGGAGCAGATGGCATATATCCGCGAATGGGGCGGCCGTTTCGTCGTCCCGATTCCCAAGCTGGAAATCCTTTAAAGCCCGGGAAGTAACTGAAGACGGCACCATGATCTTTGAACCGCTGCCGCTGCCGGGTGCCTTTCGGATCCGCATGGAAAAACGCGAGGATGCCCGCGGGTCCTTCGCGCGCACTTTTTGCGCGCGCGAATTTTCGGAGCATGGCCTAAGCGCTTCTTTGGTGCAGTGCAACACGTCCTACAATCGCCTCCGCGGCACATTGCGCGGCCTGCATTGGCAGGATTCTCCGCATGGCGAAGACAAGCTGGTCCGGGCGACCCGCGGAGCCCTATGGGATGTGCTGGTAGATCTGCGCAGGGACTCTCCGACCTTCCTGCGCTGGCATGGGGAAACGCTCAACGCCGACAACGGGGTGATGCTCTATGTCCCATGTGGCTTTGCACACGGGTTCGTCACGCTGCGGGACGACACGGAAGTCTTTTACCAAATGACCACGTTTTACGTGTCCGAAGCCGCGCGTGGAGCCCGCTATGACGATCCCGCCTTCGCCATTCGGTGGCCGGGAGTTGAGAGCCTTGTTGTCTCCGAACGCGACCTTGCCTTCCCTCCTTTTGATCAAAATGATCCCAAATATCCGGAGTAGCGGATGACGTCGCCTCATCGCATTCTGGTCACCGGCGCCCGGGGGTTCATTGGCCGTCTCGCGTTGGTGCCTTTGCAACGACTGGGGTTTGAAGTACACGCGGTTTCCCGGGAACCCGCCAATATTCATGCCGGCCATGCTGGAGACTCACCCGGGGTCGTCTGGCACGAAGTGGATCTGCTGGAGTCTCGCGAGAGCCGTGCACTGGTGGAATCCATTCGACCCACTCACCTGCTGCATTTTGCATGGTATGCGGAGCACGGTCTGTTTTGGAACAGCCCGTGCAATTTGGACTGGCTCTCTGCCACCGCGTCACTCTTGAAAGCCTTTGCGGAATCAGGGGGCAAGCGGTTTGTCGGTGCCGGAAGCTGCGCTGAATACATGTGGGACGGGAGAGACTTTTATGCAGAAGACGCTCCGCTTCGCCCCAGCACCTTGTACGGTGCGGCCAAGGCTTCGGCTTTTCTCACCGGTGAAGCCTATGCCAAAACGGCGAGCCTCGCCTTTTCCTGGGGTCGAATTTTTCACCTGTTCGGCGCGGGCGAGTTTCCCAATCGCATCGTGCCCGCACTTATCCGCGCGCACCTGCGCGGCGAATCGCTTGACTGCAGCCAGGGAACGCAGCTTCGGGATTTTTTGCCGGCCTCCGCCGTGGCGGAAGCCTTCGCACGGCTTTGCGCAAGCGAGGTACAAGGCGCAGTGAACATGGGTTCGGGCCAGGCGACGACCCTGCGCGAACTTTCGGAAAAAATTTCTCTTCTCACAGGGCGCACGGGTGACATTCGTTTCGGCGCCTTTCAAGATTCGGGGCCGCAGCGTTTGCTGCCCCGGATAGACAGGCTCACACGGGAAGTGGGCTGGCATCCCCCGGAAAGCATTGATGCCGGGCTTGCAGAGGCTATTGATAAGTGGAAGTCGCAGATGTAGATGTAATACAGGGTCTTTTTTTTCACTTCAAAATGCCGATTTCCGCTCTTGAACGGAAGCTCAAAAGCCCGCCCAAGCAGGGAAGAGTTTTATTTTGTTTCGATGTCGCCAACCCCCCTATGACCCCCGTGCGCCCCTTCAAAATTCGCTTCACCAAATGGATCTCAAGGCATTTGCCCGACGCGATAGTGTATCGATTTTTGATAGCCCGGTCTACCATTCCGAAGCAGAAAATATTTCAAGAGGGGTTTCGGGCCGCGGATCCCGCCAAGACAGCCTTGGACATTGGGGCGAACCGAGGCATTGTATCGTATTTCATGTCGAAAAGATTTCCGAAAATTCATTCCTTCGAGCCCAACGCAGATCTGAACGTTTTTCTGAAGAAAGTGCTTCCCTCCAACTGCATCTTGCATACGTGCGCCCTGTCCCAGGCCGTCGGTGAGAGCGAACTCTCCGTGGTGATGGAGTCAGGGATTCCCATTCATGGCCGGGGCAGCATTCTGACCGTCCGCGAAGAGAGCCAATCGTACGCCGTGCAAAAAATCCAAGTGGAAACGCTGGACTCGCAGGGCCTTAAGAACATTGGGTTCATCAAAATCGACGTCGAGGGGCATGAGGAGAAAGTGATCCGGGGAGGAACGAGCACCCTGCGCGAAAACAAGCCAGTGCTCATCATCGAAATCGAAAAACGCCACGCCCACAAGCCGGTGCGTGAAACCCTCGATCTCATCCTGTCTTTGGGCTATGACGGTTACTTCTTCGAGGGCGAGCTGCGCCGTCCGGTGAGTGAATACCAGGAGAGCATGCAGGATCCCGGGTATCCCTATTACGTCAACGATTTCCTGTTTCTTCCCAAATGAAACGAATGAAAATTCCGCCCCGATGAAAATCGCGGTCCTCTCCAGTTTTCCGCCCCGCAAGTGCGGCATCGCCCACCTGACCCGCAACCTGTTCGACGAGCTGCGGGCCCAGGGTCACGAGCTGGTCACCTTCGGCATCGACGAATCGGAGTGCGACTACAAAATCAATAGCCGATCGTTCTTCGGCCTCCTGGAAGTCGCCTCCATCATCAAGCGCGAAAAAATCGAGCATGTTTCCGTGCAGTTCATCATCGGGTTTTACGGCAAGAAATACCTTGGATTGAATTTTTTGCTGTTCCTGTTCGCCCTGCGCAAAAAGCGGGTCATCGTGACTTTGCACGAGCTGCACCATATCCGTTCCCTGGCCCAGGTTCTGAGGAGCCCCGCCGAACTGTTCCATATCACCCTCGAGGTACTTATAGCGCGTTTTTGCAGCGGCGTCATTCTGCACACCGAAACGCAGGCCGCCAATCTGAGACAATACGGCGTCAAGAACGTCCGCTGCATTTATCTCGGAATAGAGACCAAACCCATTCCCCGGGAAAGAACTGTCCTGAACCGAGCCCTGTTTTTCGGGAAACTGACGCCCATCAAGGGGATTCATCTGTTCGCGGGCATCGCGAGGGCCTGTACGGACATCCATTTCACCATCGCGTGTTCCGCGGAACCCAAATTCGAGGGATACCGGCGGGAGCTTGTCCAAAGCTTTTCCGGAATTCCCAACATCGATTTTATCTGCAAGGACTGGATAGGGGACGCGGAGAAGGACAGATATTTTGCGGAAGCCGACGTGCTGGTGCTGCCTTATATTGTTGCCTACTACCAGTCCGGCGTGGCTTCGGAATGCGGGGTGTACAATATCCCGCTTATCGTGCCGCGCCTAGGCCCGTTAAACGAAATTTCGGACAAGTACCATACGGGTGAAACCGTCGCGACACCCTCTCCGGAAGAAATCAAACAGGCCATTAAGACCATATTCGAAAATTATCCGTACTATCTCGACGGGATTCGCGCCTATCGTGCAGACGCGAACTGGACCGTGGCCGCCCAAAATTACGTGAAGTATTTACAGGGTCAGTGAGGCCAATTGTTGCCTGCTGGACGGGGTTTTCGGCCCGATCCATCAGCCCTTGTGTCCCTGATTATTTCGAAACGATCTCGAGGGACGGGAGCGGGAAGATGAGTTTGCCGCCGTCCGCGATGTATTGCTTCACGTGCGGGAGGCCCAACAGGAAGGGTTTGAAGTGGTACGGACCCACCACCAAATAATCCGGCTTGTCTTGAAACATCTCTTTTTCGGAAACGATGGGAATTTTGCTTCCGGGCGTGGTGCAGCCAAACTTGTCCGGGTTCACCTCTCCGATTTTCGGCAATAGTTCCGGCGTGATCTCGCAGTATTGCAGGACGGCGTTGAACTTGGTGGAGGCGCCCAGACCATAGACCTTCTGGCCTTTGCCCTTGATGTCCTGCAGCAGTTTGCGGAACTCCTGTTTGTGCAATTTCGCGCTGCTTTCGAAATTTCGGTAAATAGCCAGCTCGTTTAGCCCGAGGATGTCTTCCAGCTTCTGCAGCAAACTCACCGAAGTGTGCGGGGCAGTTTCGCGGTAATGCTCTGCTACCACCCTGAAGCTGCCGCCGTTGGAGTCATTTAGCTCCACGGTGCGGACGCGCAGTTCGGCCTCGTTCAGAATGCGGCTGATCTGCGCTAGGGAGTAATACTCCAAATGTTCCTGCACGGCCGTGTCGTACATGTTCTTGGCCAGCATGAGCAGGGAATAACTTTGCTCGAACACCCAGATTCCGTCCGGATGCAGAATGCGCTTGATTTCCCGGGCGAAAGCGACCGGATCCTCCAGATCGTAAAAGCACGCAATGGAGGTCGCGATTTTCGCCTTGCGATCCGATCCGGGAAATTGTTCCAGGAACGTTTTCGAATTGAAAAAATCGGGAATGGGAATGATGCGTTCGTCGTAATACTGTCTGAACTTGCGGATGGTGGGATCCATGCCCACGAAGGTGATCTCTTGCGGGACGAGGGGTTCACCCACCGCCTTACCCTCTGCTTGCAGGTTCAGGTAGGAACGCAACAGGGTTCCGTCGTTGCTGCCAATGTCCAAGATCAAATCGCCGGGGAGCAATTTCACCAGGCTGCTGCAATACCGCGAGAGGCCCTGCAGGTGCTCCACCATGGAACGGTTCAATCCCGACCGGTAACCGTAGTTGTCGCCATACATCTTTTCCAGGGAGACGCTGTGCTTGATTTGCACTAAACCGCACGAGCCCTCGCCATGGCATTTGACCAGCACGACGGGAGAAACTTCGACCTCTTCACCCACTTTGGGAAATACTCCGGTCAAAGCCTGCATCCCCAAATCCAAAATGGTTTCCAGGTTTGCATTTCCGCAAATCCGGCACTGATGGATTTCATGGTACGACATGTTATTTCCTCCGGCTTCCGCTATAGAGACTGACAGACTGAGTCCCGTAAAGACGAGATATCAGACTCTCTCAGATGAATTCAAAACCGTTGGAAACGTAGGATTTTGAGCGTCGGAGTAAATTCGTTTCCTCAAATGTCCCCTCAAAATTCATCTTAAGAAGGGGGCGTTCCCGACGGATGTGAAAAGTTCAGGAGTCTGCCTTCTGGCTGCGGAACAGGAGATCGAATAGCTTCTTGAGGGGCCAGCCCGGAAGAACGATGAACCCCAGCTTCACGAGCTGAACGTCCGTTACCTTGCGGTTCTTTTGCACCGCACCCCGTTTGGATAATGGGATCCTAATGTGAAAGAAGGCGGTCGGCAAGGCAGCTCCTTCCGCCACGGCAATTTTGAACCGGCCGATGACCAGGCTGCCCGCGATTCGGACCGCGCTGATGAACACGTGGACTGGAATAAAGCACACCAGCATCAGGGGTCCGCTGTTTTTGACGTAGCCCCAAATGCGGTTGCGGCGGGCCCGAAAGCGGTTCCACAGAAAGAAAGAACGGGTCGAGGAGCCCTGACCCACGTGGTGAATGATGGCCCCTGGAGCATAGCCGATTCGGTAACCCCACAAACCGACGCGCCAGCTGAGGTCGAGATCCTCGAAGTACATCTTGAAATCATCGTCCATCGCGCCCACCTCGAAAAAAACGCTGCGCTTAATGGCCATTCCAAGCCCTGCCGCCATCAGGGCGGGTCCGCTGTCCTGAGTGTCCATCGGGGTGAAATGCGTCAGGCCAAAGGGGTCCAGGCAGAATTTTTTATCCATAGGCTGTTCGGGATGGGAGATGTCCCGTATATCCGCATTGGCAGCTTCATAACCGGTTCTTTGCAGCTGGGCATCCAGAATCTGCAGCCAGTCCGGCTCCACGCGTATGTCCGAATTCATGAGCACCAGGAATTCGCCTTGCGCCTCCTTCGCTAGAAAGTTTATTCCGCCAGCAAAGAAACGCGTGCTGGGCAATTTGAAAACGCGCAGCCGGGAATCCTGTATGTGACTCTTGGCCCAATCCGCTTCCGCTTCCGGGGATCCATTGTCCAGAAAAAGAATTTCGAAGCTCGGGCCGATGGAGTTCAACAGGGAGCCCAAGCAATCCTCCAAGAAACGCAGGCTTCGAAAACTCGGGACGAGAAGGGAGTATTTGGGGCTGCCTGCAGTCGGAAAAGTTTTCATGATTTCGTGCAGGTTGGAGTTTCCCCATATTCCCGGATGACCATCAAATGTTAAGTTTCTTCCCACCTTTGAAGGAGATGTTTTAACATGTCAATACCCACCTTCTACGCTACCGATGTTGATCGCCCGGAAATGGTTGCCTTTCTCCCCCCAAACTGCATGCACGTGTTGGAGATCGGATGCGGGGAAGGGACGTTTGCGCAGCATTATTCAAGCGCTTCCGAGCGCTGGGGGGTAGAGCCCAATGCTTTTTCGGCGGGTAAGGCGAAGGCTTTCCTTAACAAGGTTCTAGTGGGGACGTTCGAACAAGTGAGTCAAGAGCTGCCGGATAATTATTTCGACCTGGTGATTTGCAATGATGTGATTGAACACATGGAAGACCATGATCTTTTCCTCGAATCCATAAAAATAAAAATGCGGGAAGGTGCACACCTAGTGGGATCCCTGCCCAATATACGGTACGTGAGCGCTTTATTCGAGCTTCTCGTCAAGAAGGACTGGCAGTATCGCCCCTATGGTACCTTGGACAGATCTCATCTTCGGTTCTTCACGCGGAAAAGCCTGCTGCGCACCTTCGCTGCACACGGGTACAGTGTTCGGAAATTCAGTGGGATAAACCGGGCGGGCCGGCCTTTCTACGCCCTGCATAAATCAATTCCAATCGCTCTGATTGTTCTTCTGACGCTGGGTTATTACAGGGACGTCCCCTACCATCAGTTTGCTTTCGCAATTCAGAAATAATCCGGCTCTTGGCCTGAAGTCGGAGTCACCCGAATCTGATTTTTTTCAAAAAACTCCGGATTAAAAACTTGTCGCGTTCTTCGAGTATGACGGACCATGCCACACAGACGTACAGGGCAAGAACCGCCAGCACGGAACAATCTTTCAGAAGAATCGGCATGGGGATATGGAAACCCAATAAAACGCATATTGCCGCGATCATGGGCAAAATGATTTTGCCATAGGTTTTGGTTGGAAACCCTAGTATCCTTCCGGAAAAAAAGAGCAACGCCAGGAAATCAACCGAAATGCGAATGACGCAGGCAATAGCCGCGCCCCGTATTCCGAAAAA
>Ga0207053_10365_pt1 | contig 10490 bp, 10 predicted proteins | sample Alteio_BWMinCont_59_FD_153290 | JGI IMG/M metagenome (GOLD analysis project Ga0207053, IMG submission 153290) | Enriched cells from forest soil in Barre Woods Harvard Forest LTER site, Petersham, Massachusetts, United States -... | ecosystem: Environmental > Terrestrial > Soil > Temperate forest >...
GCCGAATACGGGGTTCAATGAGATTGCGCTGCCGAGTTTGCAGCCGGGGTCGAGCATTATGCCGGGGAAGGTGAATCCGGTGCTGGCGGAGCTGACGGCGATGGTGGGGTTTCAGGTGGTGGGCAATGATGCAGCAGTGGCGATGGCGGTGCAGGCGGGGCAGCTGGAGCTGAATGTGATGATGCCGGCGATGGCTCACAATACGCTACAGTCGATCATGATTCTGACGAATACGCTGCGAGAGTTGGATGTGCACTGCGTGCGGGGAATTACGGCGAATCGGGAACGGGCGGCGTTTTATGCGGGGAGCACGATTGCTTTGGCTACGGCGCTGAATCCGTATATCGGGTATGCGAAGGCCGCGGCGCTGGTGAAGGAGTCGGTTGCGAGTGGGCGGTCGATTGTGGAATTGGCTCGGGAGAAAAAGCTGTTGAGCGAGGAACAGATTGCGGAGATTCTTGATCCCAAAAATATGACGGAACCCCATGCCAGAAAGGTCTGACGCTGAGATTCCGTCTCTGCTCTATGCGGTGATTACTTGATGCGACCGAAGCGGTAAACGAGGCCTACGTTGAAACCGAGGTTGTTCTGGATGGAGCCGCGCGAACCGGTGCTGGTGTCGTTGGGGTCCAGGCGGAACATGGTGCCGAGGTAGGTTGGGGAAATGCGGATGGCGAAGTTGGGATACATGTTGTAGTCGAAGTTCGCGCCAACACTGATGACGGGTCGTGTGTTCGACTCCCAGACATGGATGTCGGCCGAGGTAAGACCCTTGGCACCGCTGTCGAACTTGCCGATGGCCGCGCCGCCTGTGGCGTAGATGCTGATGGCGGTTTTTTCTTTGGCCCAGATGCGATAGTTCGGACCGCCCATAAAGGTGTACTGGGATATCTGCGGGTTGGCAATATTGAAGATGGTATTGCCGACCTTGGCGTTGCCGTAGGATCCACGGACGTCGCCGACGATGCCGAGCTTAGGGTTCAGGTAGTAAGTGCCTGTGGTCCAGAAGCTGACCTGGTTGTTCTTCTGGAGGTTTTCACCGGAACGAAAGCGGAGATAGCCGCCGCCACCGCCTACTTCCCAGCGGTGGGTGTAAGTCTCTTCGATCGTTCTGGCGATACGAGCCTTGCGATTCGCGTTGGACTCGCGGCGTTGCCGATGCGTCGACTGCGCCTCGAGGGCGCTTACTCCACTGGCCATGAAACCTGCCAGTAACACTGCAGCTGCACACTTCACACTCAACCTGAAACCGAACATCAACGATTACTCCTGCACAAGCATTGCTTTGCTATTGTGGAACTCGAGGGCCGCCGGTCCGGGACCGATTGGGTCGAACCGGGGCCATTCCCTTTATTAGAACATCCGCCGCGGCTTCGAGGGCGATTACGCGTCAATAACTTCAGGAGGAGTACGTCACAAATGGCGAAAAAGAGCGGCAGCGGGGGTTTCGGAAAGCTTTTTCTGGGTTTTATCCTTGGGGTTGGTGCTGTGGCTGCGGGATTGTTTGCCTATCTTCGCTTTGGCCCGCTACCGGTTGCCGTAGTCGATGCTCCGTTTCCGTTTGAAAGAAACATCGTGAGGCTTCCATTGAACGCCCGCATCGAACGCGAGATGAAGGCTGCTCCTTTCGGCACCAGCGAGGATGTCTTTGAGGCCGGAGCGCATGTCTATCGTGCCCAGTGCGCGAGCTGCCACGGAACGCCGGGGCATGACGTCGCCTTTGCGAAACATATGTTTCCGTCGGCTCCTCAGCTCTGGAAGAAGCATGGAAAGGAAGATGTGGTTGGCGTCAGCGATGACGAACCGGGAGAGACCTACTGGAAGGTCGCCAATGGGATTCGGCTAAGCGGAATGCCCTCGTACAACCATGTGCTGTCGGATACGGAGATGTGGCAGGTTAGTCTGCTACTGAAGAATGCTGACAAGGAACTGCCTGATCCGGTGACGCGGATTCTTGCCGGCCAGTGAGTGCAGCTTATTGCGACACAAAAAGAGAGGCCAGGGCCTCTCTTTTTTGATTTCTGCCCCACGGGACTAGTGCAGGGTGTAGGTTACTCCGGTTACGAACTGGAAGCTGTTGTTCTGGAAGCCGATGGCGGGATTGCTGAGATAGTTGTTGAGTATGTTCACGCTGAGGCTGAGACGATGGTAGACCGGGAGGGCCAGGCCCGCGGCAGCGACGGCGGACCAGACTCTGCTGTCGTTCCAGGACTGAATGAAGGTTCCGCTTTGGGTGAAGAGCATTTTGCCCGGTAAGGTTCGGGTATAGGCCTCGCCGAAAGAGGAGCCGATCAAATCCTCATTCGGGGTGGGTGGAGTGAAGTTCTGCCGCTGGTAGTGGATGTCAGTCCGGAGATCGAGTTCCTGCTTCGCGTCCTTGATGGCGGTTACGCCGACACCTACGCCGTAGATCTGACCGAAGTCAAGGCCTTGAGAAAAGTTGTGATCGAACTGAAGGCCTCCGAAAACAAACATACGCTGCGTAAAGTATTTGTCGTGTTCAAAGTCGGTATGGAAGATGTTGGTCTTTGCGACGGCGACGGGAGTGGGCGGGTTGGTCTGCGGGACGGTTGGCTGGGTGAGTTTGCCATACGTTTGGAGGAGGTTGAATGTGGTGCGGGTACGCGGCGGCAGATAAGCAACTGTCGGGATGGCGCGTATCAGAGAGACGCCCAGCGTTAACGTCTGCCCGAAGGAGGTCGATTGGAGGACGGTGGCTCCGCCCGTGAGGGAGCCGTTCCATCCATACCAGATACCTGGGTTTGCGATGACCTCTTTGTTAAAGGTGGCGCTGTCGAGGATGTAGGCGAGATCCGCATTCGGTACTGTTTGAGGTGCGCCGTTCGGTTGGGTGAGGGTCACGTTCCCGTCGCCAACGGCGATATTGCCAGGCTGCCTGGTGGTTCGGGTGACGGTCTCATCTTTTTTGATGATGGTGAAGCTACCGTTGGAGCGGAGCTCTTTGACCTTATCCAGGGAGATCGTTACTTCGCCCACGATGTCGCTTTTGAAGATAATGTTTGTGCCTTCGCCGCGCTCTAACGTGCCAGTGAGTTGGTCTCCGTTTTTGAAGACGACGACATCAGGCGGTGGCGCAGGAGGCTTTTCCTGTGCATGGGCTGGTTGGGTCAGGACGCCTGAAGTCAGGCACAAGACTACGAGGCTCAAGATGCCCCACGAATGGATTTGCGTCGGTTCTTGATAGGCGCTCATCCGTTAAAAATAGCGTAGGCTCAGGACGAGGAAAGGTATTTATGCATCCTGTTGTTCGTGTGATTGGAAAAGTATTGCGTCTGGTAGGGATCTCAAGTCCGGAAGATGCGCTGCCCAAACCGAAGGACGCCTCCGATCCGCCCTCGTGGCGCACGACAGTGAAGGAATCCGCTTCCAGGTTGAAAGACCCTTCCCGATAGCTTTTTGAAAGGAGTTTTTTTTGGTATTACCAATTTTAAAATTCCTGGGATTGGCCCTGAGGGATAGCTCCTGGGCAGGTATGTCGCCGGGCAGGTTTCCTTGCCGCTACATTCCTGGTGCAATTTTTCGTCAGGAAGGTCTTGCCAACCGTCTGCCAGGAAGCATACTATCCGTTTCGCGTTCGGTGCAGTTCGCTTATCGTACGCGCCAGAACAGAAATTACTGCAAATGAAGCGTTTCCACACAAACTCCGTATCAGTATGAGTACGACAACAAACTTCCTGATGGGGCGGTTAGACCCCTCAGCGCGTTCTGGAAGGGTAAAAAACATGGCATGGTACGCCTATTGCATTGCAGAAAGACAGGCTTTTCCGGAACTTTGCCGGCATCGCCGCCCGATGCCCCTTGCCGGGGTATCAGGTCTCTTCGGTAATCAAACTTTCCTTTTTCCAGCAAGCGATCTGGCCATCATCGTCTCCGAGCACACGCCCGAAGACCATGCACGGCTGGACCAGCAGGCTGCAAAGGACCACGCCCGAGTTATCGCGGATTGCTTCAAGCACTCTACCGTTCTGCCTTTTCGCTTTGGCACCACGTTTCAGGACGACGACGCTCTGCGCCGCTCAGTCCGATCCAACCAACGCCATTTCATGGCTAACGTCGAGCGTCTTCGCGGCAAGGCGGAGATGCACCTCAAAGTACTGGTGGACGACACTTGTCCGGGTAACTCAACCCGCGACATGACCGTTGGTCAGCAGTATCTGACCAGTCTCCGAGAGAGCGCCAGCCGCCAACGGGAGCGCCAGTCCAGGGCTCGCGCTCTCTCGGTTCAGATGCACCGCATGTTCCTTCCCCTTGCAGAAGAGATCACCTGCAAGCGAACCGAATCCGGCAAAATGCTCCTCGATATCGCTCATTTGATCGACAACAAAACCATAGAGCGTTATCAGAACAAGTACACTTCGGCCACGCAACAGTTGAAAGAGTGCAGCATGCAACTCTCGGGCCCATGGCCTCCGTATCACTTTGTGCATCGCTCGAACACACAGCAGCACTCCGCTTAAGCTCAGGCAATACTCGTGCACTCCCCTGTTCCTGGTCTTCCTTAGGAGGATCAAAGACAGGGGAGTTGTTGTTTCTGCGGGAGTTATACACTTTTGAAGTGCTCCGTCCTCTCCATGGGACACCCTTTGACCCGCGCGTGGCATCGGACGTACTGGTTGCAAAATAAGCCGGTGAACATTGTGTTGGAGCTGTTCATACGCGCAAACGATAATGGAGAACGTGCATGAAACCCAGCTGGAAAGTCTTCCCCACCCTGGTCTTTATAGGGCTTTGCTTCTCAGGAATAACAATCGCATTATCGGCACAGGAAGCGAACCCAACCTCACAAAACTCCTCGACACAGAATCCTGAATTAACCAAGCAGGAGAACGGGGTCTATCTGTACCGGGTAAAAGTGGTCCAGCGCGATCTAGATGCGGTGAACTATCTGCATCGCAGCGGCTCGACAAGAATTGGCTTTAAAGGAACGACGCTGATGCCAGGCGCAAAAGGCGAAGCCAAAGTCACGAGCGAGCGCGGCGGAATTCACATCGAAGCCAGGTTTGAAGGGTTGACTCCCGCGAATGGCTTCGGGCCTGAGTATCTGACGTATGTGCTATGGGCGATCAGTCCCGACGGCCGACCCAATAATCTCGGCGAGGTGCTTCCCGCAGGAACGAAGAACAATATCGATGTGACGACAGCGTTGCAGTCGTTTGGCATGATCGTCACCGCAGAGCCCTACTTTTCCGTGACTCAGCCCAGCGACGTTATTGTGTTGCAGAACGTGATTCTGAACGACAAGACCAACGGTGTGCTGGAAAAAGTTAACGCGCACTATTCCTTGCTGCCTCGCGGAGCCTATGCCGAAACCGAAGGCGCCAAATCGAATCCGAATCCCATCACCCGCGATGAAAAATCGCCGCTGGAGTTCTACCAGGCCAATAATGCAGTCCGCATTGCTCAGGCGGCGGGGGCCGATAAGTATGCACCCGAGATTATGCGGGAGGCTATGGAAGACCTGAGGAACGCAGCGGATATAGATAGCAATAAAAAGGGCGACCGCAAGATGGAAATCACCTACGCCCGACAGGCCGTACAGCGCGCCGAGGATGCGCGGCTGGTAACGCTGCGGGCACAGGCTGCGGAGCGCCAGCGCAATGCCCAGGAGGCGAAGGTTGAGGCGCAGTCGCAGGCCCAGCAGTCTGAGCTGGAGGCTGAACGCGCTAAGGCGGCTCAAGCCCAGGCTGATGCTGAGCGTGATCGTGCAGAGGCAGATGCAGCAGCCGCTCAGGCTCGCGCGACCGAGGCCAACAAGAGCGCCGAGGATGCCAATGCTGTCCGCGAAAAGCTGCGCAATCAGCTGAACAGCGTTCTGGCAACGAGTGAGTCAGCTCGCGGCCTGATCGTGAATATGTCGGATGTGTTGTTTGATACCGGCAAATACAGCCTGAAGCCGAACACTCAGATCAGCCTCGCGAAGGTGGCGGGAATTCTGCAGGCGTATCCGGGCCTGAAGCTGCAGGTAGAGGGATATACCGACAGCGTGGGCGGCGAATCATATAACCAGAAGCTCTCGGAGAATCGCGCCGATGCGGTGCGAGACTTCCTTCTGGCGCAGGGTGTTTCGCACGACAACATCACCTCGACCGGATACGGCGAGAGCAGTCCCGTAGCCGATAACAACACTGCCAGTGGACGCTCGCAGAACCGTCGCGTGCAACTGGTGGTCTCGGGCGACGCTATTGGCCTGCATCAGGGCAGTCCCGAGGCTTCTGCCGTCCCGGCTCCCGCAACGCAGCAGTAAATTTGCCATTTCCAAAGCAAAAAGCCACGCCGACGTGGCTTTTGCTTTGGCAATTCAGAATTCTGAAACGTAGACCTGCATCAGGAACGAAGGACACAACACCGCACTCCAGGCTGGTTCCACGAAGCCCCGCCAGCCTAGATGTGGATCGTCCAGCCCAGCTCTGCGAGCTTCTCCTCCACATCGGCGAGCGCATTTTCGAGCGCCGAGCGCCGATGAGGGCTTGAGGTCCGCTCCGACAGGATACGTTCCCGCTGCAACTCGAGAGTCTGTCGCAGCCGCTTGCGATTGGCCGCTTCAGCGTTCGCCTCTGCGGGGTTCTGCTTTGGAGCGTCTGCCTGCGATTGCTGTTCTTCCACGGATTTGCTCTCCCATCCACGAGACATGAACTCATTCTACGCTGGGACCATGAAAGCCGTTATAGATTTGCGTTAGGGACTTTTCTTCTGAACCCGAAAGGTAAGGGGTTGATGCCATGCTTGCATATCCGGTGACGCGATTTGGTCTGGAGCATCTGGAACCACGGGAACTGTCGACGCCGTCGATACAACCTGGAATGGTATTGATCAAAGTCCATGCGGTATCGCTGAATTATCGCGATCTATTGGTCGTGAAGGGGTTGTACAACCCGAGGATGGCTCTGCCGCGCATCCCGTGTTCCGATGGCGCGGGAGAGGTCGTCGCGATTGGAGAGGGAGTGACTCGCGTTGCCCTGGGGGATCGCGTGTGCGGCATCTTTATGCAGCGGTGGCTGGATGAAGGATTAACCGCAGATAAATCGAAAGCAGCCCTGGGCGGCGATGTGGATGGAATGTTGGCCGAGTATGTCGCGCTGCACGAAGATGGCGTGGTTCGCTTCCCGTCGCATCTGAGCTACGAAGAGGCGTCTACGCTTCCGTGTGCGGGCGTTACAGCCTGGAACGCGCTGCACTACGGTGGCGATCCTGCGCGTCCTCTGGCGACTGAGGAGACAGTCATGATTCAGGGTACGGGTGGAGTCTCGATCTTTGTGTTGCAATTCGCAAATCTGCTGGGCGCAAGAGTGGTCGGTACTTCTTCGAGCGAAGAAAAGCTGGCTCGCGCTTACGCGATGGGGCTTGCTGCCGGATGCAACTACCGCGAGAGGGCCGACTGGTCGAAGTGGGCGATCGAGGTCACCGAAGGGCTGGGTGTGGATCGCATCATCGAGGTTGGTGGAGCAGGAACTTTTGGCCAATCGCTGCGTGCGGCGCGGGTGGGGGGCATGATTGCACAGATTGGCATCCTTAGCGGCAGCACGGTTACGGATGCGCTTGCGCTTACGCCGATCCTGCATAAACAGCTTCGTGTGCAGGGGATCTACGTCGGTTCTCGCACAATGTTTGAAGAGATGAATGCGGCAATTGCGAAAGCGGGCCTCCGCCCTGTCGTCGATCGCGTCTTCGAAGCGGATCAGGCTCGCGAGGCATTTCTCCATATGGAAGCTGCATCCCACTTCGGCAAGATTGTGATTCGCATGGCGAAAGCCTGAATTATATCGAGTCGATGGGATGCAGGGTCGTCGAATAGGCGGGCCAACTACGACTTCGGCTGCTTATAATCGGTAGGATTGGTCCAGGGGAGCTTCGGTGATCGTTGAGTTGGAAGGCCTGCAGAAGGTATACGACGGCAAGCAGCGCGTAGTCGCCGTGGATGGGATCGACCTCAACGTCCGCGAGGGCGAACTTTACGGTTTGCTTGGACCGAACGGCGCAGGGAAGACCACGACCATCAGTATCTGCACGACACGGGCGCTCCCGACGGCAGGCCGCGTGCGCATCGCAGGGATCGACGTGGTCGCCGCGCCTTCGATGGCACGGCGATGTATCGGAGTCGTGCCGCAATACAACACGCTCGACCGCGCCTGCACGATCTACGAAAATATCTATTTCCATTGCCTGTTCTTTGGCTTCTCTCGCGCCGATGCGAGGCAACGGGCGGATCAGTTACTCGCGCAATTTCACCTTACCGAGCGTACGGCCGCTTATCCCGCACAGCTTTCGGGCGGTCTTGCGCAGCGTGTTCAAATCGCCCGGGCTATCGCACATCATCCCAAAGTGCTCTTTCTCGACGAACCCAGTGCAGGACTCGATCCACAAAGCCGCATCGCTATGTGGGATGCTGTCCGAGGCCTGCGTGAAGAGGGAATCACGGTCGTCCTCACGACGCACTACATGGAAGAAGCCGATGAGCTATGCGACCGTGTGGCCATTATCGATCATGGAAAAATTCTGGTGGAGGACACACCTTCCGCATTAAAAAATTCCGTTGGCGCGCAGCGCGTCTACGAACTCGACCTCCGCAGCCAGGAGAACGTTCCGAAGCTCGTTCATGAACTGGAACAGAAGCCCGGCATTGCCAGTGCTGAGGCAACAGCGAAGGGTGTACGTATCCTCGCCGAAGGTGCGGAGGGGCTTCTGTCCGAAGTCGTTCACGCTGCCAACCCCTACGGCCTACGCGATCTGACCATTACCGAAACCAGCCTTGAGACCGTCTTCATCCGCCTCACAGGCCGCGACCTCCGCGAGTAGAAACGGGGACACTTTCATGACCCAATTAGCGCAACTCGAAACACCCACGCGCCCGCAGATTCACCGCCAGACGGAGCCTTCGAGGACGATGCAGTACGCTCGTGCCTTCGCCGGACTTTTTATGCGCGACCTGCATGTGCTGGGCCGCGAACTCTTTCCCTTCGTTATTCGCGTCTGCATGAATCCATTGCTGTTCCTGTTCGTCTTTACCTTCATCATGCCGCACATGAGCGGAGGCGCCGCAATGAACCCCACGTCCGCGATGGCTGGCACAAACTTCAGTACGGTGCTGCTGCCGGGCCTGATGGCTGTAGCGATCATGTTCAGCGGGATCGCCGCCGTCGCGCTGCCGCTCGCACAGGAGTTCGGCATCACCCGTGAGATCGACGACCGCGTCATGTGTCCATTGCCAGTCGCCGCCGTGGCGTTAGAGAAGATATGTTTTTCGGCGATGCAGAGCGTAATCGCTGCAGCCGTTGTCTTTCCGCTGGCTTACTACATTCCGGTCACGCCCGTAGTAGCACATGTCAATAACTGGCCTTATCTGATCGTAGTGCTTATTCTGGCCAGCCTGACGTCAGGAGCGCTTGGCCTCACCATCGGCACCAGCGTGAAGCCGCAACAGATAGGGCTCATCTTCGGCGTCGTAGTGATGCCCATTACGTTTCTCGGCTGTGTCTACTACCCTTGGGCTGCCCTGTATCCCATCCGTTGGCTTCAGATAGGTGTCCTCGTCAACCCAATCGTCTATATGAGTGAAGGCCTGCGTTCCGCGCTGACGCCAGGGCCACACATGCCACCGCTCCTGATCCTCACAATGCTGGTGTTCTTCCTCGTACTGCTCACATGGGTTGGTATTCGAGGCTTCCTGCGCCGCGTTATAGGCTAACGCGCAACTGCAACACGACCTGCCGCCTTCTCGCGCAGATCTGCGGCGATGAGTTGCCCATGGAAGCGCCCGTTCTCTATGAAGATTTCGTTCGTCCGTTCCCCGGCGACGATCACCCCCGCCAGGTAGATCCCCGGTACGTTGCTTTCAAGCGTCGCAGGATCGCAGATGGGAACACGGTCATTCGCCTCGTCGAGCTTCACTCCCAGCCGTTCGATGAAATCGAAGTCCGGATGATAGCCCGTCAGCGCGAAGACGAAGTGATTCGGAAGCGTGATCGGGCCCTCGGGTGTTTTGAGTGTCACATCATCTTCTGAAATTCGAGCGACGACGCTGTTGAAGTACGCCGTGATCTCACCATTTTTTATACGATTGTTGATGTCTGGCAGAATCCAGTACTTCACATGCCGATGCATCTCCGGTCCGCGATGCACCAGCGTCACGCGAGCACCGTGCCGCCAAAGATCCAGCGCCGCAATAGCAGCCGAATTCTTTCCTCCGATGACGACTACGTCCAGCGCCTGAAAGGGATGCGCCTCATCATAGTAGTGGCGAACCTTGCTCAGGTCTTCACCGGGAATGCCAAGGTAATTTGGCAGATCGTAATATCCCGTGGCGACCACGAGCTTGCGGGCGCGATGTTCCAGCGCACGACCGAATCTGTCAGTCGTATAAACAGTAAAATTTCCATCGCTGCCGGCAACGCGCTCGACTGTCTCGTACTGCCGCACGTCCAGCTCATAGTGCTCCGCAACCTTGCGGTAGTACTCCAACGCTTCGTTCCGAT
>Ga0207053_10366_pt1 | contig 10447 bp, 12 predicted proteins | sample Alteio_BWMinCont_59_FD_153290 | JGI IMG/M metagenome (GOLD analysis project Ga0207053, IMG submission 153290) | Enriched cells from forest soil in Barre Woods Harvard Forest LTER site, Petersham, Massachusetts, United States -... | ecosystem: Environmental > Terrestrial > Soil > Temperate forest >...
CCGACATGCAAACGTTCGCGACCCTCGCGATCTTTTAATGGTCCTTTAAATATTACAAAGCGCCCACTTTTGATATCATCTTCCAGAGCAAGAGCTTGTTTGCGCACCTTCTCCGGCACAGCCTGACCAAAGCTGGACAGTTTGATATAGCCACCTTCCATACCGGCTGCAGTAATACCTGATCGCCAAGATCCATCCGTAACTGATTTTGCTGTCTTCACATAAAATGGACCCCAATCCAGACAAGCACCAGTAAGCCATCCTTTAGGTGCTAGTTGATGAGCATCCGTATAACTGCCGACTGTGTATACGCCAAGTTTATCGTCCATTCTGGCAATCGTGTTTTGATTATCTTGTATATGTCCCACCACATCAACACCAGCCTCAACCAATGTCTTAATGGACTCTGCCTCGGTAGTTGGATCGGACCAGCTATTAATCCAAACAACAGTTGTTGTTACTTTCGGATTAACTGTACGTGCTCCCATTGTAAAAGCATTTATCGCTTGTAGAATGCCCGGTACCGGATGCGGGGCAAGAAAGCCAAGTTTATTTGTTTTGGTCATCTGCCCAGCTACAGTACCAGCAATATACAATGGCTGATATTGATATGTAAAATAGGCGCCCAGATTTTTTGCCGTCTGAAGGCGATTTACTTGCATAAAGATTACATCAGGATGTCTAGCTGCTACACGCAAATCTGGCTCCAAATAGCCATATGATGCAGTGAAAATAAGCTTGCATCCCTGAGCAATCATGCGCTCTAAAACTCTTTCCGCTTCAGCGCTTTCAGGTATTTTCTCAGCTAACATTGTCTGCACCTTGCCAGGCATATGTGTCTCAAGATAAAGCCTGCCCTGACTGTGAGCATAATTCCAGCCCCAATCACTGATTGAACCGACGCACAAAAATCCAACTTTCAGCGGTAGTTTTGCAGGTTCGTTGGCAGATGAAAGCGGAAGCTGCAAGACAAGACAAATAATTGAGCACAGAATTAGCCTGAATATAATCATTGTCGCTTGCCATACTCAACGCTATAGCAGGTAAAAGGCAAAAGCATAAGTAGGCTCATAAAATCACAGTCATCTCTATCTTCGTATTTTCCAGCACGATAGTTATCTATAAATTCTTTGGCTGAAATACCGAATGATTTAGCTAGGCTCTTGTCAAAGATTTTTCGCGTTTGAGCAGCAGACAATTCTTGAACCGAATAGTCTTCAGAGTATAAAAGTTCCATTGACTCTACCTTGCCATTAGTAATTCTGAGTTGCTTAATGGTTTTATATGCCAATACTTATTGGATCTATTATGCTCTGCGTCCCAGATATCAACTGCTTGCTGCATATTAAGCCAGCTATCGGGTGTAGTGCCAAGGAATCGAGCAAGACGCAAGGCTATGTCTGGGGTAACAGACCGCTTCTCGTTGACGAGTTCTGATATGGCATGGTGCGATACATCGAGTCTTTTAGCCAACTCAGCTCTAGATAGCTTTAATTCCGGCAGAACATCTTCACGCAAGATAGCCCCTGGGTGAGTCGGCCGGCGCTTCTTGCTTCTTAAAGATTGTGTAAGTTCCATTAATGATAGTCCTCCAAATTTAGATCATAAGCATCTTCGTTTTCAAACCGGAACGTAATACGCCAATTACCAGACACGTTTACGCTCCATATGTCTTTTCGGTCTCCTTTAAGTCTATGCAATCTGTAACCAGGTATATTCATGTCTATTATAGCCCTGCTCGCCTCAAGCCTATCCAATATCATACCAATACGTACTTTCTGGCTGGCATCTATGCCACTTGAATCATCGTCGCTATAAAAGCGCCTTAATCCTTTATGCCTAAAACTTTTTATCATTATATCAAATAAAAGTCTTTACCAAACCATGAACTTTCTATAGTACCAATTAATTTTTCGGCAGGATACCGTCAACCCCTGAGATAAAGAAATTCATTAACTTAGTGATTCTTAGGCAGATTGCCATAAATACCGGCCACTACCCAGTCAGTCTGGCTCAGCAAAGTATCGTCAAGGGCTTTTCCAGCTGGGATGACAATTTTGCCGTCTCTATCTTTAAGCGGACCGCGAAAAATTGTAAATTTATCCGCTTTTATTTTTGCCCATAAATCAAGCGCTTCTTTTTTTACTGCCGGCGGCACTCCCTTGCCTATGGAAGACAATTCAGCACAGTTTTCTTTGGAAGTAGCTAGGTAATTTCCCCCCTTCCAGATACGATTGAGAACTGATTGCACTGTTTTAACATAGAGCGGGCCCCAATTCCATTTTTGCCCAATTAGCCAACCTTGTGGTGCTAAATGATGGATATCAGCATGATAACCAACAGAATATAGACGATTCTTTTCAGCGATTTGCACAACTGTCACAGTAGAATCAAGATGAGCAGCTAAAACATCTGCTCCTTGATCGATAAGCCCTCTGGCTGCTTCTGCTTCCGTAGGTGGATCTGACCAGCTATTCGTCCAAACAACATGCACTTCAGCTTTTGGATTAACAGACCGTGCTCCCAAAGCAAAGGCATTCAGATTGATCAATACAGGCGGTACAGGATGGGCAGCCACATAGCCTATTTTATTGCATTTAGTCATCCTGCCTGCAACAACACCAGCCACATACATAGGTTGATAAGGATTGTTAATGTAAGCCGTTAAGTTTTTCACAAAATCAGGACTTGGGCGGCCAACATAGAAAATAAATATATCTGGGTGTCTTTTTGCCATACGCACAGCAGGTTCTAAATAGCCATAAGAAGTAGCAAAAATCATTTTGTTTCCCTGAGCAATCAATTTCTCCATCACTCTTTCTACTTCAGCATTCTCTGGTATATTTTCAACAACCGAAGTTTCTACCTGCCCCTTAAGAGCCCGCTCCATGTATAGACGTCCTTGATTATGTGCATAATTCCAGCCCATATCTGATACCGATTCAACAGTGATAAAACCAATTTTTAAAGGCTGAACAGTCTTCTCATTGCTGGTTATTGCTGGGGTTTGTCCAGCAAAATAAACAGTAAAACAAAGAATTAGCAACGTAACAATTCTGTTCATAATTCTCTCCTACACCTGTGGGATATAGGGTGTTCCTAAAGCAGTAGGAACGCTGGCAGGCATATTTCTCCGACGGGCAGTGCTTATGCTTAATACAAGGATAACTAGTATGTAAGGCAACATACCAAGCAAATAAGGCGAAACGTCAAGACCAGCTGCTTGCAGGCGTAATTGCAAGGAGATGGCACCACCAAATATATAAGCACCAAGCAGGGCTCTAAACGGATTCCAGGAAGCGAACAAAACCAAGCCAACGGCAATCCAGCCGCGACCGGCTGTAATATTTTCTGACCAACCTTGGGCATAAGCAAGAGATAAATAGGCGCCGCCGAGTCCTGCCAGGCTAGCCCCAAGGGCAGTGGCAATGTAGCGAGTTAATTGCACTTTGATACCCGCTGAGGCAGCTGAATGCGGTTCTTCGCCGACAGCGCGCAATGTCAGACCGAAGCGAGTGCGGTAGATTAGAAAAGCAAGCAATGGCACAAGTAAATAAGTTATATAAACAAGAATGTCGTGCGAAAAAAATATTGGTCCCAGCACAGGAATATCGCTTAGAAGTGGCAGTTTGAATGAACTCAGTGTGTTAATTTGCTTGCCCACATAATCCATGCCTAGATAGGCGGAAAGTCCGGTGCCAAAAATAGTCATGGCAATGCCGGTACCGACTTGATTAGCATGAAAATGTATGCTCAATAGGGCATGAAAGAGCCCTAATAACATTCCGGCTAACATGGCTGCAGCTAATCCCAAACAAACAGAGTGCGTATTGTAAGTTACCGCTACCCCAGTAAACGCACCAACAAGCATTATGCCTTCCAGTCCAACATTAAGAATGCCGGAGCGCTCAGTGATAATTTCGCCCAGCGTTGCATATAACACAGGCGTAGCACTGCGCACCATGCCGGCAGCAACTGCAATGAGAAATTCGCTGGTGATTATGTTCAAAGATTGCTCCTTATTTAGGTATTGCCTGGGCACAAACGCCCGGATTACATCCGCTCTTTCGGAATGCGGGCTCAGTAAACCTCGCCCCTACATAAGCCTTGCCCCTATAATTTCGATGTGCGCGATTCTTTCGATTCATTTACTAGATTGATTTCTCCTCGCTAGGCGGCCTATAAATTGTTCGGAGGCTAGAAGACAAAAGAAAATCATGCCTTGTAGAATGTTTACAGTAGCAAATGGCAATTTAGCGCTTAGTTGTAAACTATCAGCTCCAGAGAGCAAGCCTCCAATTAGTACCGAAACAATAATTATAGCAATGGGATTATGACGGGCAAGCCAACAAGCAAGGAATCCGGTATAGCCATAGCCCGGCGACAGTCCAGATCGCAGCCGCCCTTCAATGGCAGACACCTGGCTGAAACCAGCTAAGGCTGCCACTGCGCCGGAAATAATCATTGCCCAGAGTTGATAACGTTTGACTTTATAATGAGCATATTGAGCAGCATCACGATTGCTGCCAATTACTCTAGATATAAACCCGATTTTTGTTGTCGGCAAAAGAATGGCAAATACGACAGCTATAACAATGCCAAAAACAATACCTAAATGTACACGTGTGCCAAAGAAATGAGGCAGCTCAGCCGCAGCAGAAAAAGCTGCCGTTTGCGGCCAGGAAACATTATTTGGATCTTCCCAGGAGCCATGAATAAGAAATTCAACTAAAAGCAGGGCTATATAGTTCATAAGCAAGGTGACAATCACTTCGCTTACACCAATTGTAACGCGCAGCACAGCCGGAATAAAACTCCAGGCTGCCCCACAAATTGCTGCAGCTATAAACATCAAAGGCAACAGTTGCCAGGACGCCCAGGTAGAACAATTCAGAGCAACAAATGTAGCACCAATAGCACCCAGATAAAGTTGACCTTCCGCCCCCACATTCATCATGCCCAGCCATTGGGCAATGGCTACACCCAGAGCACACAGCATAATTGGGGTTGCCGCAACCAGAGTTTCGGAAAGCGAAAAACTATCGCCAAAAGCACCTTGATAAATGCCACCGTAGACAGCCACCGGATCTCGTCCCACTAGAAGCAAAAATATAGCTGTTATGGCAAAGGCCATAATTACAGCGGCAAGCGAACCAGCGGTATAAAGCAAAATTTGTCTGATTTTTTCACGGTAATTAGAAAGCATGCACAGCCCTTGGTGGAAGATCAGATATAGCGACATGGTAGCTAGAAAGCATGCACAGCCTTCGACGAAAGATCAAGCAACGCAGTTTGATTATTGCCACCCATGAGCAGCCCCAAAGATTCAGAGCTTAAATTAGTAACACACTCAGTGCCAACAATACGTCCAGCAAACATAACAGAAATCCTATTACATGTTTTCATCAACTCATCTAGATCTGGAGAAATTAGCAACACCGAGCGTCCATCAGCTACGTATTGTCTTAATTCCTCTCTGATTCTAAGGGACATCGCCAGATCCAATCCCGCGGTAGGATTAACTGCCACCAGGAGCGGTGCTATCCTGTGGAATTCACGCGCTAAGATAAGTCGCTGCAAGTTTCCTCCCGAAAGACTGCCGCCAAGCGCGGATGCATGCCTTGGCCAAACATCAAAGGCAGTAAGTCTCTCATCAGCCATTTGCCCTACTTCTTTCTTCTTTATAAATGGTCCAGAAAGGAATTCTTGCCTATGGATATTTCTCAAAAGCAGATTCTCCCATAATGTCAGACCAGTCAATGAAGCCTTTTTAGGTTCCGCTGGCACATATGCGCAAGCATGAAGCGGATGACTTAGAATTTTCCACGCCGCCGACTTTTTGTCAAGAAATAATTTTCCATTCTCCGGGATAAGATGCCCGCATAATATAGCTGCCAATTCATCCTGACCACTGCCGACAACCCCGGCAATACCATGCACCTCACCAGCTTTTATTTCTAAATTGATATCGTGAAGAGCGCGATGTGACAGCGATTTCTTTATGCTGACACTTTGCAATTTAAGGCGCTGGCTCGTTGCTGTTCGAGTTGAGTCTACCCTCTTGTCTGTTACCGAATCGTGTTCAGGTTTTTTTGTTTGTATACTTCTTTCGCCTATCATCAACCGCGCCAGCTCTTCGGCTTGCACATTGCCGCCGGCAAAACTATCAATCACGTGACCACGCCTGAGGACAGTAATTACTGAAGCAAACTTCAATAATTCTTCAATATGGTGAGTAATAAGAATAACAATTTTGCCCTGGCTAGCCAAACGACTCATCGTTTGCAAGATTTCGTCTGCCTCAAAAGGAGCTAATTGTGACGTGGGCTCATCAAGAATTAAAATGCGCGCGTCGCGCCAGAGAAGTTTTAGAATTTCTACTTTCTGCCGCTGTGCCATATTGAGGCGCGAGATCGGCGCATAAAGATCAAAATCTATGCCATGCTGAGCTGCTTTATCACCAATTGCCGCTGCTTGTTTTTTAGGGTTTAGAATTACTGGCGTGGATGAATGTCCAAGCAAAACATTCTCTAGCACCGTCAGCGATGGCACAAGCGTAAATTGCTGATGCACCATACCAATGCCAAATTGTCTGGCTTCAGTCGGTGATTTTAAAGTGACAAGATGATTATTGACATAGAGAGAACCAAAATCAGGCTGATAATAACCGGCCAAGATTTTCATCAGGGTAGATTTGCCGGCTCCATTTTCACCTAGAAAAGCATGAATGCCGCCAGAGCGAATGTCACAGGTTATGTCGTCATTGGCAATAACGTTGCCAAATTTTTTTGTTATGCGCTCGCAATGAATATGCAAAGGTCCGGCATCGTCGAATATAGCTTGTTTTGCAGCCTGATGAGGCGCCAGGCTGGATTGAGCAGAAAGCTTTTGCCCATCAACGGTTTTTGTTACCGCAGAGTTTGTTTCCAACATGCCATGTTCCTGTGACTATCAAGCTTATAATCACATAAACAAAGATGACAATCAATGGGAAAATTACGCTGCCGCCAAGCCGGCAGATTAAGAGGCGTTAATTTCAAAGCACGTCCCTTCTGTTGGCATTGCTTTGTGCAGGCCGGCTTGCCGCTAATGAGGAACGGATTGGGCAAATTGTAGGGGCGGATTGCATCCGCCCATTTATAAATCGGTCGATGCAATCGACCCCTACAGTACCCCTACAAGCCTCACTGTCACAATACTACAGGGGGTTATTTAACAGAAAGGGCTTTTTGCTGGGATGGCAATTTGCTAGACACAAGACTGGCTAGATCAACAAGACGATTGCTGTAGCCCCATTCATTGTCGTACCAGGCGAGCACTTTCAACATGCGATTATTGACAGACATAGTCAATTCCGCGTCAACAACAGAAGACAGCTTGTTGCCTTTAAAATCAATAGAAACAAGCGGTATTTCTGAATAGCCAAGAATGTTTTTCATTTTGCCGTTAGCTGCTTCTTTAAGAGCTTGATTAGCTGTTTCTACTGAAACATCTTTTTTGGTAGTCACCACCAGATCAACGATAGAAACATTAGGCGTGGGCACACGCATAGCAAAGCCATTTAATTTGCCTTTCAAACTCGGCATTACCAGTCCAATGGCTTTAGCAGCACCAGTGCTGGATGGAATCATAGATTGACCGGCGGCTCTTGCCCGGCGCAAATCTTTATGCCCGGTATCCAGCAATCTCTGGTCAAGCGTGTAGCTGTGAATTGTGGTCATCAAGCCACATTCAATGCCAAATGTGTCATCAATCACTTTGGCCACAGGGCCTAGACAATTAGTTGTGCAGCTGGCGTTAGAAATAATGTTATGTTTTTCAGGATCGTAAGTCATTTCATTTACTCCCAGAACAACGGTGATATCTTCGTCTTTAGCGGGTGCTGAAATAATTACCTTACGCGCTCCGGCATTAATGTGTCCTTTGGCTTTTTCGGCTTCAGTGAAAACACCGCTGCATTCAAGAACAATATCTATATTCAGTTTGCCCCAGGGACAAGTGGCAGGTTCTCTTTCTCTGAAAAATTGAAATGATTTGCCGTCCACGACTAGTGAATCCTGTGTATGGCTGACATCTTGCGGCAGTTCGCCTAAAATTGAATCGTATTTAAGCAAATGAGCTGATTGTTCAAGATCCTGCAAGGGATCGTTTATGGCCACAATTTCTATATTTTTGCTTGCTCCAGCTAGATAAGCCCGTAGCGCATTGCGCCCAATTCTGCCAAAACCATTAATTGCTACTCTTGCCATGAAAAATCCCCTTTATTAAATTCTGGTGAATGTGCCCTGGACATAAGCCTAAAACCAGTCAAATTGCTAATATTATTAATATAAAGGATATAATGAATCCAGCCATAGCCCTTATGGTTTATAGTCATTTAATTCAATTTCATATAAAATGATAAGATTAAATCAATTGAGGGGCAATAGTGGGGCGAGATTTATCCTGTAGCTGGTCGACGCAATCGATCCCTACAGCAGCGGAGGAGAAAGAAACAAGTTATGCGCGAACAAGTAGAACAAGTATTAGAAAAAATTCGCCCCATGCTCATGATGGATGGCGGCAATATTGAATTGGTTGATGTCAAAGATGACGAAGTCTTTGTCCACCTAGTCGGAGCCTGCGGCATGTGCCCCAGCTCAACCATGACTTTAAAAATGGGCGTGGAAAGAGCGCTTAAAGAAGCTATTCCATCCATTAAGCAAGTCGTGCAAGTTTAGAATTTTATTTATTTCGTGGCCTGGGCTTTAATTCTTACACCCAGGTTTTTCTGAACAACACTAAATATTGCAGCCAAATTATCCATACTAGGGTTACCTGTTTTGGTTAACATCCGGTGCAGGCTTTTAGAAGGTTTTGCTGTCTTAATAGCCAACGTTTCAAAACCTATGGTGGCATTGACGAGATCACGGAGAATAAGTCGTGCAATTTCTGGTTCTCCGGTAAGAAAAGCATCCACAGCTTCATAGAGTAGCGCTTTTGCAAAAGCAGGATCACGATTAACTCTCTCTATCACGGTATGTTTAAAATCTCTAGTTAATGCCATGTTTTTCTACCTTATTTGATTCCTGATTTTTTACGCAATTTGTATTCTAAATGTAATAATCTTGCTTTCTTAATATCGGCTTGCTGACCTTTCTTGGTACCACCGCCAAATAGAACAATTAATTGATCACCATCTTTGGCTAAATAAATTCTGTATCCTGGACCCCAATCAATAATGTACTCGCCAATACCATGAAACCATTTTACTGACGAAAGATTCCCCATTTGCATTCGCAATTTTACCCTAGCAATCTTCGCCGCTGCTTCAGCAGAAAGACTATCAACCCATTTCCTATACGGAGAAGTCCCATCTTTTCTGATGTATTCTTCAACCTTCATTTTTATTCAATGGTAACATATTTATTACCATCCTCGCAAGTGATAAACATTAACTTGCGAAGCTTAGCAACGATTCGTGACAGAATTGTGGCTGTCATGTGTTTGCATGGCTAGTACTTGCGTATTTAATATGAACTCAAATATTACGGTCCCCAGCCTGGCAGAGGATATGTGGTTACTTGTTTACTCCTTAAGTATGCTCACAGCTGAAACGTAATCTTATCGCCCTCTTTGATGCCGTGTTTTTTTACATAGCCGGCGGGTAATTCAATTACTTCGGAAACATTTATGCCGATGCCGCTGGCTGGGTATGTCGGGCAATCGTTGGGATTTTCAGAACGGCAGGGGGGCACATTTTCGAAAATCTTGACTATGTGATCTTTATAAATGAAGCACATATCTAGAGAAATAAGAGTGTGATACATCCAGAATTTTTCTGGTTTGGGTGGATGAAAAAGAAAAACCATGCCAGTTCCTTCCGGCAATGAAGTGCGGTACATCAGCCCTCTTTGCACTTCTGCAGGCGTTGATACCACTTCCAGCTTGACGATGTTATTCTTGCCTATGCAGGCAATGGGGACAGCGGACCAGGCAGGCAAAGAGCCAAATACATTTACCAGCATAAGAAGAACTAGGGGCAGTTTGCTGCTAGAGAGTATTTTTAGATTCGGAATTAATTTCAGATCAGCCATTATTTTCTGCACCTCGATAAATAGCAAACATAAATACCCCCATGACTGATTGTTTACCAATTTAAAGCCACCACGTTTTAGTAAAAGGGGTTTTAGACCAGAGAAATTGTACTGTGCTAAATATCATACCTGATTTTCCTGCATGGTCAGGCTGATTTGAGTCAGAAGGGACCAGGAACAGGCTGCGTATGAAGCCACTTGGTTCTATAATCGCCAGCACAGCCTTACCGGCACTAAGTATAACGTAGCGATTATTTTCCACAGCTCGCAACATTGCCGCCGCTAACAATTGCTTGCTGAAGCATTTATCCCCCGCCCAATCGATATTACTTTCGCAGATAATCAATGAAGCACCACGTCGCACTTGCTTG
>Ga0207053_10370_pt1 | contig 10371 bp, 8 predicted proteins | sample Alteio_BWMinCont_59_FD_153290 | JGI IMG/M metagenome (GOLD analysis project Ga0207053, IMG submission 153290) | Enriched cells from forest soil in Barre Woods Harvard Forest LTER site, Petersham, Massachusetts, United States -... | ecosystem: Environmental > Terrestrial > Soil > Temperate forest >...
ATCTCTACATTGCAGATGTAAACCTCGACGTGACCAACGTCCGCATTGTGAAGGTGACGGCGACGGGGGTGTCCAGCGTGCTGGATTTGGGCTCTCCTGACGGCACGCCCCTGGGTACTACTGTCAATGGCTTGACGGTGGATGGTGCCGGAAATCTCTATATCGCAGATCAAAATAATAATCGCATTTTGAAGCTGGTTCAGTCAGCACAGCCTTTGAGCTTTGCCACCACAAATGTCGGCAGCACCAGCACAGACAGCCCGCGGACCGTAACATTGCTGAATGTTGGCAACGAGCCGCTGGGCATTACCGCGCTCGACACAACCACTACCGGGCAGACAACGACCAGCTTCAACCTAAGCGGCTCAATTACGACATGCACCAATAGCACTTCGCTGGCTCCGGGGGGAACCTGTGCACTGGGCGTTCAGTTTGCACCCGTCAATGTAGGCGCCTTGACCGGCACAGTGAATATCACCGACAACAACCTGAACGTGGAAGAGGTCCAACAGATCCCGGTGAGCGGCGCCGGCGTCGGAGTCGCAGCCACCACACTTACGGCGAGCGTGAATCCGCAGGTGCAGGGTCTGCCGGTCGTCTTTGCGGCGCAAGTAACTCCCACGCCCGCGAACGGCCCCACGCCGACCGGCACAGTTAACTTCGAAGAAGGAGGCAATGTACTCGGCACTGGAAACTTAGGCAGCGGCGGGATCGCGACTTTCACGACCAGTTCGCTGAGCGTGGGAACGCACACCATCACTGCGGTGTACTCCGGAGATTCCAGCTATCAGTCGAGCTCGAGCAGCCCCTTGGTACAAACGATCGTTGCCTCTCTGCCGGAGACGATCGAACTGGTGGGAGGCAACGATCAGGCCGCCATCTACGGAACCGCCTTTGCGCAGTCCCTGAGCGTGGTGGTCAAGCTATCGAATGGCAATCCCGCGGCCGGTGTGACCGTGACCTTCGTTGGAACCGGGCTGAGCTTTTCCTCCGGTGGCGTCGTCACGACCAACAGCAGTGGGATGGCCAGCGTAATGGGAACCGGCGCACACGCTGGAGGTTTTGTAGCGGCTGCCATGGCGACCGGCACGCCCCAGACTGTCAACTTCGCGCTGACCGTAACGCCAGCGCCTCTGACTGCAACGGTGAACAATGCGACGCGTCTCTATGGAGCAGCGAATCCGGCTTTTATCGGAACGGTCACGGGCGCCGTCTTTGGCGACACCTTCTCTGTATCCGGGTCCACCACCGCAGTAACCAGCTCTCCCGCAGGAACCTATCCCATCACACCCATAGTGACCGGTACGGCACTGGCGAACTACACCCTCACTAAAGTCAATGGCACCCTGACAGTGACACCGGTTCCGTTGACCGTGACGGCGAACAATGCGACGCGTCCCTTCGGAGCACCGGATCCGGTCTTTACCGGAACGGTAACCGGTGCCGTCCTTGGCGATACCTTTACCGTCTCAGGATCCACGACAGCGCTCATTAATTCTCCCCTGGGAACGTATCCCATTATGCCGACGGTAAGTGGACCGACTCTGACAAGCTATACCGTCACCAAAGTGAACGGAATACTGACCGTGTCCAAGGCGACCGGTTCGGTGAGCCTAACGGTATCGCCAAACCCGGTTGTCGCCAGCAGCCAGCTGACGCTGACCGCGACGGTTGCGTCCGGGCAGACCGGAACGGTGACCTTCCACGATGGCACGACGGTACTCGGCACCGTGACCATCTCGGGCCCAACGGCGACGTTGGTGAGCTCGACGCTTGCCCCGGGGACCCACACCATCACGGCCGTCTACAACGGCGACGCAAACTTCGCACCAGCCACCTCCCCGCCGGTCACTGTAGTGGTCGATGTCGTAATCCTGACACCGGCGACGGGCCCGTCAGAGGCAGGCACCCCGGTGACGTTGACCGCGACGGTACCGGTCGGCGCCACCGGGACCGTGACCTTTGATGACGGCACAACGGTGCTCGGCATCGTGACAATTTCAAGCACAACCACCAGAGGAGGCACAACAACCGTGTCGCTGGTGGTCTCAACGCTTGCCCCGGGAACTCACACCATCACGGCCGTCTACAGCGGCGACGCGAACTTCCCGCCGGCGACGTCCGCTCCAGTCACGCTGGTGGTTACCCCGCCGCCCCCGGACTTCGCAATCGTCAGCAGCATACCGCAGCAGCTGATTCCGCCAGGGGCTTCAGCGAGCTTCAACATTGTCATCACCTCGGTGAATGCGCCCTTCACCAACGCCGTAGCGCTAACCGCGTCGGGGCTGCCGTCCGGCGCGACCTATACCTTCAGCCCGGTAGCCATTACTCCTGGAACTGCAGGAGCAAGTACGGCGTTTGTCGTCAGCGTGCCGATGCAGAGCAGCATGGCTTCGCGTAGCAGCCATCTGGGACCGGCTGCATTTGCACTGCTGCTGTTGCCGTTTGCTTGTCTCAAGCGATATCGCAGACGACCGCAACGACTGTTGTTGTGGATGCTGATAGCACTGACTTCTTTTGGTGCCCTGTCGGGATGTGGCGGCGGCGGCTACTTCTCGCAACCGCAACAGACCTACACGATCACCGTGACCGGCACCAGCGGAAGCCTCGTCCACACCACCACCGTAACCCTGACTGTCGAATAGGAGGAGCGATGAACCGACGCATGCAAATCTTCGTCAACGTATTGCTGCTATCGCTCGCCCTGGCAGCGGCAGCGCAGCAGAAACCATCCAACACCCTCGATGCGTCTGTCACGTTCAGCGAGTTGCGCGCCAACGCCCCGGTGGGCGGATGCGGCTGCTTCTGGATGGCTGGCGGCACGGGCGAGATCTCCTATCCGGTCTGGAGAAACTTTTCAGCCGTGGCGGAAGTAGCGGGGCACAGTACGGGAAATATTCCTGGATTCAATGCCGGTCTGAGCCTGGTGTCCGGCATGGGCGGGCTTCGCATGCGCTGGCCTACTCACACGCGCTTCCAGCCCTTTGCACAAGTGCTGTTTGGCGGCGTGCATGGCTTTGACAGCTACTTTCCAGCTCCGGTTGGCAAATTGCCGACCAGCTATGACACGTCGTATGCCATGGCAGTCGGCGGCGGACTGGATATAGCCGTCTCAAGACATGTCTGGGTACGCGCCTTGAAGGCCGACTATAACTACTCCTCGCTGCGCAATCTACAGGGAGACAACCAGAACCAGCTCCGCATCGGCGCAGGCATCCTCTTCCGAGGTCCGGACTTGAGCTGGAGACACTGACCATCACTGATGCCTCGATTCTGAGCAAAAGCGAACAGCGTCCTCGGCGAACGTTGCTGTTCAAAACGGAAGGTTCATGATGCAGACTGAAGCTAAAAAACATTCTGTCACGGCTGACACAGCGTTTTCCCTTGATGATCTGCGGAATTCTATCGAGCGTCATGAGGTTGTGCCCTACTTCCAGCCAATTGTTGAGTTGCGCTCGGGTCGGCTGTGGGGGTTTGAAGTGTTGGCTCGATGGCACCATTGCGCAGCTTGGTTTTGTTCCTCCGGATAAGTTCGTGTCAGTTATCGAAAGCTCAGATTTAGTTGGTCCTTTCTTCGAATCAATGTTGACTCAGGCTTTTACCGCACTTCCACCCGATTTTCCTGAGGAACTGACGTTGTCAGTGAATGTCTCTCCCATCCAACTGCGTGACCGCTCCTTGTCCAGTCAAATCGATTCCATAGCGGAACGAACGAGATTTCCGCTGGGCCAGCTGATCGTTGAGATTATGGAAACTGCACTAGTTGACAACATGAAGTTGGCAATCGATATTGCTAGTGACCTGAAAACACTAGGAACGAGACTCGCGTTGGATGATTTCGGAACCGGTTATTCGAGTCTCCGACATCTAAATTCACTACCCTTCGACGAGATCAAGATCGACAAGAGCTTCATTCTTTCCATGTGCGATCGCCGAGAGAGCCGCAAGATCGCTGCCGCAGTTGTCGGAATGGGTCAGAGCCTCGGCATCACGACCATTGCAGAGGGCATCGAAGAAAAGAAGCACGCCGACATGCTCTTCTATCTGGGATGTGAGCTTGGGCAAGGTTGGCATTACGGACGTCCGGTTCCAGCCGCCGAGATTCCCACCATTATCGCTAGGAAAGTCCTGGGCCCCCCGGCCGGATCTCCTATGCTGGCTGCTGATATGGCCAATAGTCTTGAAGCTTTTCCAATGGAGCGTCTTGCCCAACTGCAAGCGATCTATGACGGTGCGCCCGTCGGTTTGTGCTTATTTGACCGAAACTTTCGTTACGTCAGCCACAACAAGAGATTGTCCGAGATGAGCGCACTATCCGCTGGCCCTCGGTTGGGTAAGAGATTGGAAGAAGTAGCTCCCATATTCTATTTACAAACGGAACCTTATCTGAAGCGTGCTCTTGAGGGTGAGGCTATTTCAAACTTGGAAGCACTAGCGGAAGGACCCCAGTCGCCATCCGAGTTCAATACACTTCTTCTTTCTCTCCAGCCGGTCCGTGACGGGGCCAATGAAGTCATTGGTATTTCGATGGCAGCGATGGATATCACCGTTCCGAAGAGGATGGAGAAAGTTTTGCTCGAGCACGAGGACCACTATCGACGCACTCTCGAGTTGAACGTAACTTATCCCTACACGGCGGACCCTGACGGCAAAATTTTGTGGGTAAATCCACTGGGTCTGACTGGAGTATCGGGTGCCGAATTAGAAGGCTATGGCTGGCGCCACATCGTGCACGCGGACGACCTCCCCACAGTCGAGGAGATCTGGGCCACGTCGTTACATGGTGGCGATCCCTTTGATGTCGACTTTCGCATCCGGGCGGCGGATGGAACCTGGCGTAGGATGCGAGCTCGTGCCTCAGCTCGACGCGGAGATGGCGGAAAGATTTTGAGGTGGTACGGATTGGTGGAAGACATCGACGCTCGCAATCCAACAAGAAGCATCGCCCAAACCAAAGAAAGATGACTCAACAATTCGGCTGAAGAGACCAAGCTGCTTCTGCCGGTTCAGTCGTCGACAAATCGCCCATGCAATTATCGAGCAAGATAGGACCAATGAATCGGTCCAGTAACTGATCGGGCGTCGATCCCACAATGGTTTCTGAGTTGCTTTTAAATGAGTGACCGAGAGACATAGTCCTCAACTGTTAACCGTGGCGGCGCGCAGGTCGATATTCACCGCGGCCCCGATTCGCGCGTCTTCAGTGGCGAAATAACCTGGGTCGTCCTTGCCGATGCCGGTCAACGTGAGGCGCAGATCGCGCGCCGAGGGCAGCACGAGCGACCGGGAGTCCGGCTGATTCACCTTCAGGGTGAGCAGCGTCGGAGGATCCTGCACGTCGAACGTGAGTGTCATCTGGTCAGCCGTCCACTTCCGCGTAGTCTCGTAGAGCGGCATCCACAAATCGGTGTCGCCATCGAGCGCTCTGGCCTGCACCAGAATCCGCACCGCCACTACGTCGGGATCGCGCAGGCTGATCTCCCGAGTGATGGAGCGGTCGGCCGCAAGCTGATCCAGATCGGTTTCCAGATCCTCGAATTCGCCGCCCGTGAAGAGAATTTCGGGATAGCCCAGGCGCGGCCGCTCGATCTGCAACTCGCCCGCGACATCGGGCGGACGTTTGAGGATCTCCACCGGCCCCGGCGCTTTCCGTCTCTGGAAGGTAACCGTCGAAACCGAATGCCCGGGAGGTTCCGGAGACGGCAGGCTGTTGTCCGGCCCGCCGCGCGTGAGATCGGACATGCGAACGCGGAAGTCGTAAGTATGACCGTAGCGCAGCGGTACAGCCTTATCACCCACAGGTTCGAAATTTTTATCGCGCCCCAACAGGTTCGGCGGAGTATCTACACCTTTCACGTCGCCCCGTGCGTGCAGGCAAACCAGGTCGGCATCGCTGAGCGAGAGCGAGTACCCACGCCACGTAGCGACGCTGGGTCGGTGAGGTCGAGTTCGTCAATGGCGTCGCCGCCATGTTCGCCAGCGGGACCTACGGTGGCGTTCACTTACTCCGAGAAATACACTTCCACCTAGATAGCTAGCCGGACGTTGGCCGACACTCATCTCATGTGACACATAATCGCCAACTCACTCATCGACAAATGAGATCCAGCAAACAACGTTGGACTTCTGTGAACGACTTCTTTTATCTCAACGTGAGCATCCCGTTGCAGTGCTGTCATTAATTGATAGACAGGCTTAACTGCGAATGCCTGAAGTCTATGAAACGGTGCCCTGGCGCGCAACATCTGGGTTCGTCGGCCGCATCCTATTGCGAACACGGCAGATCGCTGGAATTGCGATGGTGATCTGTGTTCTCTGGAGGAGAGAAAATGCCAACACGACCGACCTGGTCTGGATCCATTCAAATTTCACTGGTTTCGATCGGGGTCAAGATCTTTCCCGCTACCAATCCCGGTAGGCAGGTCGAGTTTCACCAGATCGATCGAAAGACGCACAAGCGTGTGCATCATCGGAATGTCGACGAGGCGGGCGAAGTCGAAAAGCGGGACATTGTCAAAGGCTTTGAGTTTGCCAAAAACAAATACATCGAGATCGATCCCGAGGAGCTGAAAGCGCTTCGCCTTTCGACTGCGACCACAATGCCGATCCGGCAATTTATCAAGGCGGATGAGTTGTCGCCGGGACTTTTTGACCGGCCTTATTTCGCCGCTCCGAAAGATGAGGTACAGGCAAAAGCGCTTAGTATCATGCGCAAAGCACTCGCGCAGACAAACACTTTCGGGATTGGCGAGATCGCGTTTAGCGGTCGCGAACACTTAGTCGCAATCGGAGCTTCACTGGCTCTTGTTGCGGCTCCGGCAGGGGTTTTCCTTTCCGCTTGGCGTCGACCAGTTTTTTAACCGCAGCCTCATAGTCATTCTTGTATGCGGACAGATCCAACTTCGACATTTTTCCATTGCTTCACTTGGGAATTCCAGCCTTGTATGCGGCTGCGTACGCAGCGTCCTGAGTGGTGGTAGTCTTTTTGCCGTTATCGGCGGCCGACTTCTTAGCCGCCTCTTTCTGCGCGCTGACCTTTGCTTTTTGGTTCTCTTTAACCTGCTTGCTTTTAACTGACTGATCGCGGTTCGGTCCAGAAGCGGGGGACTGAGTTGAAGCAGATTGCACCAGCGAAGCCAGAACAATGACCGTTACGAAGAGGAGTTTCATACCGCACCTGCTGCTGTATCTGATGCGCGTGCGCGCGGTAAGGTACAAGTAGCTCAACTTCACAACATATATCTGCCTAGCGGTAATTCGGTGGGGGCAATAACTTCGTCTACAAACTCGCGTGGGTGAATCGGGTTTTACAAACAAATCCGGCGCAAGAAAGAGCCAGATCATGCTTATCTACGAGATAGCGCATGAGTTCGGTAAAGAAGTAGCAGAACCGCATGTATGGCGATCAATCATCCAAACGATCGTAGTCGCCAAGGTCGAAATAATCGTATGGATCATAGCCGTTTGAGTTTAGGTCGGCAGCCCTCGAGAAGGGCGGGGAGCCAGATTGCATCAAATTCAGTTCCATCTTTTCCAGCTTCGGAATTTCCTCGTTAAGAAAGTTCGATCACTCACCCTTTTTCTCTTCCTTGATCGTGCAATTCCCAATATCGAGCAAGAGATCACGGCGACCCAAGTCGTCGACGCAGTTCCAGCCCTGAATGGTGTGCTGCATCGCCGCGGCCAATTCGCCATTGGCCCCTCCGAATTGTTCTAAGAGCATGTTGCCGAAACGAACGTCCGGTTCGCCGATAGTACGGTGTACATCAATTTTTGACGTGATGATACATAAGTAAAACCTCTAACGAAGATTTGCGTGCCGCGTACCCCAGGTACGATGCACCCCAGTCAGTAGTGGGTGTTGCAATTGCGACCGAATGGTTCAGCGACAACTGTGTTAGTTGGCGGACAGACCTCATTGCACCGTTACTCCCGGGCCATAACGTGCATCACAACCAGTAGGCACGTGTGAATCAGAATGGGAGAAAGTAGAAGGTAAATCTGAAAGCCAGCCCGACGACGTGGCCAAGCAGGGAATTGAGGCCTGCTCGCGGGCAAAGACCATGTCTACGCGGCATCGACGACGACCACGTACAAGACGGAGGAATTTCATGTTGAACCCATTAGTAGAGAAGCCGAATGCGCAAACGGTTCCGCGGGCGGGAAGCGCAGGAGTGACACTGAATGGTCACTATTCGCCACCACCGAAAGACAAGGATGGCAAAATCTGGGTCAGAACCAGCGCCCTCGTACAAAGTTCTCCAGAAGAGCTTTACAAAGCCTGGCGCAATGTAGAACTGGCGCCCACCTGGCAGGAAGAGATCGTAGATGTGCGTCGAACCGACGAGACCACATCACATTGGATTATGAAGTCCGGAGATAAGACTATCGAGTGGGATTCCGAGGTTCTAGCAGATGAGCCTGGTAAAAGGATAGCTTGGCACACGATCGGCGGCGAATCGGAGAACGCAGGAGAAGTTATCTTTGAGCCGGCTCCAGGTGGAAAAGGAACGATCGCGACGGTGCTGCAGGAGTTCAGGATGGGGAAAATCGCGAGCGCGTGGGAGACGTTCGTGGGCAGAAATCCAAAACAGGCCGTCATAGAAAATTTGCGTCATTTTAAGGCGCTCGTCGAAACGGGTGAGATACCTCGGATTCAAAATCAGCCTCACGGTCCTCGTGGGACCATCGGGGATATGAAGAAGTCGCTCTATGGCGAGAAGATCGCCACCCCCCCGGGTGATGAGCAAATAGCAAGCTAATCCCTAAATCAGATGTCAGACGCTCACTCGCGAGCGCCAGGAATGGAGTTGCGATGAAAGCAGTATGTTGGATGGGAACAAGCAACGTAGAAACGTTAACCGTGCCGGATCCGACGTTATTGAATCCCCACGATGCCATCATCAAGATCACTCGCACAGCAATCTGTGGATCCGATCTCCACTTATATGACGGGTTTATACCCACAATGGAGGCTGGGGATATTCTTGGCCACGAATTTATGGGGATCGTCGAGGAAGTCGGTAAGGAAGTTACCAATCTAAAACGGGGTGACCGTGTAGTCGTTCCATTTACGATCGCATGTGGCAGCTGTGCATTTTGCAAAAAGAAACTTTGGTCGGCATGTGACAATACCAATCCGAACGCCCACCTAATGGAAGCAGCGTACGGATACTCCGGATCGGGACTGTTTGGGTTCTCCCATATGATGGGCGGTTATGCTGGGGGCCAAGCGCAGTATGCCCGTGTTCCGTTTGCTAATGTTGGGCCGCTGAAGATAGAGAGCGATCTGCCAGATGAGAAGGTTCTCTTCCTTTCCGACATTTTTCCGACCGGGTATATGGCAGCTGAAAATGCTCAGATTCAAGCCGGCGACAAGGTTGCCATTTGGGGTTGTGGACCTGTCGGCCAGTTCGCGATTGCGAGCGCCTTCATGCTTGGTGCAGCCAGAGTGATCGCGATCGACCGATTTTCCGAACGTCTCGAAATGGCCCGCTCGCTGGGGGCGATAACCGTCGACTATTCAGAAGAGAATGTAAATGTTCTTACCGCTCTTAAAGACCTTACCGGCGGAACAGGTCCGGATTCTTGTATAGATGCTGTGGGTTCGGAGGCTCACTCGAATGAGCTTCAGGGCTTTTACGATTCTGTTAAGACCAAACTAATGTTAGAAACTGATCGACCGATCGTGCTGCGACAAGCAATGCAGGCCGTTCGTAAAGGTGGAACGCTTTCGATTCCCGGTGTATATGGCGGATTGCTCGATAAAATCCCGTTTGGTGCCGCCTTTGGAAAAGGAATCACAATGAAGATGGGACAGACAAACATGCACAATTACATGAAGCCTTTATTGGAGCGAATCGAAAATGGACAGATAGATCCAAGCTACATTATTTCGCATAGAATCACGCTGGACGAGGTTCCTGAGATGTATAAGGTTTGGCGAGATAAGAAAGAAAGGGTCACGAAAATCGTTATTGACCCGTGGGCAGAACAAAAGATTGCCTAACTTCCGTTGCCAGGAGGTCACAGCGGGGACGATTGCCCGTCTTCAAGAGGTTTTGAGATGGCCTTGGCTTCTTACTCTTACTGCGGGTCGCATTAATTCAATGCGCACCAGGGTTCAAGGACGGAAGCGCGCAGTCATGTTTTCATTACCTCGTAGAGGCAAGAGGCCTTAATGGACGGAGTTTTTATTTCTGAAGATCAGGTAATCTCCCTCGACGACATCGCTGAGGGCGTTCGAGGATTACGCATCGTCTTCGTAAATGTGTTTGCGGTCACTCATCCGAATGGCAGTTGGAGCCTGATCGATGCCGCATTGCCTCTCAGCGCATCGCATATTCGCAACTGGGCTGAGAAGCATTTCAC
>Ga0207053_10372_pt1 | contig 10348 bp, 6 predicted proteins | sample Alteio_BWMinCont_59_FD_153290 | JGI IMG/M metagenome (GOLD analysis project Ga0207053, IMG submission 153290) | Enriched cells from forest soil in Barre Woods Harvard Forest LTER site, Petersham, Massachusetts, United States -... | ecosystem: Environmental > Terrestrial > Soil > Temperate forest >...
GGTCGGCTGAACCGGTTCGGGTTGTCCCGATTGGCCAAACAGATTGCGCGCGATTTCCCAAATATCCTCCTTGTTGTAGAAGACCTGGGCGTCTCGCATGTGAAAGACGCGGTAAGCTTCCGCTTGTGTGCGAAAAAGACCCGCGGGGTAACGCGTGTGCCGGCGCAGGTCCGCGGGCATGTCGGACGCAGGCCGGAATAGCATCGGGAAGAGCTGCTCATAAACCTGAATGATGGGATCGCTCGGATCGAAAACGTACAGGGTGACCTTGCCCGTATAGGCATCGATCGTGGCCTTTACCGCATTGCGGATGTAATTGGCTCCATCATCCAGCCCGGCAACGGGAAGCGTCGCCGAATAGGGATGGGAAAGGGAAGTGGTATAGCCGTCCGCCATCCAGACCAACCTGCCATCGTCCGCAATGACGAGATAGGGATCTTGATCCCAGAGCAAAAAGTCCGCCACATGCTGCAAGCGATCTTGCACGTTGCGATGGATCATCATGCGACTCTGCGCGGTGAGGTAGCCGGTGAAAATGATGTTCGGCTCTCCCTCGGAGATCGCGGCGGCGGTCTTGAGCAGAAAAGATCCGACGGGAAAACCTCCGGTGCCCTGGTATGTCGAATACTTATTCTGGTCGCCGGAAGGATAATCAAACTCCTCGCGAGCGGTGTGAACGAAGACCGGGTCTTGAGTTTTTTCGCCGAAGTAGATTTCCGGGCGGGTTAGCTGGAATCCGGGAGATTTGATTTCCGGCGGAGCATTTTCAATGAGCAGCACGGGCAGGCCATCGGGAGTAATCCGGTTCACCTCCGACACCACGGCTCCGAAACCGTGTGTATAGATGAACCGGGGATTGATCCAGCTCTGGCTGGCTTCGGCGGACAATTGGCCGACGTCAATTTCGCGGCCGGAAATCAGCACCTGCTTGATGCGGCCGTCGATGAAGTAGCGGTCAACGTCGGTATTAGGAAAGGTGTAATAGGGGCGCAACGCCTGTATCTGGGCGATTGTGGCATTGTAGGCACGCAGGTCCCACAGACGCACGTTATCCAGCAGGGCGCTATCTTCCGCGGGATCGACTGTCCCTTGGACGGAAGAGATAAAGGGCCGCTCGGAGGCGTTGCGATTCAGGCCGAAGGCCAGCGTCGTAGCTTGAATATGACGATCGATGTAAGGCCGTTCGATGGAAATTTCGTTAGGGCGCACGTAAACGGCGCGAATGATGCCCGGCACGATCAATTGCAGCACGAAAACGGAGCTGACCAGGAAAATGGCGTTCTTATATCTGCCGCTCCAAGCCCATGGGATGGCGGCTAAGGTCGCGGCAATAAGGAGCCAACGCAAGGGAAGGGTAATCTTTTCGTCGACGTAATCCGCGCCGGTCATGAAGGCATGAGAATTGAACAAGAGATCGTAGTTGCCGAGAAAAAACCAAGCCGCAAGGCCCAACAATAAGATCACCCCAATCGTGCGAAGGAAGCCGGTGCGGCTGGCGCCACGAAGGATGAGGGAGCGAGGTTCAAAGTCAAAGGTACCTGGCGACCTGACGAGCACGTGGTCGTCGCGCTGGAAACGGAAGCGTTCCGCCAACTGCCAACCCCGCGCCGTAGCCCAGAAGACGAGGGCGCAGAGAGTCGCCAGGGCAAATACGAATCCCAGCACTTGCGAGTAGAACGGCAAGCCGAAAAGGTAAAAAGACAAAGGCCGGGAAAACACCGGGTCCTTCCAGGCGTCAGGCGGGATCGGCAGGCGGCGTGAACCGACAAAGCGCATTACGGTCCAGTAGTCGATGGAGATCTCGGCGAATACGATCGCCACGAGCGCAAGCCCCACGGGCATCAATCGGGAGTACAGGGGGAAATCGCGCTGGCGAACGCCGGCGAAGTGCAGCCCTCGGCCGTGCGCTATCCACAAAGCGACGAACGCCACCAGGGTGCCCACTGCTACGGGAGCGATGGCGTACCAGAGCATCTCTACCCAGGTGTTAACCTGTCCTACTTCTTTCCACCAGTTGTAATCAATGATGAGATTGGCCGCCGTCGGAATCGCCCAGAACAGAACGAGCGCCGATAGTCCGGCCAAGACGATCAGTTTGCGAACTTGGGCTGGATGCATAGGGAACCATTCAACTTTCGAAAAACAGGACCGCGTCCGCGCGATTCGCCCTTCGAGGCGGCCGAGGGGAAGCAGGCTTCGCCAAGACGCCGTACCAGTACCTCCGCTGAAGCGCTCCCGCTGGGCTTATCACAGGTGCGCATTGTACACCGGGGCGAGGCGTGGCCATCGAGATTGACATATTGTTGCATTCCTACGGTTTCTGCCTGGATTTCTATCCGAACGACGGAACGAATCCGCCTGCAAGAATTTAGCGCAAGCATAGTAAGCTTCGCGGAGTGGGTTCGACCATTGGTTACGCTATCGCCAAGCGAATCGGCGAGCGCAGCCCAGGAGTTCAGGAGTCAGCATGGGAACGGTAATCCCGTTATCGGATGCGTCGCGCAGGCCCAGACATTTCCCCTTCGTCACGGCGCTGCTTATCGCCATCAACACATTCGTTTTTATCGGTGAACTCGTTGGCGGCGATGCCTTCGTATTCAAGTGGTCGGTGGTGCCTTCCGAGATTGTCGCGGGCCATCGCTGGATCACCATCTTGACGGCGATGTTCCTGCATGGAAGCTGGCTGCACATTATCGGCAACATGGTGTTCCTGTGGGCCTTTGGCCCCGAGATTGAAGATGCGATGAATCCATTGCGATACCTGGTGTTCTACCTTGCCGGCGGACTGGTGGCGATGCTGGCCCAAGTTGCAGCGATCCCCAGTTCGACGGTTCCCAATCTGGGCGCGAGCGGCGCGATTGCCGCGGTGATGGGCGCGTTTCTGGTGACCTACCCTCGCGATCAGATTCGTACGCTTCTAATCATTCTTTTTTTTGTGCGTGTCACAATGATCCCGGCGGCGCTGTTGATCGGGCTTTGGTTTCTGATGCAGTTGTTTAGCGCGGGAACGGTAGCCAATGTCCAGACGGGCGGGGTAGCTTACCTTGCACACGTGGGCGGCTTCGTCTTTGGGGCGATCACCGCTCGATTGTTTGAGGATCGCGAGCGCCTCGCCGAGCGGTGATGAAGGGCTTAATTGATGGCGAGAAGGTGCGGCACGAACTCTTGTCTGGATTGGGGCGAATAAGGCAGGGTGACGCTGGGCATTAGGGATGTGAACTTCGTCCGCGGTAAACTCAACCTGGGTATTAACATTCGTCGCTGTTGTGGTCCAAACTCTGACGGGGAGCGAGATGGCAAAGTTTCGTGGCGATCGGATTGCTTTCGGCAGGCCGGGCATTGAGCCTCGATGGACGAACGGAGCTAAGGACGGCGTGGGAACCGCGTACGCCACCTCCAGCCGGCTCTGGTTCACCCTTTGGAACGGCATTATCACCGAAACCTATTACCCCACAATTGACCGGCCGCAGATTCGCGACCTTCAATATTTGATCAGCGACGGAAAGAGTTTCTTCCATGAAGAGAAGCGCAATCTTCAGACGCGGATGGAGCGCCCCCGGTCGAACGCGCTCGCCTATCACGTTGTTAATTCCGATCCCGAGGGGCGCTACCAGATTGAGAAGGAAATCATCACGGACCCGCACCTCTCGTGTGTTCTGCAACATACCAAGCTGAAGGGCGATCCACGGTTTCTGTCTCAGCTTCGCCTCTACGCCCTATGCGCTCCGCACCTGGAGGTCGGAGGGTGGGGCAACAGCGGCTACGTAGTGGAAGCAGCCGGGCGCTGCATTCTTATGGCTGAGAAGCAGGGGACGTGGCTGGCACTTGCGGCCACGCTACCTTTTCGGCGACTCTCCTGCGGTTACGTGGGACAAAGCGACGGCTGGACGGACTTGAATGAAGACCTGCAAATGGATTGGGAGTTTGACAAAGCGCCCGACGGCAACATCGCCCTGATGGGAGAACTGGACCTTGATGGCAAAGACGAGTTCACTTTGGGTCTGGCCTTGGGAGACAGTCTGCAGAACGCCGTCACCACCCTTTTGCAGGGCTTGGGATTGCCCTTCGAGCAGCAGCTCGAGCGCTACGTCGATCAATGGACGCGTCCCGGCCGCAAGACGCTGCCCTTGCAAAATGCATCCGGCGACCGGGGCAAGCTTTACGACGCCAGCGTAAGCCTGCTGCTCACGCACGAAGACAAGAATTTCCCCGGCGCATTCATTGCTTCGCTCTCCATCCCTTGGGGAGAAATGAAAGGAGATGAAGATACAGGCGGCTATCACCTGGTGTGGACGCGCGATATGGTGCAGAGCGCCACTGCACTGTTGGCCTGCGGTCACACGGAGACGCCCTTGCGAGCTTTGATTTACCTTGCCGCCTGCCAGCAGGCGGATGGCGGGTTCCCGCAAAATTTCTGGTTAGACGGCGAACCTTACTGGCGCGGCGTGCAGCTCGATGAAATCGCGTTCCCGATCGTCCTGGCATGGCGGATGCACCAGTACGGCGCGCTTGCGGGATTCGATCCATACTCCATGGTGATTGGAGCGGCAGCAAATCTCATTCTGCACGGCCCGGCTACAGCCCAGGAGAGATGGGAAGAAGCTTCCGGTTACTCGCCTTCGACGATCGCTATAAAGATCGCCGCTTTGCTGTGCGCCGCCACCTTTGCCCGCAAGCGAGGAGACGAAGCGGCGGCACAATACATGCAGGACTACGCGGATTTCCTCGAGTGCCACGTGGAGGCCTGGACGGTCACTACGCAGGGGACGCTGGTGCCCGGGATTGCGAGGCACTACATTCGCGTCAAGCCAGTGGATGTTTCCGATTGCTGTCCCGACGAGAATCCCAATACGGGGAGCTTGGTGCTGGCGAACCGTCCTCCGGAAACGCAGTATGAGTTCCCAGCCAAAGAGATTGTGGATGCCGGATTTCTGGAGCTGGTGCGATACGGCATCCGTCGGCCGGACGATCCCATTATCGTGGATTCGCTGAAAGTCATAGACGCTGTGCTGAAGGTTGAAACTCCGTTCGGCCCTTGCTGGCATCGCTATAACCACGATGGTTTCGGCCAGCGCAACGATGGATCGGGCTATGATCGCTGGGGCACCGGCCGGGCCTGGCCGCTATTGACGGGCGAACGGGGGCACTACGAACTGGCCGCTGGCCGCGGGGCCGCTCCGTTTCTGCATGCCATAGAGGCGTTCGCCTCTTCGACAGGGTTGCTGACAGAACAGGTGTGGGACGCGGAAGATTTCCCTGAAGCCCACATGTATCGGGGCAAACCCACCGGGGCAGCCATGCCCTTGATGTGGGCGCACGCCGAATATATCAAGCTGCTGCGTTCCGCCAGCGACGGCAAAGTTTTTGACCTGATCCCCGCGGTCGCCGAGCGTTACCTAGGCGACCGCAAGAGCTGCCGTTGCCTGGAAATTTGGAAACATACCCGGCAATGTCGCACAGTAAAAAAAGGCTATACGCTGCGTATCCAAGTGCCTGCCGCTTTTCGGCTTCATTGGACCAAAGACGAATGGCAGACCATCCATGATACGGATTCTTCTGGAACGCTATTGAAGGTTCACTACGCGGACATACCAATCGTCCCGAATCAACGCGCCCCGATCCGGTTTAGTTTTTTCTACCCAGAAACCAGCCGGTGGGAAGGACGGGATTATATCGTTGGCGTGGAGTAATTGAATCCCTCCATCGAACAATCTGGAATCGCACGTCGTTCTCCGTGAACCGCCCTCGCCGCACTCTGCAGCTCGCCTGGGGGCGGCATCTCTCTCTACTTATGCCCGCCTTGGGCAGCGGCATTGCTTCGCTGGTGAGATAACCTATAAACGTACATACCATCGGACGTATGTCGCGACGCCGAGCAGAAGAACCACCCACCACAGAACAAGCGTCGCGCGCATCCACCTCCGATAATTCTGCAAGAGCAAGCAATTGGGAAGAACGCTCGTGCCTGCCGCCAAGATGACGTAGAGACCGGCCAGTTCCGCAACCAGTCCGAGCGCCGCGTGTCCCGCAGCAATGGCGTAATACGATTTCCGAAGGGAATGCGGGATCTTCGGCGCTAGTTGGATATAGAAAGAAGGCGCCATCGCCAATCCAATAACCACCAGATTCAGCAGCACGACCGCAGACTGGCAGCAGGCGTGTGCGTGGTAATAGCGTCGCCGTGCGAGTACGGCGCCTGCAAGCAGGGCAATCCCCATGGTTGCTTCGATGAGAAGGGTGAGGTCAGCCTGCCACGGGGCAGTACTTCCCAAGATGCCGTGGGTCAGCACCGTGTCTTCTTACAATCGCTTCCGGGAATTTGGTTGTCGGGCTTTTGAAGAGTAGACGCCATATACAAGATCGCCTTCCATATAGCCGACCACAACTCATCGCTAAATATTCCCGCAGGCGCCGGCGCATTGGCCGAAGTCATGACTGAAATTAGAGAGTTCAAATGCCTTTTCAGCGGATCGAGAGGATTTTGATCGCGGGAATAAACGCACGCAGCTTCCAGTCATCGCTTCAGAGAGCACGAAAGGGTTTGCATACGCCCCGGAGGCAAGTGATGCAGGTGCACTCGAAAGTCTGCTGGTTCCCGATAGTGGTCCTTGTTTTAGTTTTACCAGTGATGGCTCACGCTCAAGCCCCGGAATTCTCGCCAGGCCCGACATATCTAGTCTCCGCGAGGGAACTGCGCATACCGCGTCACGCGGGTGACGCATACGAAAAAGGGCTCAAAGAATACGCGAAGAGCAACTTTGCAGGGAGCCTTGTATTTTTCCGGAAGGCCGTCGCCGAATTCCCCGATTATTACGAGGCTTATTACGCCCTGGGAGCCGCCGAAGTAAAACTGGGACTCTACGAAGCGGCCCAGCAACCGCTGGAGAAGTCCATCGCAATCAGTGAGGGTCATTTCGCTCCGCCCTATTTCGCGTTGGGAATTCTGCGGGACCTGCTGGGCAGACCGGCCGAAGCCGATGAGCTCGTGGAGCACGGGCTGGAACTGGACCCCGGCTCTTGGGCAGGTGAACTCGCGCTGACCGAGACGCTACTGCGTCTGAACCGTACGGAGGCCGCGGAGAAGAGCGCCCGCGACCTAATTCGGCAAAGGCCAGATTCTGGCCTGGCTCACATAGTGTTGGCGAACATGTATGTTCGCCAGGCCGATTACCGGGCGGCCTTAGAAGAAGTCGAGGTGTACTTTAAACTCGAACCCAACGGCCCAATCAACGCGCAAGTACGCGAACTCCAGCAATCGCTCGAGAATGCTTTGGCCAACGGCGATCCTCGCCAAACAAAACTGAGCGAAAGAGGGCCTTCCCGTGCGGGGAACTGATGTCAGGTTTTCGAGCCAACGCAAAGTAGAATTTGACGAAAAGAAGCGAACGAGAGAAGCACACAGCGGCGATGGCGGCCTTGCAGTTGTTAAGGTTCTTCTGGCCGGTGACAGCCCGCAGGCGTTTTCCCTCTCTCAGGGACACTTGGAAAGGAAAGGTTGTCAATGCCATTGTGCCAGGTCACAGCGAGAACTTGAGCAACTGTTGAACCAGAAGCAATTCGATATTGTGCTTGCTATGCATCGGATTAAGGGTAGTAGTACCGGTTCTCTTGGCGCCTTGCTATTGGGTTCACGCACTACTTTGTTCTACGCGTTGCCCGTTGAAGTCGGTTGTTGGTGGGTGCCTATCCTCAGGGTGGGGGCAGAATGTTTTGGGGCTGCTGCCTTGCGTCCGCGCGAGTTCTCCGATGCCCTCACTGGGATCGTCGATGAAATCAGGGCGACTGCAGCCAAAACAGCGCCCTGAGGCACGTCCCGCACGGATCGTTCGATCTCACCGTTCAGCAAGCCAGTTCGCAGGAATATTTGCACTACGGGGCGGTCTTTAAGGTTAGAGGCGATGCAGTTTCTGCGAACACACATGAGTATAGTTCTCCGGTCGCGGTTGTTAGCCCTAGCAGTTTGCGCGCTGCTCCCGTTCTCAACGTTCGCGCAAACAACCGTTCCGGAACCGCCAGCCCGGCCTCCGCACGAGCCTGCGCAAAACTCCAGCAAGCGGATTCAAATGGATGTGTCGCTGGTGCTTGTCAACATGACAGTCACTGATCCTAACGATCGCCTCGTCACCGGTTTGGAAAAGGAAAATTTTCGTGTGTTTGAAGACGGCAGAGAGCAGGAGATTGCCACGTTTTCGAGCGAAGACGTACCGATTTCGATTGGCGTCATCTTCGACACGAGCGGCAGCATGTCCGATAAGATTGACAAAGCACGCCAAGCAGCAGTGCAATTCCTGAAGACCGCTAATCCGCGCGATGAATTTTTCATGGTGAGTTTCAACGATCGGGCCGAGCTGGCGAGCCAGTTCACCTCAAGCGTAGAAGAGTTGCAGAACCGAATGATGTTTACAGCCGCCAAAGGACAAACGGCCTTGCTGGATGCAATCTATCTCGGCCTGTCTCAGATGCGAACTGCAAGCAATCACAAGCGCGCCTTGCTCGTCATCTCGGACGGAGGTGATAACCATAGTCGATACAATGAGAAGGACATCCGCAACTTTCTGCAAGAGGCCGACTGCCAGCTCTACGTGATGGGAGTATTCGATGCGAATGACATGGCAAGAACTGACGAAGAGCGCTACGGCCCTACGCTGCTCTCCGAACTCGCCGAGATGACGGGCGGCAGGGTATTCCCGGTGTCAAACCTAAACGATTTGACCGACATCGCCTCGAAGATTGGTATGGAACTGCGGAATCAATATGTTTTGAGCTACAAACCGAATGACGCCCGGCACAACGGTACCTGGAGGAAGATCAAAGTGAAGTTGGTCCCGCCCAAAGGATTGCCGCCACTCAGCGTGTACGCCAAAACCGGTTACCGCGCTCCCACCGATTAGTTTCTTGGGTTCGTCACGCAGAAGGAGTCTGCGGTAAAAATGACTCATTACCTAGATTCGGAACCGGTTGATAATAACTCCTCGAAACGGCCATGCGAGTTATCGCTGCCACAAACCGAAATCTGGAGAGGGCGATTCAGGTCCGAGGGAGGCCGATACGGCGCACAAGGTCTTCAAAGCCCGGGTCCGAGCGGAGAGGATCGAAGCAGGGCCGCATGAGGACCCACGGGCTAAAGCGCTCCGCATAGCCTTTCTCGAGCCAGACCATTGCTTGATCCTTCTCGTCCAGACCAACGTAAACCAAAGCAATCTCCGGAGCATCCGAGAAGGATTGAGGCAATCGATTCTTCAAATCGTTCAGTATCTTTGTCGCTTCATCTCGCCTGCCCGACACGGCGTAGGCGTAGGCTAGATTAGCTGTAAATGCCGTACTGCCTGGGGACAATTCGATCGCTTTTTGAAGTTCCGCGATGGCTTCTTTGTAATCATGCTTTTGCGCGAACGCCTGGCCCAACACATAGTGTGCAGGCGCAAAGAAAGGGTCCAAGACCATTGTCTTTCGGCTTTGTTCTATCGCTTCGTCAAAACGATGTGCGACGAGTAATTCTTCCGCCAGATCGGCGCCAATGCTGGGGGAGAGCGGATCCAAATTCGCCGCTTTCTCTACTTCGGCTATAGCGTCACCATGTCGCCCCAAAGCGGCCAAATGCCAGCCGTACCACTCGTGACCGGTCGCGTAGCCAGGGCTAAGCTCGATTCCTCGCGTGAACTCCTTCCCGGCAGATTCCCAGTCCCAGTCGAAGTTATCCAAGCAAAATGCAAGCGAGATGTGAGCTTCGCCGAGAGTACCGTCCAGCGCTATGGCTTTGGTGGCCGCCGCTTTCGCCTTAGGATATGCTTCCCCGGGAGCTAGAAGCCCGTACTTCCAATCTCCCGCCAAGGCATACGAGTCGGCTAGCCCCGCGTAAGCCTCGGCGTAGTCCGGATTCGTTTCGATGGCCTCGTTGAAATAATCGATGGCCTTGCTCAAGCCGTCCGCGGTTCGCTTATTCCAGAAGTAGCGCCCTTTGAGATAGGACTCTTGAGCTTCCGGATTAACAACCGTTACTCTGTTCAGCGCAGCCTGTTCCTGTGGATTCAACTTGATCTGAATTTGATCCGCAATGGCTCTAGCCACCTTGTTCTGGAGCGTCAAGGTATCCCGCAATTCACCCTCATAGCTCTGAGACCATAAGTGCTTGTCGGTAGAGGCTTCAATCAACTGCGCTGTGATGCGCACCCGGTCGCCGGAACGGAGAACGGTACCTTCCACCACGGCATCGGCGTTCAACTCACGAGCGATCTGCGGCAGAGGCTTGCGCACGTGTTTATAAGCCATCACTGAGGTACGGGAGATCACTCGCAACGCGCCGATTTGGCCGAGATCCGAAATCAACTCGTCGGTCATGCCATCAGCG
>Ga0207053_10373_pt1 | contig 10339 bp, 6 predicted proteins | sample Alteio_BWMinCont_59_FD_153290 | JGI IMG/M metagenome (GOLD analysis project Ga0207053, IMG submission 153290) | Enriched cells from forest soil in Barre Woods Harvard Forest LTER site, Petersham, Massachusetts, United States -... | ecosystem: Environmental > Terrestrial > Soil > Temperate forest >...
GATGGGTGATGATTTTGAGATTCGGAAAGCGGTCGAAATATCCGGCGAAGACGATGCGAGCCATGAAAATACTGGTCTCATAGGGCCAGCCGAAAACCCACCACAGCTCGTACTTTGATTTCTTTTCCGTCTGATAATCGGGAAAGCCCGCGCCACGCGCGGGATGCACCCAGATGGGCGCATCGAGTTCGGCCATTTTCTCGAAGATGGGCAGGAAATCCGGTTCGTCCAGCGGGCGCCCGTTCACGTTTGTGTAAATCTGAATTCCGACGGCGCCCAGTTTCTTCACGGCCCGTTCGATTTCCTTCACGGCGGCGCCGGGGTTATTCATGGGCATGGCGGCAATAAATCCGGCAAAGCGGCCGGGATGCTTGGCGACAAGCTCGGCCAAGCCGTCGTTGGCCAATTCGGCGAGCTCCGGCGATTTTTGCGGATCGCCCAGAGCTTCAATGGGCGGCGCCGGCAGACACACCACCTGAATATAGTCGCGGAACATATCCATAATGCGGAAACGGACGTCGAGATCGACGATGGAAGGAATTTCCGTGACGCGCTTTTTGATTGTGGAACCGCGCTCGGGAATCTTCAGCAAGCGGTTGTAAAACTTTTGGGGAAAGATATGGCAGAAGATATCAATTTTCATTTCAGGCGCCTCGGCCGATCACCGAACGAGAGAGATTCTTCGTCGCTCCGCTCCTCAGAATGACAACGCTTAGAGACTGGACATGGCGTGCGAACCACATCCATGCTTCGCGCTAATGTCGCAGGTGGGCGCGGTGGAAACTATCAAGCGGGCCCGCAGAAGTCAATCCGTCCGGGGGCCGGTAGCGGTCACTTTCCGGTCATGACTTTTCGGGGGTTGGCGGGTTGACCAACACGATTGACCCATATGAGAAAGCTACTGCATAAGAGCGGACTTGGAAAAAAGCTTTTGGCTTAGTTCTGTTGACAAATCGGTGAGCCGTCGGATAAGAGAAGGCCTGACTCTACTGGATGGGCGCATAAAATGAGACTTCAGCGCTCTGTCGTCGGGGCACTATTGTTCACTAGTCTGCTCTTTCAGTCGTGTAGCGGACCAGGCGGCAATGCAGACGGTGAGGCATCTGGCACTTCCGGCGGTGCCAGCAGTACCAGTAGTACCAGTGGCCCCACCACAGCCTCTCCTGCTCCTCAGGGAAGTCCTTCAATCAGCTTCGTGACAACGGGAGGTGGACCATTTGCAGGCGTATATCTGCCAGCTCAACAAGCGATTTTCGTCACGAACCCGGTTTTGAACGAAGTGGACGAAATCTCGGCTACGGATTTGAGCATCCGGGCCAGAATTCCTGTGGCGCAGCCCATTGGAATTGATGGCTCGCTGGATGGAAGCCGTCTATATGTGGGCACTGATGCACAGTCGGTTGCCACGATCGATCCCGTCACAGCGCAGGTGATCGCAACGACGTTTCTGCCGGGTTTTGATGCTCCCAGGATTCCGCTGGTTCTAAATAACGGCAATGTGCTTCTCATTTCGGGGCCTCCCGGCCAGGAGCAGGATTTTGTCGGCGAAGGAACAAACGGAATCCTCTGGAATCCCGCGACGAACGTCTTTCAGACGCCTCCCTCTGCGGGGCTCTTCGCAGCCGGACCGATTGCTCGAAGCGCCGACGGATCAAAGGTTGTCGTCGGAGGATTCAGCTATCCCTCCCAAGTAGCCGTCTACGATACCGCTACCAACGCATTTGTAGTCAGCGCCTCCTTTCCCAATCCGATTGTCGCAGTAGCGGCGAACTCCAATGGAACACAGTTCGCAGCGACGGACCAACATACCATGTACTTTTTTGACGGCAAGATGGCGCAAATCGGATCTGTATCTATCGCTGCAGACCTTTACGGCATGGCTTACACAGCGGATAACCGCTATCTGTATGGCCGCTGGGCCGGTCCCGGAAATCCCCGGTTATTTGTGCTGGACGCAACCCAATTTCAAATCGTCGGCTATGTGCCCGGCCCTTTTTCTTCGTTCGCTCCGTTTCCCGTCGGCCAAAATCAGAATGGCAATTTGATTGTCATTGATCCCTCTAATGCGGGGGTGGGCCTGATGCCGTTCAACCCGCTGTCAACGTTGGACGCAGGTCCAACGTATCCTCCCTATCCACAATGGACTCCCGGGCAGGCAATCCCCGGACAGAGTATTTCGACTGAGCTGTCCGGCAACGGATTTGAGACCGGCCAGGAAGTGTTCTTTGGTTCGGTCGGCGTGGCAATCGACTCCCTCGTGACTGGGCCTGGCGGGCAAGTCACTGTTCAAGCTCCGGCTTTAAATGCGGGACCGGTAAACGTCGTCTTTCAGTTTCCCGATGGTTGGAATATGCTGCTTCCCCAGAGCTTCAGCTACGGACCGACTGCGCTGCAATTGACGGAAAGCGAGGGACCGCCGGGAAGTCCGATAACCTTGATCGGTTATGGATTTAATTTCCCCTTGTCACAGCTTCAAGTCACGATGGGTGGAAAGCGCGCGATCCTCTACTCCACTTCAACAACGAGCGGAATAACCACGAGTTACCCGGCGGATCAGGTTACCTTCTTCGCGCCGTCGGGGCTTTACGGACCTGTCGACATCACGCTCAACACTCCAGTCGGAAGCGCCACGATCCACAATGGATTTCAGTACACACAGAAGGCGGCCGTGTTTCCTACGCCCGCAAACCTTTCGCAAGTCATCTATGATTCCACGCGCAACCTCGTTTTTGCGACTTCGGGCAACGCCCGCCGCCTGATTCGCCTCAAGCTGCCCTGACCACAATTGCGCAACCTTAATCCGGCGTCGCGTCGAGCGAAGGTTCCGGCAGCCAGAAGCTCCCGATAAATCCCACCACATACGAAAGCAGCCCGACGCTTCCCGCGGCGTAAGCGAGTTGCCGGCTGGCGCTGCCGCCGGGCATGAACGCGACGATGGACGTTACGATCAACGCCGCCGAAGTGCCCAGCATCCGCCCGCCTATATTCGCCGCAAAAGCCTCGCCGGTTCCGCGCAAATAAGTCGGATAAACGAGCGGCAGATAATTTCCCCAATAGCTGAATTGGGCCACGGTCAGGAATCCGAGCGCAAAGATTCCCGCCGTGGACATATCCGTGCCCCGGCTCGCGGGGATGAACATCACCAGCGGAATGAGCAGCAATCCGGGGATTTGAAACAGCCGCAGCAATCGCCTTCGGCTGAAAATATACACCGCCAAAAAAGCCATCAGCAGGCGCCCGGCCAGTCCGCCCATCTCCTGCACGCCTTGCAATGCGCTCACGCGTTGCTCCTGCGCCGCGGGCGATAGGACTCTCACTCCCGGTGTGCCGGGAATAATTCTGGCGAAATGCTGCAGCATTCCAAACGATCCGGCATAAGAGCAGGCCATCATCAGGCAGGTGATCAGCGCCGTCTTGCGAAATGCCGGATGGAATAGCGCCGCAAAGCTGGGCCTCTTCAGCGTGCCCTCGGCCTTCTTCCTTTTCCAGATCGGCGACTCCGGCAGAAATGGCCGTAGCGCGATCAGGGGAATCGCGGGAATCAATCCCGAGAGGGCCGTGTAGCGCCAAGCTGCGTGGCCGCCATGAATCAGCGGCAGGCGCTGGCTGTACGTCACCGCGAGATAATAAGCCGCGCTGATCAGCAATCCGCCTGTCGAAGAAAAGCCCTGCGTGTAGCCGATCACGGCTTCGCGCCGTTCGCGGTGCGTAAATAGCTCCGCGAGCCACGCCGTTGCCGCCACGAACTCCACGGACACGCCGATAAACGTGCCGCAGCGCAGCAGCAAATATTGGCCGGGGCTTGTAACGTAGGCAGTCGCGAAAGTGCACGCGCCGTACAGCAAAATGCTCCACAGCAGGATGCGCCGCCGCCCCAGTAAATCGATCAGGTATCCGCCGAGCAATCCGAAAATCCCGCCGGCGATCGCCGGAACGTAAAAGAGAATTCCTACCCAGCGGTTGAAAACCGCGGCGCCTGAGTTCGCGGGTAGCATCTCGATCAGCGCCGGCCGCACGATCAGCGTCAAAACGAGAAGCTCGTAAGTGTCGAATGCAAAGCCGATGCAGGCCACCGCGCAGATCAGCCATTCGGTCCCGGTCATCTGCCAGATTTTGACTTTGGCCGGCGCGCCCTGGGGCGGCGCGACTTCCGTTGCGTGCGGGCCAGTGGGTGAGGGTGTCATGGCGTTGGCTTTGTAAAACCGCGGCAGCCTTCGGCGAATCGTTATTCGCGCCTAGTATATGCGCGAACCCGAAAGCGCCAAAGCGGGGATGCCACGATTTCGATCCGAGTGCGCCGGGCGGGGAGCTTCTTAGGCGGTCGTCCGAAAAATCGCGGAATTGGCAGGGTGTATCAAGCGATGTATGAGCGATGTATCGAGCGCGGAGGATTTATCCGGACTTGCTTCTGACCTTGGACGCATCTTCTTGCTGTTGCATCTGAGTCAGGTAGTCCGCGTACGGACCGTGGAAGTCCTGGATGTGCCCGCCTTCGATATGCCAGATGCGCGTGGCCACTTCGTCGATCACATCGTAGTCGTGCGTGACCAGGAGCACGGTTCCCTCATAGCGTTGTAAAGCGATGTTGAGCGCATTGATCGATTCCAGGTCCAGGTGGTTGGTGGGCTCGTCCATCACCAGGAAATTCGGCTTCTGCAGCATCAGCCGGCAGAAAATCAGCCGCGCGGCCTCCCCGCCGGAAAGCGCGCCGGTGGGCTTCAGGGCGTCTTCGCCGCTGAAAAGCATCCGGCCCAGCAGTCCGCGCAGTTCCGACTGCGTCGCCTGCTGATCGAACTGCTGCAGCCATTCGATCACCGTGGTGCCCTTGCCGATGGCATCGCTATGGTCTTGCGCGAAGTAGCCCACGGCCACTTCGTGGCCCCAGATCACCGTGCCGCCGTCGATCGGAAACTGCTTTTCCCCATCGTCGAGGTATCCGGTGGCATTGCGAAGGAGCGACTTGAGCAGCGTGGTCTTGCCGGCGCCGTTTCGGCCCATGATGGCGATCTTCTCGCCTCGCACGACGCTCGCCGTGAAGCGCGGGATTACCTTGAGACCGTCGTAAGATTTGGAGACGCTCTTGACATCCAGGGGATGCCGTCCGGAAGCCCGCTTCATCTCAAACCGCATGTAGGGCCGCTGGATATTGGACCTGGCCAGCTCGGTCGTCTGTATGCGCTCGACTTCTTTCTTGCGCGACATTACCTGCGAGGAACGCGTGCCGGCCGAAAACCGCGCGATGAACTGATTCAATTGCGCGATCTTCTTCTCGCGCACCGCGTTATCCGCCTCGATGCGGGCGCGGATCTGCGTCTTGGCCAGCACCATATCGTCGTACGCGCCGGTGTACATGATGATCGTTTCGTAATCGATATCGGCGATATGCGTGCACACGCTATTCAGAAAATGGCGGTCGTGTGAAATCACGATAAGCACGCCCGCGTATTCACAGAGATAATCCTGCAGCCAGCGCACCGAATCGAGGTCCAGGTGGTTGGTCGGTTCGTCCAGCAGCAAGGCCGGCGGATTGCCAAAGAGCGCCTGTGCCAGCAGCACGCGGACCTTCTGCCCGCCTTGCAACTCGCCCATCTTGCGCTCGTGCAGCGCTGCATCCACGCCAAGGCCGTCGAGCAGAACCCCGGCATCGGCCTCCGCGGTGTAGCCGCCTTCCTCGCCGATGACGCCTTCGAGTTCGCCCAGCCGCATGCCCTCATTGTCCGTCAGTGAGTCGTGGGGTTTCGCGTAGAGCGCGTCGCGCTCTTCCAGAGCCTTCCACAGCGGGGCATTGCCCATGATCACGGTGTCGATCACGCGAAAGTTGTCGAAGGCAAACTGGTCCTGCCGCAAAACGCCGAGCTTCTTCGGCCGGGTGACCGAGCCTTTGGACGGCTCGATCTCCTGGGTCAAGATTTTCATGAGAGTGGACTTCCCGGCGCCATTCGGCCCGGTAATGGCGTAGCGCCGCCCGGCAAGGAACGTACAGGTGACGTCCTCGAAGAGATGCCGGTCGCCGAAGCGCATGGAGATGTTATTGACCGAGAGCAAAGGAGATCAATTATACCGCGTGATCGCAGTCCGCGCTTGCCGGCCTGCGGCGGCGATTCCACGCCACACTCGGAAATGAGTTCAATTTCAGCGAAGCCGCCTTCGCAGGACCTCATCGATATTCGCTATACTCCCCTTAGCCAACCGCAGAGGAAGTGCTCTAGACTCTGATCCTTAAAGCCAGAAGGGAATTGGGGGCCAGGGGGAAATTCGTGGCCAGTAGGGAATTCGTGGCCAGGGGGTAATTCATGGATAGCTCCGGGACGCGCACTCTCACCGTAAGCGAGATCATCGACCGGCAGCCGCTGAGCCGGTTTCAGATCTCGACGATTACGCTGTGCGGCCTGGTGTTGTTGCTCGACGGCTTCGATACCCAGTGCATTGGTTTCCTCGCGCCTTCCATCTCCGAAACTTTGGCCATTCCTCTGAAGAATTTCGGCTCCGTTTTTTCGGCCGGCCTCATCGGGTTGATGATCGCGGCCATGGCCATGGGGCCGGTGGCCGATCGCTGGGGACGCAAGTGGCCGGTGGTTTTGTCCGCGCTTACGTTCGCGGTGTTCGCGTTGCTCACGGCGCGCGCCGTTTCGCACGAGCAGCTCGTCATCTTCCGCTTCCTGACGGGGCTGGGCTTGGGCGGCGCGATGCCCAACGTGGTCGCGCTCACCTCCGAATATTCGCCTAAACGCCTGCAAACCGTTTTCGTGGCCATGCTCTTCTGCGGGATGCCGCTGGGAGCTTTGGTCGGCGGCTTGGCCAGTTCGGTGATGATTCCGCTTTGGGGATGGCGCTCCGTTTTCTATCTCGGCGGCATTTTGCCGCTCCTCATCGCGCTGATCCTGATCAAGGCGTTGCCGGAATCCGTGCGTTTTCTCACCGAACGTTTTCGCACGGAAGGGGGCAAGAATCCGCGCGAGATTCTTAGAATTATGCAGCGGATCTCCCCGGGAATCGGCGCGGCGGATCTGGATCTTTCCCCGCGCGGCGCGCCGGACGGCGCGGAGGCCAACGAAGGGCTTCCGGTGCGGCGCCTCTTCACCGAGGACCGCGCGGCGGGGACGATTCTGCTGTGGATTCCGTTCTTCATGAATTTGTTGATTCTCTATTTCATCGTGAACTGGCTGCCGGGACTCTTGCGGCAATCGGGCCAGCCTGTGACCGCGGGAGTCATCGCCGTCTCGCTTTTCAGCCTGGGCGGCATCGCCGGGGCGCTGAGCGAGGGGCGCGTGATGAATTCCTGTGGCGCCTACGCAACGCTGCTGGCGCAATTCGGAATCTCGGCAGTGCTCATCGGCTCGCTGGCGTTTCTGACGCGATCGTTTGCGATCATGATGCTGGTCACATTTCTGCTGGGCCTGGCCGTGCAGGGCGCGCAAGCCGGCCTGAACGCGCTGGCCGCGAATTTCTATCCCACGACGGTGCGGTCCACCGGAGTGGGCTGGGCGCTGGGAATCGGCCGCATCGGATCCATTGTGGGGCCGGCGATCGGCGGAATGTTGCTCTCGATGGGCTGGGGCCCGCAACGCATTTTCCTTGCCGGAATGGCGCCCGCGCTTTGCGCCGCGATTGCGATTTGGGGAACGAGCCGCCTTCGCGGCCAGGCGAATGTTTTCGCGGCCGAGCTGGACCCGGGCAGAGCGTGAAAGCGGCCAGCACCATAGCCAATCCTGGCTGTGCTCTTGGCTGTGCGCTTCCCTTAGCCCGTGCGGCCAGCACCCTGAGCCCGTGCGGCCAGCACCCGGGTCAGCTCTTGAAATCCGTACCCAAACTCCGTTCGCGCCAAGCTTCCATCTCGTCGCGCCACGCGTCGAGCTTCTGATCGAAACGGTCGTAGGCGAACTTGCCCAGCAATAGATGCAACGGCGGATGCGGCGACGTGACCGCCTGAACAATCACGTCCGCGGCGAGCGCGGGATCGCCCTGCTGCTTTCCGTCGCGCTCCGCGGCGTTGGCCCGGGTCTTTCCGGCGGTCGCTTCGTAGTCCGGCAAAGTGTTCGCCGCTTTGACGAGCGAGCCGCCCAGGAACTCGGTGCGGAAGGGGCCGGGTTCGACAACGGTCACGCCGATGCCGAGCGGCGCCAACTCCGCGGCGAGCGCTTCGGAAAGGCCTTCGACGGCGAACTTGGTGGAATTGTAGATGCCCCAGCCGGGCATGCCCGTGAGGCCGCCGATGGAAGAAAGATTGACGATGTGGCCGCTGTGCTGCTTTCGCAGATGCGGCAAGACGGCGCGCGTGACGCGAAGCAGGCCAAAAACGTTCGTCGCATAAATGTCGGCGATTTCCATGTCGCTGACTTCCTCGACCGCGCCCGTCAGGCCATAACCGGCGTTGTTAACCAAGATATCGATGCGGCCAAAACGGGCCAGGGCCTGCTCGACAGCCAAGGAGATCTGCTCCGAGATGCGCAGGTCCATGGGCACCGCGAGCAAATGGTCCGCCGCCGCTGCTGATTTGAGGAAAGCCGCGGAAACCGCTCGCGGATTTCGCGACGTGGCAATCACGGAATCGCCGCGTTCGAGAGCGGCGCGAACGAGTTCGCGGCCAAAGCCTTGCGAAGTGCCGGTGATGAACCAGACCAGATGAGTATCGGATGGGCTTGTCATTGTTTAAACCCTCATGCGGGGATGCTAGCATTCGCGTTCCGGCAATCGCAACGGCGGTCGATTGGCCCCTAACGTGCGTCCTGCCGCCCCCTCCCCCCCTCTTTTTTTGCAAGAATGTCATTCTAGGCCACTTATTTTGGCGATCTTGAAACGATATCATTACAAAGGAGATATATACGCCGGTGCGGTATTTCGTGCTCTGGATTTCCGCACTTGCTCCCCGACGCTTTTTCTGCAAGTGTTGATTCTGGGCGGCTTTAAGCGGGGTTATATACTTCATGCTAGTTAGCGTGATAAACTCCTCCTGTTTTAAGTCGGGAAGGAGTTTGGCCCTATGCTTGATTTTCTCGTCGCTCTCGGCGCAATTGCCGCGATTGTCTCTGCGCTTCCGGCCGTGGGGATCGATGTGCGTATTTTTGGTCGCGGAACGAGCATGAGTGTTAGACCTGTAGTTCCTCAATGGCGGTGGTGGCTGGCAATCGTGATTGCATCTCTTGCCTTGGCAGGTAGCGGGTATCGCTTGTATCAAACGACCCTCGGAGTTCGTCCAGCATTGTCATTTGATCCAACCATTCCGCTAGAGCGCGTGATGGGCAAGAGCTTTCAAGATGAAACGGTCTATGTCGATGGAAAGGAATTTATTAAGTGTACGTTTGAAAATGTAACCTTCCACTATGATGGAAAAGCTAGATACATGTTCCGTGAGGCAGTTTTTACCGGACACGAGATCGTGGAAACCAATAATTCCAGCATATACGCATATACGATACTGCTTAGTGTCCTAAAGGGGCTTAAAGCTGGTGTCACTATGAAAGACGGTGATGGAGTAAGCCCTATTATAATCGAGGACCTTCCACCAAATGAGACGAAGTCCAAGGTCGGCCCGTGAATTGTGTGGGATCGAGAATCTATGCTGCTGGTTCGGCCTGTTGTGCAGTCAGTTCTTTGTATTCAAGGTTCGGAGAGGCAATGAGCTTCATAATCGTATCGCGGAAAAGATATGGGTTTTTGCGGTTATTGAACCGAAAGCACATCTCATCTAGGTAGGCCGGAAGATGCTTCGCACTAACTTTATGCCACGTTCCGATGATCCCGCGCTTGAGCAGGGAGAAGGCCGATTCGACGGTGTTTGTGTGAACATCGCCATGCGCGTATTCGCGGGTGTGGTTGATCGTGCGGTGCTTGGGGCTCTGCATTTTATTCAGGGCGAATGGATAGATCGAAGATTCGTCCGTCATAATCACTTCTACGTGTCCACCAATGTTCGCATTGATAATCTCACGCACCGTTTTCGAGCGGGCATCCTCGGCATGAATCAGGCGCAGATCGCCGTTGCGCTGGCGAATGCCGATAACCACTTTCTTCTCGCTCTTTGGGCGCCAGCGGCGCTTCTTTCCGCCTACGTAGGTTTCGTCTATCTCTACGGTGCCGCCGAGCTTCTTCTTAGGTTCTGCTTCAAGCATTGCCTTGCGGATGCGATGGCAGAGATACCACGCCGTCTTGTAAGTCTTGATTCCAAGCGAGCGTTGAATCTGGCATGCGGACATACCCTTCTTGGCTTCACAGAGAAGGAATGTCGCCAGAAACCAACTCACGAGCGGAAGGTGCGTATCATGGAAAATTGTATCCACGGTTACGCTAAATTGGTATTCGCATGAACTGCAAAGGAACTGATCGCGCTTCACGATCCGAT
>Ga0207053_10374_pt1 | contig 10314 bp, 10 predicted proteins | sample Alteio_BWMinCont_59_FD_153290 | JGI IMG/M metagenome (GOLD analysis project Ga0207053, IMG submission 153290) | Enriched cells from forest soil in Barre Woods Harvard Forest LTER site, Petersham, Massachusetts, United States -... | ecosystem: Environmental > Terrestrial > Soil > Temperate forest >...
CCTTCGACAGTTTTACTGGAAATGACCCCTATGGTTTGATGCTCCAGGCTGATGGAATTCCGACCAACGCTGTGAATTACGCGCGCGGCGGACTTGCGTATAGTGTGGCCTCCCCTCCGAACCCTTGCGACGCCGGAACGGGCACAGGCGCACCGATTCTCGACACGGATGGTTCTATTGCATATGTTTACTACATCGGAATTCCCAAAGAACAGACTGTCAACGTCACCGAAAGGTACGTTCGGTTCTAAGTCCTCGCGCTGCATCGAGTAAATGCAGAGAAGAGAGGGAGAGCCGAGCTACTCATAACATGGAGAAGGCCTATGTCGGAACCGCATGGACTGAAACAAACCGGTTGCGATCTCCCCGGGGTCGTAGAGGGTGGCATGTCAGGATGGAGCGGGACAGAAAAACCCGGTCCGGAGCGAGAGCCCCTGGGGTAGAGCGGCAGAAGCCGTTCGAACGGAGGTGTTTCAGCGCGCAACGTCTCCCGGCACAGAACGGGGACCGATGTATGCAGTGGGGAGTGCGAAGGACGGTCCTCCCTCTCCGTGTTCTCCCTCTTCGTCCCTCTTCGTTGACTTGCTTCCTGGCGCAACCTAAGATGTGCGCGAATGGGGGAAACCCCATCTCGAATCGGCCCAGACGATCTTGGGATTACCGAATTGCAGGGCTAAGAATTGACTAAGACGAAAATAGCCGGTTTCGATTGCGCGCAGGTTCTGGCTCCCCTTGTTATCGGCATTACTGGGCATCGCGACATCCGCGAAGAGGACCGCAAGTGCCTCGAACACAAACTGAAGAAAGTTTTTCTCAAGCTACACGAGGACTACGCAGCGACTCCTCTGATCCTAGTGACTGCTCTTGCCGAAGGCGCCGACCGCTTGGCGGCCGAGGTAGCCCTTTCCCTAGATGCTCAAGTCAAAGTTCGCCTGGTCGTTCCTATTCCCATGCCAATCGAGCTGTACGAACTAGATTTTGACCGTCTTACGGTGCTTGAAACGCCGTTGGCAACAGTGGCGTTGACCAGAAGCTCTCGTGAGGAATTCCATGCTCTACTTGCCGCAGCAGAGACAAAATTCGAGTTGGGGCTCGCGGATGGTAATACGTATGAAACGATCGCGCAACCGGGTCCAGCCCGAGATCGGCAATATGAACTCATCGGCAAGTACATCGCGCAGCAAAGCCAGATTCTGATCGCCCTATGGGATGGCGTGGACTCTGACCGCGTTGGCGGTACGGCTTCTGTGGTCAACTTTCAGCGGGAAGGAGTGCCTGGATCGAGCGCTCGTGCGCTCGAAGCTCCAGAAGGATTTCCCGTCTATCACATTCTTACCCCGCGGCTCAAAAACCCATATCCCCAAGGCAAAGTTCTGAATCTGCGGAAGCTTTATCCTAGAGTGTTCCAGGGGAACGACGACCAAGCAGAAAAGTATTACTCGAAAATGTTCGCTCGCTTGGATGAATTCAACAGATCTATCATCCCCACTGATCGTGCTCTCGCAAGAGATATCAAAAAAAGTAAAAATTATCTTTTGCAAGGCATGCGAGAGGACCAGCTACCTCCTGGAATGGCACAAGCCCTAAATCGTTACGCCGTGGCTGACGCCCTGGCGATCAGCTTCCGGCAAAACTGGCTAGGGGCTCAAGTATTGTTGCATCTCTTAACGTTCTTTTCGTTTTTATCCTTCTTGCTCTTCGTGCACCTGCCGGAGCATTCGCCACGTTATTGGAAAGTTTCGTTGGGCCTGTTAATCGGAGTTGTTTGTCTCAAGACGTTATCAGACATGAAGGCTTGGGACTCTAAGCATGAGGATTATCGAGCGGTCGCGGAGGGACTGCGGGTCAAGTTCTTCTGGAAACTGGCCGGAATTAAAGACTCGGTGGCGGACCACTATCTGGGCAAGCTGCGATCGGAACTGGATTGGATTCGCAACGGATTTCGAGGCTGGAATGTTGCCGAGGGTCACGAGGAACATAGAACCATGGGCTCGATGGAGAGTGAGGATCAGAGGAACCGGCTAGGATTCGTACGCAAATATTGGATCGATGACCAGCTCCGATATTTCGTCCGCGCCGCCAAGCGTAACCTCAACCAGAACGAACTCTTTGACCTTTTCGGGTGGATTTGCATTGGAGGCGTGGCGGTAGTGGACGGTGCGCTATTTATTCTCCGGAACGATAAATCTCGTTTCGATTGCCTCACCATCCTACTGGAAGCAACGCTGGCCGCCGCAGCGCTTCTGCACCACTTCAACAACCGAATGGCTTACGCCGAGCACGCCAAGCAATACAATCGCATGGCCTCGCTATTTGGTCGTGCGTCAGATCTTCTTGGAAAGTTTCTGGAACACCACGATTACCAGAACGCGTTCGATTGTGTGAGGAACGTTGGTAACGAAGCATTAATAGAAAACGGTGACTGGGTATTATTACACCGTGAAAGGCCCCTCGAAGTACCCCACCCTTAACACCATTCCAAAAGCCGTAGTCCGAATATTCGCGCGTGCTTTGCGGTCTAGCAAGCTCCGTCGGCCATTCCGAATCACTCCCGATAAGCCTGAAGGGAGAAGTCGTCTCCTTCGGCTGGAGTTTTTCTTGCTTCTCAGCCCATTTTCTCGAGCGAGATCTGTTCTGATCGACCACTGCGCAATAGCCAAAAAGCCATGCGTGCGGTGGCCTAAAAAGTTTTGATCCGAACAGCCGAGCTCAGCCGCCGAGTCCAGGTGACTGCGACTAAGTCCTGGAGCCCAACTCCCACCGAAAAGGTGAGGAGAGAGGACGCTAATCCGGTAGCAGCACCTACTGAACGAGAACACCCACCTAGCACCGAGCGAATATCGCTCACTAAAGAGTGCGGATAGAAGGATGGCGACAGAGGGCGGCTTGGCTGAATAGAAAGAAAATCATGGCACGAACAGCAAACCCAAAAGTGTGCCTTGACATCGATCGGCCTTCTCATAGAAGGACTTAGGCTCGACATACCTAACCCCAATAAATTTTTTCGCCACCCTGTCGTCTTTTGCCCGCCGAATTCGATTTGTTTAAGTAGAGGCAGGAACTCGCTGGTTTGAAGAGGCCCCTTTTAAGCATCCTTAAGGGGGCCAGAATTGCCGTAAAAGCACGCTTCGCTCAGACGGGCGTAGTGTCGCTCACCACTCTGGGGCGTTAGCCTTGAGTAAGACCGCAGGAAAAAGGAGGAGATGATGCAAGCATTGAAGAACGCAGTAAGCCGCCCAAGTCTGTTGGTCGTTCTAGCCGCGATAGTCGGTCTTGGTGGTGTCGTTTTGTTTGGCTTTGTGACCAGAACTCGCGCTGGATCGAGCTGCTCAAACTCAAATGTGTCGGGTGCCTACGGATTCCTTGTGAGCGGTGTGAATCTAATCTACGCGCCGGTCAACTCAGGAGAAAATATTGCAGCTTTTGGCAATTTCACCGCAGACGGCAAGGGCCACCTCTCCGGGGTGGAATTTCAAAACTGCTGGCCAGTCAGCACCCTCAGTTTACACTGGATGTAACTCTGAAGAGTTGCCCTTAACGGGTACCTATGCGATCGAGTCCGCGTGCACGGGGACCATGACGCTTGACGCCAAGGGGCCGACTTCTGTGGAGCCTAACGGTAAGCCGCCTGTTTTCCCCGCTACCCTCCACTTTAACGTCAATCTCGTCGCTGAGGGCGGGCAGCAGATTCAATTGTATGAAAACGACGTAGCCGAATACATGATACAAACGGGGACCGCGTCAAAACTGCCGTAAGAGCGGCGAGGCAGCAACTGGAGAAGTCTGTCTAAAAAAGAGTTGACAGAGCCGACGTTGTTAGAGATCTCCGGTTTGCGCTAACGTCAATCAGGACTTGGGCGATTACTTCGGAGTGGCCGACCATCCTGGAGTTGAGCGACTTCGCGGCACACTGCGGCATTTCCTTCACCAACTTCGGCTGTTTGTTTGGTGGCGCTCGTTGATGTGAGGCTCAACCACGCCCAGCAGCTGATTTTGGGCGTACAATGCTTCCTGTTTTCAGGGTCAAAAGGGAAATCTCGGTCTAACGAGGAAGGTCCTCATGCGACGGCGCGAATTCCTGAAGCTCGGGGTGGTTGCAGGCGGGACGGTCTTGTTGGGCGGCACAGCCCGTTTCGGTATCCTGGTGGCCGCTCCCAACGAGATCCCTAGCGTAGACCGGCTGGTTTTAACCAACCTAGTCGACAATGTTTACGACATCTTCGCGAAGGGCGGGAAGATCGGCAACGTTACGGTCACTCGGAGTACCTTGCCCTTTCCTTATGGTTCCGACGCGATGCTGTTGTCGGAGCATGGGCTCGCCTACCACCTACAGTCCTTCCGAGGAGACGAGGAAAAACAGATCCTGCTGGACTTCGCTCTCACCCCGCGCACACTGACCAACAACTACCAAGGTTTAAGAGTCGATCCTTCCAACGCCGACGCCCTGATTATCAGCCACGGACATGTGGACCATTACGGAGGCCTACTCGACGTGGCCCGAAGCCTCCAAGGACGCGCCAAACCGGGGCTAACCCTCTACGCCGGAGGACGCGATACATTCTGCCACCGCTGGGTTGTGCAACCGGACGGGAAACAACTCGATTACGGAGAGCTCAAGCGGGATCAGTTGGAAACCCGAGGGTTGAAGGTCGCGCTTGCGGAGGAGCCGACCGTAGTGGCAGGTCACGCCATTACCTCAGGTCACATTCCGCGAATTACCGATTTTGAGATGTCTCCTCCGGCAGCTCGACTCGAAGCGGGCGCGACCGGTTCCGCCTGCGAGTCTACATTTCATTTCCCTCCCGGTACGGTCAAGATTGAAGCCAAGCCGGGCGACTTGGTGAAGGACATCTTCTGGGGAGAGCACGCCACTGCTTACAACGTGAAAGACCGCGGACTCGTGGTGATCTCATCGTGCGGCCATGCGGGCATTATCAACTCAGTCCGCCAGATCCAGAAGTCCACCGGGATCGAGAAGGTGCACGCCGTCGTTGGCGGGTGGCATTTGGCCCCGTATCCTGATGAAATTATAGCCAAGACCGTGGAAGCCCTGAAGGAAATCAATCCGGACTACCTGATCCCGATGCACTGCACTGGCTTCCGCACCATGATGGCAATAGAACGCGAGATGCCGCAGAAGCTCATCCTACCCTCCACGGGCACGCGCGTGGTCTTCGGCGGCTAGGCGCACTTCCCTCCCATGGCGACTAATCGGGAGTTAACTCGCCATTTTCAGTGCCAATCCTCGGTCTTACTGAGGTTTGAACAACGGCGCTCGGTCCGCCGCCGAAGTCAGGTCAGTACTCGACCCACCAAGCAACTTCAGATTCAGTGCTCCCCCACTGAACACCATCTCCTCAATCGCCCCATCGAGTGCGGCTCGCTGCACCTCACCACTTCCTCCCATTTCAAACTGAAACTGAGCGGCCCGGCGCATCAGCTCTTTGATAAATGCGGGACTAGCGCCCTTTGTTCTCCGAACGACCAGCTCCAAGAGCGGTCCAGAGAGCTGAAGACCGTGGGCGTAGAGTCTAACCAGCTTGGAACGGCCTTGCTCATCTGGCAGAGGAAATTCAATCGCTTGGTCAATCCGGCCCGGGCGCGAGGCTAACGCCGGTTCAAGCTGGTCCGGTCGATTCGTGGTGAGGATGAAGATAACGTCCGCGTCTTCACGCAGTCCGTCCATCTCGTTTAGCAATTTGTTGAGAAGAACTTCTTCGCACGCGCTCCCCATTTCCTCCCGTGTTCGAGCGATTAAGTCTACGTCTTCGACTATGACTAACGACGGCTGCAAAAAGCGCGCCAATCGAAAATACTCGTCGAGTAAACCAACCTGCTCGGCGGTGATCAGCAGAGTCGTATGTTCGGGTAGCTGGGAAGCCAGATAATGAATGGTATGCGTTTTCCCCGTGCCCGGCGGCCCGTAAAAAAGTAGTCCCTTCTTGGCCGACAGGCCGAGACTCTTGATGTGATTTCGAGATTTGATAAAACCGCCAACGTTACGGTCCAATAGGGCGACTGTTTTATCCGGAAGAATAACGTCCTCTCTCTGAACGCTGCGAAGACGATGCACCTTTACCGCGCCGCCTCTCCCGGAATATTCACGCTGACTTTCTAGGGAGATGACCCTCCCTCTATATGTCCCGCCAGTACTGACTCGAGCTTCCAAATCGCGGAAGAAGTTCTGAGAAAATTTTAATCCGGATTCACCTGTTGGAACGGCCAACTCAATATGGACTCCGCCTACCCTTCCGAACTGCATGTCGGGACTTAGCAAAACCGCAAAAGGCATCTCCGACTCCTGCGCCAACCAAAGACCGTTCTTCAGGCAAGGGACGGGGATCGGATCTCCTACGTCTACGTCATCGTGTTGTAATGGCCCAACGTCGACAGGAAACGGACCACGAATGAACAAATGAGCTAAGGTGGGAGTTTCGTGGCCGATCGCTGAATGAATACCAACAAGCGTCCAGTTCTTACGATCAACGAAGAACCGGTCGATTGCTAATTGCACATCCACCCTCGACGCCAGCGGAAAAGATCGGGCCGTAGTGGCAGTTTTCTCCAATTGCAGACCGCCGAAGTGCCGCTTTAGCCTCTTTTGCATTACTGACTTGCCTGACAACATACGAAACGCGTAGCCAATCATCTACTTGCCCCCGCGATGATTCTAACCTTCAAACCATAGAATGGGAATTCAGCATGGTGTTGAGCCCGGTCTACGGACTCGGTTAGGTTGCCGACTTACAAGGCATGGAGAACGCAAGCTACAGCAGAATGATAGACTACCTCCGGTTTACATCAATCTCGAGAGCGCAACGAGAATCTCGCCATGAACGCCAAAGAAGCTAAGGACTTTCTTGTGCAGCACACCGCTGAACAAGCAGCTTTGGAGAATGCGCCCCTCTCTGAACTTGAAAAGAGAATGATGTATTTCGCAGAGAACGATCCTGCGTCTTGCTCCAATCCAATCGAATTAAATGACGAGTTTGAAGCACAGTGCGATACGCCGGAGTATGAATCCAAAATTAAACAGCTTCTCCACCACGCTTATAAGCGATTGAAAACGGAAGAGTCTGAAAAAGCGCGGAATTGGGATGATGCAATGCGCACTCTTTATGATGGCGATCACTACCTTCCCGTTTTGTGGGGTGCACGCGGTTCGAACGAAAATTGGAAGCGAGACCCGGGGAGCAAAGTAATCACATGCGGCACTATGGCCTTTATAGTCTTTTCGTTGATGGTGGCCTTGATCAATATCCCCCATATTCCATCTTGGATTTTAGCGGCCTCTGGCATGTTGCTCTTTTTTCTCTGCATCTTGACGATGTTCTTTTTGGCCCAGCAGGGATACCGCGCCTTGCGTCGCCGCAAGTCAGGCTGAAAAATCAAATCAATTAGATCCAAGTACGAATTGACGCGCTCACTGGACTTGTCCGACTTATCGGGAGCTGGGAGGAAGCAACCGTGTCGAGATCGATCTTGAGGTAGCAGAAAAGCGGGCGCGGAACGAGGTAGCAATCCCCTGGGCCTAGTGTTATCCAACATCCCGCCACGTCATCTACCAAGATCGTCGAACCGCAGCGGCTGCTCTTAGCCATCACTTTGGGTTGTTCGAGCTTGCTCCGAGCAAACCCTTTCTTGAGGTCGTCAATATTCTTTGTGGATTCCGAACGGATACGTATCTTTGCGATCCTTCTCGATATGTGGGCGCCGTGGAGGCAGACTGAACGAGCGTCGTGATATCCACCAGATATACCTGGCCTGTGTCGGTATTAAACGCCAATCCATTCTTTCCCCAGCGAACCATGTTAATCGCCCCGTATACTCCCTGAATGTTCGTTACCGTGAACGAGTTCAGGTAGCTTAAGTCGGACAAATGAAATGTCGAAACGATGTAACAGCTGCCGGGCCCGTCATATACGCAATTGGCCTGAAAAAGAAATGTTGCCAGATCCAACGTTGAATCTGGCACCATTCGATTGATGCCTACCGCACCCGCTGGGAGGTTGAATGTTCCCAGAACAATTCCCCCAGAAGGGTTAACCACTGTGCGATCGTCAGCGTATACAAGTCCTGTGCTCGGAAGATAATGAATGCTGTTCCAGAACGCTCCGTTGAAACTACTGAAGACGTTCGGATAGTCCTGAGATAACACGGCGCCATTTGCGTTCACCGACAAGCTATAGAAGTCGAATCCGGTCGACATACTATTATTCGAATAGAGCGTACTCTCAGCGGATCCCCACTGGAGGGAACCGCAGTAACATGTCCCCAGACCGCCATCGATTGGTCCCGGCACTGAGGTTGGTCTGGGCACACCATCATCAAAGATCGTGACTCCTGCCGAAGCGGGAGTCGTCGAGTCAGGAACACCGAGCGACACGGCAGTCGTATGTGGCGCCCCAGGCTCGACCTGGATATCAAACGGAAAATCTCCGGCCACGCCAATCGGAAAGCTAATATCCGCGACTAATTGAGGCAGCGTAAACCGCTGGATTGAAGACGTATCGTCGAGTCCTACATAAAGATATTGTCCGTCATCCGAGATGGCCAGCACGTCCGGGTTATTTCCGAGAGGAGTGAACGACAAAAGTTTTGCTGTCACCGGGTCCAGAACAGCTATGCCACTGCCACCGGGAACCGTCGGCGGCACCGAGAGGTAGATGACTTGATGGACTGGATCCCACACGAGATCATTCGCAGCTTGCTCTATTTCGATCCGCGGAAATCCCGTCACGAGAAATGGCAGAGACCCGCCTCCGTCTGTGCAACCGACTATCACCGAGCCGGCACCGATCTGCGCAACATCGGACGCGCTAATGGGCGCCTGCAATTCCGTGCTCGACACATACGCGTTAGAAAACGTGGACAGAAGTTCGCCGTCCGAGGTGTATTCAACTTCGCAGCTGGAATCGAAATTTGTCCCATTCACGGTAATTGTAAACCCCGCACTGCCAGCTTCAACGGAAGACGGATTTAGCGAGGTAAGAGTTGGAGGACCACCTTTGGATGGTGAACCACCTGAACCGCCTCCGCAGCTTGCGAACAACGCTGTAATAAGAAAAGCAGTAAGTACCAGGATAGCTCGATGGACTGATAGAAGATCTGTTTTTACAGACATGTTAATTTGAAACGGAGTATATGATGGAGCCTCTGTTCCGGCAAGCACGGTTGTTTAGTGGGGCTGGCCGCTTCTATTTGCGGACTCTTGCTGCGTTAGGTTACATCAGGTCTAGTTATTGAAATGACTGCCCATCAATCAACAAATCCCGTGAACAATATCCACAATAAAGCGAAAAATTGAATGCACGGTCTTAGGTCCTGATTAACGTTAGAGCTCTATCGGACGCGCGTTCTCACTGAGTCTGAAGGCAGGCAGGGAATTCTGCGCGCGTTTGATAGAGCCGTTAGAAGGAAGCCGCCCGTGATTGCGGCGGACGCGGGCCCTATGCAAATTCAATGGAGGGAAGGTACGGTGTTGAGATGTGCCGAGGCAGTGCGGCAGAGCAGGACAGACGACCGCGAGAGATGAAAGAGTGAGGAAAGCGCAAAACTGTGGTGAAGAGAAGACGGGAGAACGTAAAAAGGCGCGGTTTGTAGAACGGCAAGGCAGAGAGAGACGGAGCGTGCTGAGGCACCCAACAGTTTCGTGTTGTAGAGAGGCGTTTCATGCGGCAACCGTGACTAGGGCGGGAGGAGAACGAAGTTGGATTTCGACAGCGGTGAGTCTTTCGAGGACTCTCATCGGTGCACCGCATTTAGGGCAGAGCCAAAGATCCGTTGAGTTTTTGCTGTCTGCTAGGTCTGGTTCTGTCTGGGGTGCCGCGCCGAGCAGATGAAAGCAAAGTGGCAGGAGCGTGGCGCGCCTGCGGTTAGCGAGGAAGCCGAAGTTCCGGATACGCACGAAGCCTTTCGGAAGCAGGTGCAACAAAAATCGGCGCAGGAATTCATCGAGAGAAAGAGTCAGCAACTTCTGTTCGTTGTTGTGAGCGGAGTCGCGCCAACGAAAAGTGACCTTCCCTTCGGCGATCGAGACCAAGCGATGATTAGAGATGTCTGATAAGTTCTCTGGAATCAATGAATCGGTCTGGACAAGTTTCTGGCACTAGCGACGCGTCGAAGACGCAGTCAGGGCTAACCGGGAGTTAGTGCGTCAATTCTTCAGAGAAAAAACAATATCGGCTGTTACGCCAACTGCTTCGGTGGGCTCGCCGTCAATTGTAGCTGGTTGATAGCGCCATTGGAGAACGGCTTCTTCGGCAGCCTTTCTGAGCGATGAGTCCTTCGAAAGGCCCTCGCCAGAGATTGCGT
>Ga0207053_10375_pt1 | contig 10239 bp, 9 predicted proteins | sample Alteio_BWMinCont_59_FD_153290 | JGI IMG/M metagenome (GOLD analysis project Ga0207053, IMG submission 153290) | Enriched cells from forest soil in Barre Woods Harvard Forest LTER site, Petersham, Massachusetts, United States -... | ecosystem: Environmental > Terrestrial > Soil > Temperate forest >...
ATGATGTACAACGAGCCTGACGCATGGCACCGGCTCCTGACCAAAATTTCAGATAGCGTGATTGGCTATCTCAACGCGCAAGTGAATGCCGGCGCCCAGGTGATTCAGCTTTTTGACAGCTGGGTGGGGTGCTTGTCTCCTGAAGATTACCGCCAGTATGTCCTCCCCTACAGCCGAAAAGTGATTCAGGGAATACAAAAGGGCATACCGGTTATTCACTTCGGCACAGAAACCGCGATGCTTTTGGATCTCATGAAGGAAGCGGGCAGCCAGGTGATCGGCATCGATTGGCGCGTGGAGCTCGATACGACCTGGAAACGTTTAGGGGATATCGCCATTCAAGGGAATCTCGACCCGGTTGTTCTCTTCGCCGAAATCCCGGAAATCCGCCGAAAGGTTAAACGCATTCTGGACCAGGCCGCCGGGCGCCCCGGACATATTTTTAATCTGGGTCACGGCGTTTTGCCGAATACACCTGTGGGCCATGTGAAGGCTTTGGTTGACGCCGTCCATGAACTGAGCAACCGGTCTCTTCGATGAAGCCGTACGACGCCGTCTTATTTATCGGCTTTGGCGGCCCTGAGAAACAAGAGGACATCAAGCCATTTCTGGAAATCGTAACGCGCGGCAGAGGCATCCCCAAAGAGCGTCTTCTCGATGTCGCGCATCATTATGAGCTTATGGGAGGCAGGTCTCCGATCAATGAAATCACCCGCCATCAGGGGCAGGCCTAGAAAAATCTCTTCAGGACCTTGGCCTCCCCTTGCCGGTGTTTATCGGTCAACGCAATTGGCATCCCTTCTTAGAAGACACCCTGAATACGATGGCGAAAAAAGGGGTTAAACGGGCAATTGGGTTTCCCTCGGCCGCCCACCGCTGCGAGGCGAGCTGGGAGCGTTACGTGAAGGCTGTGGAAGAAGCGAAGCGGCAGATCGGCGGATCGGCACCCATCATTGATTACGTAGAACCGTGGTTTGATCATCCGCTGTTTATTGAGGCGATCTGCGAACGAGTGAATGAAGTCATAAAGGCCCCTTCCCCTCTCGTGGGGGAAGGCTGGGATGGGGGGCACCCCCCACCTTCATCCTCCCCCACAAGGGGGGAGGAAATCATGAAGGCCGCTTGGATTTTCACCGCTCACAGCATCCCCATCGCCATGGCTGAATCTGCACAATACGTCCAGGAACTGGAGCGCACCGCCGGGCTGGTCGCACAGAAATTCGGCAAGAAGAAATGGCGGCTGGCTTACTCCAGCCGGAGCGGCAGACCGGAAGACCCGTGGCTTGAGCCCGACGTTTGCGATGTCATACGGGAAGAAGCCGCGCGCGGTATAAAGAAAATCCTCTTTATTCCGATAGGCTTTATCGCCGACCATGTGGAAATCCTATTTGATCTGGATATCGAGGCGAAAGAAGCGGCAGACAGCGCCGAATACGTCATCCCCTGCGGTTGCTGGCAGGGGATCCACGAAAACTTGATGGATTCCCCGCCTAAGACCGCGGGGAATGACAGCCCTAAGCGTGTCATTGTTATCGGTGGCGGGGTCACGGGCCTCGCCGCCGCCTGGCGCCTCACTCACCATTTCCAAAAATCCGGTCTTCCTCTGACCCTGCAGCTTCTCGAAAGTTCCCCTCATCTGGGGGGCTCGCTTAAGAGCGCATGCCGGGAAGGATTTCTCCTGGAAATGGGAGCCGATTGCTTTATTTCGGAGAAGCCGAGGGGCATAGAGCTCTGCCGGGAATTGGGCTTGGAATCCCAACTCATCGGGACGCGTCCTGAATATCGCCGAAGTTTCATTCTCAAGCAGGGGAAATTCCATCCCATCCCGGAGGGCTTCTACTTGATGGGGCCGTCGCGCACCCGCCCGTTTCTCGAAAGCGGTCTTCTGACGTGGCCCGGCAAGTTTCGTGCCATGCTCGAACCGCTCATTCCCAGCCGCCCTCAAACGGATGAAACACTGGCGTCTTTCGTTCGAAGGCGCTTTGGGAAAGAAATGCTGGATTGGATGGCCCAGCCCTTGATCGCCGGGATCTACGGCGCCAATCCGGAAGCGCTAAGCCTCCGGGCCACCTTTCCGCAGTTTTTGGATATGGAGCGCACCTATGGAAGCGTGATCTTTGGCTTAAAAAAGCGGGGCGGTTCCACTTCGTCGGCCAGCGGAGCGCGCTATAACCTATTTGTGACCTTGCGAGACGGTATGCAGAAGCTGACGGACACGCTCGCCGCGAAACTGGGGACTTCCGTGGTCACGTCCGGCGCGCGGGTAAAAGACATTCGTCACGCCGATGGGTTCTGGCAGGTGGTCAAGGCCAGCGGAGAGATCCTGACGGCGGACGCGGTCTGCGTTGCTCTTCCTTCCTATGCGGCGGCAGAGCTTTTCCAAAACCTCGACCCCGATCTTGCCGGAGAACTTGCCGCGATCGCCTACGCGCCGGCGGCCACCATCAACTTTGCTTTTCGGGAAATGGATGTGAAGCGGCCTCTGAATGGCATTGGCTTTGTCGTCCCGCGAAAAGAAAATCGTCTTGTTCTCGGCTGCACCTTTATCCATCACAAATTCGAGGGCCGCGCGCCCAAAGGGTTTATGCTTATCCGGGTTTTCTTGGGCGGAGTTCAAAACACGGACTGGATGAAAGAAAGTGATGAAGTCGTCACTCAAAACGTTTTCGCGGAATTAAAGGATTGGCTGCAAGTGACGGGAAACCCCATGTTCACACAGCTGGAACGTTATCCCCGCGCCCTTCCCCAGTATTCGGTTGGGCATCTGACGCGCATCCTCCGAGTGGAGGAGCGTCTTTTCCGGCATAAAGGATTGGCGCTGGCGGGCAACTGGCAATATGGCGTGGGGATTCCCGACTGTATCGAGTCCGGCGAACGCGCCGCCGACGCCTTGGCTGCACATCTATCCAGAGTCGCCGAAAATGCTCTGTAATTTAGACGCGACTCGTTAGATCCAGCCGGTTTTATGGACACTACAATAAGCTTCTTAACTTTTCAAGGCTTCGAGGACCTTGGCTTTGCCAAGGAATTCGGAGAGCAGCACAGGGGATCGACCGGGACGATAAAGCGCGTAGAAGGGGATTCCGGCGCGGCCGTTTTTCTCGAGGTATGAGGTGATCGCGGCGTCGTGGCTGGTCCAGTCGGCCTGCATCATCACAATGCCGGCATCACGAAATGCCTTCGATACATCCGGGTCACTCAACACAAAGCGCTCATTGTATTTGCAGGTCACGCACCAGTTCGCGGTCACGTCTACAAAAACGGTTTTTCCATCCCGCGTCAGGGCTTCCACATGAGTTTCATCAAAGGGAACCCAGGTTAATGCTCCCTCGGAAGATAGGGCGTGCCGCACAGGCCCTGACGATCGGTTCCGGTTGACCATTCTTAGGATTCCCACAATTAAAGCGACCATCAGGAGTGTTATCAGCCGCCGGGCCCAGGGTGAGCCCAGGCGCGGATGCGTCAGCAAAAGCTCGCGTAGCCAAGCGGCGAACCCAATGCCCACGAGACTCAAGTAGAAATAGGCCATTCCCTCCGGCCGGATCTGCATGCTCAGAACAAAAGCCAGCCATACGACCGTGGCGGCCAAAAGAAATCCCAAAATCGTGCGCAGATGGACCATCCACGGTCCCGGTTTGGGCAACCAGTGAAACGTCCGCGGAAAAGCAGCCAACACAAAATAGGGGAGGGCCATTCCCGCGCCCACGGCGGTAAAAATAGCCAGAATCGTCAAAGGCGGCTGGAACAACGCAAATCCCATCGCGGTGCCGAGAAAAGGAGCGGAGCAAGGTGTCGCAAGGAGAGTCGCAAACAGCCCTGAAAGGAAATAGGCTGAGAGCGTCTCACCGCGCCCGAAGGTGACAGCGAACTGGCCGAGCAAACTGGGCAGGCCGATCTCGAACATTCCCCAGAGGTTCAAGGCAAAAAAGAAAACCACGAGCGCAAGAAAACCGACAAAAACGGGCTCCTGGAATTGGATGCCCCATCCGATCGCATGTCCGGTATTTCGCGCGGCAATCGCGGCCAGCGCCAGAGCCATGAAAGATCCGATGATGCCGGCGGCGGAGGCAAGAGCATTGCGCACAATCGTCGCGCGGGCTTGTCCGCTGTGCTGGAGCAGACCGAGTAATTTAATAGAGAGCACGGGCAGCACACACGGCATGACGTTTAGGAGGAGGCCTCCCAAGAAAGCGAAGAGCAAAAGCGTCAAGGTGGAAAGAGGAGCTCCTTGTTTTTCGGATGACGGCCATGCATCTTTCCTCACGACCGGGGCGGAGCGCATAATTTCTTCATCCGTCATCCCCGCTGGAGGAACCTCTTTGACGTAGCGCTCAATGAGCTCCTGATTTTGAGGGTCTGGGACAGCTTCCCCTACGGGAAGGTCTAAAATGAATTCATACTTATAAGGGATACAAGAGGAATTGCAGGTGAGATACGAAACCGCCGCGGAGGCGCGCACCCGACCCTCCGTAGTGGCCAGTTGGACCCGAATAGGATAGACCCCTTCTCCCTCATAGCCATACTCAATGATGTTGCCGGGAAGAATGAATTTGGTAGGAGCCGGCCAAAGAAGCTGCGGCTTTTTTATCCCCTCCGAACCCTCCCATTTGAAGCTGGGAGGATATCCCGCATCTCCCGCCATCTTCCAGTAGACGTACCACCCCGGAGCCGTTTTGAAATGCAGGCCTAGAAGCAGAGAGCCTGTTTTGGAAACAACGCTATCGGACGCAATGAGGCGTACTTGGCCTTCCGGATTGACTTTCCATTCCGTCGCCGCGGCATGAGACAGACAAGGCAGGGCAAGTAGGCAGATGAGAGAAAAAAGTTTGCGCTGAGCCCCCGGCCTAGGATTCCCCGCCACAAACCAGGCGGGCAATGCCCGTCGTGCGGCACTCCTCCGCCAGATGACGGACGGACGGGCGACTGTCGTATGGCGCCCAAACCTAAAAATACCGGCCGGTTTGTTCATCTCGCAAGACGTAAGGTATAGGAAAAACAAAGCCCATATGATGGGAGAATTTTACAAAGGATTTGGGCCTTTTCGCCGACCCCGGGCGTTGTGGGGTCCGCCGCCCAGAGCCAGGACTCCCGGAGCGACATTCCAACCCACTAGCGGTTATAACCCGATTGTTCTTCTTATCAAAGAATAAAATAGCTCTCATTTGCAGTCTGTTTTATGAAAGTGATTAGCATCCCTTAACATACATAAAGAGGAATTTACGCTATGAAAATCTTCTTGCAACCGGACCGAATGCACGGCACATAGATATCAAAAGAGAGGTGCCACCCCATGAAAATATTACAGTGCCGTTTGAATGTCGAGGAGTGCCGGAATAAGCTCCAAACCCAGGGCCATGAGGATGGCTCGGTTTCCCTTTTTGCCCGCGAGATTCACTATCCCGATGTCCTGATTCGGGTGGATGGCGACTCTCTGTCTGTCGAGCAGCGAAAAAGCTATTTCAATCCCTGGGCCAGACTTTTTCGCGCAAGACTCATCGAGGCAGGACCCTCAATGACCCTCATCAAAGGACAGTTTTCAGAGCGCCCTTTAGTTAAGATCATGACCCGGGCGTATCACTTTCTCATTGCTTGCGCGTTTGCTGCTTTCGCGGATACTACACGCCATCTTTTGTCTTCAAGCGCTCTGACGTCCGGATGGAAAATGTATTACTCGCTTGCTGCCGCGCTCCTTTTGATTTTAACCTTGGCCAGCATCGGATCCGTCAAATGGTGTGAAAAGCGGTATCGTCGCTTGTCTGAATATGAGCCAAAATTCATTCTTGAATCTCTTCAATCGGCACTTCTTGCCAAACCGATCGCTTCACCCTCCCTATTAATGAACTCCAGAGAGGACATTTTCTCCCAAGCCGCTTAGTCGCCCTAGTCCTTTTGGGCTTACGCGAGCGCTATCCCGCAATTTTCGGCATGTCTCCGTTTACGATTGAGGGCGGCCGGGCGAACGATCTGCGTATTCTGCCGCTGGACCCCGGCACCTCCGCCTTAAGGACTTGAACCCTATAGAGGAGGCCGAGGGATTCCAGGAACTGAACCGACTGGACTCGAAATTCTGGAACCAGCCGAAAATAGCCGAAATATCAGGGAAAAGCCAGGAATACATCAGTTTATCGCTTAAATTGCTCTGTTTATGTCCTGAAATCCAGAAAAGTATTCGCCGGCGAATACTTTCTAGAAGTCATGGTCTTGAACTATCCCGGCTTTCAAATGAGGGAAGGCAATTAGAGGCGGCCAAGATCATGGAAAGTGGCCTCAAACGTGATGATGCGCGCAAGCTAGTTGAACTGGACTTGCTCTGGAATTCGTGGTGGAGCGAGATCCGGTGGCTTGTCGGGAAGCCGCTTTTCAGGTCTAACCTGTTTTTTTGACTGGTTCATTGCATTGCCGCTTCTGATTCATGTACAACTTTCTTAGGAGATCCGAACCGATGCCGTCCATTCATCTTGAGAACCTTTCTTCGTTTGGCCGCTTAGCGGTAAAACTCGATACCGATTTTATGGAGCTATCTCGTCTGAGCGGTCAGCTCGAGCGGCTGGACATAGAGTCCGATAGCGGTCTTGAACACGCGATAAAGCTCTTGTCACAATTTGCTCAACGCGCGCAGGACATTAGCGAAGGCATGCAGGAATTTTCTGGGTCTCTCCTGGAAGCCCGCCAACGGTCCGAAGCCGCCACGAAGATTATCGAGGAGCGCGCCCTGCGGGTGCAGCAACGAAAGCAGCAGCAAGATCAATTACAGCAGAAACTGAATCAATTGGAACAAAGTGTCAAAGCGGCCAATGCGCGCCTTGGGGGCTTTCGAAAAGAAGGCAAAGGCGCGATGTCGGATGAAGAACGGTCAGAATTCAAGGAAGAGCTTCAACGGCTGACCCAGTCATTCGCGAGCTTTATCGAGACAGCTCAAGCGGTTAAAGATGAAGCCGGCCGACTGAAATTCAAACGGCTTGAACGCGAGGCCCAGTCCATCCGCGGAACCCTGCAGTCGTTAATCCGCAAAATCGAAACCGCCGTCACGAAGTAAGGGCTCCACGTTACGTCTTTTGCTACGGGCAAGTTTCCATCCAGCCTCGCACGCTAGTGACTAACGGTTCGTCCCCGATAGGCAATGCCCTCCTCAATTTCCTACAGTAACTCCGAGTGACACATCTATGACCCCCCATCGACGAAGAATCACGGCGTATGTCTTTCTAGGCGTGATTCTGTGCCTGGCGACGCTGTGGACCGTGCGGTATGTGGAGGATCTGCACCTTAAGCCCAGCCAGCAGACGATTATCCTCGTGCATGGCCTTTTGAATAAGCCCTTCGTGATGAACGGGATTGCCAAGGTCCTCCGGAAAGAGGGGTATCCCGTATATAACTGGGGATATCCCAGCGCCAGCAGGACGATCGAGGAGCACGCCGCGGCCCTCGACCACTACGTGAAGAGCATCAAGCCGAACAGACGGATTCATTTTGTGGGCTACAGTTTGGGCGCCATCATTATCCGCTACATGGTGACGCACTATCGCATTCCGCACGAAGGACGCTTCGTGATGATCGGACCACCCAATCACGGAAGTGAACTGGCGGAGCATTATGATCAGTATGCCTGGTTCCGGATGCTCTACGGAGACGAATCGATCAAAGAGCTCTTCCCCAGCCGGAAAGCGTTTTTTAAAGAGTGCGGGATCCCGCGGATGTCCTTTGGGATTATCGCGGGAGGCAAGGGGGATGGGAAGGGCTATAGCGATGGACTCCCGGGCGATAATGACGGCATGGTCTCGGTGGCAAGCGCCCATCTCGAAGGCGCCAGCGATTTTGTCATCCTCCGGCATCGTCATTTGCCATTGATCTTTTCGGAGGAGACCGCCCAGCAGACTCTGCATTTTATTCAAACCGGAAAATTCTCAGCCCCCAAACGGTGAGGTGGCTGACCTGGCGAAGTCGTTCCAAAGTTTGGCTATGGTTTGCTCTATTTAGGGCTCATGGCGAAATATTGAACGAGGGATTCCACGGCCTGAAAGCGCCTAAAGAGGAGCAGGCATGGATGGCGTTAGGCTCCAGAATGACCGGGAGCCGTTTTGAAATGCAGGCCAAGGCGCAATGTTCCTGTTCTGGGAACGGCATTTTGTGAAGCGATCAAGCGGGCTTGACCTTCGGGGTTTACTTTCCATTCGGTCGCCGCGGCATGCACGGTAGGCGGCAGGAGATGCAGGACCGTCAAACAAAGAAGAATGGGGTTGGCTCCGGGACTAGGATTCGAACCTAGACGAAGGGATTCAGAGTCCCTCATCCTACCATTAGATGATCCCGGAGCCGACCCCACTAGGGTTTGAGAATTTCAGGCCCTTTAGAGACGCCTGGAGGAATGATTATATCAGGGCCTTTATCTGTCGCCGCTCCCTCGGGGGCAGACTCGGTCTTGCGGACTTCATCCGCGAAATTGAGCTCCAGATCCGATACGGCGTTGTCAATAAGCTCCTGCTCCTTGATACTTAAATTGCCTTCGGTTTTTTCCTGGAGCATGCGCAGAAACTCAATCGAGATGCGGGCCTGCTCTAAATCTTTCTCTATTTTTTGGCTCACCGGATGCGGCACCTTGCCCAACTGCGACCAAGCCGCCGTCGCCAAGGACATCACGAGCGACAGAAACCGGTAATCGGCTTCGCTGGTCAATTCAAATTTTTCGTCAGACACGTATCCCTCCCGCCATCATTTTTTGAGCGCGCTTGATCCGTTCCAGCGTTCGCTCTTTTCCCAGAAATTCGACCATATGCCATAAGCTCGGCCCTTCCGTGCGGCCGGAGACCGCGACGCGGAGCGGATGAAATACGGCGCCGTTTTTCACGCTTTTGTCTTTAGCCAATGTCTTAGAGATATTTTCGATTCCAGCCACGTCGAAAGGCTCAAGAACCGCCAGCCTCTTGGAGAGTTCCTCCAGAATGATCGGGGCGCCTTCCGCCCGGAGGACCTTTGTCACAGCATCCTCACGGTATTCATAATCGTCCCACAGCAGGAAGTCTGTCAGCTTCGGGACATCCGTCAAAAGCTTAATTTTTTCATGCTCAAGGGAGACAGACTGTTCATACGTTTTTGGCGGGATCTCCGCGATATTCTTCTCTTTAAAGAAGGGTTTTGCCATCGCCGCGAGCTGAACGGCCGGCGTTTTTCGAATGTACTCGCCATTCATCCACAACAGCTTGGCCGGATCGAAGGTGGCCGGGCTTTTGCTGCAGCGCTCAAGCAAGAATTTCTCGATCATTTCGGCTTGCGTAAAAATTTGCTGACTGTCTTCCGTTCCCCAGCCAAGAAGGGCGAGATAATTCAGGAGAACGTCCGGCAGATACCCAAGTTGCTGATATTCCATCACCGATGTCGCGCCGTGGCGCTTGGACAGGCGTGAGCCGTCCGATCCCATAATCATCGCCAGATGCGCAAAAGCGGGAGGCGTCCACCGCAGGGCCTCATAAACAAGAATCTGTCTTGGCGTATTGGACAGATGATCGTCTCCCCGAATGACATGGCTGATCGCCATATGATGGTCATCCACGACACAAGCGAAGTTGTAAGTGGGCACCCCGGAGGTCTTCAGGATCACAAAATCTTCCAGGAGTACGTTTTCAAAATCCAGCGAACCGCGAACGAGATCGGAAAAACGCGTGTTTCCCTCGTGCGGCGTCCTGAAACGGACGGACGTCTTTCTACCTTCGGCTTCCTTGAGGCGCCGTTCGTCCATACTCAAGCTTCGGCAACGCCCGTCATATTTCGGCGGCCGCTTGGCAAGAAGCGCCAATTCCCGCATTTTTTCAACCTCTTCGGGAGTGCAATAGCACGGATAAGCCATCCCTTTATCAATCAATTGATGACAGGCGGCTTGATATTTATCTAACCGCTGCATTTGAAAGTAAGGGCCGTAGTCTCCTTTGACTCCTTTCCCATCCGGGGTAGGTCCTTCATCCCAAACAAGCCCCAGCCACTTCATCGACTCGAGGATGCCGCTTACCGACTCCTCGGTGGAGCGGACCTCATCGGTATCCTCAATGCGGAGGATAAAAATTCCCTTGTGATGCCGGGCAAAAAGCCAGTTAAAAAGAGCCGTGCGGGCCCCTCCAATATGGAGATATCCCGTCGGCGACGGCGCAAACCGCACGCGAATGCCTGAAACTTCGTCCATGGAATCCTTATTTTACTAGAATCTGCGCACTATTCTTGACATGTCGATTGTCCTATCGCCATCGCGTTTTG
>Ga0207053_10376_pt1 | contig 10231 bp, 6 predicted proteins | sample Alteio_BWMinCont_59_FD_153290 | JGI IMG/M metagenome (GOLD analysis project Ga0207053, IMG submission 153290) | Enriched cells from forest soil in Barre Woods Harvard Forest LTER site, Petersham, Massachusetts, United States -... | ecosystem: Environmental > Terrestrial > Soil > Temperate forest >...
GCGCGCCAACCGCACCGAGATGCTGCGCCTGGTGCTGGCGGCGCTGGCGCGTCACCTGCCGCCGTTCGAGGTGACCGAGGAGGCGGTGAACTGCCATCACAACTACGTCGAGCGCGAGCACCACTTCGATGCGGACGTGTGGGTCACCCGCAAGGGGGCGATCCGTGCGCGCCAGGACGAACTAGGCATCATCCCGGGCTCGATGGGCGCCAAGTCATACATCGTGCGTGGCAAGGGCAACGCCGAGAGCTTCAATTCCTGTGCGCACGGTGCGGGCCGCAAGATGAGCCGCACCGCGGCGCAGAAGCAGTTCACCGCGGCGGACTTGGCGGCGCAGACCGAGGGCGTGGTGTGCCGCAAGGACAGTGGTGTCGTGGACGAGATTCCGGCTGCCTACAAGGACATCGACCAGGTGATGGAGAACCAGACCGACCTGGTGGAGGTCGTGCACACGCTGAAGCAGGTGCTGTGTGTGAAGGGGTAAACCGTAGACGTCAGGATATTTTCAAAGTGGTATGGAAACGGCGGTGGCTTGGGCGTTCCCAGGAACACCTGAGCCCTCGTTGCGGTGATTTCCTGCCGTTATTGTGGGTAGGGTAGGAGGGAGGCGCGACGGGGCACCTGGGTCGCAATGTCGGGTTGCAGGAAATTGGAGTCATTTCCGCATGCGGCCCAAAGCGGACTTCATGGAGGCGACGGTCGGTCGGCACGCAGCTACCTGGCGGAAGATCTTCGGCCAGCCCGCGCGAGCCGGGCATCCTGCGTCACGCGGCCATGTTACCCCGCGCGGTGAACGGGAAGGCGGTACATTGCAATGGTGGAGTCCGCATCGAAACAACTGGTTGGCGGACTCGACAGTACGACTAATGCACTGATCTAAATGGCGTTTCCTCAGATTAGAAATTGATTAGCCCAATGGGCTTCTCCAGCGGCAGCAACATCTTCATATTGGTCGCGCTGCGCGGGTGAACGCTTGTCCAGTCGAGGGGGCCGCTTTCCTTGATTGCGGCGACGGGTCCTCCACGGTACCCGTCTGATGTCGTGGGGTTGTACGGCTTCTTGCTCTAGGGATCGGAGGGGTTAATGGGACAGGTCTTGCGCTTCCTTTCATGGCATCTCCGCGGCAGCCCGCCACTTGTCTCCCGTCATCGCACTGCCGCCGCCGGCGGCGGCCCGCACCGTCCCGGACACCACTTTCCATCCTCTTTCCCCGCGAGCGGGAGAGGGGGAGGCACGGCGCGGACAGCGCAGTGCAACGAGGTGAATGCGATCCCCGATTCCGGATCACGCGAATTTTCCCATAGGAGATTTTCGAAATGAACAAGGATATTGCCCTGGATGGTTCAGCCACCGGCCCCCAACTGGTCGTCGAAACCAAGCTGATGCAGAACTACCGGGTGGTCTCGGCGGCGAATCCAGGCAGCGAGGTCTGCGCCGTCGCCAACAGCCAGGGACAGGTAGAGATGTTCACGCGCGACAGCAAGGGAGCCGTCTGGCGCTACTATCCGGATCCGGACAGCTCCACCGGCTATACCGGGGTCAAGGTCGAGGGCCTGGAGGTGGATGTGCTGGCCGCGGGCCTGGACACCCAGGGCCGGATCGTGGTGTTTGCCGCCAAGGGGGCCGAGCTTTCCTACATTCGCGAGACCGGCCAGCCGGATGCCCCCTGGAGCAAGCCGGAGCCGGTGGCAATCCCCGGCCCGGACAAGAACAAGATCGTGCGCCTGGTCGTCAAGAGGTTGACAGCGTCAGGGTCGCCCGGCTGGCTGGGCCTTTGCATCGTCTTTGAAGTGCACCCTTCGCACGGTTTCACGACGTATCAGGTGGGTGACTGCCTCTGGGGCGTTTCCACCGTGGCTGTTCACAAGGACTATTTCGCGAGTTCGCAGTGGGCCTGGATGGGCTTCACCGTTCTCAGTTACGGCTACGGATGCTTCGCCCAAAGGGGTCTGGCGTGGTATCCAGTAGGCGGTGGGCCCAGTAGTGTCGAGCCTGTTGCCAACACCATCACGCCGATCGACCTCGACAGCCTGTTCGATGCACAGGGGAACAGCGTGGCCTTCGCCGTCCATACCGACGGCAATCTCTATCGCCTGAACCGGAACAGCGCCCATTCCTACAGCTGGCTGGCGCTCAGCCAGCACATAAGCTTCCGGCAGGTGCAGCTTGCGGCGGACGACCAGGGCAGAGTGCACGTGCTCGCGGTGGCGGACAACAACCAGCTCTATCACCTGCAACCGGAACCCCTGAGCCCGTCCGGCTACTCCAGCCCGAACGCGATTCACGCGAACGTCGCCCGCATCGGCGTCGCCAGCAACGACGCCGGAAGTGTGGACATCTTCGCCATCGGCACGGTCCACGGCAGCCTGACCCACCTGTTCCTGGAGCGGTTCACCGGCGACTGGGTGGCCGAGACGGTGGCGGTGCCGACCGCCGGAGAGGTGGAGGAATACTTCGCCTACAGCTCCGATGTCACGGTCTACGATTCGAACGGAGCGCCGCTACCCAACAAGCCGGTCTCCATCTGGACGGTGGCGGACAGCCGCATCACGGCAAACGGAGCCACCTATTTCGTCGGCCCGCAGCGTCCGGCGCGCCTGAGCACCAACAGCGCGGGCATGCTGAGCCTGGGGCAGGAAACCGGCAAGCTGGGCATCTGCGCCTTCCAGTTGAATATTCCCTCGGTGATGTTGCCCAAGGACGTGCTGGTCATCGAGCAGTCCGGCAATATGCAGAAATACTTGGGGGAGGTGACCTGGACGGACCTGATGGAGGCCAAGGATGCCGCCGGCAATCCGCTTCTCCCCGGCAACCGCCGGAACGAATCGGACACCAGGCAACTGGCGGCCGCCCTCAATAGCAGCATGGCCCTTGCCGGCGGGAGATTGCTCTCGAGCTCCAGCCTGTTCAGCCGCCAGGGACCCCGGCCCGGCGTGTGGATGGCAACGGAGGGATCGCGGCAGCCAGGACGGATCGAGCAGCCACCGGCGGCGCACTGGCAGCTCACCATGGGGGCGCAGGGCTTCTCCTATCAGACGCTCACCTCCGACGAAGCCCAGGCGATCCTCGCCCGAAAGCAGCCCCTGCTGGCGGCGACGCGCGCGGCCCTGGGGGATACCTGGTGGGACGATCTGGGCGACTTCCTGGCCGGCGTGGTCGAAGGCATCGTCAATGTCGTGAACGCCGTGGTGACGACGGTGGGCAACGGCATCAAGGCGGTCTTCGAGTTCGTCATGGACGGGGTCCACCGGGTGTTCGAGACCGTGGTCGGCTGGGTGGAGCAGGCCTTTGACATGGTCCAGATCATCTTCGCCGACTGCGCCGTTTACTTCGAGAAACTCGTCGGGTGGCTCGGCGAGGTGTTCGGCTGGGAAGATATCCTGCGCTCGCAGGATGCGCTGAAGTACACCATCAACCAGCTGCTCGAATTCCTGCCGCTGGCCGTTCCCGCGCTGAAAAACCGTGTCGACGCGAGGTTCGCCACGATCCAGCAGGAACTTCCCGGCTTGTTCAATTGGGTCATCGAGAAAATCGGCGGCACCACCACCTTATCGGCGTACGAAAAATCCAGCCAGCCCGCGAACCCGCGCTTCGCCAACGCTGCCTCCAACAACTTCCTGTTCAACAGCCTGATCGACAACGGCGCCGGGGCCCGCATCGACTTGTCGCTCAGCCAGGCTCTGGACGGCGACTTGTGGGACAGCTTCATCCAGAAACTGACGGCCCTGACCAAAGATACGGAGGCCAGCACGGCTTTCACGGAAGCTCTGACCTACTTCGAAAACATCGGCAAGAACCCTGGCAGCTTCTTCAGCATGGCCATTTCCGGGCTGATCAAATGCCTCCAGGGCGTGGTTCAAACCCTGGTGTCCGGAGCACAGGCCGTGGTCGATCTCCTGTTCGACTGCGTCGCCTCGCTGATGACCGCAGTCAAGGAGCTGTTCAACAAGGAGTGGGACATCCCGTTCCTTTCCGAATTTTACGCCTGGCTCACCAAGGGCGAAAAACTCAGCGCCGTCAGCTTGGTCTCACTCATCATCGCCGCCCCGGTGACCGTGCTTTATAAACTGACGAATGATGCCAGGTCGGCGCCGTTCCCTACGGCGGACAGCGTCGCGGCCTTCAAGGCGTTGTTCAGTGTGCAGACCTTGCTGGATGCGCTTCGCCTGCAGCTGCCTCCACTGCATGAAATAGATTACACCAGCGCAAGTCAGGCCGCCAAGGAATGCGGCGCAGGCGATCAGTACTGGGGAGAGCACCGTCATGGGTCGCTCCGCTCGGCAATGGGGCACCAAGGGCCCAAGAGCTATCGATCTTGAGGCGCTCGGTCCTGTCGATCTAGTATGAATCCGGCAGCGATGGTCAATTTCGGAGCGAAATACTTAATCAGCCCGAGCTTGTCGCCAGGAACGATCAACGCACTAGCCAAACAGCTTTCTGCGCCAGGCCCCGGGCGCCTGCCCGATGTGACTCACGAAGACGCGCGTGAAATGACTCTGGTCGACGAAGCCACATTCAAACGCGATGTCGGAAAGGGATTGGTTACGCTGGCCAAGCAACACCATTGCGCGCTCGACACGGGCCCGATTAAGCCAAGCATAGGGCGGCATGCCAGTCGAATTACGGAATGCTCGAGCAAAGTGGCTCGGCGACAAGCCGCACGCCGTGGCGATCGATGCCAGCGGGGTCGTGCCAGTGAGACTGGCCAGAAGCATGTCTTTCGCCTGGCGTTCCTGCCATTGCGCGAGTCCGCCCTTGGATTCGCGGGGTGTGGCACGCACGCCGCCGTAGGCCTCGGCAATGTGCGCCGCGAACGCCAGGTTCACGTGGTCCACGAATAGTTGAGTGCTCTGCTCCCCAGCTCTCAGGGCCGGCAACAGAGCGACGCTCATGTGGCCGATGATCGCATCGGAGGCGCCAACGCCGGGCTCATAGCGGAGCTCATGGATGTGCGGCGCATTGGCCTCATCGGCCAGGGCGTTAAGCGCTGCTTTGGGCACGAACCAATGAATTGCATGAAGCGGCCTGTCGATCAGGACCGCCGGCTCGCGGCGGAGATCATGAATGATGCTCTCCCCCGCACGAACATTGATATTTCGGACGTAGCGCCCCTCCTGCCAGTACTCCAAGCCCTGCACGTCATTGAGTTCAAAGACGATCATATAGGCGTCTTGGCGCGGGAGGGGGTCGGATATCCGTCCGATAGGCCGCAGCACCTTGATCTCGGTTACAGCGATCTCGGCTAGCGGCAAAGATCGGGTGACCGCGAACGGCGCATCCTCGGCGCCGTAGTTCGCAGCAAGGTCATTGCCGTACGGCCGCCTTGACGATGATGAGAAGGGTCGCGAGCCCACCGTTATTCGGCTGTCCGTATATTCCAACGCTGCTCTGAAGCTCGGAACGCGAAACTGCTCCGAAAGCTCGCGGCAATTTCGCTTGGAAAGGTTAGCACGCGAAAGCGACTCTGGGCTAGGTCAGGGACAGGAATGCTTAAAGGCTGCCGGCAGAACGCCCAAAACTGAGCCTAGATTTCCCCTTGTTTTAACCGAGACCGCTGGGAATCTGGTGGCGCCAGAAAGGGTCCGGATTTGCTATTTTCAAACTAGTTGGAATCTAGGCGGCGCCGAGCCTTTCGGCGAGGAATACGCCTACCGCGTCCATCGCTTCGTCGGCCGCTTTCAAGGCGCCGACGCGACCTACGAACCCATGCGGCATGCCCATCCAGATGTCGAGCTTGGCGTCGACGCCGGCGGCGATCGCCTTTGCAAAGTACCGGCGAGAGTCGTCCAGCAACACCTCATCGTCACCCACATGCACACGGAGCGGCGGCAACCCCGCGACAGGCCCGGCCACGGGCGACGTCAATGCGTCCCTCGGATCGGCGTCTCCCAGGTAGGCTTGAACGAGTTGGGCGACTTGGGCACGGGTGAAAAGAGGGTCGGCTACCGCGCGCGTCTCGTAGCTTTCGCCAGACAGCGTCAAGTCGGTGACCGGCGAAAAAACCGCAATGCCAGCGAGTTCCGGATTGGCCAAGCCACCGGCGCCCATGATCCGGCCCGCCAAGCCAAGCGCAAGGTTACCCCCGGCAGAGTCCCCCGTGAGAACAACCCGGCGATAGCCTTTTTTCGCGAGCCCCCGGTAGCAAGCCCAGACGTCTTCCGTCGCGGCCGGAAAGGGATGCTCCGGGGCGAGCTGGTAGTCCGGAATGAACGCAGTGGCGCCGATGCGTACCGCAATCTGTCCGACGAGGTTGGCGAAGGCGGCGGCGGATCCGAAGTTGAACCAGCCGCCGTGCAGGTGCAGGAGCGCGTAGCCAGGTCGTGCGTTGGTGGGGCGTACCCAAGTCCCAGGCACGCCGTCGATCGTATCCGCTTCAGATTTCACATTTTTCGCCGCCACGACGCTCGCCATAAGGGCGTCGAACTGCCCCCGGCCTTCAACTCCGCGCGCCACGCCCTTGGTGGAGGCAGCCATGACGCGCATCTTGGCCACAATTTGCGCGTCGCCGGCATCAAGCGGGTGCACCGATATAAAGTCGTTCGTATTCTGGTTCATCACCAGTCTCAGCGCTCGCCGCTGCCTTCACTTGCTCGATTTCGCGCTCGCGTAAGGATAGACCAGCGCGCCGGACGCCAAGTCAGGTGGCCAGACGACGACTTGTGTGCCAGGACCCTTGAACTCCGACAGGTCGCCGCTTCGAATATTCTGGAACTGCACCTGCAGAACCCGGGCCTCGCTCCAACTACCGGCATAGCCGAACTTGACGTCTCCGACGACCGTCTTGAACACCGCATTGCGGGTAAATTCCGCAAGCTTGTCGTCGTCGAGCGAGTTGGCGCCGATGATGGCCTGTTCGACAACCTGCATCTGGGCATAGGCCTGCGGAGCAACATAGTAGCCCAGGGGGTCCGCTCCAAAGTCTTGGGCGCGAGATTGATACTTGGCGATCAGCTCCGCCACGCCCGGGTACATCAGTGCGGGAACCGGCAGCCAGTACTCATAGTTAACGATGCCATTGAGCGATGGGCCGAGCTGCGTCTTGATCGAACCGTTTTGCGGGCCGATCATGGCTCCGCCGACCAGTTTCGGTTTAAACGCGGAATTACTTATCGCGCGAATCAGGCCTGCCGAGTCATTCAAGTACGAGCAGAAGAACACTATATCTGGATTTTTCGATGCGACGTGGTCGATGTAGGTCGAAAAATCCGTTGTTGAAAGAGAGTAGAGTTCTTCGGAAACGACCCTGAATCCGTGCTTTTCGGCGTGACCCTTTGCGCCCTGGATCGGGGCCTTCGAGAACGGCGCATCGGCGGCCAAGATCGCCAGAGTTTGTGGCTTGGGCACCTGACGCGCCGCAAGTTCGAAGAAACCTTCCGTCAAGGCTGCTGGCGGGTGCGGCCCTGTGGGGATCATCACAAAGTAGTTTGAATATTTCAGCGCCGCGTTCACTGCGAGCGCCATCACCGCCACAAGATAGCGCTTGCGCTCCATCACCAGAGGCATCGCAGGCGCGACGGAGTTGTCGCCGTAACCCCCGATCAGCAGATCGACCTTCTCGACGTCGAGAAGGCGCTTGTAAATGTCGAGGACGAGTTGGGGATTTGTTTCGTCGTCAATACAGACCATCTCGATTTTTCGGCCGAGAAGCCCTCCTCTGCTATTGACGCCTTCCGCCCATATTTCATGGGCCAGCCTTGCGGTCTTGCCGTTTGATGCAAGCGGGCCCGAAAGGGACAGGCCATAACCTATGCGGATTGGCTTCTCGCTCATTTCTGGTGCTCCTGTTGCAGGTGAGGGCGATAGCCGTTCTGACGATTGCTTATCAGCCAGGTTCCGATTTCGTAAGTCTGATAGCCGCCCCAAACGAGCGGATCCTCGTCCGCGACGGCCTTTGCATCGGCCAGATTGGCCACACGCAACGCGATCAGGCCGCCCGCACGCTCAGGGATGGGACCTGCCAGGACTAGCCGTCCGCTCCGATCGAGTTCTGAGAGATGGGCCGCATGAAGTCCCAGCACTTCGGGAGACAGATTTTTTCCGGGGACCATCTTCAGGAAGATCAGAAAATAACTTACCGCGTTCTCGCTTGAAGGATCGCCGGCGGTCGACATGGCTCGCGAAGCCTCAGTGCTTCAGGGCGGCTTGCATGTTCATGAACACCCCAAGCTGCTCCAGGAGGATGGGCACCGCGACGTAACAATGGAACGATACGACTTTGCCGTCCTTGAGATGAAAGACGTCACAGCAAGGCGCGTGGATTTCCTTGCCAGTCGCAGCAATCGTCCCTGCCGGAAGAACGAGTCCGCCCTTGTGCGTCCCATTCAACGACAGCTCAACTACAACGACATCGTCCTCGAAGTAAAAATTGTAAAGCTCCCGGTGCATGTCCGGGAAAGCAGCCGCGTAGATGTCGACCGTTTTGCCGATGTCCGCGCCATAATATTTCTTTCCTGCCCCGACATCATAGAAATAACCGCCATCCGCGAATATTGAGACGAATTTGGCGGTGTCCTTCGAAGCTGCCTCGGCCAGATGATAGAGCCGGCGGATTGCTTCTTCGTTGCGTTTTTGCTCGCTTGTATTCGCGCTCATCTTTCACTCCATTGAGTTGTTCGATAACGGAAAACCTGATCGGTTGCAGCCCGCTCCGCAGAGGCGGAGGTTCAGTCCCTTCATTATTTATTTGTCGAGCGACCTGATATTGGACGCGAACGTCACGACTTGTCCGATTGCGTCGCATTCGCACGGGGAAGGGGCTCCAAAATCGCTCGATCTGCTGTCGCGGCACCGGCCGCCATTCCCGTGGTACCGGCCAGAGGTCAGCAATCCCCCAACGCAACCCGCCGTGGCTCTGCGACTCGAGCGGAGCAACCAGACTTCGATTCCTGCCCGGATTTGCCGAGTGACAGCAGTCTCGTCCAAGCAATTCCGCGGCGCCGCTTACAGGATTCCTAGATTCCGCTCGACAGGGGTGTTTACGATGAAGCTTGCCGGGAAGGTGTGCGCCGCTGCTAGGACAGGCAGAGGCATGGGGCGCACCCTCGTCGTTGGATCGAGCCTTGATGTCGATGGCGAGTTGAGGGTGTGATGACCGGGTTGGCAGGAATCAGGATCCATAGCCGGTTCATGGGCTCTCTAACGTCGACTCAGGCTGCGCCAACTCGCGACTGCATCTCGGCCTCGGCGGAATTGCGGAGGTCGCGGTGAGCGAAGCCGCTGACGAATACAGGTTTGCGCCCGACGAACGCCCGGCGGTGCCCGGGGGGCCCTTCCTACCCATGCTGCAGCCAGGGCGCCGGCTGGAATACGGCCTCACCGGTGCAATCGTTGGGATTGCGGCTACCCTGCCCAATTCGTTGATCACCGTGAACGTGCCCAACCTCCCCGGACCACTCGGACTGGATATCACCGAGGCTAGTTGGCTGCCCGGGATCTTCGTGGCGATGATAGTCACCTCAAATCTCGCGCTACCTAAGGTCCGCATCCACTTCGGCTTCCCTGCGGTGACCGCCGCTGTCCTAGTGGTGAACTGCATTGTGGGCCTGACTCAACTCATCTGGCCCGGCTTCGCAATGACCGCGGCTACGCGCGCTGCGAACGGCCTGACCGCGGCAAGCCTGATCGCGCTCAGCCAGTTCTACATGCTGCAGGCATTCCCCGTGAAACGCCGGACTTGGGGATTGATTTTCTCAATCAGCATGGCGCAGGTCGGTCCTCCACTTGCACGCCTCGTGCCCCTAGACGTGTTGACGATGGACAATGGACGCGGTCTGCACATCATCGAGCCGGCTCTTTGCCTCTTCCTCCTCGCCTTGATCAGACTGACGCCGCTTCCGCCGAGTGAGCGGAGCAAGGTGTTCGAGACTACTGACTTCCTTACGATTGGCCTCGTGTTGCCGGCTATGCTGTTGCTCTGTGGCGTACTCGGGCTTGGCCGACTCTATTGGTGGACGGACGCCCCATTTCTCGGCTTGATGCTGTTGGGTTGTATCCCCTTATTCGCCGGCGTCTTCATCATCGAAAGCCAGCGCGCGCGACCGCTGCTGCGGCTGGACTGGCTGACCACGGGCGACATCCTACGCTTCGCCGCCGTGGCGATCCTGGTGAGGATCGCGCTAGCCGAACAGACCTATGGCTCCGTCGGGCTGCTCACCAGCGGCGGTCTCACCAACGACCAGCTGCATACGCTCTTCATCATTGTCGCGCTCGCCATTGTGGCGGGCACGATCGT
>Ga0207053_10378_pt1 | contig 10204 bp, 7 predicted proteins | sample Alteio_BWMinCont_59_FD_153290 | JGI IMG/M metagenome (GOLD analysis project Ga0207053, IMG submission 153290) | Enriched cells from forest soil in Barre Woods Harvard Forest LTER site, Petersham, Massachusetts, United States -... | ecosystem: Environmental > Terrestrial > Soil > Temperate forest >...
TGACGAGGTGTATCAGAAGGGTCTGGCAGTGATGGATATGACGGCTTTCACGCTTTGTAATGAGAATAAGTTGCCGATTATTGTGTTTGATATGAATAAGCCGGGGAACCTTAAGAAAGTTATACTTGGGGAGCGGGTTGGGACACTGGTAGAATTTTAAATGGTAAAGAAAGCAGCGTTCATCGCTGAAAATAAATCGGGGCTCAGACGCTGAGCCGCTATCCCACCAGCCACCCGATTTCTTTTATGCTCTTCTCTGCTGCTTTCTTTTTCTGTATAAATAAATTATTACCTTTAATCTATGGATCCTAAAGTTCAGACTTGTTTAGACGCTGCAAAGCAGTTGATGGAAAAAGCCATCTCTCATTTGGAAGACGAATTGTTAAAAGTAAGGGCTGGAAAAGCCAACCCTGCCATGCTGGACTGTGTGATGGTGGATTACTACGGGACGAAAATGCCGTTAAATCAAACGGCCAATGTGAATACGCTTGATGCGCGCACCATTGTGGTGCAGCCCTGGGAGAAGGCTATGCTGGAGCCGCTTTCAAAGGCAATTATTGACTCCAACCTGAACCTGAATCCCCAGAGTGATGGGACTGTCTTACGTATTAATGTTCCTTCTCTGACGGAGGAGAGGAGAAAGGACCTTGTTAAAAAGGCGAAGACTGTGGGTGAGGATTGCAAGGTGACTTTAAGAACGCTTCGCAAGGATGCCAATGATTCCATCAAGAAATTAAAGGCGAATGGTTTACCTGAAGATGAGGCTAAAGAAGCAGAGACGAAGGTGCAGCAGCTGACGGACGGGTTTGGTGTGAAGGCAGAGAAGCACCTCGAGGCGAAGGAGAAGGAAATTATGACGGTGTGACCGGTGATCAGTTAGCGATTTTATGCGGGATTTATTGCTTCTACAGATTTTATTTCAGGGACAGCGCGTTTAATTGTTTCTTCTATTCCTGCTTTTAATGTCATCATACTCATTGAGCAATTTTTGCAGGCTCCCAGCAGCTTTAGTTTTACTACGAATTCATTTGTTACTTCCACGAGAGAAACATTTCCTCCGTCTGCCTCCAGATAAGGACGGATCTGATCTAATGCTTCTTCTACCCTTTTGTTTAACTCGGTTTTAGGCATTGGCTGGTTCTGCAACGGGGGTGTTGTTTAAAATCGCGATCTGTTGCGCAATGGTTTTTGCAAGTTCTGTGAAGGCCAGCGCCTGTGGCGTATTTTCCTGCAATACTACAGGACGACCTGCATCACCTGCGTCGCAAATGCTTTGTATCAGTGGAATCTGTCCCAATAAAGGCAGGTCCATCTGTGCAGCCATATTCTGCACCCCGTCTTTTCCAAAAATATAATATTTGTTTTCGGGCAATTCAGCCGGTGTAAACCAGGCCATGTTTTCGATCAGGCCAAGTACCGGAACATTTATCTGTGGCAAACGAAACATGCTGACTCCTCGTTTAGCATCAGCAAGAGCGACCTGCTGTGGAGTGCTGACAATAATAGCAGCACTGAGGGGAACTGTTGTGACCAGTGAAAGATGTATGTCTCCCGTTCCGGGAGGAAGGTCAATGATTAAATAATCCAGTTCGCCCCATACTGTTTTGTGAAGGAGCTCGTTCAGGGCTTTGCTGGCCATGGGACCCCGCCAGGGAACTGCCTGATCGGGGGAGGCCATGAAACCTATGGAATTCAGTTTAACTCCGTAATTTTCGATGGGTAACATTTTACTGACCCCTTCTATGTTTTTTACCAGAGGACGTTCATTTACTACGTCAAACATGGTGGGAATGGATGGTCCGTAAATGTCCGCATCCACAAGACCGACTTTGGCGCCTTGCCGGGCAAGTGCTACTGCAAGATTGGCGGCAACAGTTGATTTTCCAACTCCTCCTTTTCCGGAGGCAATAGCTATAATATTTTTCACTTCAGGGAGCGCGGTTTTATCTTTTCTGCGGGAAGTTACGTCCGCATCCATTTTTACAGTCACCTTCGCTTCTTTATTCACAAAATGTAAAACGGCATTTACGGATGCCTTGTGAATTAATTCCTTCATGGGACAGGCAGGGGTAGTGAGCATAACGGTAAAACTTACGTTTAGTCCTTCTACTTCCAAATCTCTTACCATCCCAAGTGTGACGATGTCTTTGTGCAGATCGGGATCGTCCACATTTTTAAGCGCTTCCAGCACCTGTTCTTTTGTGATATTCATGAGGTAAAGGTAAGAAAAAAGCGAATAGGGGAACCCGTTTTAGGCGGGTTCATGGATGTGGTTATATCAGTTTATGCTCAAAGGCGAGGCGCACAAGGCTGACTGTGTTTTTTGCTTTCAGTTTGTTCAGCAGGTTCTGGCGATGCGCATCAACCGTTCTTTTTTCGATGTGCAGACTCTGGGCGATTTCTTTGTTGCTCATTTCACTTGCGATGAGCTTTAGCACTTCCACCTCCCGGGGTGTGAGCCTGGCATTCCCTATTTTGTTCTGGAAAGGACCTTTTTTGTTAATCATCAAAACGGCAATTTCATTGGCATAGTAAAAGTTGCCGCTGAGGATTGTTTCAATGGCTTCTGTCAGTTCCGAAGGGCCTACGTTTTTTAGTATATACCCTTTGGCTCCCGCGTCAATCATATTCTTCACATATTCGTATTCATCGTAGTTGGATACGGCAAGTATTTTCAACTGAGGTTTATAGATCAGCATTTCATAGACAGCCTGGGAGCCGTTCATTTTCGGAAGCTGGTAGTCCATGAGGACAATATCATATTCTTTTGTTTTTACTTTGAACACTGCATCTTCTCCGCTTTCGGCTTCGGTTACTATAAAGGTATAGGCATCTGTTTTTGATTCCAGCATGGTACGGATTCCGTCACGAACCATTTGGTGATCGTCTACAATCAGGATGTTTAGTTTTTTATTCATGTCAGATTTTTTTGCATGGGAATAAGGATTTCGTAAGCTGTGCCTTTGTCTTCCGCGCTGCTGATTTTAACTTCACCATTATAAGATTGTACACGTGAGCGCACATTTTTAAGACCCATACCTCCTGATGAATCTGCCAGTTCTATGTCAAACCCTTTTCCATTTTCTTTCAACTCTATTTTCAGTTTGTCCTTTTTCAGGTCCCTGTTAAACAGAATTTTTATTCTTGTTGCTTTTCCATGTTTAATGGCGTTATTGATGAATTCCTGAATGATTCTGAAGATGGCTATTTCAAGGGATTTATTCAGTGAGGGGAAGTTCTTCTCAGTGCGTATATTAAATTCAAACAGACCTTTGAATTCTGTTTTCCTGCACAATTCATGCACGGCTTCTATTAATCCGAACTGTTCAAGTGTTTTTGGCATGAGGTTGAAGCAGATGTTTCTCAGCTCCGTCTGCATTACTGACAGCGCTTCATTTGATTTTTTCAGGATCGCGTCGCTTGATTTATCAGGGATGGACTCCCTATCCGGATTTTCGTTTGCACTGATAAGGCTGCCCAGGTAAAATTTAACTGCTGAAAGCTGCTGGCCCAGGCTGTCATGCAGGTCTTTAGCTACCCGTGTTCGTTCATTTTCTTGTGTGTCATTAATGGTACGGATGACAAGGTGTTCCATCTCTTTTTGCCTGGTCAGGTCACGCAGGGTTAACAGGTAATTGGGCATTTCCGAACCTTCCCGGAGCAGGTAGTTACAGGAACAGACCATTGGGATAGGGATATCGGACGAAGTCCGGAATTTTATTTCTGTTTCGCATCCGGATCCTTGTCTTGATCCTAACCCTGATCCCGACTTTTTCTGATGGTCCCCTTCCGCAGCTGTATTTTTCTCAAGCGATGCCCTGATAAACTGAAACAGTGGTTTTTCCCCTGGTTCCAATAACTGATCTATTTTCAGGCCGATTAGTTTAACGGAGGAAATTTTCAGCTTTTCAACTGCCGAGCGATTTACGTTTTCAATGACACCCTTTTCATTCAGGACAATAATCAGATCTGAAACGGAGTGAAAGATATTGTTGAAATAATTCCGGGAGATGGTAGTGGTTTTGAGCTCCTCTCCAAGCATATTTATGCCGGATATAAATGAATCTATCTCGTCCAGTTTTTCTGTCAGCTCAATTCGGCTGGTGAACATACCCATGGAGTAGTCTATGAGCAGGTTGTTTATTTTTTTAAAGCGGGGATCCAAAAGATAAGTTTAAAGTTTTTAGTTTAAAGTTTAAAGCCGGAATTTTGGTTTGGTCCGGAAGTCGATTTTATGAATTGCTGAAGCCACATGAGGGCGGGCTCTTCTTCTGTGAAGAGCCGTACAGGCATTGGTGGGGGATAAACCCGGAGGAAAAAATTTCCCAGACACATACTGAATACGGTTTTTGTCAGCAAGGCGCCTGCGGTTACTCCTTTGGTACCCTCTTTGGCCAGAAACTGACGCGCTTCTTTGTTAATATCTGTAAGTCCTTCACCCGTAATCAGCATCGGCCAGGAGAAGCCGTTAAAAAAGTCAAGCCGGTCGGCGACTATCTGCTTTGCTATATCGAGATTGATGGCCCCGGGTTTGTGCTGAAAATGTATGATGCCGTCTTTTAATTCCAGCCGGAAGTACTTGGTGTCTGAAATGGTTGCGGGATAGTACAATCCGGTCATTGGTTTTCAGGGTTTTGTGAAGGTTCAAATTTAGGGGTTTTGATGAAAAGGGAAACTACGTGTTTATACTTAGAGGTAGCTTTTTCAAAATGTTTTACTTTTGTGCTATTTTAATATCAAAAAGTATTACTTTTTGATTAATTTTACATCAAATAGTATTAAATACAAAAGAACAATATCATGCATATCCGAACTATTTACCCTTTACTTGAAGGGCATTTGAAAAATAAGCTGATCACTGTTATAACAGGATTAAGACGCGTAGGTAAAACCACAGCAGTAAAACAACTTCTAAAAAAAATCAAGTCAGACAATAAGCTTTACTTAGACCTTGAACGGGTAGAAAACCGATACTTGTTTAACCAATCCAATTATAAGGATATAGAGATGTCCTTGCAGGTTGAGGGGATTGACTTTTCCAAAAAAGCCTATATCGCTTTGGATGAAATCCAATTGTGCCCCAACATTACAAGTGTGGTGAAGTATCTCTACGATACGTATAACATTAAATTCATTGTCACCGGATCAAGTTCATTTTATATCAGGAACCGATTCAGTGAAAGCCTGGCTGGAAGAAAACGGATTTTTGAAATGGAACCTTTGTCCTTTGCGGAATTCCTGTTATTTTCAGGTGAGCATCTTCCAGTTATGCCGGCTGCTTCCTTTTCCCCGTTTAACCTTACATTTTATAATAAGTATAAAAGACACTATACTAACTTTCTGCAGTATGGTGGTTTTCCGGAAGTAGTACTTGCTGAAACGGAAGTTGAAAAAACTGAATACCTGAAAGACATTGTTAATTCTTATATCGAACTGGACATTAAGCTTTTGTCCGACTTCAATGTCTCTGATGAGCTTTACAAAATTATTCTCTTATTGGTTGAACGTGTTGGAAGCAAACTGGACTATACTAAAATTGGGAGTACAATTGGCTGTAATCGTCAAAAAATAAAAGAATATATCCACCTTCTTGAATACACTTATTTTATTCGTCTGCTGTCTCCATTCACACATAACAGGGACAGAGAAATTGCCTTACAGCAGAAAATCTATTTTTCCGATAATGGCCTTCTTACTGCTTTGGGCAATAAAAATCCGGGTGCTCTGCTTGAAAACATGGTTGCAGTCCAATTGGCCAGAAAGGGGAAGCTGCAATATTATGCAAAGAAAACAGGACAAGAAATCGATTTTATTCTGAACGGAAAAACGGCAATCGAGGTAAAGGAGACAGCTTCTGTTTCGGACCTGCATTTGCTTAAAACAAGAGCGCATAGTATTAGACTAAGCAGTACCCATTTGATCGGTCTCAAAACTGCTAATTCAAATTTCGGTGATTTTATATGGGCCGGTTCTTTGGATTTATGTATTTAAAAATAAGTTTTTACAACAAACTCACAATGACCAATTGATAAAAGCAAGTATTAAGCGGTCTTTATCCTTGATTAATTTGGCCATGTTATTTTTGTAGCTCAAAAATATACGATTTGTAGCTCAGTAATTATGTAAAATGAGCTCTATTTGGTAATTTGTTGATCTTCAAAATGAAACCTGAATTATATTCTCTTTTTTTGTACTTTTAAGTAACCTTTTTGTTATGGTTTTCGTACAAAAGTAGTATAAAGGTAACTTTAAGTTAAAACATGAGGAGTAAGAAATGAAGAATTTTTACTCATATTTAAGTGTTTTTGTTTTTCTGCTTTTCAATTTTGGTGTGGTTTTAGGGCAAGTACGGGAGGTATCCAAAGAGGAGCAAGATCATATTTATTATAAGGGTTTAGAGGAGCAGGGATATACTCGGCAGCAAGCTGATAGCCTGCACAAGATTGCTGATCCGAATTTTATTCTTCCGGTATATTACCCGGCACCGGATCAGACAGCTGTCTCACAAACTTTGATTTCCGGCAAGAAGGGTGGTTTTGGTATGGGTTCTGCCAGGACGCTTGCCCTTTCGGGAGTTAACTCACAAAATAATCTGAGAAATAATAACGGAGGCAATCCGGCTGTATTGGTTACCGGTCCTATGCAGAATTGCATCAACGGAATTGATGTCTGTCAGGCTTCCTATACCCAGAACGTTTCTTATACCGGATATGGATTTCAGGAAGTTTATAATACCTGTCTGCTTTCAAAGGAGTCGGCATCTGTCTGGTACATTTTTACCGTTACGACTGCAGGTTCTTTCGGATTTGATATTGTTACCCAACATGATTATGATTACGCGCTCTATGATTTAACTGCTATAGGGGGCTGCGGCAATGTTCCATCTTCTGTACCTGTGCGCTGTAATTATTCAGGAACCTATGGTTTGACTGGTATTTATGCTCCTGGATCCGCTGCCAACGCTGGTAATTCTACGATACTTGGAGGTGTTTATACGACTGCAGCTGAAGCTACAATTTTATCGGTTCCTGCCCAGCCTGCTCCCCAACCTACTTATGAAGATGGTATTACAAACGTTCCTGCCGGCAATACCTATGCCCTGATTGTCAACAACTATTCGCTTGACGCGCTGGGCTATACGATCAACTTCACTGGTACTGCGCAGATTCTGGGAACTGCTCCCGCACTTCAATCCATTGTAAATAATTGTAATAATACAGTTACTATCACAATGAATCAACCAGTGCAATGTTCTTCCATTGATGCAAATGGAAGCGATTTTACGATTACAGGTCCCGGAGCACCTACTGTTACGGCAGCTAGCGGGGTAGCTTGCGGCCCACCTGCAAATAACAGTCTTACCAACCAGATCACCTTAACATTAGGAGGCATTCTTTCCACCGGAACATATACCATCCATGTGCAAACAGGGGGAGATGGAAATACTTTGTTTAACGAATGTGCCAGCTTTCAGACGGCTGTCGGTGCAAACATTCCTTTCAATTATTTAGCTCCGGTAACTATTGGTGTGGTGCCTGCTTCCGCTTCTGTATGTACCGGGGGAACGGCAACTCTTTCTGTGCCTAATATTGCAGGTGCTGTCTACGCCTGGACTCCCACCAGCACTTTGTCCAGTCCGACCATTTTTGATCCGGTTGCTACTCCCGTTTCCAACACTACTTATCAGGCTGCCGTGACCTACGGAGGCTGTACTCAATCCGCCACCCAGCTTATTTCTGTATCATCCATTCCTGTTGCCAGCATCAGTCCGGATAATCCAACTATTTGCAGCGGAACCACTATCCTTACTGCATCTGCCACAGGAGGTACCACCCCCTATACATTCAGTTGGACGGGTTCCTATACCGGAACTGGAGCAAGTACTCCCGGGGAAGGAGCAGGTACTTATAATTGTACAGCTACTTCCGCAGCTGGTTGTGTGAGTAGTATGGTTACTTCTACGGTGGCGGTTAACTCTGCTCCTCCTGCGACAACCTGTGATATTTATTATGTGACCCCTGCGGGTTCCGGTACAAAAGACGGAACCTCTATCGCCAATGCTGCCAATGCTTCCACACTTGCTTCTATTGTCATACCTGCGGCTGCGTGTGCAGGGGCTACCATAAAAATGGCTGTGGGTGTTTATACCATCACGTCCAATTCAACACTTGCGCTGAACAGCAATACCTCTATTGAAGGTGGATACAACAATGATGCGACTTTTTCTGTAAAATGGAGTATGGATGGAACTGCTGCCCATACTACTGTTATTCAGCGGACGAATGCAAATGCTGTTGGTGGAAATATTATTGCATTTAACATGTCATCAGGACCAAGTAATTTCCGTTTACAGGATTTAAGAATTGAAATGCCGGGAGCCGGAAACCTTCCGGGAAATCCTGCCAATGCAGCTAACGCAGCCGGCAGTAAACAGACCAATTATGGCATTTACCTTGGAAACGGATGTTCCAATTATAATATTGTGAGGTGTTATATTGATGCAGGTGCAGGTGCAAATGGAACGAATGGAACGAACGGAACAGCCGGAGCTTCTGCGCCTGCAGTTGGGGCACCTGGCACTGTCGGCCTTCCAGTGGACCCTTCCAGTCAATACGCTAACATTAATGCTGTTATCAGCTGTGGTACAGAGGTTATGATGGGATTCGGAGGTCAAAGTCCTGTTGCAGGACAGACCGGGGGTGATGGAGGCTTATGTGGAGGTTTTAGCACCAGTCAGATTGCACCTTTTACCATTACCTATGTTTGCGGTGTCGGGGTATGGTATTCCAATGCCGGTTATCACTTCGTTGATACTGATTTGGATTGTGACGGAAACTATGATGCAAGTGATGAATTGGTTGATAATGGAAGATATGGCGGTGAGTGGGGGTTTGGCCCAGGGTCTAACGGAACTACTACACAAGGCATAATGAAAGGGGGAGGGATAGGAGGAGTAGGTATTGGCAGTTGCACCGGAACTAACGGCAAGGGCGCAAATGGTGCAAATGGCGCAAATGGCACGAGTACCAACGGCGTAAGCGGTGTTGCCTCCTTTTCAGGTGGGTATTTTTTACCTCAGGATGGAACAGACGGAACAGACGGTACTGATGGAAAAGGAGGATGTGGCGGAGGAGGTGGTTCTGGAATTAACGGAGCGACTGATAACTGGGGCGGCTGCGGCGGCGGCGGTGGCGGTGCAGGCGCTCATGGAACAAAGGGAACACATGGAACGGGAGCCGGAGCAGCTTTTGGTGTTTTTAGTTTAGTAAGTGTACCTGCAAATATTACGGATTGCTATATCGTAAGTCCTGTCGCAGGCAATGCAGGTAGCGGAGGTGTGGGTGGTGCCGGCGGGCTGGGAAGTCTGGGTGGCACCGGGACAAATGGGTTGACTGGTTGTAGTGCCTGCGGTTCTAATTCCGGAGGAAACGGTGGAAAGGGAGGAAACGGTGGAAATGGCGGAAATGGCGGAAATGGATCGGCTGGCGTCTCGTGTTCTGTTTGTTATATCAGCAGCAGCGGGGTTCTGACTCCTGCGACTGGTAACTTTACAAGTGTTGCGGGAACCGGAAGTGAAGGAGCCGGTTATACATCTCTTGTATTGGACGGTCAGCCTTCTATTTCTGAAACGAATGTTTCCTGTACAAATATTAATACCAATTTTACCTCTCCTGCTTCTGCTCTCTGGAATTTTGGGGCTAATGCCACACCAGCAAGCAACACTATACAAAATCAGACCAATGTTACTTATTCAACTCCTGCAACTTTCGAGAACATTGTATATAACGGAAATACCTATACCGGCTTTTTACATATTATTACTACTTCACCTTCAGCAGGTACTATTCAGGTTTCACCGGGCAGCACCTGCCCTGGCGGAACACTTAATTTTGGCAGCAGTGTGGCAGGCCTGACGGGATATTCCGGGTATTCCTGGACGGTTGGGGCTGAGACCCCTGCTGAGGGTGATGCTGCTCCTGTGCCCGCGAGCCCAACTGCAAGTTCAACTAATATTACCTTCCAGAACAGTAGTAATACAACAACTGTCACCTACCTTGTTTCTTTGGTTGTTACTTCAGAATGCTGCGGTAACCTGCTCCCGGTAACTTTTCTTGTAACGGTTTACCCTAATCCGGCTGTGCCAACCTATTCCGCCTCCCCGAGCAGTACTATCTGTCCGGGAGGAAGTACAATTTTGTCAGCA
>Ga0207053_10379_pt1 | contig 10178 bp, 10 predicted proteins | sample Alteio_BWMinCont_59_FD_153290 | JGI IMG/M metagenome (GOLD analysis project Ga0207053, IMG submission 153290) | Enriched cells from forest soil in Barre Woods Harvard Forest LTER site, Petersham, Massachusetts, United States -... | ecosystem: Environmental > Terrestrial > Soil > Temperate forest >...
GCCACCCAGGGAACTTTTCCGGTTAAAACTGTCAGGATGCCGAGCACGACCTGCACCACCAGCACCGCAAACAGGAACAAGGCGCATTTGACTCCATAGCGGTTTCTGAGCATGGCGGCGATTAAATGAAGGCATCCCAGCACCACCAGCAAGGCGCCCACGCGCGTATGCGCAAAGTTCAGGGCGATGCCGTGATTCCAAAAGGGCGGGATGAAGGCTCCAAATGCATCCGGGAAGGTGGGGATGGCGAGCCCGGCATAGCTGTGGCGCATGACCGCGCCCACGAGAACCTGCGCGAAGGCGATGAGCGTCACCACGAATGCCGCGACGGCCAGCTTGTTCCATCGCCATTGCTGCGATTTTTTCCAGGCGGAGGAAGTCGCCCAGGAAAGCCAAATCGTGACGCAGAAAAAGAGTTCCCCGACGCCCGCGTGCGCACTGGCGACAGGAACCGGAAGTTTATAGAGGACGGTAAGCCCGCCGAGCACTCCCTGCAGGCACACCAGGATGAAGGCGGTGATGGCCACGCCGCGAACCCAGCGGCGCGGCTCCCACAGAAACGTCGCGAGGGCCAATAATAGCGTCAGCATCCCGACGCTGGAAGCGAACAGCCGGTGGCTGTGCTCGTACACCACGCCGCCCCTCATTTGGTTTAAGGGGTAAAGGAACATGTTGTGACCGAAGGTGGTGGGCCAATCCGGAACCGACAGACCCGAACGGGTACTGGTGACCATGGCTCCCACGAAGAGCAGGCAAAAGGTCAGGGCGCAAATGATTCTCGACAGCACCGGCACCACCCTTTTTTCCCAGGCTTGCGGGCGGGTGATGTGCTGGGGGAAATCGGGCTGGAGAGCGGGAGTCGGGTTCATGGTTGTGATGCGGGGTGGTCTGTCAATAGGGCAAGCGAGGCCAATTTAGCAATGTGGGGGATGGAAGAAAGTCGAGAAAACATCTCGGCAGTGTCCTAATTTGGGGGTTTTCTGGAATACAGAAGCGATCCAATTACGACCCCCCCTCCAAATAGCATTCCAACAAATATCATGGTATGATGATAAAAAGCTTCTAGCAATTCCATTGTGTTGTGGGGTTCATTACCATCCCCGTGTCTTGTATAACCTGTATACCACATGAAAGCGAAAAGCCCGAAGGAGAATAAGACCCCAAACAAAAAATAAGGGAGAAAAGCAACCAAAAACTTTTTAACCCTTTGTTGAAGATTTTGTTTGATGTCTTGTCTCATTTCGGTGACCTCAAAGCAATAGTCGCTAAAATCCAAATTAGGACACCGCCAACATCTCAAATCCCTCTCCTCCATCAGGCAGCGACGAATGCTGGGGGCTTAAGCGCTATTTAGGCACTGATTAGGTGCTAATGAAGTGCCCATTTAAGTGCCGGTTATCCTTCGACAATCCCCAGGTAATGGCGCAGAAAGAAGAAGACCACGACTCCGGTGATGGACACGTAAAGCCAGATGGGATAGGTAATCCGGGCGAGCGTCTTGTGGTATTGCAGGCGGTTCGTCAGGGCCAGGTAAAAGGTCGTGAGGACAAGGGGAAGCGCAACCGCTGAAAGGATGATGTGAGAAATGAGGATGGAGAAATAGACCGGCCTCACCCATCCTTGACCCGGAAAATGCGTCTCCCCATGCACGGCATAATAGGTGAGGTAGCCCAACAGAAACAGCGTTGAGGCGGCGAAAGCTCCCAGCATGCTGCGGCGGTGTTTTTCCCGTTCGCCGTGATGGATGTAAATCAAACCCTGGAGAATGAGCACCGTGGTTACGGCATTGCAGGCGGCGTTCATCGCCGGGAGAAAAGCCAGTCGCCCCGTCGCATCGGGCGACACGGTGCGGCCGTACAACAGATACAATAGCAGCCCCAAGGCGACCGCGCAAAAAAGTCCGATTCCGATTCCGTGCCACGCTGTTTTATTTATTCTGTTCATCGATTCATCTTCCCCGATTTCCCCAGGCCTTGGGTTCCGGACCGCGCCAGGCCAGCAGTTGCCGGCGTACCTTGCCCAGAGCCTCGCCTTTTTTATGCAATAGAGTCATTCCCGGGTTTTCAGTAAACACCTCGGTAAATACCCCAGTAAACACTCGATGCGCGGCCAGTCCGGATTCCGCGGCCCTTGCGAGATGCAAAGGTCGCACTTCCAGGCATTCGCGATCCACAGAAACCGAGGTTTTGAGGAAGAGATTTTCTCCGAGGAGTTCCTCAATTAAAGCCTGAACGAGACCGGCGCAAAAGAAGCTCAGAGAGTTGGGAGAGATCTTGGTGGATTTTATGGCGGTGCTTCCCTCGCTGCTGGGATCTGCAGAGGAGGTGGCGGAGAGGGAAGGAGGGGAATGGGGAGCATAAAAGGGAGCATAAAACCCCTGGGATTTTCCAAAAACGGCGCTGTCAGAAATCCAACACGCTGCTCCATGGGGATTGAAGACCGCCACGGCCGCTGCACCCTGTGCGATCCATGTTTCCGCTATGGCTTCCAGGACTGCCTGTTCTGTTGTCGATTCGAGGACCGATCCTGTAAACTGCACCAGCCATAAATCGGGGGTGCGAATTAGGTCTTTTTTGGAAACCTCAAAGTTGGAGTACGCGATAACGAATTTTTTTTGGAGGGAGTCGCCGGGGAACTCGAAGCGGCCGTCTTCTCTTTTGACATACCCCAAGATTTCCAGATTTTCCGCGCTATCCGCATGGACGACAGCCAACGTCGTTTCCCAAAATGCGTTCTTTAAAAATCCATCTTCGGTATCGGCGGCGACAGAATCAAAATAACGGACAGGGACTTTGAAGGGTTTTAAAAGAGCTTCCGCAGCCTTGGCGAAGGAGTCGTCCGACCCCAGGAAATGCACGCAATAGGAATTATGCTCGGGGATGGCGGGTCCTGGGATTCCCATGGGAAGGATTTGAACGGCGGGGGAGCTTTAAGACAGCTCGAGCGCCGGAGCCTTGGTCTCGACGTAGGTGAACATGGCGTCGATGCAGTGGCGAGCCCGCTTCAGGATATCCTCGGGCAGGTTCACGAAATCATCAGGCTTGGGTTTCACCAGGACGCGCAGGATGCCTTCCAGCGAATTGGATTTCATGTACTTGCACATCGTGCAGGAGCCCACGAACTTCTTTTCCGGAAACTCCACCATCATGCGGGAGGAGAGGCCGCATTCGGTGAGCATGACGAACTCTTTGTCCTTGGACTTGGCGACGTAGTCCATCATCTGGCCGGTGCTGCCGACATAGTCGGAGGCATGCAGCACGCCCGGGCTGCACTCGGGGTGGCTGAGCACCTTGACTCCCGGAAACTTCAGCCGCATGAACTGGACCATCTCTGGGTCATACTGCTCGTGCACGTAGCACACCCCGTCGTAAATCTCGATCTGTTTGTGGAAGAGCCCGCGCCGGATCATCTCTTCCTGCAGGTTCTTGCCCATCAGCTTGTCCGGGAGGAAGAAAATTTTGTCGTTCGGAATGGCGGCCACGATGTCATAAACGTTGGAGGAGGTGACGCAGACGTCGCACTCGGCCTTCACCTCGGCGGTGGTGTTGATGTAGCAGACGAAGGTGTGCTCGGGAAATTCCTTCCGCAGCCTGCGCACGTCGTCACCCGTGACGGCGTCGGCCAAGGTGCAGCCGGTGTCCGTGCCTGGAATCAGGACTTGTTTTTCGGGGTTCAAAATCTTTGCGGTTTCGCCCATGAAGCGCACAGAGGCGAACACGATGGTGTCGGCCTTCGTCCGGGTGGCATCCTTGGCCAGCCCGTAGGAGTCTCCGGTGAAATCGGCCACGCCATACAGAATCTCGGGCGAAACGTAGGAGTGGGCCAAAATGACGGCGTTTCTTTCCTTTTTCAGGAGGTTGATGGCATTGATAAGCGGTGTCATGGCCTCGCATTTTTCCAGGCTGTAGGCGCAGGCCCCGCTGGAAATCTTCACGCCCTGCAGTTTTTCGAAAAGCTCTCGGCCGGTTATCGAACTCATGGGCTCTATAATTTAGCTAGACGCGATGGGTGGGAGGATTGGTTTTTCAGGAGGAAATGTTAAAGGAATCACTTGATCGGAACGAGTTGATTTCTTTTTTTTAGCCCGCCAATCAAGTCATTCCTTCTTTTCGGCTGGAGACAATCCATGGACCAATCTGCGCAATCCCATGTCGTCAATCAAGCAATCAAGATTGGACAACTGGATGTCAACTATCTGATTGACGGCGCTGCAACCGGCGGCATGGGGGTGTTCGAACTGACCGTGCCGGCAGGCTCGAACGTTCCGCCGCCGCACAGTCACTCCAAAAACGATGAGTTCATCACGGTCCTGGAAGGAACGCTGCGCTATTCGGTGGACGACATCACGCGCGATCTGACGCCGGGAGAATGGATGTTTACACCCCGGGGTTCCGTGCATCAATTCAGCAACCCGCACGGGGTAGCCGCCAAAGTGCTTACCGTGCTGACGCCTGACATTGGCGCACAGTATTTTCGGGATGCGGCGGCCGTCATCAACGCCGGGGGGCCGCCGGATCGGTCGAAGTTGACGGCGGTCATGGCCCAATATGGCTTGGTTCCTGCGGCGCCCACCTTGGACTCGTGAACCAGTACGAGAAGAAGCTCTCCCCAAAAGGGATACTTGCAGTCATTTGTACTTTAAATTATACTTATTTATACCATGCCTGAACCACTCAAAGACAGCGATAAAAGGGTGTACGCTCTTATCCGCAATCGCCTCATCCATGGATTGGGTACCCCGACCCTTGCTGAAATCAATGACCTTACGGGAAGGTCTTCGCCGCGCTCGGCTGTTCTCGCCCTCGAACGTCTTGAGGCGGCGGGGTATATCAAGCGAAATGGACGCAATATTCGTTTGACCGTCCCAAGTATGGAAGACAATGCCTCTATTTCTACGGTGAATGTTCCATTGGTAGGGTCCATTGCTGCTGGCATGCCAATTCTTGCCGAGGAAAATCTTGAAGCGACCATTCCGGTTTCAACGGCATTGGCGCGCCCTGGGTTCAAGTACTTCTTGCTTCGGGTAAGGGGTACGTCAATGAATCGGGCAGAGGTAGGTGGGATAAAAATCGAGGATGGAAGCATTGTATTGGTACGGCAACAGGATTCTGCCGAAAACGGAGAAATAGTGGTGGCGCTTATCAACGACGAAGCGACGGTAAAAATATTTGAACGCAAAAATAGCATGGTGATTTTGCGTCCGAAATCGTCGGACCTTCACATGCCCATTGTGTTGACAAAGAACTGCTTTATTCAGGGGGTGGCAGTTGGCGTACTTCCGGCTGACCTACACGAACAATATGGAAGCTAAGCTAAAACACCTTGAATTTATTCAGGCCACTATTAACCGGATGGCAGGAAACTCTTTTCTTCTCAAAGGATGGACGGTAACGCTCATCGGTGGCCTTCTTGCTTTGACCTTCAAGGAAATGAACTGGTTATACCTCATCGTATCTGCCACTGTTCTTGTCTTCATGTGGCTTCTTGACGGCTATTACCTCTCCCAAGAGCGGTCTTACATCAAACTTTTTGAGCACGTCAGCAAGATAAAGGGCGAGGAAACGAATTTCTCGATGAATGCGAGGCCACATCGCACAAAAACCCTTTGGCCCTCCTGTACTTTTTCCACCACCCTTCGAATCTTCTATGGCGGTTTACTTCTGGTTCACGTACTTGTTCTCATTATCATCCTAAGGAGTTGTTGACTTATGGCACGAAAAATTTTCTTCAGTTTCCATCACGAGCGTGACGCATGGCGGGCAGGTCAGGTACGCAACAGTGGCGTTATCGCCACTGAAGATGAGCGCGGTTTCATCGACGCTGCCGATTGGGAAGAAATCAAACGCGAGGGTGATGCGGCGATAGAAGCTTGGATAAGGGAGCAGCTTAAGGGTACTTCAGTTACCGTCGTCCTTATCGGTGCGGAGACATCCAAACGACCATGGGTGGTCCACGAAATCCGCGAGAGTTGGGAGTGTGGGAATGCCATCGTGGGCCTATATATCCATAACGTCAAAAACCAAGAAAGTGAGACTGATACGAAGGGTGCGAACCCTCTCGACACCATCTATCTCAAAAATGGACAGGCACTTTCCACCGTATGCAAAACCTTCGATTGGGTACTCAATGATGGGCGCATCAACCTTGGAACTTGGGCTGAAGAAGCCTTTAAAGTGCGAGAGGAGTACGAAGGCGAAACCGCGCTCAAATCTGGCACCTTAGACGAGTGGTCGCCCTCGCATCAGAAACCTTACGCTCCGGCTGGTCCGACCATCATCAAAAATCCCTCCGGCCCTTGGGCACCATAGGATAATACAACGTGTTTTCCGACGCAGAAATATCGGCGGTAAAAGCGAAGTATCCGGGCCTCGAAAGAACAGGTCCGGGAACCGTAGAAGGCGTTCTAAATATGGACGCCGTTTTTGATGGTCAACGGCTTACCGGGGATTTTCAAATTCGGATTACGGCTGTCAATCCTCTCTCGGATAGAATCCCTGCCTTATACGAAACTGGTGGACGCACAGAGGCCATAGCGAAAAAGTGGGGGATTACTGACCCACGGACACTCCATCGCAACGGCAAAAATGGTCCTGCATGTGTATGTGTAACTCAATTCGAGAAGCGAAAGTTCCCACCGGGTTCTAACCTCCTTGTATTCGTTGAAGAGCTTGTAGTGCCGTATTTATTTGGGCTTGTTTTCTACGAAGCAAATAAACGATGGCCATGGGGAGACTATTCGCATGGTAGTATGGGCCTACTCGAATTTTACGCGGATGATATGACACCTCAAACGGCAGAGGATGTCGAAGAAATTATGCCCACAGTAAGGCGTGAAGATAATTGGGAAGAGTATCGTAAGCAATTCCGCAAGCCGCGGGCAAACCGGCCTTGTCTATGCGGGTCAAAGAAGCCTTTTCTTCAATGCCATGATAGGGGGTGGAAGGGGCTTTTGCGTCTGAATAGTGAAATACATCGCCTAAATATCAATGTTGAAAAACTCTTTAAGCGCAGCGGAAATTAAAACGTGCCCACAATGCATCCACCAAATATCATGAATGGCCCCCGCGTACTGGCCATCTATACCAACAGAGCGTTACAATATGAGCTGTTTGAAGCGATACATAAAGAGCATCCAAAGGCCGAGCCAGTTCTTTACGTGCGGAAATCTCTTGATATCTCCCAAATAATCACCATTGCTTTTGATGCAGCGAATCTCGCTGTAAGCATCGCCGTGCTTGCTGTTCAATTAAGGGGGAAGTCAATAAGAGGCGAGCAAAGTGGGCTTACTTTAGAAATCAAGGATGGGGACAGAAATTTGAAAATCGAGATAGATAATGGTGACGTAGACGTTGAAAAAATCGTTAGTGAATTCTTGGAAGGATAAGTTTTGAATAAAAAACCTTTACCCAAAGCCCTGTCTTTTTGAATGGACTCGAACAACAACTTTCACCACCCCTCAACAAAAAAGGAGCATGTATGAGTACGCCTCAAGAACAATTTTTTATAGAGCGACGACCAGAAGGTGATTACGCCGTAAGAAAACCGAATTCAGAAAGAGCTTCTGCAACAGCGCCTACGCAGGCACAGGCGATTGAAAAAGCTCTAAAACTAAATCCGAACGCTACGATTCATGTCGAGCGCCAGCGATATACGGACAAGGGAAGGCCTGATGAATGGCGTAATCGGAATAAGTAGCCACTCGACACTACCCGAATTCGGTATTCGTTTCTAAGGCGTTGTTCGTTTATTCGGCACGTTTCCTCCACGTGTTCTTTCTAGCGGCATTGTAGACAATGGCGTAATGAAAAAATATGGGGAAGCAAATTCACTTGAGGAGACACCCAATTTTTTCAATATGTTTCTACCTCAAATAAGTGAGAATCGTTTGAGCGAATTTATTGAGGCTTACAAAGTTGAGTTCAACGAGGAACTTACTCGTGGGGAGGTAGAGATTGTCATTAAGAGGCTAATACCGTTCTATTTCGTCGTATCGAGACCGTTACCGCAGGGCGCTATGTTAGAGGATGATTTTGCTTCGGCTGCATGAGTTAAAATTAATGTTTTGTCTTCGCACATCTTCTTGAGGACCCTGATTCGTCCATCACGGGTTACACGGTGTGAATTACGCGTTTCGACTCGTCATCATCATGGGTAATAAAAGTTCTAATGTCGTCGATAAATGCTCGGCTTTAAAGTCAAAATTTTCAAAGAAAAAGCCCCCCGACGAAGGGAGGCTTTTTGGAGCGGGCTAAGAGACTCGAACCCTCGACCTTCTCCTTGGCAAGGAGATGCTCTACCAACTGAGCTAAGCCCGCTAATACCTTGCAGACCCTAAAACGGGTCATTCAAAGCGGGGTTAACGATAGCAAGCCGGGTTGTTCCAGTCAAGCGTAGAATGGCTTAATTCGGTCCCAAAAGCAGATTTAGAGCCTATACGACCCTTGTTCAAGCATCCAATCTAGGCGCATCATGGTGAAAATAATGACGAACATAAGCCACCATCTGCGGCTCGGTCATTTTGTCTGCTACCTCCATCACAATGACGTGATCGGCGGCTTTGTCCTTTTCGAACCTTTTCTTCAACTCAATCTTGGCTTCGCCAGGTCCGAAAATCAGGATGGAACCCGCTTCATGAAGATGCGAAACAATCTCGTCATAAAAGTGGGCGAGATGCCCCGTATAATTCCTCTCACGCGAGATATCACTGGGTACTTTGTCGGCTTCGAAAGGACCTGGGCCTTCGCCATCTCGGCGAAGTTGTTTTTCAACGGTTGATGGGATTCGTTTTGTTTCGTCTCCGCCGTCCAGCAGCGATATAATGACGGCGTCTCGATGATCAATCCACACCCCCATATTTGGTTTGGTTTTATGCATGCAGAAAGGATACCGGATTACTGGGGATACGTGCATGGGGTATTCACCCCACGGCTTATTCAATTTGGTTCGATTTCTCTATCACCCTATTAAGGATTTAGCTTCTTCCTCGCTCAATATTTTCACGCCTAGTTTTTTGGCCTTGTCCAGCTTACTGCCTGCGGATTCTCCCGCCAGCAAGACGGAAGTTTTCTTGGACACGGACTCGGAGACCTTCGCGCCGGCTTTCTCAAGGATTTCCCGGGCTTCATCTCGGCCCCAGGAGGGTAAAGTCCCCGTGATAACCCAGGTCTGACCGGCCAAGGTTTGACTTCCTTCGGGCGCCTCATAGTCCGTTTTCACCCCGGCCCGCTTTAGATGCTCGAGCAATTTTCGGGTTTCCGGGTTCTCAAAGTATTCGTGTAGACTTTTCGCGATGCGCTCGCCCACGTCGGGAGTAACTTCTAGCTCTTCCAGCGTCGCCGCGCGCAGTGCTTCAAGGCTCTTGAAATGACGCGCCAAAGCACTCGCCGTAGTCTTTCCGACAAATCGGATGCCCAGTCCGAACAGCAGGCGATCCAGCCCACGGCCTTTGCTGCCCTCTATGGAGGTGATGACATTGTCCGCAGATTTCTCGGCCATGCGTTCGAGCTGTTCCAAATCCTCGCGTTTCAAGTCATAGAGATCCGCGACGTTTTTGATGGCTCCTTTTTCGAGCAGGGAGTCCACCAAGGCAGGTCCCACATTCTCGATGTTCATGGCCCCGCGGCTGGCGAAGTGCAGAATAGCGCGTTGGACCTGTGCCGGGCATTGCAAGTTGTCGCAGCGCCAGGCGACTTCTTCTTCCACCTTGGACAATTCGCTGCCGCAGATAGGGCATACCTTGGGGGGGATAATAGCCTGAGTGTCCTTAGGGCGCTTTTCCATTACCACTGCAGTGATTTTGGGAATGATCTCGCCACCCTTTTCCACCATCACCACGTCATGGACGCGCAACCCCAAGCGTTCGATTTCATCGAAGTTGTGCAAGGTGGCGCGCTTCACCAGGGTTCCGCCCAGATGCACGGGTTTGAGATTGGCCACGGGTGTTACCACGCCGGTGCGGCCTACTTGAAAGCTCACGGACTCCAGTACGGTCTCCGCCGCTTCCGCCTTGTACTTGTAGGCGATCACCCACTTCGGGTTTTTGGCTGTTCGGCCGAGCTGGGTTTGCTGCCGCAGGCTGTTGACCTTGATGACCACGCCGTCGATGAGATAGGGAAGGTCGTCGCGGATTTTGTTCCACTTCTCGCAGGTCTGCATGACCTCATCCACCGTCTTGACCT
>Ga0207053_10382_pt1 | contig 10097 bp, 8 predicted proteins | sample Alteio_BWMinCont_59_FD_153290 | JGI IMG/M metagenome (GOLD analysis project Ga0207053, IMG submission 153290) | Enriched cells from forest soil in Barre Woods Harvard Forest LTER site, Petersham, Massachusetts, United States -... | ecosystem: Environmental > Terrestrial > Soil > Temperate forest >...
CCGGCAAGCGGGGTTGCACTCCCTGCCGCGCTATTGCGGCATCGGAAATGCATTGTGGATTGCGCGGCTGTTTCATCTTTCGATGCTGGTTTTGCTAGCGGCTCTAGTGTGGACATTCGGCCTCGGCGCGCTGACAACGGCTGGGGTCTTCGCTGTCCTGCTGCTACTGGCCTACGAGCATTCGCTGGTATCGAAAGACGATCTGAGCAAACTCAACGCCGCGTTCTTTACCATGAACGGCATCATCTCAGTTATATTCTTCGTTTTCCTCGCGCTCGATTTGCTGGTGCATCATTCGAGTACAATGTAGCGCGGATTTCGCAAGCATATGAACAGATTCTCGTTTGCAATTTTGTGCGGGTTCGTCTCAATGTCCATTTCCATGCTTGCTCAGCGGCCGCCGGCCATCGTCTCCCCTGAAGTCCAACCTGACGGACGCGTCGCCTTCCGTTTCGCAGACCCGAATGCGCTGAAAGTGGAGATCGAACTCGAAGGCGAGAGCACGCACACGCCCATGCAGAAGGATGAGCACGGAATTTGGAGCGCGACCGTTGGCCCGCTGCAGCCGGATATTTACGGTTATTCGTTTCTAGCCGATGGCGTGGCGCTAATTGATCCTTCGAACCCGCTGATGAAACCGAACCTGCTAAGCACGCAAAGCGCAGTACATGTTCCCGGCCCGCCGTCATTGCCCTGGGAAGTGAATCAGGTGCCGCACGGCGAGATTCACCATCACTTTTATTATTCAAAAATAGCCAGCGACCATCGCGATTTTTATGTTTATACGCCGCCGAATTATTTTGGGGGTGAGAAGGCAGAGTACCCCGTGCTTTATTTGCTGCATGGCTTTAGCGACGATGCCAGCGGCTGGACCGCCGTAGGCCGCGCGAATGTGATTCTGGACAACCTGATCGCGCAAGGCAAAGCCAAACCTATGATTGTGGTAATGCCGCTCGGCTATGGCGACTATGACGTTATCCGGCGCGGCTGGGGGTCGTGGTCAAACAAAGACCTAGCGTGGCGGAATCTGTCAAAGTTCACCGACATTCTGCTCTCAGAAGTGATGCCGCAGGTCGAACAAAGCTATCGGATAAAGAAGGATCGCGGGTCGCGCGCCATCGCCGGGCTTTCCATGGGAGGCGCGGAATCGTTGCTGACGGGACTGAATCATCTCGACCAATTTGCATGGATTGGTGCGTTCAGCTCGGGCGGAATTGACCTGCAGGAGTTCCGCGCGGAGTTTACAGGCGTAAATGCCAGTGCCAATCAAAAAATTAAGGTGCTCTGGATTGCCTGCGGCACTGACGATGGCTTGATCAAAATAAACCGGGCATTCAAATCGTGGCTGAAGGACAAAGGTGTCGAGTTTACCGATATTGAAACGCCGGGCGTACACGACTGGATGGTATGGCGGCGGAACCTGGCGGCGTTTGCGCCACTGCTATTCCGGTGATCAAGTCTGTGTTTTGATTTTGCGGTTATGAGGGCTCTGCTTCCTTAGTGAACCTTCGTGTCCTTCGTGGTTATCGGGTTTCGAAAGGCAACAACCACGAAGGGCACGAAGTAACACGTAGGGTTGCAACGGTCGATCATCGCACCATGCGCACCGGAGGCCAACTCTGCGAGGCGCCCGCAAATAGGTTCACAGTTTTTTCCAGCCGCCTGGTCCCATCGTGCACGGCAATCTGGTGCGGCTTGTTCGTTTCGTACCCTTCCCAGAGCGATACTCCGGCATAGGCGCCATCTTTCCGCAGAATGTAGTAAACCATGTCCACGAACTGCAAGCGATCCTTGTCCCCGTTGTAATTCCGGACGATCCGTTTGAGTGCGTCCATTCCCGCATCGAGCGGCGACATGCCGTGACGCATGTTCTCAACAATGGTGTGCGCGCCTGCGACTTTAAGATTTTCCTCACCGTTGCCGGTTGCGCCTGCGGAACCGACGTTCTGATCGGTGTAGCAACCGGCGCCAATGATCGGCGAATCGCCTACGCGACCGGGAATTTTCCACGCCAGGCCGCTGGTGGTAGTGCAGCCAGAAATTTCCGCCTTCTCGCTTAGGGCTGAACAATGAATTGTGCCGGTGGGCGGGAATATCACGTAGCGGATAGCCTCCATGCGAAGCTCGGGTGGAATCCCGATATCGGCGGCAATCTGTTCCATGCGCCGGATCCGCTGCTCCCACTCATCGGCAGTAGTGGCACCTGAAAATCGTCGGCGCCAGTCAGGACTGTCGAGGCCTGGTCCCCACCAATCGGAATGCGTCTCCTTCCAGAGCAACCATTCTTTGCGGGACCTTTCGGTGAGAAGATTTTCGCGCTGGAATCCCTGAGCGACCCCGAAGCGTGCGGCGCCTTCTCCGACCAGCATGACGTGCCCGGTATGCAGCCGCACTGTGTTCGACAGAAGAGAAACGTTCTTGATGTTGTGGACCCCGGCGACCGAACCAGCAGTGCGCGTGGGACCATGCATGCAGCAGGCGTCGAGTTCAACCACGCCTTCCTCGTTGGGATGTCCGCCAAGGCCGACACTCTCATCGTTAGGATCATTTTCCGGACCCTGCACCACTTTGAGCGCGGCGTCGAGTGTGTCCCCGCCGCTCGAAAGGAACGCATACGCCTGGTCCAGGTAGTTGTAACCATTGGCCGCGGAAATAATGATTGGCAGCTTGGCCGCGTGCTTCGCGGTGTTTTTGTTTCCAGGAGAATCTTGAGCGGCCTGAGTGCCAGTCGATAGACCAACAGCAACCGATCCGGCCAAAGCTGAAGTAAGAAAATCCCGTCGCGAAATGGGCATGACAGTCCTTCGATGATGAAAGCCGATGAAGTTACAGGAAGAAAGTTATATCACTGGCGCAAGCGGGATTGCATGATGAATTGTCGGACAGGAATGTCCCTTCGGCTTCGCTCAAGGCAGGCCGACCCACAAGGCCAGCTTATGACGCCGCCAGCAACTGGTTGGTGTTGCGATCAGCGCGGAAGCGCAGCAGGGCTGCGATATTGCCCACGCGATCCAATGTCTCATCCCGAGGGACTAGCACGAGCCCAATGCTGTTTTTGATAGCCGCCGGAACTAGTGCTTCGCATATGTCATCAAGCTGACGGGTTGCGCGTCCGCAAAGCGGGCAATAAGGAACCAGGTGAGAGTCCATGTGTCCGCAGGCGGTGCACTCGACGGCGCGAGCGGCGTAGTCGACGGTCATCAGCAAGGTCTCCACCTCCCCCATCTCGGTCGCACGCAAAACCCTTCTGAGTCCGGTGACGCCAAGGCCGTTACTCTTGGCCCCTTCAATCGCGTCGCGTACCTGACTCTCATGATGCCGCTGCAAAGACTCGTGGACGATGTGCTCCGCGTGCTGTTTTGCTTGAGCGTCGGTGAGCGTACCCAAGTCGGCCGAGAAGTGTCCCAGAACCTTTTTCTGAACATAGGGATGGAGCTGGCTCTGCAACTCAGGCCAGTTCACATCATGGCAGCCGATGACGAGCGCCTCAAACTGCTTCTTTTCTGCTCCACACTTCAGGGTCTCGGCGACTATTTGATAGTGCCGACGGTAATCATTTTCCTCATGACGTTCAGAATGGCCGGCGTCGTATCCCGAATATCCATCGCTACGGCCGTGACGCGGGAGCGGATTTATAAGAGCAGCGAGTTCACGAAACTGTTCAAATTGAATCTCGAGAAAACGCGCGCGTTGGCGGTCGACCAGCGCAACCCACAACCTGGGGTATTCCGAAAAAACCGCGACCAGCGGTCTGAGATGAAAACGCCGGTTGACAAAAAGCTTGGTGGACGCCACAACGGCGGGCACATCAAATTCACACCAGATGTCATTCGCGCTGCACGCAAACACCACTTTGCCCCGAGCCTGGTTTCCATGCAGACGTTCGGCAAGCTCGAGAATCCGTTCGAGATCGTTGATCGCGTTGTGATGGCGGCCGTTCATCTGCAATTCCTGAATCGTCTTCCCGACCATGTCCTTGGCCAGAATGGTTTCCTCGCGGTGCGACTTGTCCTGCGGGGTCGAGGGTTTGAAATAAAAGCTGATTGCGAGTTCATCGGGATGGCGGCATTCAAACGAAGCGAGTTGTCGCAGCTCTTCACGAGAAATCATGAGGCACCCTAGTCCGTTCCGGTGTGTTGAAGCAGCTTGTTTTTCAATGGATTTTCTACGGGAAGGCCACGTCGCAGCGCTTCTCGGGCATTGTGGACCGATTGCCGCACTTGTTCGGGCGCACGGTCAACGATAGTGGCGATCTCTTTCAGCGAAAATCCCTCAATCGCGAAAAGGATGAAGGCTTCGCGATCCAGCCGGCTGGCGCTGCGCAAAGCAAATTGCACGAGCGTGATCATTTCATCGGAGTAGGCAATCTGCTCCGGAGTTGACGCCTTGTCATCGGCGATTCCATTTTCCGCGGTGATAGTTTCATCGGGCTGATAAAACTGGAGTCGCGCCTCATCGCGGTCAGTGTCGTCGCGGCTGCGACTTCGGCCCTGAATATCAACTTCTTCGTTGGAATTGGCTGAGCGGCAAAAGTCCTCCAGTGAACGAATCGCCAACCGATACAGCCAAGGCTCGAGTCCGATACGGTCCGGCTTCTCAATCTTTTCATCCAAAGCGCGCGCCACGACCTCATCAAGTACTTCTTCCAAGCTCAACGCCCTTTGATCTAGATCGCCGGAGTTCTCGCGAAAGTAGATCTCCCGCTCGATGAAAAGACGTAGGCGTCGCAGGTTGGCATTCAGGTATGAGCGAATGTCCTCTGATGTAGCGGTCTGGGGCGGTACCGCTGCGAATGTGTCTTCAAAAGGAACTTCCGGCACGGGAATACCTTCCAGAGCGCGATGCCGTCTCCAGGAATGTGAGCTGCGCAAAAGCTCTTTGTGCTTGCCGATCTGTTCCAGCAGGTCACTAAAGGCTGTTTTAATAGCCGTGGCGGCCGAAGAGGAAGCCTGCTGCACAGCCATTTGCCCGGATGGCAGGCGCAGGTTTAGCGACACAACCGTTCCCTCGCGGGGAGAGTTCTCCTCAATCGAACCTTTCAGGTGTATGAGGTCCGGGCGAAACACCTGTAATCTTTTCTGTATTTTGGCTATCCAGTGCTGAATTTCTTTATCTACGTCAGGAGTTTTACGAGCCTTATAGGTTATGTGAACATTCATGCTTTTGCCTCTGATGCCGGGAGAAGGTCCCGTGAAGCCTTCGCAAGGCAGATTCTACACCCGTGGATGCAAGGGAACTCGGGAAATTGCAAACTCCTGCCGAGTTCTGTTCTATTCTGACCCCCGGTGATGAGTTGGGCGCATTTTGACCCCTGGATTTGCCTGTATTAAGCAACTCCGGCCTGTGAGTTCGCTGTCTAAAGTTGAATGTCATTAGGTTGCCCGTTTCACCGAGCGTTGTTCTACATTTCATCGGTCGTTCTTGCCGTAGCAATGCAGGTAGGTTGCGGCGGTGGTAGCGGTCCATCCGACCCTCCGTCGAACCATAAAGTCCCCGTGGTCGCCCATGTTTTTATTTTGGTCGAAGAGAACCACGCTTATAGCAGCGTGATAGGCAACCCGGCGATGCCGTACACGAATTCGCTGGCCCAACAATACGCCCTCGCGACGCAGTACTACGCCAATCGTCGCAACTCTCTGCCTAACTATTTCATGCTCACCACAGGCGACTTGGTGACCACCGACGACAGTTTTACCGGCATAGTAAGTGCGGACAACGTGGTGCGCGCCATTACTGCAGCAGGTAAAACCTGGAAGGTATATGCGGAAAGTCTTCCTAGCGTCGGCTATTTGGGGCCGAGTGTAATCCCATATGGCAAAGACCATATTGCATTCACGTATTTATCCGACGTGCTGAACAGTTCGACTCAGGCAGCGAACGTGGTGCCGTTTACGCAGTTGGCCACGGATATGCAGAACGGAACCTTGCCCAACTATGCGATGATCGTTCCCAACTTCGCAAACGATGGACACGACTGCCCCAACGAAGCGTCCTTCTGCACTGATACTGAAAAGTTGACCAATATCGATTCCTGGATCCAGACGAACGTGGGGCCGCTGATCAGCAACTCCGCCTTCGACAATTCAGTGCTGATTTATACCTGGGACGAATCATCGATCGACGATATAGCACACGGCGGCGGGCACATCGCGACGATCCTCATCGGTTCGGCGGTACGGAAAGGATTTCAATCGACGACGTTCTATCAGCACCAGAGCGCGCTACGGCTAACGATGGAACTGTCGGGGATCACTGATTTTCCGGGCGCCTCCGCAACTGCTGCTGACATGAATGAGTTTTTCTGACGCGCGGGGAAAATTAAACAGAGACTGTGACAGAAGTTTCAGTGCGGACCACCGGACGATACAGAGTGTCGCGCTCGATGGGCTCCCGGCCGGCTTCGCGGATCAATCGCACCAGTTCCAGCCGCCGCATGCCCTGCGGGGTGGTTGCTCCTGCGTCGTGATAAATCTTCTCTTCAATCACCGTGCCGTCGAGGTCGTCTGCTCCGAAGCGGAGGGCAATCTGCGCGATCTTCGGCGTGAGCATTTGCCAATAGGCTTTGATATGCGGAAAGTTGTCGAGCAACAGGCGGCTGACGGCAATTTGTTTGATGTCGAGCATGCCAGTGGTTTTTGGAAGGTGTTCCAGAGCTGTGTTCTCGGGATGAAAAGCCAGTGGAATGAAAGTCTGGAAGCCGCCGGTTTCGTCCTGTAAAGATCGCAGCCTCATGAGGTGGTCAACGCGGTCTTCATCGTTTTCCACGTGGCCATAAAGCATGGTCGCATTCGACCTTAAGCCCATGTTGTGAGCGAGGCGTGCGGTCTCCAGCCACTGGTCGCCATCGATTTTGTGGTCGCAGATGATGTGGCGGATGCGGTCGGCGAAAATTTCCGCGCCGCCGCCGGGAAGGGAATCGACGCCGGCCGCCTTTAGCTGCTGCAAAATTTCTTTTATCGACAGCTTGGCGCGCTTGGCGAGATAGGCGACTTCGACCATAGTGAAGGCTTTTAGGTGCACCTGCGGAAAGCGCTGCTTCAATCCAGAAACGAGGTCGAGAAAATATTGGAAGGGCAGATCGGGATGAAGTCCGCCGACGATGTGAAATTCGGTGACCGCCTCGCTATAGCCTGTTGCAGCGGTTTCGAACGCCTCTTCCAGGGCCATGGTGTAAGCGCCGGGAGCATCTTTCTTCCTGCCGAAAGCACAGAGCCGGCAGGCCGCAACGCAAACATTCGTCGGATTTATATGGCGGTTCACGTTGAAATAAGTTTGATCACCATGCATGCGCTCGCGCACGTGATTGGCCAGCCAGCCCACGGCGAGAATATCCACAGTACGATACAGCGCGAGGCCGTCATCAAAGTCGAGGCGCTCGCGGGCAACCACCTTTTGGTGGATTGATTCGAGTCGCGGATCGTCAGTTTGGAAAGAGTGTGCCGGGGGCATTATCTTGATGATACAAGTGGCGAGTGGTCAGTGGCTAGTAGGCTGACGTCAATTGCGAGATAATTTCCGACACCAGTCAACTTGAATTACCGAATCCGAGTGGCGCTGAATGGAATCTAGTGCTTTTGGGCTGGTGGTCGCGTAGCACGTTCGTCTTAGCCACTGACAACTGAGCACTGACCACTTCTTGAGGTGAACATGATCAGCGAATACGTACTCCTTGGCCGCAGTGGTTTGCGGGTTTCGCGCTTCTGCTTGGGCACAATGACCTTTGGAACCGATTGGGGCTGGGGAAGCGTGGAAGATACCTCGCGCCAAATCTTCAACCGTTACCTCGATTCCGGGCGCAATTTCATCGACACCGCCGACGGTTACACCAACGGCACCAGCGAAACCCTTATCGGCAAATTTCTGAAAGACCGTGGCGATCGCGACCGTGTGGTGGTTGCCACCAAGTTTGGATTCGGCCGCGAGCAAGGCAATCCCAACTCCGGCGGAAACGGTCGGAAAAACATCTATAGCGCGCTCGAAACATCGTTGCGACGCCTACAAACCGACTACATCGATCTTTACTGGCTCCACAACTGGGACACCTTCACCCCCGCAGAAGAACTGATGTCCACGCTTAACGACTTGGTCCGCTCGGGGAAGGTACGTTACATCGGGTTTTCGAACTGCCCCGGCTGGTATCTTGGACGCGCCGACACGATTGCTGAACTGCGCGGCTACGCGAGAATCATCGCGCTGCAGCTTGAATATTCGCTAGTGAAGCGTGACATCGAGAGGGAGCACGTTCCTGCGGCATTGGAACTTGGTATGGGAATTACGCCGTGGAGCCCTCTGGCCAGCGGCTTGCTGACCGGCAGATATCAGAGCGCAAAAGGTGACTTTACCGGCGACGGCAGGCTGCACGCCGTAAAAGAGCACCCTGCTTTCGGCGGTGTGTTGACCGAACGAAATTGGAAGATTGCGAGCGAGTTGGTGAAAATTGCGAAAGAGATCGGGCGCTCTCCGGCGCAGGTCGCGTTGAATTGGGTAACCAATCGGCCGGCGGTTTCGTCCACGATTGTTGGCGCGACCAAAGTTCAGCAACTCGATGACAATTTGGCCTCCCTGGATTTCACGATTCCCGCGGAGCTCCTGAAGCGACTGGATGAGATTAGCGCGCAGGAACTGCCCTATCCGTATTACTTCTTCTTTACGCAGGAATTCAGGAACATGGTCAGCGGAAACACTCAGGTGCGCCGGACGCAGGCGGAGGAAGCAGCGTGAGGGCGAAGAACGTTTGTTTCATTTCTGCTCCGCTACATGAACCTGACCTTCACGTCCGGCTTCTTAGCCAGATGAGTGCTGTCAATGAAGCGCACCTTGCCGGTCATTAGGGTCAGCACAATTGATGAAGTTCGCGTGCCTTCGCCGAAGAAGCGCACGCCGCGTAAGAGCGCTCCGTCAGTTACACCGGTGGCCGCGAACATGAGTTGTTCGCCGGGCGCAAGATCTTGTGCCCGATAGATTCTGTTCTTATCGCGGATGCCCATTCGCGCGATGCGTTCTTCCAGTTCGGGCTTGTTGATCACGAGGCGGCCCACCATGTATCCGTTCAGGCAGCGGATCGCCGCCGCAGTAATGACGCCTTCCGGCGCGCCCCCCGAACCCATAACAGCGTGAACGCCCGTGCCGATGACGGCGGCTGCGATTCCGGCCGAGAGGTCGCCATCGCCAATCAAACGGATGCGCGCTCCCGTTGCCCGAATGTCGGCAATTAACTTTTCGTGCCGCGGTCGCTCCAGCACCACTACGGTCAAATCCTGCACATCGCGATCCAGCCGCTTGGCGATGTTCTTGAGGTTGTCGGCCACCGGAGCGTCTAATTCCACCGCTTCCTTGCAGGAAGGCCCAACGACAATTTTTTCCATGTAGCAGTCGGGAGCATTCAGCAGTCCGCCCGCCTCCGATGCCGCCAGCACCGTGATCGCGCCAGCCGCGCCCGTAGCGCATAAGTTTGTGCCTTCGAGAGGGTCGACGGCGATATCAACCTCGGGAACCCCAGAACCGTCAGGGAACTCCGCCCCAAGTTTTTCACCGATGTAGAGCATTGGGGCCTCGTCGCGCTCTCCTTCTCCGATGACGATCCTGCCGCGCATGGGGATGGAATCCATGGTGCGGCGCATGGATTCGACCGCTACTTTGTCCGATAGTTCGCGCTCACCGCGGCCCATGGTACGGGCGCAGGCGATGGCGGCATTCTCGACCACGCGGAGAAACTTGGGGGCCAGATCGCTTTCAATGTTCTCGCCAAAGCTCCTGGCCTTAATTTCCTGCCTTGCCGCCTCTGAAGTAAGCTCGGCTGCCATGACACACCTCTGTACTGGAACGACCTGAGACTATAGCGCGAATAGATGCAGACTGGAAAGGCGGGATGGCCAACCAAGTGGTCGGGTCGCGTTTTCTTTTGAACAATCGTGTATTGTGACTCTGATCCCAGCACCAAACACTCACCTGGCCAACTGAGCAAACCACTTCTGGCATAATTTTGTAGATGGGATTGAGAAGGTTTTGCGCGCTGCCTTTGCTGATTGCTTTGACATTGTGTCTTGCCGCCTATGGCCAGCAGCCAGACGCGAGCGTCAGCTTTACGCTTGATTTTC
>Ga0207053_10385_pt1 | contig 10023 bp, 10 predicted proteins | sample Alteio_BWMinCont_59_FD_153290 | JGI IMG/M metagenome (GOLD analysis project Ga0207053, IMG submission 153290) | Enriched cells from forest soil in Barre Woods Harvard Forest LTER site, Petersham, Massachusetts, United States -... | ecosystem: Environmental > Terrestrial > Soil > Temperate forest >...
ATCTGGCAAGACTATACCGCGAGCAGGGAGATTACCAGCAGTCTGAAGACTGCTACAAACGCTCGCTTGACTTGCGCCGGAAATTATTTGCTCCTGATGATTTGCGCATTGCTGCCAGCATGCGAAACTACGCCTATCTTCTCCGCAAGGTCGGCAGAGACAAAGAAGCAGACGAATTGGATAAACAGGCGTCAATAATCGAGAGTAAGAATAACGAGTGATAACGGTTACTAGTTAATAATCAGACAATTTACGTAAGCTACACCGCGGCTAAGAAGATCCAGTCTTTTGCCACCTTCTTTAGACACATCCATAACGCGTGTGTGTACGTAGGGACCGCGGTCGTTAACTTTAACAATAGCTGATTTGCCGGTTCTTGGATCTTCCACCAGCACGCGTGTCTCAAATGGCAAAGTCCTATGTGCAGCTGTTGGTTTATTCATATCGAAAAGTTCCCCAGAAGCTGTTTTTTTACCGTTAAGGCCCGGTCCATACCAGGAGACATTACCTGAGAAGCTATGTTTTTTCTCCCCCGAGCGGAGGGCTTTAACTGGAAAACTGACCTTATTGCCGGGCTGAACAACATCAGTAGCCCACATGGCTGGTTGACAGGAAAAAACATTTGCTAAAGTCAAATTGGCAATCCAAAAGCGCCGCTGAGACCACGACTTGTTTGAACAAAAATTAATCACGCTACGTACCTCATTTAGGTCTCGGACATACTCATCCACTTGCTGGGCGGTGGCACATCAAACTTGTTCAGGCGATCTATAAGGCTTTCCGGATCAGAATCAGACACAATCAGCTGCCGATCAATTGGGCTAATAAAACCTTCTTTTACAGCATGATCGCACATACTCAGCAAAAAATCATAATAGTTATTCACATTCAACAGTCCACAGGGTTTGCGATGAACTCCTAACTGTGACCAGGTAACGACTTCCATAAATTCCTCAAGAGTGCCAAAACCGCCAGGCAACGCGATGAAGCCATCGGAAAGATCTGTCATTAGAGCTTTTCGCTCATGCATTGATCCAACTACACATAAACGCGGAATAGCTTTGTTGGCTACTTCTATATCAAGCAAATCTCTGGTAATAATGCCAATGACCTCAGCGCCGGCTCTTTGACCGGCTTCAGCCACAGCACCCATCAGTCCTATGCTGCCGCCACCGTAAACAATGCCAATGCCCAAAGACGCCAAAATCTCGCCAATTTGTTTGGCCTTTTCACGATAGACTGGATTGATGCCTGCGCTTGTGCCGCAAAAAATACAAACTCGTTTAAGCATTCTGATTTATAACTCGATCAATAAACAAACGGCCACATTAAATTTGGCGAAAACTTTTTATGCTGGTCAAACCTCTCTATTTTAGCAAAACCGAGCCTGAGTTAGAATGCATTTACAATAAATTGCACATATTCGGGTAGAAATTTAGTGTCTGCGGATGGGATATTTGTCATAATAGAAGAAAGTCACTCACATAAATGATTAAAAGAAGATCGATACCGTTTAAACAAGGTACTTTAGCTGGGGGCTTGATTATCGTTTGTCTTGGCAGCCAATTGGTTGTTTTTGGCCGAGCAAATGACTATAATGCCGCAGGGGCTGCCTCTTCTGCTGATGACAAAAACAAATCAATTATTTTGCATGGCAAAGCAGAGATTATCGAGCAACACGAAAATGTTTTGCATGCCTTAGAGGCTTCCCGAATGTATCAACGAGGGGTGCTTTGCCTCTCAACAAAAAGATTTGGCGTGGCTGCAGATTGCTTTAAATCAGCTGGCGATCAATTCGCTTTATCCTCAGGCAATGAAAAATTTCTAGCTGAATCCCGCTTTGCCGAGGCGCAATCTCGCCGCATGTTAGGACAAAAGCAAGCCGCAACACAGCTTTACCAGGAAGCAGTGGAGCTGTTTCGGCAATATGATCCCCTTAGCCCGTATTTGAAAGCAGCCCTGGATAATCTAAATATCTCCAGTCCTGGTTTGCATGGACGGGTAGCCCAGGACAGGCTAAAGGCTCTTAACGCGGCTTCCAGCATCCAGTCTGTGGAAAGAGAGGTTTACTTAAAAGGTGGAGTCATAGACAGCGGCAGTCAATGGCACGCAGGCAAGGGAACTGCCGATGTCACTAATGCCTTTATTAAGAAAACTGTTTTGCAGGCCTTTGTCAAAATGACCTGTCTGGAAACAGCTGAACTAGGCTCAAATTATTACACGGCGGCGGATCGTTATCTGCCTTTGAAAGCTAATGGCAAAACATTGGCTCTTTCGGCTAGCTCAGGCTTTTTAGTGCCTGTAATAAGAATAAGGTTAAATGGGCGCTTCTACAATGTTGGTGTTGATTTGCCAGATCTTTCCTCTAGCCGCAGGACTGTTTATTTAGTTACCGATGGAAAAAATGTACTGGCAATTGACCCGGCGACCTATGACATTTGGAAATTAAACGCTAAGTTCAAGAAGCAAAATACTGACTTTGAATGGCTAAAATTGACCCATACTAAAGAGTTGCCTCGCCGCATTGACTCGCGCTAACTAAAAAAGGGGATCTGATTTTTGGATCAGACCCCCAGTTTATTTTAAGACCAATCAGTCTATTTATGGCCTAGCAAAACTAATTGCACAGGTATTATCGTTTTCAAATTTTACTGTTGCATTAAGCCCAAGCTCTTGAGCTAAACTTTGCATACAGTTTTGGAAACCGGCTCCCATTTGTTGTTCTTGCTCAGGGGTCATTGGATTCAATTTTTTGATGGCTTCCCACATGGCACATTGATTATATGTAAGTGTGGCTGCTTTTTCGTCACCACTAACGTCAATCTTGCTACCAAATAAATTGACTTCCATTTCTGCCAAGGCTTTGGCCAATTCCAGGGCATTGGTTACGCCCAAGCTCTTTAAATGAGCAACTTTAAATTTTCTGGCAATTGTCTGGTAGTCATTCAATACTTGCTCTCCGGCTTTGCTTGTGGCCTGATGAGCAGCTAGACAATTGCTGGCTATAGCACGAGCAGTTTCTTCCTGTATTTTGCTGGTACTCCAGGTAGGTGTTATGGTTGTTTTGGTCAAAGTAGTCATAGTGATTTCTCCATGTCAGGGGACAGAATTGATAATATAAATGATATAGCCAATAATTAACGGACCCGTTGTTGATAAGAGTTAATTTTTAATTGCGCTTTTCAACGCACACCATAGCTAGGAGGGCGCTTAAGACACCCCACATGAGGGTATAGCTTCAATCAATGGCATTCTTTAACTGGTGATGGGTGGATATGAAGAAGCGGCGGATTTTAGGCTTGTTTTCGGTGCTAATTCTAGTGCCATCTCCTTGCCATTGCCAGGGGATGGCTGAATTCGGCGGTACCCATGCCATGTCAGCTGGGCTTGGGGCTGGATTGGCTGCCAGTTATGGAAACCATAGCAAAGTGGTTAGCCGTTCTTACCAAGCTATTATCAAAGCTCAACAGGGGGTATTGGCTCAATCCAAAGCCATAGAGCAGTACATGAAATATGGTTGCCAGCTTGAGGCTCAAAAAAACTGGGCAGACGCAGAGCGCTCATTCAGATATGTCTTACAAGTGATATCCAGACGTGATGGACCAGGCAGTGTCAAGAGTGTTCCTGCTCTTCAGCATCTTGTTTCCGTGACCAAAGCCCAGAAAAAGTTAGATGATGCAATAAATTTTCAAGAAACAGTGCTGGCTTTCAAAAAAGCAGCCCCGATACCTGATCCTAATGAAGTAGTTAATGCCCAAAGCAGACTTTCCGATTTGTTTATACAAAACAATGATTATAAGGGCGCTGCTTCTGTATTGCATCAGTCCGTGTCCTATTATAATTCTCACCCATCCTTGCCGCGCCAAAATAAGCAGGCCGCACTGGCTTCCTATGCTCAAGTATTGCGTAAATTGCACAAAGACGAAGAAGCAGAGTCGGTTGAGGCAGCTAATACTAGTGAACAGAAATTAGATAACAACGAGCATAATACAAAAGCAATCATAGAACAAACACCGCCGCCACTAGAAGTGGCGCCAACCTCAGCTGAGCAGCCAAAAACTGAAAAATGATACGGTTATGAATTTGCCAGATGAATTGCAGCAAATAGAGCCAACGGAGAACCATCAGGGACAATCGGATACGCTTTTGCTTGAGTTGCCGCCGCAGTATGAAATACTTGGTGAGATAGCTGGAGGAGCGATGGGCAGTGTTTTTAGAGCCCGAAACTGTTACACGGGCGCGCATGTGGCCATTAAAATAATGAAATCAGAATCGTCCCGAAATACAGTCGCCATCCAACGTTTCTTCCTCGAAGCCAAAGCAGCTAGCTTGCTTAAGCATCCTAATATCTGTCGGTTGCTTGATTTTGGAGTAAACAAAAGCGGCAAGCCCTATTTGGTAATGGACTGGATAGATGGCATCAATTTAGAAAAAAAGGTTGTTGATGGCAACGGGCTTTCTATCCCTGAAGCCTTATTGGTATTCAGGCAAGTAGCCTCAGCGCTTGCTCACGCTCATCAGAAAAAAATAATACACCGTGATTTGAAACCAGAAAACATTATGATTAACAACAATGCCGATGGGCAAATGGAGATTCAGTTAGTTGATTTTGGTATAGCTAAAATGTTAGACAATACAGAATATTCAATGCAGGTTAACACACTAACCCGAGTGGGTTTGGCTGTGGGAACGCCGGCTTATATGAGTCCAGAGCAAGCCAAGGGTGCAGCCGTAGACGGGCGTACGGATATTTATTCACTGGGCTGTGTAATGTATTTCGCTCTCAGCGGCAAACCGCCGTTTGCAAGCGATAATATCAAGCAGCTTATGGAAAAGCATCTCTACGAACCACCGCCGGCAATTAGCTCGGCTTTGAATATACCGGAGGCACTGAATACAATTGTTTTTAAGGCCATGAATAAGAATGTGGCTGATCGTTATGCCACTATGGAGGATCTTATAGCAGACCTGGACAAATTAATGCGACCAGCAGAATCTGCAAATGAACCGGTGGTTATTAAAAGCAAGCCAGGTTGGAGAAAACTTGTTTTTTGGGCATTGTCGTTTATTATTGGTTTTTCCATGATTTATGCGGCTCGTGTTGCCTTGCAATATGTCCTGGACGCGTCAGACTCAAATTTGCATAAAAAGCCGACAGTGACACATCATGATGCAACTGCCAATCCACATATACGATTACAGAACCATAAGCCATAAACTTAGCTTTTGCTGTTAATAAGATTCACCAGCTCATTCCTTTTCACTTTTCTGGTTGCAGTCTTAGGCAGATCAATATCCATGATAATTATTCTGGTGGGGCGCTTGTAGGCTGACAGCTGCACACTCAAGTCTTGCAATTCGCTTGTTAGCGCCTTTTCCATTTGCGCATCATCCGAAAATTCATTTTTGAAAGTATCAGTGGGCACAACTGCTGCACAGACTTCTTCAGTCCCTTCTTTCGTGCCGGATTTAGCCACCAGTCCCAGAACACACATTTCTTTAACATGAGGGCTTGCGGCTAAAACAGCCTCAACTTCTTCAGGGTGAACTTTTTTGCCGCCACCTAAAACAATCAAATTTTTAATTCTGCCGGTTACGTATAAATAGCCGTCTTTATCTATCTTGCCTAAATCGCCGGTGTGAAACCAGCCTTCTTTGTCTATAGCCGCGGCTGTTAAATCATCTCGCTTAAAATAACCTTTCATGATATGAGGCCCGCGAGTGAGAATTTCTCCCTCCTGATAATGACTGCCATTGCCTTCAATTTTTACCTGCACTCCCGGTATGGGTGGGCCCACAGATCCTAGCCGATTAGCAGAGGGGGTGTTGCAAGTAATAACTGGGCTGGTTTCAGTCAAGCCATAACCTTGCAGAATGGAAATACCAATTAGATCAAAAAATTCAGCTGAAGACAATTCCAGCGGTGCGCCGCCTGACACTAGCAATTGCAGTCTGCCGCCCAGGCTTTTGTGCAATGGGGCAAAAATAAATCGCCGCCAATATTGATTTTTGATAGCTGCACCAGTGGCAGTGGCAACCTGCCACCATATTTTTTTCAATAGGCCACCTTTAACAATTTCACGTTCAATGCCATTTTTTAAAGTTCTATAAAATAAAGGCACAGCAATCATGCCCATGATGCGCTTTTCTTTCATCAGGCCAATAATGTCTTTAGGATAAAGACTCTGGCTGTAATAAATTGTGCCGCCAGCATGCAAAACTCCCAGAAAGCCGTGAGTTAACTCGAGAAGATGGTTTAGTGGCAATATAGACAAAAAGCGATCACCTTCCTTGGGATTAACCAATTTCTCAAACTGAGTGGCTTGAAAAAATAGATTACCAACGGTGGTCATTACACCTTTAGGGCTGCCGGTTGTGCCCGAAGTATAGATAAGCACAGCCACTTCCTCAGCAGATCGCTCTCTGGAAGGCAACTTTTTTGATGGAGTGAGACTATACATACATTGTAGAGGCGGATTGGGCGAATTGTAGGGGCGGATTGTAGTAGGGGTCGATTGCATCGACCCATTTATAAATGGGCGGATGCAATCCGCCCCTACATGCCACTCGGCCGCTGTGCCCGTGTTCTCCGCGCTCGTGTTCTTGGATTGTGGATCATGATCAATTAAGAAGCAATGCAGGTTGCTGTCTAAAGATTCTTTGATCTCTTCAAAAACTTTGAGCGAATGGCTAGATATAAAAAGAGCCTTCGGACAACAATCTGTCAGTAATGTTTTAAGTTCATAACTAGTTAGTTTTGTATCTAGAGGAACGATCGTGGAGCCAGCCCTGATGCAGCCAAAGAAACAAACTGCAAATTCTGGTCGTGATTCTGACAAAATAGCGATTCGATCACCTTGATTTATGCCTAACTCAATTAAATAAGAAGAGAGCCTGATTGCCTGGCGAGAAAGCTCTGCATAGCTAAGCTCATACCAGCCATTTTTTGTTTTCATACTTACAGCCGGGCGTGCCGAAAACCCGTCGGACTTGGCTTGCAATAAGGACAGGAAACTTGTTTTCTCTTCCGCTTCAGAATGATATCTACGATCAAGTGAAGCTTTCATAAAGCCCACCATATCTTCTAGCTCATCAGTAGCATCACTGAGGCTGGAATCGAGTTTTGACAGCGGCACGCCAAAATGTATGGCAATTTTGTGCAAACGTGGCCAACGACGATTGTACGGCCAGGCTTCGTAACCACCATATATAGCAAAAGGTATTACAGGACAGCCGCTTTCTTTGTGCAGCTTAGCTACGCCACTTCTAAATTGAGCCAGATTACCATCAACAGAAAGCACGCCTTCCGGAAAAATACAAACAGTTTCTCCCCGCCTCAGACATTCAACTGCTTCTTCAAGAGCGTGAGTACCTTTGCCTGGGCGAACGGGAATTCCACCTAGAGCCACAATCATTGGACCAATTATCGGCCATTTTGTTACCCATTCTGCCGCTAGAAAACGTATTCTGCGGTTGCAGGCAGAGCCAAGAGCCAATGTATCCAACCAACCGGTGTGATTGCCGGCAAGAATAACGGCACCAGGCTGATCTTTTAGATAATGCAAGCCATCATATTCAAGCGAAAAAAAGACTCGCATGATAATACGGGCCAGTCGCCTCAAAACAAAATAGACAAATGCTGAAAAATCCATATAAGTATCACCGGTTATGGGATTAGTAATAGTTTACCGGACAAAGTCAGCTAGAATGTAATAAAACAAACAGTTAATTTACTGTCTTGCCAACCAATCAATTATAATGAAATCAATGGTAGCTAAACTAATTGCACAAGGTGAATCGCAAACCCGCGAGTTTAAAGCCTCTTTCCAAGAAGAGACGCTGGAAACTATTGGCGCCTTTGCTAATGCACAAGGCGGAGAAATTGTTATTGGTATTTCACCAGATGGTGTTATATCTGGTATTGCAGTGGGCAAGAAATCTCTTGAAGATTGGGCAAACATCCGACTCGGCATTTCCCTTCGGCTTATATGAAATTGGGTAGGTTTCGTTCTCCGATACTTATAGTTGACGATAAACGAATTGATGGCAATATTCTTACTCAAATCGATGAAAGTATGTCCTGGTTTAGAGAACGGTTTGAGACCGAGTTTGTAATCACAGGCAAACCACAACGTGATGTTATCTGGGAATACCCATTGGATGCGGTTCGTGAGGCTGTAGTTAATGCTGTTTGTCATCGTGATTATAGAATGAATATTAACATTCAAATCAGGCTTTATGATGATCATCTGGAAATTTGGAACGCAGGTGGACTGCCAACTGAGCTCACACCCGCTGACCTTCTCCATGATCATGATTCAATTCCACGCAACACGCTCTTAGCGGAATGTCTATTCTATTGCGGATTAATAGAAAGCTGGGGCAGTGGTACTACCCGTATGGCAAAATTGCTTATAGATGCCGGGCTAGAAGTACCAGAATTTAATACAACTCATACAGATCGATTGCGGGTTATCTTTCATAAGAATAGACTCTCAAAAGAACAGCTGCATAAATTAGGCTTAAATAAGCGACAAATAAGTGGAGTGGAACAGGTGCATCGCAATGAGCGTATCACTAATCAAGAGTACCAAGATTTATTAGACGTTTCTCGAAGAACAGCAACAAGAGAATTGAACCAACTGGTCGACATGAAAATATTGTTGCGTCACGGAACTACGGGTAAGGGCACCTATTATTCTCTACAAGAACCAATTAAAACCTAGCTGTGGTACTCAATGCGCCACAAACGCGCCAAACGCGCCACAAACGCGCCACAAACGCGCCAAAGTAGTTATAAAGGAGTCAAAGACGCCAAACGAATTATCGATTACGCCTAAAAACTCACGGTTTTTCTTGCTTTGGCGGATCATACAAGTAATGATCTGCATTTATAGACAGATCAGAAGGAACGTTATCCCTAGGGATCTGTGCTTTTTGTTGTTGCTGATCTAATTTATAAAATTTCTAACACCTTATTCAAAGTCATGCCAATCTCTTGCGCAATATGGGTCGTATCTATAGTAGTACTAAGCTGATCAGCAAAAGTCCTTCCAAAGAAAATAGCTGAACCTATGTCTCTTGGAGGAGTACCCCATTGCATTTTTATTTGGAGAACATGATCAGCAAATGTAATCTCCTGAATGCTACGCAAGTCAGAAAGTTCTTGCCATAAATTCGTGGTGTGATGTAATTGTTTGTCAGGCAAGTCAGATTGAAAATTCATTTCTAGTGTCGGAATATTGATATCGTGAATTTTCACGCAAGCATTGACAGAAGTACCGCTGTCGCCCAATCGGCCAAATCCTGGTGGTGACCATTCAAAGGTAATTGAATGTCCTCGATAAGTTCCACTAATAGAGCTTGTACTATAATATTTGGTATTGATTACAGGATTGTCCAGAAGAGCAGAAAGTTTTTTATTTAAATCATCTGCGTAACGAGATCCCAGCAATGCTGCTGCGATCAGCACAGCGAACCCAGCCATGCACATTACTATCATTATTATTGCGCCGACGCTCATTTCTGCCCTACTCTCGTTATAAGTTTACAATGTCAAACATCGCTCTCTTGGGTAGGTGAATGAAATTTGAAACTGCGCTTGGAGGCTAAGCCCGCTGTTTAATAAAAACGACGGTTCTTGTGAAACCAGTCTCGAAAGCCTAAAAAATTTATGGCACGGGGCAGAATCGAACTGCCGACCCCGCGGTTATGAGTCGCGTGCTCTTACCAACTGAGCTACCGTGCCTTAAAGGAAATTATCAGCAAGATTGCCCGGCTGTGTCAACAAGGACCACAACATCTCTTGACTTTGGCTTGCCGCCAGAGCCGAAAATCGGGTACTTTTAAGATAGTAGGGATGAAGCAAAAATAGAAGCTTAGGGCAGTTAAGAGTAGTCAATGTTAGAGAATTTGTTGCAGGAAGCAGCACAGGCAAGAAGCGCTGGTGATAACAAGCAAGCCGCGTTACTTTATGAGCAGGTGAGCCAAATCTGCGAAAAAGACCCAAGCCAGGCAGATAAT
>Ga0207053_10386_pt1 | contig 10013 bp, 8 predicted proteins | sample Alteio_BWMinCont_59_FD_153290 | JGI IMG/M metagenome (GOLD analysis project Ga0207053, IMG submission 153290) | Enriched cells from forest soil in Barre Woods Harvard Forest LTER site, Petersham, Massachusetts, United States -... | ecosystem: Environmental > Terrestrial > Soil > Temperate forest >...
CCACTATTACCAGCCCTCTGCCAATGCTGAGATGCACTGTCAAAACAGAAAAAAGCCCAGCCAGTATTACTACCGATACTACTATCCACAACAAAAGCGAGAGTGGCTTTATTGCCACCAGCAATTGCTTTAATCTTGATAAGGGCAATATCCTGGTGAGCCCGGACAGAGATATCGCTATTAGTACTGATGAAGGCATCGTCTCCATAGCCTCCGGGGCCACCATATTTGTTATAGCCTCTACGCAAGGCATAGTTGTTTACGACTTAAACCAGACTAAACCAAAACAAGTATCCATCGTAGTCAATAAACACAAATTGATCATGCAACCTGGTGTCATGCTCGTTGTCACCCGGCAAAAAACAAAAGACTTTGAAGAATTAGAAGCTAATTGCCATGGCGTCACTTATCGCAGGCCAAAAGAGATAGATTTGCAAGGTGACAACATGACCGCATTTGCAGCCGGCTTCTCCATTTCATCTGCCCTGACAAGAATTATGCCTTTGAAACAGTTAGTTAACTCGACTGAAAAGCGTGACCAATTACTGCTGAATAGACTGATCAAAAGTGCAGTTATCCTTGGCGTTTAATCACCCTTAGTAGTGACCCTGCTTTCCAAGCGGTGTGAGATGATGAAACCGATGGATAGAACTCATCTTATGGCGGGGCTGGTAGTTATTTAATTGACCGTATAGCTCATTATTGAGCATTGACTAAAATCAATTTCTATAGCGCAATAGCTTAATAACTAGGTGACTGTGTATATTAGTCGCCTGAATAGTTATTTCCTACTTGTGGCTATGACGCGATGTTTTTTTGCAGCAACGAGCAGGGGAGATCATGAAAAGACTAATATTGTTAATGTCATGTCTAATCTTGGCGGGAGGACACACCTTTTCTCTTGCCGCTTATGCCAACTTTTATAACGTCCAGTTTTCTGACAACACCCCAATTACTAATGCTGCCAGTGCAACAGCACCGGTGAGTGAGTGCAAAGATAATGCCACCATTATTACCATCCCTCCGCCAATGCTGAGATGCACTGTAAAAACAGAAATAAATACCAGCAGTATTGCTGCCGATACTAATATCCGCGACAAAAGCGAGAATGGCTTTATTGCCACCAGCAATTGCTTTAATCTTGATAAGGGCAATATTCTAGTAAGTCCGGATAGAGACATCTCAATTAATACCTATGAAGGCACGGTCTCTATAGCCTCTGGAGCCACCATATTTGTCATGGCCTCTACACAAGGCATAGTTGTTTACGACTTAAACCAAACAAAACCAAAACAAGTATCCATCGTAGTCAATAAGCACAAATTGGTCATGGAGCCTGGTCTTATGCTTGTTCTCACCCGACAAAAAACAAAAAACTTTGAAGAACTAGAAGCTAATTGCCATGGCGTCAGTTATCACCGACCAGAAAAAATAGAATTACAAGGTGGCAATATGACTGCATTTGCAGCTGGCTTCTCCATTTCATCCGCCCTGGTGCGGATTATACCTTTGAAACAGTTAGTTAACTCTAGCGAAAGGCGCGATCAATTATTATTGGACAAGCTGATCAAAAGCGCAGTCATTCTTGGCGTTTAATTTTAAGTAGTTCTATTTAAAGGTCATCGTAAAGCAGGGCGGGTTGGGCAGCATTGGGGCAGATTGGGCAGATTGTAGGGGCGGATTGGGAGAACTGCAGCGGCAAGCCCGAGCGGCATCACTCAGATGCCACTCGGCCGCTGTGCCCATTTATAAAATGGGTCGATGCAATCGACCCCTACATGCCATTCGTCCTGTGCCAGTTTGTATAATGGGCGCGCATGTCGCGCCCATACCTTCCTGGAACGACCGACTGATAATGTAAACTCCTTAGAAGTCCTGTGTGGGCTTCAGAGCTAGACCCGGCCCGCGCTACCGCAAACGCAATTATTTTAAACCTGACAACCTGCATTTTTATTCATTTTTTAGAATATCTGCCTATCTAATTCCGCTTTGATAGTTAACTAGTATTATCTATAGTATTACTTGATGTTTTACCTTGCTTTTTTCTTGGTACGATATCTAATGTATGGGTAATACTTACCAAGAATTGAATGCTCTACCAATGTTCTACCGTTGAATTATGATTTAACTAAAGTCGTCTGTCGAAAAAATAAAAGGTGGTTTTGATTATGAAAAAATTGATTGCGTATTCAGCTGGTTTGCTCCTTGTTGTGCCTTTGGTCATGAGTACACCAGCATCGGCCCAAAAAACCGCTCAGGCGGTTTCAGTAAAGATTGGCTATTTCAATGAAGCCTTGGTCAAGGCTTCTTTCCCAGAAGCTGCTGGCTCAGAAACTTTAAAGGCCACGGCCGAAAGCCAGTTGAGAAAAGACCTTGAGGACGCTAACAAGCGTATTCAAACAATGCAAGAGCAAAAGAAGCCAGCCGAGGATATAAAAAAGGCAATAGGAGATGCTCAGATATCAATTAGCTCCAAACAGCAAGCTCTGCAGGAGCTAGTGCAAAGCCAGAATGCTCTTGTGCGAGATAAAATGGTGAATGCGGTAAATACTGTTGGACGGGAAAAAAATCTGGATCTGGTGGTTAACGGTGAAGGCTTGTATATGGGCGGCAAAACCGTGCTGGATAATGGCACCGACATCACCGATGACGTGGTTAGAAAACTGGTACCAGGAGTAATCCGCCAGACCGCATCTAAATAAGACCTTGGCGTTTTGAAACGACGTCCTGCACAAAGACGTCAATTCAATTGGCCAGAATGCGCATAAAACAGTCGGGCATAAATGCTCGGCTGTTTTAATATGGGAAGGAAGTGCTGCCGCCTGCTTTATGCAAATTTAAATGCTCAAGAGGCTCGCCTACTGCGGCTGGTTTTTTTATCAGTGCGCTTTCGGTTGCCGCCCAGGAAGGCTCAGGAGAGGTAGTGAGTGCAGGTGACCTTGGGGATTTTTGCAGGGCTCTTTCTGAATCAATATCAAAAGACTGCTTATTCAGGCTGCCGTAAAGAGCAGGTGTTTTCTCGGCTCTACCGTAAATAGATTGCGATGCGTCGGGCGGGGAGGTTATATCATGAACAACAGGCGCGATTGAATGCGGAATTTTGGCTGACGAACTTTCTGAAGTATCCGAGGTTGTGTCTATGAAAGAACCACCGATTGCTGTTCCTTCATCGCGGCGATGATGTCTTGTGGCATAAGGATAATTCCCGGCAGCGCTAGTCTGGTTTTTTAAAATAGTAAGATCATTGATGCCATAAGATTCTCGAGCGCCAACAGATTGAATAGTGCCGAATAAACTCTCTCCTTGCGCATAGGCACAAGTCAAACAAACAATATTCCCCGTTAATAAAACGAGCATTGCAAACCAAATGTAGTGCAGCCGCTTGCGGCGTTGTATTAGGTGCTGTATTGGGCGCTGTATTAGCCGTCGTATTATTAATTCCATAGAATAACCAGAAATTTTTGCCAATAAATTTAGTAAATTTTTCGAGATCCCCACCTTCCTCTAATCGCCCCCGGCGCTGCTGCTTTTGCAGGCAATTTTTATGTCTTCATTTGTGGCCATTTTAGTAGTCACAGTTGTGCCGTCATTATATTCATCCGTTCCGCGCAAAATAACCAAGTCTCCTTCTTTAATGTTGCCCGTCACCTCTACTACGTCACCCATATCAAGACCGCGCTTCACTTGCACTTTTGCCAATTTGTCATCATGCACAGTGAGCACAAATGTCTCTTTAAGATCGCTCACTACCGCCGATGATGGCACAAATAGTGTTTTATATGGACGAACAACAGGCCAGCGAACATTAGCAAACATACCGGGCTCCAATTCGCCGCTGTTATTATAGACATTCATTTCCACCGGCATACTGCGGGTTTTATCATCAAGAGCAAAACCAAGGCGCGCTATCTGTCCTTTAAAAGTGCGCCCAAGAAAGGCAGGCACGGTGAAGTCAACCCAGTCGCCGTCACGAATGCCACTCACACAGGCTTCAGGCACAGGCACAACCAAACGTAAAAGTGATTTTTCTTGAATGCGCACCAACGGTAAAGATGTGCCCCGCAGAGAATCAACAGCAACAATGCTGCCTACATGAACATTTCTTTCCGTAATCACACCATCAAATGGCGCCGTAATTGTCAAATAAGATCGCAAATCACTAAATGAATCAACAAGATTGCCTGCCGCACCTATATTTTCTTTCTGCACAGCAACAAGATTTTTGGCGGCCTCTATTTCATCAAGTATAGATTGCACACGGCCTCGATCTGCTTCCGTTGTTTTACCGGCAATATCCACCTCATTTTGAGCAACAGCACCAGGAGTGCGAGCAGCAATTTTTAACCTCTCATAAGTTAATTGATCGGCATCCAGCTTAGCTCTGGCTTCAACCAGCTTTGATTTTTCACTCTGCACATTAGAGAGACTTTGCTCATAAGCAGATTTAGCGGCGCCCATTTTTGAGATTGCCTCTCGACGCTTAGATTCCAGCTCAGGACAGTAGACAGTAATCATCTTTTGTCCTTTTTTTACCACCCAACCCCTGTCTACGCCAATCCAGGTAATAAAACCCTCTACTTTGGCATGTATAGGCACATCTTGATAGGCAAGCATCTGTCCTGGCAGATCAATCTTTTTATTGAGCTGTAATAGCTGCACCGGCACAACCAGCTCTTTTAATATTGCTGATCCATCTGCTGCATGCCCATCTGTTTTAGTTGATGCATTATGATGGCAAGCACTGCATATGGTGGCAAGCAGTAAAACTGTCGCGAATAACCAAGATCGGGACATATCGATCCGAAACATATCGATCTGAAACATATCGATCCAAGACATATTGATCCGAAACGTATCGATCATTGTAGGGGTCGATTGCATCGACCCATTTATAAATGGGCGGATGCAATCCGCCCCTACAATTTTATCGTATATCGTCATTTCTTCCAGCTTTCCTCGTTTATATACTCGTTTTAAACAGCTCGTATCTATTTTACTCTCCTGGTTACTCTTCTGGTGGTAAAACAGACACACTGGATCGGCTGGCGTGCCTTTGCACCAGGCTATAAATTAATGGCAAAACAAGCAGGACGGCTGAAGTGGACACCATCAGGCCGCCAATCACTGCTCGTCCTAAAGGTGCAGTTTGGTCGCCACCTTCGCTCAATCCCAGTGCTATTGGCACCATGCCAGCCCCCATAGCAATACTGGTCATGAGCACTGGTCTCATTCTAGCCACTGCCCCGGTTATTGCTGCCGTTTTGGATGAAAGACCAAGCATTCTTCTTTCTTCGGCAAAAACAACAACCAAAATAGAATTAGCGACGCCCACGCCAGTAGCCATGATTGTTCCCATAAAAGATTGAATATTCAAAGTAGTGTGAGAAATAATCAGGGCAAGCAAGGCACCAAATATAATTGCCGGTATGACAGAAATAATAATCAGGCCTAATTGAATAGATTGGAAAAAGGCAATGAGCATAAGCAATATAGCCACAATAGCAAACAATACGCCCAGAGCCAGAGCAAAGAAAGTTGCTTTCATAGTCGGCACCTGCCCACGAATGCTTACCTTGACACCTCTTGGCAGTTCGCCGGCTTGTTTAATGGCATCTTCAACCTGTTTTGCCGCCCGGCCAAGATCACTGCCGGCTAAATTAGCGGTGATGCTAATCATACGGCTCATATTATAATGATCATATTCACCAGGCATGGTGCCATATTGAATGCTAGCCACGTCCCGCATATAAGGACCGGCGTAATTTCCTGATTTAACAGGAATCCCACCTACTTTATCGAGAGAATGTATTTCACTGGCCGGTACCTGCACTTGCACCTGATAAGAAAGTCCACTTTTGTCATCGCGCCAGTAAATAGGAGTGACGAAACGGCTGGAATAAGTGCCGGTGACAAATGCTTGGCCAATATCACGCATATTCACATCCAGCTGTCCGGCGCGCACCCGATCGACATTGACTTTTATAATCGGATAATCAAGAGGTTGAACAATGCCCACATCTCTTAAATAATCTATTTTCTTCAATTCAGACAATAATCTATATGTGTATTCTTTGTCCGCACCAAAGTCCGGTCCATTTACATCCACTTCAATTGGTGTTGGTGAGCCAAGATTCATGATTGTGTTAATAATATCGCCAGCCTCAAAAGAAAAATGTACACCTGGAAATTTTTCAATAAATTGCTGCCGCAACCTTTCTTGCAGTGCTCTTAATTGTATTTTTGCTTTTTCTTGCAAAGCAACAAGCAATATCGCTTCCTGCGGGCCACTTGTCCACATATAAGCGTTACTAATGGCATAGGTGGGGGGTTGCGTGCCAACATAGCCAATGCTTATTTGCACATTTTCTTTGTCTACATCGGTACCGATTAAATCCAATACTTGCTTAGCTATTTCTTCTGTTTTTTCAAAACGAGTGCCCGCCGGCGCCTTTATTCTTAATTGAAAAGCGGCCGGGTTACCGGTGGGGAAAATCTCACTGCCCAGACAAGGATAGATAAGCAAACTGCCCAGTGCTACAATTGCAAAAACAGCTAAAGCAATCGGTCGCCTGGCCATCAGCCTGATTAAAATACGTTGGTAGCCAGCTCTTACTTTAACAATAAAATCAGTCCCGTGATCATGCTTCTTGGACTTTTGGCTACTATCAGGCTTAAGTTCTCTATGCTTGCCATGAGATATATCAGCTGGATCATCTTTGCTGTGACCTTTAAGCAGCCACGCTGACATCACAGGCACAAAAGTACCGGAGAGAATATACGAAGAAAACATAGCCAGCCCAACAGCTAAAGAAAGAGGAATAAACAATGATTGGGTTGTGCCCACCATAAAGAAAGAAGGTATAAATACCGCAACCACAGAAAGCATTGCCAGCAAACGAGGGATAACTACTTCAAGTGAAGCTTTATAAATAGCCTGATATAAATTGGAATCATGGGCTAAATGACTGTGGATATTTTCAATAGTCACTGTTGCTTCATCAACTAGAATGCCCACAGCCAATGCCAACCCGCTTAACGTCATTATATTAATCGTCTGACCACTAATCCACAAGCCAACTATGGCTGAAAGCAAGGCAAAGGGAATATTGAGTACAACTATTAGAGAGCTGCGCCAATCGCGCAAAAACAAAAGTACCACAACCCCTGTCAGTACTGCCCCCAGTCCACCTTCAAGAAGCAGCCCAACAATTGATCGGACTACATAAACAGATTGATCAAAAGCAAAACTGACTTTAATATCTTTAGGCAACAATTGCCGCATATAAGACAATTGGCTTTTCACGCCCTCAACCACAGATAGGGTGGAGGCACGGGCTCGTTTAGAAATAGCCATATAAACTGTCCGCCGCCCATCCACAAGAGCATAGCCGGTCATTATATCAGTGGTATCTTGAATAGTGGCAAGATCGCGTAGATAAACAGCCGCTCCTGGCCCTTTTTGCAAAGGAATGCTGCCCATATCTTGAATATTATCTACTACTGAATTAAGTATAGACATGCGCTGTAAATCGCCGGTGCGCACTATGCCGGACGGCTCGATGACATTGCCGCTATTAACAGCATTAACGACATCATCTGGCGCCAGATGATATTCTTTTAGCTTATTAGCGTCAACTGTGATCACAATAGTGCGCTGGTTGCTGCCAAATGGAGGGGGTGTAGACGCACCGGGAATAGTAGAGACAACTGGTCTGACGCGAGTAAAAACCAGATCTTGCACTTCACCCAAACTGCGTGTAGGACTGGAAAAAACAAGAAAGCCAACCGGCACATTGCCCACGTCAAAACGCAAAATAAAAGGTGTCACCGTCCCTGGTGGCATATATGACCTTGATCTTTGCACCTGCGCCACCACCTGCGCCATGGCGTCTGCCATGTTTACGTCGGGTTGAAAGTAAATGTCCATAACGGCAGCACTTTGAATAGATCTAGAGCTGACATGATCAACCCCGCTCATATAAAAGAAATGCTGTTCGTAAAAGGTGACTATATAGCCTTCCATTTGAGCCGGGTCCATGCCCCCATAAGGCTGAATAACGGAGATTCTTGGCAAATTAAGGTGCGGAAATATATCCACATTCATGCGCGTAATCGCCAGAATGGAAAATAAGACAATGCTGACTACAGCCACCATAATGGTTATCGGACGGCTCATTGCCAGACGTATCAATCCCATACCTTATAGCCCCCTCTGTATTCGATCAGCTTCGGCTAGAAATGGCTTAAGGTCACCATGCACAGCCGCCACAGACAGCAGTGCCCGCCAAACTCCCGCTCTCACCACAGCTTCCTGCACGCGCGACTGCGCTAACATTTGCAAAGCCTCCGCCACCTGGGCAACCGTTCCTAAACTGGCTTTATATCTTGCTTGCGCCTGTCGGGTGGCCATTGCGGCTGCTTCCACTTGTACAGGCATATTGGCCGCCAAAGCTATAGCCGCCTTAACACGAGCTCGTGATTGCAAATCTTGTGTTTTTAGATTTTGCAGAATTAAATTATAATCCTGCTGTTGTTGAATAATGCGTTGCTCCTGGACTTTCTTTTCTTGATGTAAGCGAAAAATGTCAAGAAAATTCCAGTTGATAATCATCGCTATTTGATAATTGGGCACAACCGGAAATAAACCATACACATTAGCTGATTGTGTGCGGCCGCGATCGTTTAACCCGGCTCCTCTAGTTGACATGCCACCCATAAAATGAAAAACAGGATAGTATTCTTTGTCAAGCACTTTCTTCTGTGCTAACGCCGTTAGTATGGCCGCGTTGCTGGCTTTGAGAATGGGCACATTTTCAAATATCGGTGTACTGCGTTGGACTTGAGCTTTCTCTTCTATTGTTACCAACCCTCTGTCATCAATATCCACCAGCCTGCCTCCGAGCCCAAGCATGTTGGCTAATCCTGCCAGAGCAATCTCTCTAGCTAGTTGAGCTCTGATTAAATCATTTTGGGCGTTGGCCAGTTGAGCATCAGCCAAAGAAGCATCCGCCCCTGGACGCAAAGCAGCATTAACTGAGGCATGCACAACGTCGCTGAATTGCGAAAATGAGCTGACATTTTGTTCAGCTGATTTTACCTGCTGGCAAGCAATGGCAGCGTCCAGAAAGGCACTGGCGGCTGTTATACCAACATCCAGGTCTGTGGCTTCAAATTGGCTTTGCGTTTGACCATAGATTGATTTTGCCATTTGAATACGCGCTTTATGCAAACCAAAATCAATCGGCGCCCAATCCATGCTAAAACCAACACCGCTGTAAAAATTCGGCTGCATATTTACATTAGGGAAGCCTGGTCCCTGCAGGGCTGGAAATACCGGACTGCCAAAAATCACCTGCGACAATTTATTGTGGCTGGCCATTATTTCCTGATATTGAATGAGAGATTCAGGCAAATATTCATTCAGTTTCTGTACAGTGACATTTTTTTTTGGCGGCGTTAACCTGCGCATGCCCTTTTAAAATAGCCGGGTAATTTAATTGCGCCAATTCAACGGCCGATTTGATAGTAAAGGGGCGATCGACAATATTCTGGCTGACATTTTCATGTAGCCTCAGCGGCGCGGACTCTTCAGCTTGCGCCGAAACAGCCCAATAAGCCAGGACTAACCAGCTAAAAAAAGCGCCAATTAAGAATAGCTTGCCAGTCCGAGTATCAAAGAGCATCTCGACTCATATTCTGTCTATGCTGATGTGCCTATCCAGCAACTATGTGCAGTTGCCTGTTTGTATTCACAATATGTGTCTAATTGTGATTTCTTGACGACCGCAATTCATGAGCAAACATTAGTCTCTGTTTGACAGGCAACTTGCTCAATTTGAACTGTAGTGTGATTGAGATTGAATTTTTCTTGCAAAACCTTTGTTACAGTTTCCAGCACTTGATCCAGGCTTGCCTGCTTGTCAACCAACACATGGGCGGACATAGAATCCCGACCGGATGTAATGGTCCAAACATGTATATCATGCACATCAACCACTCCCGGCACACTGAGC
>Ga0207053_10390_pt1 | contig 9960 bp, 7 predicted proteins | sample Alteio_BWMinCont_59_FD_153290 | JGI IMG/M metagenome (GOLD analysis project Ga0207053, IMG submission 153290) | Enriched cells from forest soil in Barre Woods Harvard Forest LTER site, Petersham, Massachusetts, United States -... | ecosystem: Environmental > Terrestrial > Soil > Temperate forest >...
TCCCTGTGCCCTCGGAGCCATGGAGTAGCCAGGCGGCATTGCAGACTCCATTGTTTTCGCACACGAGCAGCTCAGCTGGCAAAGTGCTTGCCGGGCTTGTGGAGTTATCGGAGGCGACGGGGGCTTGCGCAGTCGCGCCGAGCTGGTCCTGGAGGACGGCGGAGAAATTTGCGTTGGCTGGATAGTCGGGATGGCCGGGCCAGGAACGCTGGACTGTGCCAACCATGTTCGTGCCGTGGACCGTGCCGGTGTACAGGGCCGTGAGACCGGCGGTAGGGCCAGCTTCGTCGACGCGGCGGACGACGATGGAGTCGCTATCGAACCTTTCGATGGTGATGCGGGAACCGGCGGGATTGGCCGGGGAGGTTGCTGTACCTTCGGCACCGTTGAAGATCCAAACGAGATCGAGGTGTGCGTCGGGGCGCTTGCAGGAATCGTTGGTGGATTCGCAGGCCAGAATCCTAGTGGGCGCGACAGCCTGAGCGAAGAGCCGGGTGGTCCCCACTTCTACAGCGAGAAAGGGGATGGCGAGGAAGAGAAGCTGCGCAAGCCGGGAACGCTGGCCCATGGCACCTCCATGAAATAAAGCAGGAACAACGGATCGTCTTGCGAAGGTAGCCCTTCGTGCTCGTGCTTTAGTGCCACCAGTATAGTGGCGAATCTTGTGATCGACACGAAAAAGCTGCGAGAGTGGGCTAGCTCTTGAAGAAGTTCTTTGCGAGGAAGAGGACGTTGGCGGGTCGCTCGGCCAGGCGGCGCATGAAGTAGGGGTACCACTCGGGGCCGAAGGGAATGTAGACGCGGACTCCGAAGCCCTCGGCCGCTAACTTGCGCTGCAGATCGCGGCGGATGCCGTAGAGCATCTGGAACTCGAAGGCGCTTTTGGGGACGTTATTTTTGCGGACGAATTCGCGCATGGTTTCGATGATCGCTTCGTCGTGGGTGGCGAGGCCGCAGAAGACTCCACCTTTGCCTTTGCCATCCTTCGAGTAGGTGGCTACGCGCTTCATTAGCTTGATGTAGTTGGCGTCTACGTCAGACTTCATGGGGAAGGCGATCTCAGGGCCTTCCTTGTAGGCTCCCTTGCAGAGACGGATGCGAATTCCCTGCTCCAGGAGACGCTCCACGTCGCCTTCGGTGCGGAAGAGATAGGCCTGGAGGACGGTGCCTACACGGCCGGGAAAACGGGCGGCGAGGCGCTCGGTTATGGCGATGGTGGCTTCGGTGTAAGGGGAGCCTTCCATGTCGATGCGGACGAAGGAGTCGGCCTGGTCGGCGTGGTGGACCATCTCGCCCACAATTTGCTCGGCGAAGGCAGGGTCGAAGTCCATGCCCATCTGCGAGAGCTTCACGCTTACGTTGGCTTTGAGGTTGCGCACCTGAATGGCATCGAGGACCTGGTGGTAGATGTTGGCGGAGGCTCGGGCTTCGGCTTCGGTCATGACGCTTTCGCCGAGGGAGTCGAGACTGACGGCGATTCCTTCGCGGTTGACGCGCTGGCAGGCGGCGAGTGCGTCTTCAACTGACATGCCTGCGATGAAGCGGCCCGAAAGCTTACGGCCTATGGAGGAGCGCTCGGAAAAGGAGCGTAACTTTTTGTTCTGAGAGAGCGCTATAAATGCGGATCGTAACAACGACTGATACCTCTGCTTTCACCTGACTGCCAGAGGATATTGTTTCATGTGGACGGTTTTAGGGCGAGTGGGGACGGGAATGGGATACCCCATCCTTCGCACAAAACGCGAAGGATGGGGTACCGGTTTCCTGATGGTTATTTTGGTTAGGGTTTTTGGCCGAGGAGGTTGCTCTTTAGTGCCTGTTGCAGGGGGACTGCGGTTGGGCCGGCGGCTCCGATGTATTCGAAGAGGCTGTATTGGTTGGCGGCGTTTTGATAGGCGTCCGTGGTCCAGACGTTACCGGACGCGTCGATTGCGATTCCGACCTCGCCGGTGGCCGCTGGCGCCAGGTAGCCCGTTGCGGGTGAGATGGCGGTGCCGGAGTTGGATAGATGGCTAACGGAGCCATCGGCGTTTGCTGTCCAGATGGTGTTGCTGCCGTCGACAGCGATGCCGGCGACGGGTGCTGGCGTGGCGTAACCGGCGTTCGACAGTGGTGAGCCTGCACTGCTGAATTTGCTGACCGAGGAGCTGCTGAAGTTGCCGGCCCAGACGTTTCCTGTGGCATCGATTGCGACGCTTTCCGGACCGTTGAGGCCGCCACCGAGGAAACCGCTGGGCGAGGCTGCGGTGCCGCTATTGCTGAAGCTGGAGATGGTGTCGCCAGGTGTGAGGAGCGGCCCGGCGTTGGGAACCCAGACGTTCTGCGACTTGTCGATTGCAACGGCGTATCCGAAGTTGAGACCGCCGCCGGTGAACTGGCCGATGGAGGCGCCAGCGGCGTTCAGTTTGGTGACGGTGCTGTTGTAGTTTGCGGTGAAGATATTGCCTGCCGCGTCGAGCGCAATCCCGTATTGGGGGCTGAGCCCTGTGGCGGTGAAGCCGTTGCCGGAGAGAGGCGTGCCTCCGGCGGTGTGCTCGCTGACGTCGGGCTGTCCGAAGTTGGCTGACCAGACGTTTCCAGAGACATCGACAGCTACGGCGAAGGGCAGGCTGAGACCGCCTCCGCTAAAACCATTGGCTCCGGAGAGCGGTTCACCGATGGGGCTGAACTCGCTGAGAGTACCGGGATCGACGGCGTTGGGAACCCAGATGTCTCCGGCTGCGTCGATGGCAGGGAGACCGGGAGCGTTGAGGCCCCCGCCGGTGTACTCGATGCTTAGAGTCCAGTCAGGCGGAGCTCCGGAGAGGGTGGGCTGGAAGAGCGCTTTGGTCGGTGCGAGTTTGAAGAGGGTTGCAACGTTTTGTCCCGGGTTCCGGGCGATATCAAGCATCGCGGCCAGAGTGTCCGACGGGACAGTGCCGCCGGGTGGGGTGGCTGCTGCGAAGAGACTGCTGCAGACCCCGGTTCCGCCAGGAGTGTTGACGCAGGCTCCCATGATGTTGGCCAGGGCGTTGATGGTGTTGGCCGGGACCGTTCCGTTGCCCGCAGGAGTGGTTGTCAGAGCGTTGCCTTTTGTGAGGTCCACGATGTTGGCTGCGGTGTGGAAGGCGTTGACCAGGCCGGTGATATTAGTGCTGGAGGTTCCGACAGCCGTGCTTCCGGGAGTCATGAACTGGGCCAGAGCGTAGACGGCGGCGACGGATGAGACTTCATTCATGCTGATGAAAGTAGACGAGCTGAGGTCGCCGCAGTCGCCGAGGGCTGCCATCAGGACGGCTTCGCTATTGACTCCGGAGCTGCCGGTTTGGCCACCGGTGGCGATGAGATAGACCTGCGAGGAAGAGCTGGGGCAGGTATATCCGCTAGCCAGGCTGAAATCACCCTTGGAATCGGTAATGACGCTGCTGGAACCGTTGAGGATCGAGGTCGCGCCAGTACCGTAGCCGGAGGTTCCCGCAGCGTACATGTTGACGACTGCGCCAATGATGGGTTCCTGGCCACCGAATAGAGATCCGGAGAGGCCTGAGCCCTGAACCGGTGGGCCGGTTGGGGTCGTCGGACTAGTCGGACTAGTCGGACTCGTCGGGCTCGTCGGACTGGTCGGACTGGTCGGACTCGTCGGACTGGTTGGAGAAGTCGGATCTGTCGGGCTCGTCGGGGAGGTCGGGCTGGTCGGACTTGTTGGGGAGGTCGGGCTGGTGGGGCTAGTTGGATCTGTCGGGCTCGTCGGACTCGTGGGGGCGACCGGACTGGCTGGACTGGTGGGATCGGTAGGACTGGAGGGAACAACCGGGGGGGGACTGCTGGTTCCCAGCATCCCTGAACCGCAACCCACTGTCGTGAGGATAATGCCTAGAACGGTGACGCCACTGATAGCCCGAAGTGAAACGTAAAAACTCATAATGCTCCTTGGTCGCGAACTGCAATTGTTCAAGGCTCAAAGAAGAGCGAAGCAAGCCGGACAAGTGGGTCAAAACCAAGGTAGCAATGAGATTCGATTGGGGCTGTCACCCATCGGAAGTGTTGCGGTGCAACTTTAGGGGTAACCGTTCCACGATGGGTGGGGCGGCACGAGAACAGTGTAACTAAAGTCACTTCGTGTAGAATGTGGTTCCGCCTCGGCGGGTATCGATTCGAATTGTGCTTGTCGGACAACAAAAGACCGTGCCTCCTCGGGGAGAGGAAGCACAGTCTTTTTTGCATTCTTTTTAGTTGAGGGTAAAGGCTGAAGTCTGGATTAATGCCTTGCTTCGGCTCCGGCTTCGACGACCTGTTTGGCGACGGGAGGAGTTACCATCGTGCTGGTATCCTTCATGGCGGCGATGGCTTCGTCGTAGCGCCCGCGGACAGAGTTGGCACGAATGCGGGACATGTCTTCGAGCATCTTCATGCCGTCCCTGAGGTAGCTGATGCGGCTGCGCTCGTCGTGGCCCCAGGTGACCGGAACCTCCTGGATGGTGTATCTGAGCTTGCGGGCGATGAAAAGGATCTCCGGGTCAAAACCCCAGCGCTCGATGGTCTGGAGACGGAAGATGACCTGGGCAGCGGGCCGGGTGAAGGCCTTGAAGCCGCACTGGGTGTCCTTGAAGGGCAGACCCATGACGGTGCGGGTGATCCAGTTGAAACAGCGACCGAAGAACTGGCGGTAGAGCGGCTGGTGGATGGTCTGGCGGGTGCGGTCCATCCAGCGCGAACCGATGGCGACGTCGGCGCCGTTGTCGATGGCAGCGATGAGACGTTCCGCCTCTTCCATAGGGGCAGACAGGTCGGCGTCGGTGAACATGACAATGTCGCCTGCGGCCTGGAGGAGGCCGTTGCGCACCGAGTAGCCCTTGCCGCGGTTGCCAGGGTTCTGAATGAGATGCAGACGGGGGTGATTGGCCATCCAACGATGGACGATAGCTGCGGTGTCATCCTTCGATCCGTCGTCGACGACAAGAATTTCGGCGTCCCAACCCTGTTCCGACACACAGGCAGTGACCCGTTCCAAGGCGTCTTCAATACGCAAACTCTCGTTATAAGCCGGAATTACAATACTTAAATGCGGGTGTGGCATGCCAGTGGCCTGAACTTTCGGTAACCAGTTTCTGTACGTGAATCGGCTGAGGCGGTTACGGGTTATCGCCGTTCATCATACTGCAATGATTGGACGTTTGAGCAACCTATTTCGTCACAATATCTTCAAAATAAGCTTGACCTTTTTACGGGCGGATTTTCGAGGCTTCTGACGAGAGTCTGCGCGTGGGAGTCGCTCCCTGCTAAACTCCACACCATGCCAGAAGACTTTGACGCTCCGCTGCCGCCGCCTCCACCACCATCACCATATGCTCGTAGTTACGGGGCTCCGCCTCCGATGGGAGGGCCTGGTTATCCTGCGGCCGGATATGGCTATGTTCCGCCGCGACGACGCTCGGCGTTGTTCTATATCGGGGTAATCGGCGGGTCATTTGCGGCGGTATTTCTGCTGATGTGGCTTATGGTGTGGTTCACGATGCGGGGTGACGGCCTGAGGCTCAATCCGAACCAGATTGCTGTGATCGATGTCTCGGGCGTGATTCTGTCGGCGGAGACGGTCAACTCGCAGATCCAGAAGTTTGGGGATGACTCTTCGGTGAAGGCGATCATTCTGCACATCAACTCGCCGGGTGGAGGGGCTGCGGCTTCGCAGGAGATTTATAACGAGGTTCTCCGGGTCCGGAAGGAAAAGAGCAAGAAGATTGTCGCTTCCGTGGAGTCGGTGGGGGCGTCGGGTGCGTATTACATTGCTTCGGCCTGCGACAAAATCTATGCGAACGATGCTTCGGTGGTGGGCTCGATCGGCGTGGTTATGGAATGGACTAACTACGGAGACCTTCTGCGATGGGCCAAGCTGAAGAATGTGACGATTTCAAAGGGCGACCTGAAGACCGCCGGCGATCCGAGCCGGGATCTGACACCACAGGAGCAGGCTTACTTTCAGTCGCTGGTGGACAACATGTACACGCAGTTTATCCGCGATGTTGCAGCGGGTCGGCATAGCACGGAAGAGAAGATTAAGCCGTTGGCTACGGGACAGGTCTGGACCGGCGAGCAGTCGCTTTCGCTGGGGCTGATCGATAAGGTAGGCGGCTTTCGCACGGCGTTGATCGACACGGCGCGCGATGTGGGGATCTCCGGCGAACCTTCGGTGGTTCGGCCTTCGAGGGATAAACGCGGCCTGCTGGCTTTGCTGACGGACGATGGAGAAGACCTGTTCCCGAACCCGAGTCAGTTGTTGAATCATGCGCCAGGGTTCTACTTTATGTGGAAATAGAGACCAAACACTGTTTTTTGCAGAAGACCCCGTCGGCATGGCGGGGTTTTTCTTTTTTATTTTTCGTTCGGAAAAAATTCATTTATGTGGAAGGCTTATCGATTTCTTTTTCGCGAGAGCAGTGTTTCCCAATGGTGGGTTGTGGGCAAGTAACGCACGGTGCTTCCGTCTTTAACACCATGTGGTCAGGGCTGATTCCGGGATACGGCGGTCGATTTTGGGCTTGATATGAACGTGTGCGCGATTTTTTGCATCTGAATCCACTTATGTTCCATCTTGAACGATATAAGTCTGGATGCTCCGAAACGCGTCCATCCCGTTTACAATCAACAAGAAGATGAGCGACCGGGCCTTAGCCCTCCCCCAAGCAGGAAAGGATCACAATTATGACTAAAGCTGACCTTGTCGACAAAGTCACCGCCCTGGGCGACCTTACCCGCCGCGACGGCGAAGTCATCGTCGATACTCTGTTTGATTCCGTCATCGGAGCACTGAAATCCGGAGACAAGATTGAGATTCGCGGATTCGGCAGCTTCCGGACGCGGCAACGCAACGCCCGGACCGGACGCAATCCCAAGACCGGAGCGAAGGTGGATGTGCCCGCCAAACGCGTTCCCTTCTTCAAGCCTTCGAAGGAGCTTCGCGACTCCGTTAATCCGCCGTCGACCGCTAAGGCGAGCGAGACCGCCGAAGTCGATCCCCATCACCCTCCTGCGATGTAGTCTGTCGCTGTTGCTGCCGGGTGAAACTCGCCCGGCGTCTTTCTTTCCATTCCGACGTGACCGTATGCGAGCGCCCTGGTGTATCGACGCGTGCCTGCTTGCGTTGCGGTGCGCTCGGGCATGAAGTTATGGAAACTTCATGCCCGAGCGTTGAGTCCAGGTGCTAGCGTTACAGCAATGGCTTACGCGCAAACTGCCGGCGGCGTCCACTATACCTTCAACTCTCTGGCCGACCTTATGGCCAAAGCATCGCCTGCGCGTTCCGGAGACGAGCTTGCGGGCATTGCCGCCTCCAGCGCCCAACAGCGAGTTGCTGCGCAGATGTGCCTGGCCGACCTTCCGCTCAAGCGCTTTCTTGGCGAAGCTCTGGTTCCCTATGAGATCGATGAGGTCACGCGGCTTATTTTCGACACTCACGATCCTGCTGCGTTTGCTCTTGTTGCCAGCCTCACTGTGGGCGAACTCCGCGACTTTCTGCTTTCCGATGAAGCTACCGGGGCAGTACTGAAACAACTCGCGCCTGGACTCACGCCTGAGATGGCCGCCGCCGTTTCAAAGCTTATGCGTCTGCAGGATCTTATTCTTGTTGCGCGGAAGATCAGTGTCGTCACGCGCTTTCGTTCTACTGTCGGCCTTGTGGGAAGACTCTCGACACGGCTTCAACCGAACCATCCAACGGATGATCCGGCAGGAATTGCCGCAGCCATGCTCGATGGCCTGTCACTTGGCTCCGGGGACGCCGTTATCGGCATCAATCCTGTCTCTGACAGCGTTGGTCACGTTACTACGCTGCTTCGCCTCATCGACCATGTTCGCGTGCGCTACGCTATTCCGATCCAGAGCTGTGTCCTCGCACACATCACTACGCAGATGCAGGCTATGGAGCAGGGCGCGCCGCTGGACCTCCTCTTTCAATCCATTGGCGGCACTGAGGCTACTAATGCATCGTTCGGGGTAAGCCTTTCGCTGCTGGATGAGGCACATGGGATGGCGCGTAGTCTGGACCGAGTGCCAGCTACGCCTGAACATCCCTATCCGAACATCATGTACTTCGAGACGGGTCAGGGGAGTTCCCTTTCCGCCAACGCGCACCATGGCGTCGATCAACAAACCCTGGAGGCGCGCGCTTACGCTGTGGCTCGCCACTTCCGTCCTATGCTCGTGAACACTGTCGTTGGGTTCATCGGGCCGGAATATCTGTTTGATGGAAAGCAGATTTTGCGCGCTGGCCTTGAGGACCATTTTTGCGGAAAGCTGCTGGAGCTCCCCATGGGCTGCGACATCTGCTACACGAATCACGCGGAGGCTGATCAGGACGATATGGATGCCTTGCTGACGATGCTCGGCGCCGCGGGCGTGAATTACATCATGGGCGTTCCTGGGGCCGATGACATCATGCTTAACTATCAGAGCACCTCGTTTCATGATGCTCTTTATCTGCGCAGGCTACTTGGTCTTCGTCCTGCTCCGGAGTTTGAAGAGTGGCTCAACGGCAATGCTCCGCGCAGGCTTAGCGTTGCGGCTATGCTTCCGTAATCCGTGACTATATGAGCGATTCGATCCAACGCGAGCGATCCACTCAGCCTTCGACGCAAGTGGCTTTGCGCGATTTCACTTCGGCTCGAGTGTCTTGGCGACGCACCGGAATCAGCCTCGCTACATCTGAGATACTCGACTTCCAACTGGCCCATGCGCAGGCTCGCGATGCCGTGAAAGCCGAGCTGGATGCTAACTTCTTCGCCTCTCGCATACGGGCCGAAATACCCGCGCTGGCCGTAGTGCCGGTGTTCGTTCTGGCGAGTGCCGCGTCGGATCGAGCCACATACCTCCGTCGTCCTGACCTCGGCCGCATGCTCGATGCTGCTTCCGCAAATATCCTGGGGCCGACTGCGTGTGATGTGGTCTTAGTCGTTGCTGATGGGCTCTCCGCTATCGCAGTCGAACGACACGCTGGTCCACTGCTCTCGTTGCTTACGCCTGGACTCGCTGATTCGGGCTGGAAAATCGGGCCTGTTTGCATCGTCAGGCAGGCGCGCGTAGCTATCGGTGACCAGATCAGCGCGAAACTGGGAGCCAGCCTCGCCGTCGTCCTTATTGGCGAACGGCCTGGACTGAGCGCCCCTGATTCTCTTGGGGCCTATATCACCTGGATGCCTGGCACAGGTCAGACGGATGCCGAACGTAACTGCGTCTCGAACATCCGAACTCAGGGTCTTGGCTATGCCGATGCCGCTGCGAAGATCACCTTCTATTGCAACGAAGCCCGTCGCATGCGATACACCGGAACGGCGCTGAAGGAACTCGACTCTCTTCGTATTGCAAGCGAATGACGGATTCTTCTTATTGCGCAATACCTACCACGCTTAGCATTCTTCCCGCGATACCGCGCTCGCCACGATGCGAGAAATAACGGAGCACTCCCTGGCTGTCGCGTGCGCACGCTGTGCACTCCGCTATAACGGTAATCCGTCTCTCGTTTAATCCGGCGTCCCGCAGTTGCCTTCGGTTCGCGTCCCACAGGTTTACATAAATCTGTTCATCGCTCGATCCCGAGCCCTTTCGGAATAACTCATCGGCATATGAAAATTGCGCGGAAAAGGCGGCGCGGACCTCTTCGCCAACTGCGTAACAGCAGGTGCCAATGCTTGGCCCTATCGCGGCTATGAGGTTCTTCGGCTGCGAACTGTATTCGTGCGCCATCTTTGCTATTCCCTGCTCTACGATTCGAGATGCCGTTCCGCGCCAACCTGCGTGGAAGGCTGATACTACCCTTTTTTTTACGTCTGCCACCAACACTGGCACGCAGTCGGCTGTGCCAACTCCAAGCATTACTCCGGGGAGGTTCGTCATCAGGCCATCGCCCTCGAGGACTGCTTTGCCCTCCGGTGTTTGCAGCCTGCCCGCGAGCGGCCCGTCTTCTTCGTGAATCGTCCAGGTGATCGCGGA
>Ga0207053_10391_pt1 | contig 9949 bp, 10 predicted proteins | sample Alteio_BWMinCont_59_FD_153290 | JGI IMG/M metagenome (GOLD analysis project Ga0207053, IMG submission 153290) | Enriched cells from forest soil in Barre Woods Harvard Forest LTER site, Petersham, Massachusetts, United States -... | ecosystem: Environmental > Terrestrial > Soil > Temperate forest >...
CACGCTTGTTTCGAGCCAGACGAGTGGTTAGAGACCGACTTACTAAGAATGTGAAGGAAATCGTCAAACTGGAGGTTGCAGATCATGAAATGCAGTGATGCTCGTCCACTATTAGATTTGCTTAGCGATGGTGCCCTGGAAACTAAAGATTCCGCGCTCGTGCTCGATCACCTGAAATTATGCAATGAATGTCAGTATGAATGGAACGACCTAGAACAATTGCGCTCTAGCTTTCAGGAGGCGAAAGACAAATCTCAATTGCCAGCGGGTTTAATGGAGAGAATATCGCAGAAGCTCAGAGACGAAGAAAGAGATGAGCATAAGCGCTTTTTCGAGCAATTCAAGCGGTTTTTCGAGGCATATACTCACCCAGCTTCGATGGTGGCAGTTGCGGCAACCTTGGCGTTGATTGGATTTCTTCTCTTGCCGTGGATGCATCAGATCAACACCGGTCCATCCTCGATGCAAATAGCTTCCGCAGACACTCTGGTAGAAGATCTCGCTTCGGAAGGAACTTTAGAGCCAATCATAGATAGAAGCGAGCTTGCCAAGAAAGTGGGTTATGACCTGAAACATGTGCGGCTTCCTGAGTGGCAGATGAACAGGTCAGGCGTGTACAAATCGCAAGCAACGATGCCGATCGCAAGATTCGATTTCGTAAGAAAGGAGCAATCAGGCTATCAGCGCCTCAGTTGTTACCAGGCTCCTCAAGGTGTGATTCAGGCGAAAGTCGCTAACCTGGAGAATCTTGAAGGCAAGCGCGTGCTCTTCGGCAGTCACGGCAAATTTCAATTTGCACTGTGGTCTCAGAATGGACGAGACTATCTGTTCGTTACGGCGCTTTCCAAACCACAGCTGGAAGAAATAGTCCGCAGCGCGTAAGCCAATTGTTGGTATACTGATGCTTGTCCGATTGATAATAAAGGACTGTTTTGCCATGGACAAACCGGTAGTAACGGTTCTCGGCTCAACGGGGAAATTGGGGAGCTTGGTAGCGAAACAATTAGGCAAGGTATGATAGAACTGGGCATTGAACAGGCTGCTCAAATCTTTTTTAGGAGAATGCAATGACCGTACAAGCCGTATTTAAACGACCATTGATGGGCAATTGCGGATACACGCAAGAAACAGCCCAAAAAGACATACAAGACCATTGTGCTGATCTAATTGCCTTTGGACGACCATTCATCAGTAATCCGGATTTGGTGGAGCGTTTCACCAATGGCTGGCCATTAAACCCGCCAGCAAGAATGAAGGACTGGTACTCATATACGGAAGAAGGATATACAGATTTCCCAATTTACGACGCCGCAAAGATCAGCTCATGACCGGCTTTGACCAGTGGAGTATGCGGATAACCCTTCATTACAGGCCCAGAGTGTTCCTGGATTAAATTAAGAAACAAAAGTGGAGCAGCACTAAACAATGGATTTTGCCCCCAATAAAGATGACGCAATGAAAGTTTCTAGTGCCGAGACCGAAAATGATATATCGCTGCTTGATCACAAATTGTTTATGGAATGTATTCAATTACAGACTGAGCACCCGCAGACTCGTTGAGCATCCGTGGGTTCGTTGATCTTTCTGCTACAATATACCTTTTGGGGGTAGCGCAATTTGGATATAGGAAACTCTATTGTAATAGGCGCATTCGGAGCAGTCATTGTTTCGCTCGTTTGCTTTGATATGTTTCAGTCTATCATTCTGCCTCGCGCCACATCACGTCGCTTACGGATTGCACCACTGCTAATTGGCAAAATACTTTGGCCAAGTTATCGCACCACAGTCAGAAAGCTCCCAGCCTCATGGAGGATACATTGGTATCGAGCTTTTGCGCCCTTGGCTTTTGTGACGGTAATTGCTGTTTGGTTATTGCTTTTAATTTTTGGTTTTGCTTTCCTAATTTTGATAGTTGGCAATTATATTCAACCCCCAATCACACAACTGTCCGATGCCATATATTTTGCGGGTACATCGGTATTAACTTTAGGCTTTGGCGATCTGATAGCGGCAAAGTGGCCGGCTCGAGCAATAGTGCTAATGGCTGCAATGCTGGGCTTAATATTCATGGCACTAGGAGTTTCGCTTTTATTTTCAATGCAAAGCTATTTCCAGCAACGCGAGCAGACAGTCAATACCCTCACAAGCCGAGCGGGCAGCCCAGCTTCAGGCGTTGTGCTTCTGCTTAGATACCGCGAGCTCAATATTGTCCCCAGCCTAGCCAACACTTTCATTCAATGGGAATCCTGGGTGGCATTAATTTTGGAAAGTCATTGCACTTATCCTTTGCTTGCTCATTTTAGATCTGGCTCGGCAGAAAACTCATGGCTTGCCTCTATGGGAGCAACGCTTGACGCTGCTACTCTTTTATTAACGACAGTTGACAGAGACTGGATAGGCGAAGCGGATCTTTATTATTGGACGGCTGTAAACACATTAAAATCAATATGTGCCCACTTAGCATTGGCGCCAATTGACGAAGAAACTATTACATACGCGGAGTATCTGCAAGCAGTAGAGTTTCTTAAGGATGCACACTATCTGGTCAAAAATAACCAGTCTGGTTTCGAATACTTTAAGGCCCGTCGCTCAGGTTATATGCGTTATCTCTTGCCTTTATCGAAATCCTTAGAATTACAGAAACATGTTTGGCTTCCTGAATTTAAAGATTATTTGCCGACATCATTACAAGCCAACGATAGTCTAGTAGCTGCTACCAAATATTAATCCTGCCATTGCTAACGCCAACCTATACCAAAGCGCTTTTATACTGTTGTCAACACTTGAAATTATTGGTCTTTTAGGCAGCATATGCTTTACTATTAGTTATTCGTTTGTATTTTGAATTTAAGTATTTAAGGGAGGATAGCGCTATGGGAAAAGAGCAAAACCAGAAAAAAGAAACCAAGAAAAAGCCTGCAAAAACAATGAAAGAGAAAAAGGCAGCCAAAGCAGAGAAAAAAAAGAACCGTTAGATCTCTTAAGCAGGAGTAATTTCTTCTTCCGTATAAGCACAGCCAACGGTTGATTGCGCATTAAAATACAAATCTTTCAACATAGCTCTAAACCATTCCGCGCCGCATGGCGCTGACGGCTGCCTGGGTGCGATCATCAACAGCTAATTTGTCCAAGATATTCCGTACATGGGTTTTTGCCGTAGCCAGTGAAATAATCAATTTGTCTGCTATTTCTTGATTGGACAATCCTTCAACAACTAAATTAAGCACCTCCAATTCACGGACAGAAAGCGGCTTTGGTAGTTTAGCCTCGGTATTTGATTGATATTCTTTTGTTTCTTTGACAATTTCTGTTAAGTTTGTTCCTGTCATTGTCAATGACGGCGAATATTTTTTTGTGACTTTGCCAGCAATTGTTGAATCCAGCCAGACATCGCCAGCATTAACACAACGAATGGCAGCATAAAGACGCTCTGGGGCTACATCTTTAAGACAATAGCCAGCCGCGCCGGCCGCAAGCGAGGCAAAGATATCTTGATCATTATCGTGGGAAGTGAGCATGATAATATTAATGTCTGGGGCTTGTTCACGAATCTTACCAGCGGCTTCAATGCCGTCCATAACTGGCATGCCGACATCCATAAGAATAATATTTGGCTTCAGTTCAAGAGCTAACTTTACCGCTTGCTCACCATTGCCCGCCTCAGCAATAACTTTTATATCTTGTGTACGAGCCAATATAGTTTTAAGTCCCATACAGGTTAATGGGTGATCTTCTACCAACAAAAGTGATATAGGTGCTAGTTGTTCGGTGCTAGATTGGTTTGTCATAAAAGGCAAGCTAAAGTTTCTATAGATCAACAGATTAAATTCGATTATGGACAAAATTGCTCTTGGATCATGTAATTTGGCACTCTTGTAAAATTGAATAGCGCTAAAGTCAGATTATGCACGGAGTAGACAAGAGATGGATGCTACGCCCACCAATATATCAGATGAAAAAGACAAACACTCTTTTGAGGAAATTGAAGCGCGCAAACGTTGGCAAGAGCTGGGATCTGAAGACGAGAAATTAATCGCTGAAATTGATCAGGTGGTTGCTGGCAAAACTGACGATTTGATTAAAACAATGTACAGCCACTTCCTTGCCTTTCCCCAAACAAAAAAGTTTTTTCCAGACGAGGCAACTTTAAAGAGGGCACAATCCGCCCAGGCACAGTATTTTCTTCGATTAACAAAAGGCAATTATGATCAGCAGTATGTAAAGGAGCGCCTACGCGTTGGCAGCACACATTACCGGATCGGGCTTGATCCGCACTGGTATCTGGGTGCATACGGAACTGCCCTGTCCTGGTTTAGAAAACAAGTGATAGAGCATTTCCGCAACGATAGCAAGAAAATCTATGCCTCAATAAACGCATTGACTAAAATAATATTTTTCGATATGGGACTGGCTCTCGAAGCCTATTTCGATGCCAAGGAAGTGGCAATCAAGCATCATCGTGACTCAATTGCTGACTTAGAAATCGGGCGCCGGGTTACTAAAAGCATATTAGAAAACGCCCCAGTGGGCATTGTGCACCTGGATCTTGATTTTAACTGTATTGAATACAATAAGGAATTTTCGCAGATTACTGAAGTTTCTAGACGAGAGCAATTGATCGGTAAAAATCTGTTCTCAATCATACCCTATTTGCCCAGAGAGCCATTCGAGCGAGTGCAAACGACCGGACAGCCTGATAGAAAAGTGGCTGCCCCCCTTAATCTTTCTGATGATCCTGATGCTGCTGTTACTTATTGGGACTGGGCCATCTGGCCAATTAAGGACGAGATGGAAAAAATATCCGGCATTGTCACCCAATTTATCAGCGCTACAGACCGGGTTTTGCTTCAACAACAGCGTGAGGACTTTGTTGCCACTTTAACCCACGATTTAAAAACACCTATATTGGCTGCTAATCGAGCAATTAAGTTATTAATTGAGGGGGACTTTGGCACTGTCTCAGAAACACAGTCTACTGTTTTGGAGACCATGCACAAAAGTAACGAATCGCTTTATACGCTTGTACAGACACTTCTCGATGTATATCGCTATGATAGTGGTGCTATGCAGTTAGCAATGGAGCCGCATGATCTGTGTCGCCTAATAAACACCCTGGTTGATGAACTGCAACCACTGGCTACAGCTAAGAATATTAAACTTTCAGCACAACTGCCACAATTGGTCGAACCAATACAATGTGATGCTGCTGAGATAAGGCGAGTGATCCAAAATCTTGTTGATAATGGGCTCAAGTTTACGCCCGCTGGAGGCAGCGTTACTATTTACCTGCAGCAAACACCCGGTATGACTACCATACAGGTAAAGGATACCGGCAAAGGAATTGCCGAAGAAGATAAGCCAAAGCTTTTTCAGCGCTTCTGGCAAGCGGCCTCCAGTGGCAGATATTATGCTAGCACGGGGCTTGGCTTATACTTATGCCGCAAGATAGTAGAATTACATGGCGGTCGCATTTGGTGCGAAAGCATATTGGGTAAAGGCAGCACTCTTGCCTTTTTTATTCCCATGGCCGAATGATGAAGATTGTAAGCTGGCGTTCATTCGCTTGGATGAGGCGAGATAATAATATATAAGCATATATTGATAATTGGTTAAGGTGGTGCTTTAATCGCAGAGTGTTAATATCGTGTCATTTACACTAATTCAAAGCGATTGAACTTGCACAACGATAAGATGACGGCATTTGTTGCGGATTTTTCGATTATTTCAGCTATGGTGACTATCGAACCACTAAAGCAATTAATAGCTTCCAATCATAGACATGATAGATTGGTGTGCCAGAGGATTCTTAGCAGAAAAGATTTAAAAGATCAGTCTTACTGATGATGACTAGCGTTACATCATTAGTCACTGGCCTTTAGGCTCGCGCTTAGATAACATGGTGGCAATGAACATACCACCAGTCAGCCAGGCTGTAGCAATCCAAAATATGGAAAGCTGCAAGCGCCAGCTGCGAGTAATACTATAAGGAAAAATGTTGCGAATGTCGATGCCGTACAAACCACCTAGCTCAACGATGTAATGTGCTGTCACCACTCCAAAGCTTGTCTGGAAAAGAAACAGCAGGACAACTAAAGCAAAGTAAGGATAAATCCATACTTGCGATCGATAAGGCTTAAATGATTTGACATTATCCGTCATCTAGGCGCCATCCGGTGACCAGCCTAAATTAGGGTAGGTGCTGAATAGAAACTGAGTTAAACCGATACCACCCAATCCATTAATCCATATTTCTGAAATACAGACTGTCCAGCCAGAATATCAGCCCCAGCAAAAATGGTCTTGCCATCAGAATCCAAGATATATTCCGGTATTGGTGGCGCCTGGGTGCTTGTTTGATGTCCCATAAACATTAATATGGAAAAACCGGCTATCAATACGAAAAGCACGGACAACTTCCATTTCCAAGACATAATCAAGATCCTCCGCCAGTCACAGTGTGTAGTGAATCATATTCTAATTTCCTGACATAGAATAATAGATAATTCGCAGAGTGACTATATTTATATCAAGTTAGAATCGGTTTCTACTTTAGCTACGCTCAAAAGCGTTTTTAGAATGACATCTTCGCTCAAAGAAATGCTAGAATTTTTACTTTGCGGGGGGTAATTATGTCCAAACATTTTTTAGTTTGTCTATTGGTTGCTGTAGCTACAGCACTGAGTAACGGCCCATCTGTAATGGCTGGTTTTGGCAAGACAACGATTACTGACGAAAGTGGCGAGGAAGTGGTAGTTAAGCATGGTTTATTCAGCCATAAAACTATGGTAAAAGATCGCCTTGGTAACGTATATGAAAGAAAGCGGGGCCTCTTTGGCACAAAAGACACGAAAGTTGATGTACTGGGCAATGAGGTACATACACATAAAGGTCTTTTCGGTTTTTCCAACACTGATGCCCACAGTATTCTTGGCGACAGTGTAACATCGAAGAAAAATCCGCTTTATCGCGATACAAATGTCAATGTAAAAGGCGTTAGTGGTCTATTAAACAAATATTTTAAATCCAAACAGACTAACATCCCGCTTGCCCCTTCCGGTACTATCAATCAAGGACAACCTGAATCACTGCCAGCAATCAATGCTCCATCGCTACCGAATCCATCTCCGGCAGCGGGCAGTGGAGAAACAAGATTTACCCAGTAGCAACGATGGAGCCGAGTTAATCTCAGTGCTGACGATCACTCAATAGAATATATGCTAAATTTTTGGACGTCCGGAATCGGCAAAGCTGGAAACTTTAGACGGCGACCTTTTTTGTTTACTATTTTGCTCACTATCACTCTTTTTATAGCGGCCCAATTATTGGTTGCCTATGTCTTTTCCATCTGGGACAGAAGTCGCGTCGAGAATGTGCTGTCAGCTAGTCTTCAGCGTCAAGTGCATCTTGGTAAAATCAACTGGCGCATTGGCATTAGAGGCTTGGCTTTCGATACGGAAGAAATTGCCGTTCAAAGCAAAGATAACACCCCCTTCTTCCATGCTGGCAAAACAACCATACTTTTTGGCATATTTCCCCTATTGCGTGGAAGCTTACTAATCAAACATCTGGACTTGCAGCACCCGCAAGCATGGGCAGAAAGACTAAGTCAGAATGAATGGAATTTTAGTGATTTACCACAAGCTGACGTCTTTTCAAAATTTGCCGATTGCAAAGTCACGGACGGGAGCCTGCAATTAATTGATAAGCGCCCGAATTGCAATGTGCATTATGCCACCACTGAAATGAAGAACATCCAGTTTGAGACCCATCGGCCATTCGGAAAATATTTTTGGCCATTCACATTATCGGCTCAGATAGAGCAACCGGAGGGACTATGCACAGTATCACTCAAAGGTTCTGGGAGCGGAACATTGAATGAATGGCGCAATTGTCACTATTCGTTTGACTTGACTGCACACAACCTTGCTCCAATGCGACTGACTGATTTTGTGGATTCAATTCCAGAGACAGAGGGCATTATTGATTTAGAAATTAAAGGCAGCAGCGTTCCATCTACCGAATTTAAGGGCAATACTAGTATCAAAACAGATCAACTGATCGTCAAACCTCGTGGTTTAGCGCCATTGAAGATCTCACATACCACTATTCAGGCACAGGTGTTATTGAATAAGACCGAAATAATTCTGCATGATGCCCGCATAGAACTAAAAGACAAGAACTTTATTCTTGGCGCCATTGAAGGCTCAATAAAATCCGATCAATATGGTCTGCATATAAAACAAATCAAAGGATCTCTAAATCGCGGCAGGGTGGAAGCTTCTGCAGATATTATGCCGGGGAAGACAAATGCTATCAAAGTTAAAGGTAATGCTATTGCCATAGAGGATATGAGAGCATTAATGGCAATTATCCATATTCCATCAATGTTAGACAAGATAAATGTCCACGGCAATATCAAAACAATTGATATATCAATTAATGGCAACCCCAAACAGCCTGAAATAGGTTTCACCGCCAATCCAGACGGAGTAGTCCTGGAAGGACAAGTCCACAAGCAACTTTTGAAAATAAATAATGGGCTGATTACTTATAACAATAATTATTTGGATTTGAGCAAGATCACTGGCACATTAGGCGACGGAAATTTTCTTGTCGATGGACATTTAGGTCTTGTCGCCAATGCGCCAGCAAATATAATCTTAAGTGGGCAGCATCTGGATCTTTCCAGTGCCAAATTTTTAATGCAGTCATTAGGATTTCAGGATAAATCTGTTTCCGATCAGTTATTTTGGGGCAAAATAAAAGACATTAAACTACACTGGTTTGGTACTCAACAAAAGCAGCAATTAGCTCTACATATGATACCACAGGATATTTTTTATCAACCGCTTGATTCTTCTAGAGCAATACATCTAGTGGATGGCGTGATCAAATACAAAAATGAAACCTTGAGTCTGGACAATGTCACCATCAAAGGTCCGGCAATCCAATGTACAGCCAATGCAAAAATATCTCACTGCACCAGTCAACCCCAACTCGATAATATGAGCGTTGACAATGCCACCGTCGATCTCAAAGAAATGAGTACATGTTTTACAGCTGCAAAAAATCCGCAGGCCATGCGCCAGTCATTCAATAAGCTCTTAGATAACTATGGCATTTCAGCTATCCAGGGGACATTGACAGGCAATTTGTCTGTTGAGAATATAAATAATAACGACGCTAAGTGGAAAATGAATTGCCTCCTTCGGGCAGTACAATTTAAGCGCTCAGGGCAAACTATTTCCATAGCAACCGGTACTTTTGCCACAAATGAAAAAAACGACCTCAATGTGCAAGGAATTAGCTGCTCCATTAACAAAAGTGCCCTTGCGATTGACGGACATTTTAGTAATTTCCATAATTTTGACAATCTGCAACCGCACTTAAAAATTCAGGGGCAAATATACTATGAAGACCTGGCTCCGTTATTCTCGGCATCAGCCATCGCTGTTAGAAGTAATAAGCCAATCACCCTAAAAGCATTTCTATCCAATCATGATCAAACAAATAAGGTAAAGTTCTCTGCTAGCCTGGGGGATAATACACCCGCCTCTCTCAGCATTGGCAATGTCACTTATGATAAACCCGCAGACCAAGCCATAAGCGTCAATGGTGTGATGACATTGCAAGGCCCAACTTTGGCAATCGGCACCAGTCAAATCACAATCGGTCCGTTACCTTTTCAAACAGCAGGGACAATCACAGGCATTCTTGATCCTGTCCCCAATATTGATATAAAGGCCTGGATTCATGATCCAATCCCTATCCAAAAAATTCTTGATGTTATTAAGCAAGGACAGTCTGACTATAATCCTGGTCAGATAACAGGCAGTCTGCGCGGAGCCATACATCTCCGTGGTCCAATCAATGGGCCGACGATAAGTGGTGGCTGTCGAATAGCTGCCGGCGGCATATTAAAATTGAATGCGACAAATATCACCGGCCA
>Ga0207053_10392_pt1 | contig 9923 bp, 7 predicted proteins | sample Alteio_BWMinCont_59_FD_153290 | JGI IMG/M metagenome (GOLD analysis project Ga0207053, IMG submission 153290) | Enriched cells from forest soil in Barre Woods Harvard Forest LTER site, Petersham, Massachusetts, United States -... | ecosystem: Environmental > Terrestrial > Soil > Temperate forest >...
CGAGCAGAAACTCCCCGTCAACGCTGGAGTAACCGAGATAGACCCAACCCTCAACCTCGACGTAATCCTGAACACCCCGCGCCAGGCCGAGCAGAAAATAGCCCTCTCAAACTCCCTCGCCTTCGGAGGCCTGAACGCCGTCCTCGCCCTACGCCACTTCTAACCTCACGACTACATCCACGCCCAGTCTGCCCACTACTTCGTTTGCTTCAGGTACGCAATCAGGTCCGAACGCTCTGCTGCCTTTACGACCCGAAAGCCCATGGCATTTTCCGGGATCATCGTATCCGTATCGCTCAACCACCTATCCAGCGAATCCTGGTTCCACGTTATCCCGGATGCTTTCAACACCGTCGAATAAGTGAACCCTGACACGTCTCCGGCTTTTCTGCCAAACACACCCCGCAATTTTGGCCCCTCGCGATTAACGTCCATGGCATGACAACTTGTGCAGCGCTTGTTGAAGACTGCCTTTCCTCGTTCCGCATCGCCAACACCGGCCGAAGTAGTCTCCACCGGGCCACCTTCCTTGCCCAGCGTAGAAAGAGCCTGCAGGTCTCCAGCCGAAAGTTTCGCACCCCAATGCAAAGCCAGATATTGAAGTGGAGGCATATCACCATTCCGGGTTTCCCGAATGATCTTCGACTCCAGGGTCCGACGATCATCGGCTGTAAGCTCAGCCCACTTCGACAGATTCATGTGTCGCCGTCCTTCCATAACATCGCGCTCAATCAACCACGACCCTGGAGCAATGCGAGCATACCGTGGCCACCGCGTCCCCTCGGAATGACAATCCGCACACTTGCCAACCAACACCGCCTTGGCCGGGGCGGGCATCGGTGCGTCCTTCAGCACCTCCACGGCCGCACCCGCACCGCTCCTCGGATCGCCAAAGGGATGCACGTAACCCAATCCAATCATCGCCGCGGCACAAAGCACCACAGTTCCAACTATCGGTAGTCCTCTCATGCCTGCTCCGCCAGGGTATGGTCGATCACGGCCAAATGACTATGTCCGCGAACAACCTTGACGTTGGTTACTCCCAGTACGCTTTGCAGCTTGCCTGCCGGAACGACCATCGGCCCAGGGTTCGGCGCAGTCCCCGGCGCGGGTTGCGGAAACGCAGTTGCCATCGCCGTATGAAAAGCAACATTGCCTTCCACCTTCTGCACCACCTGGTGAATGTGCCCGTTCAGCACCGTGACCGACCCAAACCGCTTGAGCAACGCAAGAGCCTGCGCACCATCAGCCGTTCCCCAACCCCACTTCTCGTACACCATCCATAAAGGAATATGTGCGAACACCACAATCGGCGTTGAAGCACTCAATCCTGCCAGGTCAGCCTTCAGCCACGCAAGCTGCTCCGCACCAAGGTTTCCCATGGCATCTACCTGAACGCAATTGTTCAGCCCTACAAAATGCACTCCTTTGTGGTTGTAGCTATACCAGCCATTACCGACAGTTCCTTTTCCGAAGCGCTGCCTGTACTGCTCTCCATCGTCGATGAAATCGTGTTCGCCCGGAACATAGAAGACCTCGCCTTTGAAACTCTTGATAACCTGCGAGGCAGTATCGAACTCCGCCGCCTTCGAGTTTTGCGTGATATCGCCAGTGTGAATCATAAAATCCGGAGCCTTCATTCCGGCCGGGACTAAACCAGCCCTCACAATCGCTTTGGTCAGAGTGCCGGTCACATCCGGATTTGCACCTTTGTTGAATCCAATATGACTGTCACTGATCTGGACGAAGGAGAAGTCCTCTGCCTTCCCGACTCCCAGGCCGCCATTCTTCGTCGCCTGCGCCAGCAGCCTCGAAACGGGCACACCGCCAGAGAGCGTCCACAGCAACCCGGTCCCGGCCCACGCCATGCATCCAAGAAAATTGCGGCGGTCGATCCCATCCCCCGCAGGTTGTGTTGCGCTCTCGTTCTCCTGCACAATTTTGTCTTCTATAAAACGGTTCATTTCAGGCTCCAGTGGTTTTCAATTGCCTACACTGCTTGAAACTGACTGACCACATGTTTATTCGCACGCGAGGCCAAAAAAAATCGATGGAATAAAACGCGGGTAATTCGGTTTAAGCTAAGGATGGTCCACGCTCAAACACTCGCCGATCCCGTATTGCAGGTAGAACATCGCACCCGCTACTCCGAGGCGCACAACACGATGCAGACCCCAACCTTCGAGCAATTAGCGCTTCCGCTTCTGCCATCGCTCTACAGCCACGCCTTCTGGCTTTCCCGTAACCACGCTGAAGCGGAAGACCTCGTGCAGGAGACCATCTCCAAATCTCTTCGCGCGTTCGACTCCTTTCAATCCGGGACAAACTTCAAGGCCTGGATCTTTCGCATCCTCCGCAACACCTTCCTCACCTCAAGGACAGGCATAGCGGCTTCGCGCACTGTTTTTCTGGAAGACCACCTCGATCTGCTCGAGACCTCGGACGACAGCCCCACCCCGGAGGACCATCTCATCCGCCTCGACAATCAGGCCGCCGTCAACGAAGCTCTCGACCAGCTTCAACCGCCTCTTCGCGAGGTCCTTCTTCTCTGCGATGTAGAAGAGATGAAGTACAAAGACATCGCACTTGTCCTCGACGTCCCCATCGGCACCGTGATGTCACGCCTGGCCCGTGCACGTCGCGCGCTCCTTCAACTCCTGCAAACGCAGCTTCGGAAAACCCTATGACGCAAACCATCCAGGACACCGATCATCTCCAACCGAACGACCTCAGCGCCTTCATCGATGGCGAACTATCTGCCGCCGATGCACGCGATGTTCAACAACATCTCGAGACTTGCCATCGCTGCGCACTGCGCGTCGTCACCATGACACAGCTCAAAGCAGCCACAGCTCGTGCCGGGGAGCGCTTCGCTCCATCACCGGATGCACTGGCCCGTCTTGCCGCACAGCTTCGTCCCCAGGCACCCAAACAATCGCAACAAACCGCTCGTGTCATTCCCCTTCGCCCTTCGTTCCGCCCCATCGCCGCATGGGCTGCTCTCGCCGCAGCCATTCTGCTGGCGATTTCGCTTATAGGCTGGCGAGAGGTCCGCCGATCCAATGCACTCGCCGCCGAACTCCTCGACCAGCATCTCGCCACGCTCTCCAGCGGAAGTACGCCGCAGGTCATCTCCACCGACCGCCACACCGTGAAGCCCTGGTTTCAGGGACGGCTCCCCTTCAGCTTCAATCTCCCCGAACCCGACGCTCTCCCACCCGACACGACGCTTCGTGGCGCCAATCTCGTCTATCTCGAAGGCCAGCCTGCGGCATTACTCATCTTCAGTATTCACAGGCATGAGGCGTCGGTGTTCCTTACCCCCCGCACCAGCAGCTTCACCATCTCATCACAAAGCACGCGTTCCGGCTTCACAGTGCGGTCTACGACTGCTGCGGAACTGCGCCTGATGGCCGTCAGCGACGTCAATCCCACAGAACTGAATGCGCTCGTCACAGCTTTGGCAAAGGTTCAGTGAATGACCACCTGACTGGGCTCAGCCACGCTTCGCTTCGCAGAATTGTCGCCGAGCAATGAAAGTTGCTCAAATGACACCTGGAGTGTCATCCTCAAAACATGAATCGAGAAAGATTGCTCTGCACGATTGCAGCATCTGTACTGGCCTGCTGCATGTCGGTTGCAGCACAGGAAAAAGGAAACTGGCGCGCGGCGAACTCTACAGCCCAAACCATCACAGGCGACGTCTCACTCGCCCCTGAAAGGATATCGATCAGCTTCGCCGGTTTTCCAATCGCCCGAATACGCGCTCTCGAACCAGGCGAGCTAAGCGCAGTCTTCGATGCAGACAGCAGTGCTCATGGAACTGGCAGTCTCTATAAGCTCAGCATCCCGGCCTCAAAAAAGTTCATGCACCGAAACTCCCTCTGCGGAGCCGAAGACACTCAGTGGATGGCCACCTACGTTGCCGGACGCTCGCTGCATCTCGCATTTTTCTCAGGACAAAAAGCGCCGGCCCTTACCCTCGATTCAATCGTGAACGCAACAGACCTCTGCGGCATATTCGCCTACGTGCAATAGTCAGCACCCCAAAAATAAATCCCAAAAATCTGCAAAAAATCTCGCCCCCAAAAACATCCGTCCAAAAACCACCTTACCCACGCAATCCACCACGCGCTGTCCACCAAAACACCGCCGCTACAAGCCAAAATCCCCGAAAACCCCAGCAAAAAAACAAAAAAACAAAAACAAAAAAATCCCAACTAACATACGTAAAAGATGATCTCCGTCCTCATCCTCACCCGCAACGAAGAGCGCGATCTGCCCGCCGCTCTCGCCTCCATCTCCTGGTCCGACGACATCCACGTCTTCGACTCCCACTCGACCGACAACACCATCGCCATCGCCCAGGCCGCCGGAGCCCACACCCACCAGCGCATCTTCGACGACTACGCCACCCATCGCAACGCCGCCCTCACCACTATCTCATTCAAGCACCCATGGGTCTTCCTCCTCGACGCCGACGAGCGCCCCACCCCAGCCCTCTCAGCCGAGCTGCAACAGCAAGCCCTCGCCGCACCCGCTGAAATCAACGGATTCCGCCTTCGCCGCCGCGACTTCCTCTTCGGCACCTGGCTCAAACACGCCCAGATCTCTCCCTTCTACATCCGCCTTATCCGGCCCGAACGCGCCCGCTACACCCGCGCCATCAACGAGGTCATCGAGGTCGAGGGTCGCATCGCCGACCTCACCCATCCCCTCGATCACCACCCTTTCTCCAAGGGCATCGCTCACTGGATCGCCAGGCACAACCAGTACTCCACCATGGAAGCCGAGCTCATCCACCGCCAGCAGGGCCTGCAGAATCCATCACTCACTACAGCACTCACTTCCAAAGATTTTCACGAGCGCCGCCTCCACCAGAAGGCCATCTTCTACCGCCTCCCCGGCCGTCCCGTCATCAAATGGCTCTACATGATGTTCCTCCGCCGGGCCATTCTCGATGGCTCCGCAGGCCTCGCCTACGCCACCCTGCAATCGTTGTACGAGTACCTCATCGTGCTCAAAACCAAAGAGCTCAAGCGCGACCGCGCCTAGCGGGATACCGGCTTTTCAACAGCGGAAAATGCAATCCGTCGCCGGAATTTCGCGCTCATCCCTGCAAAATCGCTTTAGCAGCTCAAAAAAATTCTTGCAATATTCGTAAATCCCCGATACGTTGGTTCCACTTCATTTCTTAATTTGCCGTTTTCGCCACACTTCTATTAGCCGCATGGCCCTTGGAACACCGTGACGCACCCGCAGCACTCTCGCTGCGACGTAGGCATTTGTGTATTTATTTCTAAAAAATCCGCCTTCAGGCGGGTAGGGAAATCTTTGTCTTTTTTTCACGGAGGTTATATGCAACGAGCAAGACGAAATCCTGCTTCAGCAGCTCTGTACAGTGTCATCGCCCTCACCCTAACCATCCTTGGCGCTCTCTCCGGTAGCGCGCAAACCTTCCGTGGAGGCATCAACGGCGTCGTCACCGACCGCACCGGTGCCGCTATCGCAAACGCCTCCGTCGTGGCCGTTCAAACCGATACTGGCGTCACCCACACGACCGTCAGCTCCAGTGGCGGAGAGTTTCTCTTCCAGGATCTGCCACTCGGCCTTTACAGTGTCACGACCAGCTTCTCAGGCTTCCAGACCGTCAAAACCGACAAAATCAATGTCTCCGCTGGCATCATCTACACCCTCCCCATCGTCCTCCAGCTCTCCAATTCGACCACGACGATTGAAGTCAACGCCGCAAGCATAGCGCTCGACACTACCACCACGACCCAGACCACGGTCATCGATGCTCAGGCTGTATCGAATCTCCCACTCAACGGCCGCGACTTCACCCAGATGATGCAACTGACTCCCGGTTTCGCAGGCTATACCGGCGGAGGCTACGGCTCTCTCAACGGCACTCGCGCAAACCAAATGAACTGGCAAATCGACGGTGTCGACAACAACGATCTCTGGCACAACATCCCCGCCGTCAACCAGGGCGGCGTCTCCGGTATCGCAGGAATCATCCTTCCTCTCGACGCAGTGGACCAGTTCTCTGCCCAAACCCAGGCCGGTCCCGAAGGCGGACGTAACCCCGGTGGCACCATCAACCTCACCCTCCGCTCCGGCACCAACCAGATTCACGGCTCTGTCTACTACTTCAATCGCAACGAACTCTTCGGCGCAAAGAGCCCATTCTCCGATACGAAGCAAAAGGTTCGCAACTACAACACCGGCTTCTCCGTCGGTGGTCCCTTCATGAAGGACAAGCTCTTCGCCTTCCTCACCTTTGAGCATCAGCGCTTCGTTATCGGCGAATCCGGTACGGCCACTGAGCCCTCCATAGGCTGGCAGAATCAGGCAGAGCAGATCCTTGCGCAGCAGAACATTCCGGTCAACCCCGTCATGGTGGACGTGTTGAATCATCTCTGGGGAACCAGCGTCCTCGCGCAGGATACGATCGGCGTCCAGAACAACTTTCACTCCAACGATCCGGAATACGGTTACAGCTGGAACGGTCTTGGCAAAGTAGATTGGCGCATGACCGACAAGGACAATCTCAGTCTTCACTGGTTCGTCGGTCAGGGCAATCAGGTGGCTCCCGTGGGCTCCCAGTTGCTCGCCTTCTATGAGGAAGCACCTATCCACGTGCAGAACATCGCCATCGTCTATGACCGCGTCATCTCGCCCAGCATGACCAATCAACTCCTCGCTGGCGTCAACTATTTCAATCAGGTCTTCAACGATAACGAGACCAACTTCGATGTCCAGAGCCTCGGCTTCATCACCGGCGCCACACTCAACAATGCTCCAAACATCAACATTGGAAATTTCGATCCCGTCGGTCTAACGCCTCCTGAGGGCCGCAACGACATCACCGGCCATCTCACCGATCAGCTCTCCTGGACCAAAGGCAAACACCAGATGCGCTTCGGTGGCGAGTTCCGGCAAGCCCAGCTCGACGCCTTCTATCAGCGTCACGTCGTCGGTTCCTTCACCTTCGATGGCAGCCAGATCGTTCCATCCAGCAACCGACCTACGCCCAATCCGGATGGGCTCGATGGCTACCGTTATGCTCTCGCCGACTACCTTGCCGGAAAGGCCTCTGACGCCTCCATCATCCAGGGTGATCAGAAACGTCAGGTATTCGTCAACACGTGGTTCCTCAACGCAGGAGATTCCTGGCAATTCAGTCCGAAACTCAACATAAACTACGGCCTCCGCTACGACTACGAGGGTCCGCTCCACAACAGTTATCAAAACATGTCGGTCTTCCGTCCTGAGTCGACCTCCACCAACGGCCTGGTGTTTCAGGGAGCGCAGATCTCATCCCTGTATCCGAAATACTGGAAGAGCGTCAGCCCACGGCTAGGCGCAAGTTATTCCGCCGACCAAAACACCGTGATACGCGCAGGCTTCGGCTTCTTCTTCGATACACCCAATCTGAATCCCTTTCTCGACAATCGTCCTGGCAACGCAGCTCCCAACGGCGTTCAGGGCAATCCTGGCGGACCCGATCCCGTCTTTACCATCGACGCTGGAGAGGTCACTATCCAGCCCAATCAACTGATCTTTCCCGCAGGAACATGCACTTCCGCGTCGCCCTGCGGCGTATTCTCCATCAGCAACAACTTCCGCCCAGCCTACAACATGAATTACAGCCTCAACCTCGAGCATACGATCGCCTCAAACGTCATCGCGCAAATCGGCTATGTAGGCAGTCAGGGGCGCCGTCTGCTTAGCCTCCGCGATATCAACCAGGCCGCTCCTGGCATCTACGCGAGCAACGCCGATCGTCAGGTCAATCGCCCTTATTACAACCTGTATCCCACCTACGGCAACATCAACCAGATCGAGAGCATCGGAACGTCCAACTACAACTCCCTGCAGAGCCAGCTTCGTCTGCAGAATCTCCATGGCCTCTCTGGCTCCATCATCTACACCTGGAGCCACGCCTTCGACCAGGTCACCAATTATCGCGGAGTCCTGCCGCAGGACAACTTCAACTTCAAAGGGGACTACAGCAACTCTGACTTCGATACCCGCAATACCTTCGTAAGCTTCGTCAGCTATGAGATCCCAGGTTCCTCCTGGGGACCAAGAGAACTCACCCACGGCTGGCAGGTCAATTCGCTGCTCAGCTTCCACGGTGGTCAGCCATTCACCGTTCACGCCTCCGGCGATATCAGCGGAACCAACGAGGGCAACGATCGCGCGGTCCAGGTCGGTCCCGTCAACAAGGGCTTTCAGGGACAAACGATCAACGCCAACTGGCTCGATCCAAATGCCTTCGTCGATCCCAATCCAGGCACCTTCGGCACCACTCGTCGCAACGGCTACTACGGCCCTGGATACTCCGACGTCGATTTCTCTGTCTTCAAGAACACGAGGATCAAAGAGCGCGTCACTCTTCAGTTCCGTGCTGAGATGTTCAACCTCTTCAACCGCAATAACTTCGCCCCCCCCGGCGGCGGCAACGTAACCGTGGGTGGCAACTTCTCCCTCAACGACACCATCGGCGACTTCAACGGAGCCCCCGGCATAGGCGCCGGCGAACCATTCAACACGCAGTTCGCACTCAAGGTACTCTTCTAACCTCAGCTCTCCCCAACTGAAAAGCCCCACTCGGTCGAACATCGCTGAGTGGGGCTTTTCACTTAATTCAATAGATCTTCAAAACTAAACCGGCCACTTCCAACCCGTAATCTCCTTCCGGTCGATCCCATTTTCATGCGAGTAGTTGATGCTGTCGATGATCTGATCCTTCAGCCACTCCTTCGTATGCGCCGCCGTAGCCTGCAACCGCGGAACCCGATCGATAACATCGATAGCGATATCAAACCGATCCACCTGGTTCAGAATCGCCAGCTCAAGCGGCGTATTGATGTTCCCCTGCTCCTTGTATCCGCGCACGTGGAAGTTGTCATGATTCGTCCGTCGATACGTGAGCTTGTGAATCAACGAAGCATAGGCATGGAAGTTGAAGATCACAGGCTTGTCTTTCGTAAACAGGCTGTCGAACTCCTTATCCGACAGCCCATGCGGATGTTCCGTCTCCGGCATCAACCGGAACAGATCCACAACGTTCACAAACCGAATCTTCAGACCCACACATTTCTCACGCAGAATCGCCACCGCGGCCAGCGCCTCTGCCGTAGGGATATCGCCCGCACACGCAATCACCACATCCGGCTCCTCCCCCGCATCGCTGCTGGCAAAGTCCCAGATCCCAATCCCCTTCGTGCAATGCTTCACCGCCTCATCCATCGTCAGGTACTGCAGGTGAGGAGCCTTATCCGCGACAATCACATTCACGTAGTTCGTACTCTGCAGGCAGTGGCTGGCAACACTCAACAAACAGTTGGCATCCGGCGGCAAATAAATCCGCGTCACATGCGGACTCTTGTTCGTCACCACATCCAGAAATCCCGGGTCCTGGTGCGTAAATCCGTTATGATCCTGCCGCCAGACCAGCGACGTAATCAGCAAATTAATCGACGAGATCGGAGCCCGCCACCGCAGCTCCAGCTTGCTCTTCTCCAGCCACTTTGCATGCTGATTGAACATCGAGTCGATGATGTGCACAAACGCCTCATAGGTCGAAAAGAACCCGTGCCGTCCGGTCAGCACATATCCCTCGAACCATCCTTCCAGCGTGTGTTCGCTCAACATCTCCATCACACGCCCATCGGCGGCAATCTCGGTACCATCGGCATCCTCAGGCAACACCTCGGCCAACCACGTCTTCTTGCTCGCTTCGTAGATCACCTGCAGCCGGTTCGAAGCCGTCTCATCCGGCCCGAACACCCGGAAGCTCGTCATGTTGTTCTTCATCACATCGCGCAGAAATCCACCCAGCACATATGTCGACGACACCTCAACCTGCCCCGGCTTCTGAACCTCGACGGCATAGTCTCGAAAATCCGGCA
>Ga0207053_10393_pt1 | contig 9906 bp, 6 predicted proteins | sample Alteio_BWMinCont_59_FD_153290 | JGI IMG/M metagenome (GOLD analysis project Ga0207053, IMG submission 153290) | Enriched cells from forest soil in Barre Woods Harvard Forest LTER site, Petersham, Massachusetts, United States -... | ecosystem: Environmental > Terrestrial > Soil > Temperate forest >...
ACTGACTATCTCAATATTTTTCAGGCAGGCCCTGCGATATCCCCCATTACCTTATCACCTGCAACAATAACAGCAGGTTGCCCCAATACATTTACCACTACTATTCCCGGGACAAATTACCAATGGATTTTTGGTAAACATGCAGTCACTGACACAGTTCAGGGCGCGGCTATCCTCACAACTCCCAATGTTTACTTTACTTCTCCTGGTTCCTATACTGTTCATTTATTTGTTACGACGGTCTGTTGTGGAAAGGTACTCGACTCCTTAATCGTAACGGTTCTTCCCAATGGGTCTAACATTACCCTGACATCGGCACCAGCAACCATCTGTCAGGGCGCTTCCGTAACTTTTACCGCAAGCCCGGCTACTTATTTGGGATATGATTTTTTTGTAAATAACACCTCCGTTCAAACAGGCACACCGACTACATTTACTACTACGGGCCTGAATCCGGGAGACAGTGTATGGGCCATGGGCCTTATCAATGCTACCTGTTTTACAAATCCAAGTCCGGCCATCAAGCCTGCTGTGAATCCAATTCCGGTAGTTACGCTCAGTTCCGCTCCGGCAAATACAATTTGTGCCGGACAATCAGTCACATTTGCTGCAGTTCCCGCGGGTTTTGCCAATTACCAGTTTTTCAACGGAGCAACTTCGGTTCAGAACGGAGCAGGGAATGCCTATACAACCTCTGCATTGGTTCCCGGTAACAGCATCACTGTCGTGGGCAACAATGGCTGTTCCAGTCTGCCCAGTGCTCCGGTTGTACTAACTGTAAACCCATCCCCAAATATGACCTTGAGCAGTTCCGCTGTGGCTAATAGTATCTGTGTGGGTGCAAATATTACTTTTACAGCGTCTCCGGCCGGAAACACCAATTACCAGTTTTTTAATGGAGCAACTTCACTTCAGACCGGGGCTGCCAATACATTTTCAACGACAGCATTAACTGCAGGAAACAGTATCACGGTGGTTGCCACCAATGCCGCAGGTTGTCCAGGACCGGCCAGCACTCCTCTTGTGATAATTGTCAGCCCGGTTCCAACAGCCACCTTAACCTGCTCTGCAGCCGGTAACCAGGCTTGTACAGGAGCTAATGTGATCTTCACCGCAACGCCCGCCGGAAATACAAATTATCAATTCTTTAACGGGGCGACCTTGCTTCAGACCGGGGCTTCTGCTACCTTTTCAACCTCTGCCTTAACTGCAGGAAACAGTATCACTGTAGTGCCCACTGATGCCGGCTGTACCGGAACGGCAAGCGGCGCACTTGTCATTACTGTAAATCCCCTGCCTCAGATTACCTTCTCCACTGTAGATGCCACCTGTAACCGCAGCCATGGTTCTGCTACAGCCACCGTAGTAAATGGGTTGTCCCCCTATACTTACAGCTGGAGTAACACTGCAACAACTCAGACAAGTACCGCTCTCGCTGCAGGCACCTATACCGTCAGCGTTACCAACTCTGCAGGATGTACGAAAGATTCTTCTGTAACTGTTGTTAATACCAATGTGCCGGCCTTCGCGCTCAGTACCCAGACCAATGAAGTCTGCAACAGAGGAGCCACCGGCTCTGCAATAGTTGCTGCAACCGGGGGAACCCCGACTTATACCTATAGCTGGAGCAATGGAGTAAATACGGTTACCACAGCCCTCACGACCCAGGTAAATAATCTCAAATCGGGCATCTATACGGTAACGCTCACCGATGCCAACACCTGTACGCAGACCGTTACAATAACCATCACTCAGCCTGCAGCACTCAGCGTTGGAGCGGTTTCCCAAAAAGTTTGCGGAGCAGATTCCGGCTCGGCCACTATTTCGGCTACTGGAGGAACCGGGGCTTATACCTATTCCTGGTCACCTTTGGGAGGTGCAGGTCCGAAGGCAACGGGGCTTGCAACAGGACTTTATTTCTGCCAGGTGACAGATGCCAATGGTTGTACGAGAGGTACTTCTGTGCAGGTCATCGCTGACAGTATCCCCAAAGCTTTTGCAGGAGATTCTGTAACCATGGGGTATGGAAGCTCTGCCACTTTAACCGGAAGCGGAGGGAAAAACATAAACTGGAGCCCTTCAGCAGGATTAAGCTGTACCACTTGTCCCAACCCTGTAGCCTCTCCATTTGCAACAACAACCTATATGCTCACAGTAACAAGCGACAGTGGCTGTGTCTCTGTTTCGCATGTAACAGTTGTCATTACCTACGACTGTGGAGAAGTATTCGTACCCAATGGGTTTTCTCCAAACGGGGACAGAGAAAATGATGTAGAATGTGTGTATGGCAGGTGCATAGAAACCATGTATTTTGCCATTTATGACCGCTGGGGAGAAAAAGTATTTGAAACATCAGACCCCAAAGCCTGCTGGGACGGAACATTCCGTGGCCAGCTCATGAACACAGCCAGTTTTGTCTATTACCTGAATGCAAAATTAGTGACCGGAGAAACAGTCAATAAAAAAGGAAACATAAATTTAGTGAGGTAGAAGAAGATTATTTTGGGCAAACAAATGGAATTAATAAAAAATAGAAATTGAAATCATTAATACAAAATAATAATTTGTTTTTAATGCCTGGCTTTTTGTTATGTATAGCCAGCTTGGCTACTGCACAGGATGTCCATTTCTCTCAATTCACCATGTCTCCGCTTACAACAAATCCAGCCCTTGCAGGTGCCCAAAATGATATACAGGCAATCGCCAATTACAAGAACCAATGGCTCAGTGTAGCAGCTCCTTATACAACAATGGCAGTCTCCTATGACATGCGGTTGACCAGTGCTAAATCCAGGAGAGGATTTTGGGCAGCAGGAATTAATGTATACGATGACAAATCCGGAGATGCACAATTAAGTCTTCTTCAGGCTAATTTATCCCTGGCGTACCACATCCGTCTGGATGAATACAATACAATTGGTGCAGGGTTCCAGGGGGGATATGTACAGCACAGTATCGGCTATGGAGGTCTGCAATGGGGAAATCAATACAATGGCAGCATTTATGATTCAGCTTTGCCATCCGGAGAGCCAAATGGAGGAGGCGTAACCCATTCCTATATCGATGCAGGAGCAGGAGTGCTATGGGTTTACAACAATACCTCAGGAAAAGAAAAAGTCACAGACAACCACGATTTCACAATGAATATAGGAGCTTCCGAGTTCAACGAAGATTTAACATTAAACATTTATGATAATAGAATTGGGTCTAAAAACCGAAGAAAGGTTTGCGACTCAGAAAATGGTATTGGAAAATACTGGGCATTTGCGCCATTGAAAGCAGGAACTTATTATATTGATTATGATTTGCCAAAATCAAAAGGAATGAATAAAACAACTTGCGTTGTGATGCTGATAGGTTACAGATAGTTGCAGTAGCTGTCTCCAAATAACGAGGTGCCTAAAGATGAATGTGCCCAGCAAAACAGGAGAACCACCCTGGAAAGGGTACATGTTGTGAATTTCTGCTCAATGCTGAGTAATTAAGAGATTCTTTATCTCTTACTGAATGTCCCCCCTGTGGACAGGTTCATCTTCTTTTCCTGCGGATTTCCCTTGTTTTTTGCGGTCGCTCCGGTGCTCATGGCAACTTCTATTTCATCGCTGATGCTGGTGCTGATCTCAGCGCCCGTATTTGCCTCTATACTTCCATTATGTACCGAAAAATTTTCCGCCTTTACAATAGACCCTGTGGAGGCTGAAAGCCGGAAGTAACCGGCGGAGCCCTTAAGCTCTGTCTCTGCCCCTGTAGAACAATCAAGGTGCGTTTCTTCACATACTATTTTCATCTTCCCACTTGCACCTGTAGTGAAACTCAAATTCAATTTCCTGGATACAATACTGTCTGTGCACACAAGGGAAGAGCCCGTTGAGAAATCCAATGCTTCAATAGAGGCAGCACTTACAGTTGCTTCGATCGTCTGGTCAGATTCTGTCTTAAAGGGCAATTGGATCAGTAGCTCTCCTTCCTTTACCGTTGTTTGAAGATTCTTCAGCAGATTTTTGTCTCCTTTCAGTTCCAGGGCCGCCTGAGAATTGGTAGTCAGGGTTACTTTTATATTTCCCTTCACTGTTATCCTGTCAAAAGACGCTACAGGCCTTTTCTCTGTTACCACATCGCCGCTTGCTGCAATGAATGAACTGTTTGAGTAGCGCTTTGCATATCCAATCAAAGCAGTTGCCGTTATCAGAATGACTGCAAACAGGCCCAGTAAAAGTTTGTTACTCGTCTTCATTTTTTCCAATTTTAGTGCTGTTTATTTTTTATTGCTTTTTTCATAAAAACGTTTGATGTCGTCGAGATTAAGCCCAAGCAGTTTCATATTCCTGAAGACTGCTGGTAATTCTTCATTAATAAAATGTTCTGCTTTTATTTCAACAACTCTTTGATAACCGTCTTCTGTGACGTAATATCCCAGACCTCTTTTATTAAAGATAATTCCCTTGTCCTGCAAATAGCTAAATGTACGCATAGTGGTATTTGGGTTGACTTCAAATTGCACCGCCAACTCCCTTATTGAAGGGACTTTTTCTCCGGCATTCCACTTTTTTTGCAAAATATTGTCAAAAAAATGATTGGCTATCTGAAGATAAATGGCCTGGTTTTCCTTAAATTCCATGGTTAATTATTTATGTATTTTGTCATTGCGCTACACTTGTCTTTCTTTTAGCCTGAAATAACTTACCAATAACATGAATGGACCCAGCAGGAACCAGAATGCAAAGCTTATTACACGGCCAGTATTTCCAATCATGTCCTTGCTGCTTATACTTAAATCCAAATTACCATGTCTGTTCCAGAATAACCAGGTCAGAACACCACTGTAAACAGAGAATGCCATAGCGATCAGGAACAATGCGAATATGGTTTTCATTAAATTATTGTTTCTGAAATACACGGCTCCAAGAAAGAATATGGATTGTATAACTATGAAGGATGCAATCGCTTTCACTACACTTTTGCTAAACATCTGAGTGAAGGCATCTATACTGTTTCCTGTTATGCAGGCAATGAAATAAATCAGGGCGCATGCCGCGAAGAATACCAGGACAAAAACAGGTGAGGATGATAACCAGGATGCCCAGAATTTCTCTCCTGTAGAAACCGGTAAAGTCAGCCATGCGTAGCTTTTCTGAGGAATGTGGAGTTCGGAAAATATTCTTGCGGTAAATACCAATCCGCATAGAAAAAATGCGACTAAATACACATTGATCAGGTTAGTGATGTTTTGCGGGCCAAAATAACCTACGAGCAGTGAGATAACAAGGAGTGCTCCAAACACTGCCCCTGCCGCAATCATCAGGGAACTAAAATTTAATGCCGCCTGCCTTCGCATGAAGTTTAACATTCGGGTTATGCTGAATCTGTTTTCCATATTCTTTGTGTTTTTCTTTTTTTAATCTTTTTTGTCCGTTAATTGCCGAAAATCGAATTGATCCTTGCACAGTCTTTTACGACTTCATTAAAAAGCAATTCGAAGTCTATTTTTATTTCTTCACCCCCTGCGTTTTTTATAATGCGTGGCTGACCTTCAACACCTGTACCTTTTTCAACTGTCAGGTTTTTTGAAATTTCTGCAACATTTTTGTTGAAAATAATTTTGCCTTCCTCCAGTACGACTATGGTATCTATCAGGTTTTCCAAATCCCTTACCTGATGGGTTGAAATAACCAGAACCCGGTTTTCATCAAGGCGGGATGCTATAATCTTCCGGAACTGACTTTTGGAAGGTATGTCCAATCCATTAGTCGGTTCATCGAGAATCAAAATCCGTGCATTGGTTGCCAAAGCGAAAGCAATGAGAAACTTTTTTTTCTGCCCATAGGACAATTGTGAAAGTTTTTCCTCTTCTCTCAGTTCAAATTCTTTGAGTAAACTGCTTAGCAGACCGGGATCAAACTTTGGATAAAATACTGCATTCATTTTTGCATAGCGTTTCAGGCTGATTTCCGGAAGCTCAAATTCTTCGGGAACCAAATAAATATCCTGAAGTATATTGGGTAGTCTTTCCCCGGCTTCAAAACCTAAAACTTTGCACTCTCCGCTGTCGGGATATAGCATACCACAAATCTGTTTAAGTAAAGTGGATTTTCCAGCTCCGTTTCTTCCAAGAAGACCATAAATGTTTCCTGGCTGAAGCGAAAGATCCAAGTCGTTAAACAGCCTCTTTCCCTTGCTGTAGCTAAAGTTGAGGTGTTTTAGTTCAATCATTTTATAGTGTATTAGTTTATTAGTACAGTACAAATGTAGAGCATTAATTTAATATTCCAAATTTATTTTAATAATAAATTTACTGGGTTTGACTTGCGGGGTGAAAAAACGATTTGGATTTTTTTAAAGCGGAATTTGCTGCAATGTACCTGAGTGTAATTTCAAAACCTCCTCTCAGGTTACTGACTGTTTCCAATGGGGACAGGTTGATGTCATAACTCATACCCAGGGCATAATTTGCAAATTCCAGCATCATGACTGCTGACAGTGCGTCAGCGGCGCGATAATATGCGCCGAAGGAGAAGGCTGAAATTTTATAGTAGCCTGTCGTTTTGCTTTCCTGCACAAATTTAAACCGCAGAAGTGAGCCTGCATAGATCTCCTGGGTATTCTGTTGTCTGGAATACATAAATCCCGGAACCAGCGCCATGTTACTATTGGGTAAACTGATACGTGCATCTCCATGAACCACATATTTACGATAGAGTACTTCTCCGTCATTGTATAAGGAATATTCCGGTTGCTGAGGGTGAAAAATGGAAGCTCCTATATTCATTGTGAAATCGTGGTTGTCTGTGACTTTTTCTTTTCCTGAGGTATTGTTGTAAACCCATAGCACTCCTGCTCCTGCATCGATATAGGAATGGGTTACGCCTCCTCCATTTGGCTCTCCGGATGGCAAAGCTGAATCATAAATGCTGCCATTGTATTGATTTCCCCATTGCAGACCTCCATAGCCGATACTGTGCTGTACATATCCCCCCTGGAACCCTGCACCAATTGTATTGTATTCATCCAGACGGATGTGGTACGCCAGGGATAAATTAGCCTGAAGAAGACTTAATTGTGCATCTCCGGATTTGTCATCGTATACATTAATTCCTGCTGCCCAAAATCCTCTCCTGGATTTAGCACTGGTCAACCGCATGTCATAGGAGACTGCCATTGTTGTATAAGGAGCTGCTACACTGAGCCATTGGTTCTTGTAATTGGCGATTGCCTGTATATCATTTTGGGCACCTGCAAGGGCTGGATTTGTTGTAAGCGGAGACATGGTGAATTGAGAGAAATGGACATCCTGTGCAGTAGCCAAGCTGGCTATACATAACAAAAAGCCAGGCATTAAAAACAAATTATTATTTTGTATTAATGATTTCAATTTCTATTTTTTATTAATTCCATTTGTTTGCCCAAAATAATCTTCTTCTACCTCACTAAATTTATGTTTCCTTTTTTATTGACTGTTTCTCCGGTCACTAATTTTGCATTCAGGTAATAGACAAAACTGGCTGTGTTCATGAGCTGGCCACGGAATGTTCCGTCCCAGCAGGCTTTGGGGTCTGATGTTTCAAATACTTTTTCTCCCCAGCGGTCATAAATGGCAAAATACATGGTTTCTATGCACCTGCCATACACACATTCTACATCATTTTCTCTGTCCCCGTTTGGAGAAAACCCATTGGGTACGAATACTTCTCCACAGTCGTAGGTAATGACAACTGTTACATGCGAAACAGAGACACAGCCACTGTCGCTTGTTACTGTGAGCATATAGGTTGTTGTTGCAAATGGAGAGGCTACAGGGTTGGGACAAGTGGTACAGCTTAATCCTGCTGAAGGGCTCCAGTTTATGTTTTTCCCTCCGCTTCCGGTTAAAGTGGCAGAGCTTCCATACCCCATGGTTACAGAATCTCCTGCAAAAGCTTTGGGGATACTGTCAGCGATGACCTGCACAGAAGTACCTCTCGTACAACCATTGGCATCTGTCACCTGGCAGAAATAAAGTCCTGTTGCAAGCCCCGTTGCCTTCGGACCTGCACCTCCCAAAGGTGACCAGGAATAGGTATAAGCCCCGGTTCCTCCAGTAGCCGAAATAGTGGCCGAGCCGGAATCTGCTCCGCAAACTTTTTGGGAAACCGCTCCAACGCTGAGTGCTGCAGGCTGAGTGATGGTTATTGTAACGGTCTGCGTACAGGTGTTGGCATCGGTGAGCGTTACCGTATAGATGCCCGATTTGAGATTATTTACCTGGGTCGTGAGGGCTGTGGTAACCGTATTTACTCCATTGCTCCAGCTATAGGTATAAGTCGGGGTTCCCCCGGTTGCAGCAACTATTGCAGAGCCGGTGGCTCCTCTGTTGCAGACTTCATTGGTCTGGGTACTGAGCGCGAAGGCCGGCACATTGGTATTAACAACAGTTACAGAAGAATCTTTCGTACATCCTGCAGAGTTGGTAACGCTGACGGTATAGGTGCCTGCAGCGAGAGCGGTACTTGTCTGAGTTGTTGCAGTGTTACTCCAGCTGTAAGTATAGGGGGACAACCCATTTACTACGGTGGCTGTAGCAGAACCATGGCTGCGGTTACAGGTGGCATCTACAGTGGAGAAGGTAATCTGAGGCAGGGGATTTACAGTAATGACAAGTGCGCCGCTTGCCGTTCCGGTACAGCCGGCATCAGTGGGCACTACAGTGATACTGTTTCCTGCAGTTAAGGCAGAGGTTGAAAAGGTAGCAGAAGCCCCGGTCTGAAGCAAGGTCGCCCCGTTAAAGAATTGATAATTTGTATTTCCGGCGGGCGTTGCGGTGAAGATCACATTAGCTCCTGTACAAGCCTGGTTACCGGCTGCAGAGCAGGTTAAGGTGGCTGTTGGAACCGGGCTGACAATTATCACAAGAGGAGTGCTGGCCGGTCCTGGACAACCTGCGGCATTGGTGGCAACCACCGTGATACTGTTTCCTGCAGTTAATGCTGTCGTTGAAAATGTATTGGCAGCCCCGGTCTGAAGTGAAGTTGCTCCATTAAAAAACTGGTAATTGGTGTTTCCGGCCGGAGACGCTGTAAAAGTAATATTTGCACCCACACAGATACTATTAGCCACAGCGGAACTGCTCAAGGTCATATTTGGGGATGGGTTTACAGTTAGTACAACCGGAGCACTGGGCAGACTGGAACAGCCATTGTTGCCCACGACAGTGATGCTGTTACCGGGAACCAATGCAGAGGTTGTATAGGCATTCCCTGCTCCGTTCTGAACCGAAGTTGCTCCGTTGAAAAACTGGTAATTGGCAAAACCCGCGGGAACTGCAGCAAATGTGACTGATTGTCCGGCACAAATTGTATTTGCCGGAGCGGAACTGAGCGTAACTACCGGAATTGGATTCACAGCAGGCTTGATGGCCGGACTTGGATTTGTAAAACAGGTAGCATTGATAAGGCCCATGGCCCATACACTGTCTCCCGGATTCAGGCCCGTAGTAGTAAATGTAGTCGGTGTGCCTGTTTGAACGGAGGTGTTATTTACAAAAAAATCATATCCCAAATAAGTAGCCGGGCTTGCGGTAAAAGTTACGGAAGCGCCCTGACAGATGGTTGCTGGTGCCGATGTCAGGGTAATGTTAGACCCATTGGGAAGAACCGTTACGATTAAGGAGTCGAGTACCTTTCCACAACAGACCGTCGTAACAAATAAATGAACAGTATAGGAACCAGGAGAAGTAAAGTAAACATTGGGAGTTGTGAGGATAGCCGCGCCCTGAACTGTGTCAGTGACTGCATGTTTACCAAAAATCCATTGGTAATTTGTCCCGGGAATAGTAGTGGTAAATGTATTGGGGCAACCTGCTGTTATTGTTGCAGGTGATAAGGTAATGGGGGATATCGCAGGGCCTGCCTGAAAAATATTGAGATAGTCAGT
>Ga0207053_10394_pt1 | contig 9895 bp, 5 predicted proteins | sample Alteio_BWMinCont_59_FD_153290 | JGI IMG/M metagenome (GOLD analysis project Ga0207053, IMG submission 153290) | Enriched cells from forest soil in Barre Woods Harvard Forest LTER site, Petersham, Massachusetts, United States -... | ecosystem: Environmental > Terrestrial > Soil > Temperate forest >...
AGGGCCCGTATTGACAAATTTGGAGTTACACAACCCAATATTCAAAAGTTAGAGAGTTCCGGCCGGATACTGGTTGAATTGCCAGGAGTAAAGGACAAGGAACGTGTTCGTAAGCTCCTGCAGGGGACTGCGAACCTGGAGTTCTGGGAGACTTATGATAACAAGGAATTATATCCTTTGTTTTCAGAGGCAAATAAACGTTTAAGAGAAATACTGGCTGCATCGGATTCTTCCAAAACGGCTTCAGATACGCTTGTGAAATCAAAAAAGGAAGCAGAGAAGATAAAAGCTCCTCAGGCTACGGCACTTAAGTCAGACACCGCAGCAAAACAAACCCTTCAGCAGCAGATTAACAGTAAGGTGGATTCCACCAAGCCTAATTCCGGCAGCGCCAAAAGTGATACTTCCATGCAAAGGAGAGCGAAGGAAAATCCTCTTTTTTATATTTTCCAGCAAGCTGTTAATCAGGATCAAAAGACCCAGCAATATTATATGGCTGAAGGGCCTGTTCTTGGATATGCTTCTATCAGCGACACCGCCAAAATAAACAGGTATTTAAAAGAGGAAAGAGTCAGGAAGCTGTTTCCACCTAAAGTCCGGTTTTTATGGACTGTGAAGCCAAGACAAGGGACCATACTTGATATGATTGGAATAAAAGTTAACAGCCGCGACGGAAAGGCTGCACTTTCAGGAGATATTATTACAGATGCACGCAAAAATTTTGAACAAAAGGGTTCCGGTACTCCTCAGATTCAGATGAGTATGAAAACAGAGGCGGCTCAGGTCTGGAGGCGATTAACACGGGAAAATATAGGGAAAAGTATTGCGGTTGTTCTGGACAACAATGTATATTCATTTCCAACTGTACAGGGAGAAATTCCAGGAGGTATATCCACAATCACGGGCAATTTTACTGTAAAAGAGGCGGATGACTTAATAAACGTACTTAAGGCCGATAAGCTTCCTGCTCCTGCACGAATTGTTGCTGAGGAAATGGTTGGACCTACTTTAGGTCAGGAAGCCATTCAATCCGGACTGTTGTCCTTTGTAATTGCCCTGGTATTGGTTTTGATCTTCATGGGATTGTATTACAGCAAAGCAGGTTGGGTGGCAGACATTGCCCTGTTTTCCAACGTATTCTTTGTGATGGGCATTCTGGCTTCAATGGGAGCTGTTCTCACCTTGCCTGGTATTGCAGGTATTGTGCTTACAATAGGTATGTCGGTTGATGCCAACATCCTGATTTTTGAACGGATCCGGGAAGAATTATCCAGTGGAAAGGGTACGGGGCTTGCCATCAAGGAGGGTTTCGGGAATGCTATGTCTTCCATAATTGACTCCAATGTTACAACACTTTTACTTGGTATCATTCTGTACCTGTTCGGAACGGGACCAATCCAGGGATTTGCCACTACGCTTATTATAGGTATTCTTACTTCCCTGTTTTCTGCCATCTTTATTACCCGCTTGATTTTTGAAACTTTATTGAAAGGCAAGTCTGAAATAGGTTTCTCCCACAAGTTTTCCGCCCATTTATTCAAGAATATCAAGGTTGATTTTGTCAGCAAACGTAAGCTTTATTATATTTTTTCCGGATCTATCATTTTGCTGGGATTCATATTTTATTTCAAACACAATGGGTTTAATCTTGGAGTAGATTTTAAAGGAGGACGTACGTATGTGGTTCGTTTTACTGAAAAGAAGGAAACCCAACAGGTAAGGGATGCTTTGACAGGAGTATTCGGAGCGGCACCTGAAGTCAAGACATAAGGAGAGGGTGGTGCCCAGATGAAAATTACAACAGCTTATATGATTGACGACAATTCCATGGATTCGGAGTCGAAAGTGGAAGATAAGCTGAAGGAGGGTTTGAATAAACTTCAGGCCAAATTTGAGATTATGAGTACCATTAAAGTCGGGGAAACAGTGTCGCGTGACATTAAAACCAAGGCGATCTGGGCAGTCTTATTCTCCTGCCTGATCATGTTCGTCTTTATCTTTATTCGGTTTAAAAAGTGGCAATATGGACTTGGTGCAGTTGTCGCCTTGTTTCATGATGTACTGGTAGTTCTGTCCTGTTATACTATTTTTGATGGTCTGCTTCCTTTCTCGCTGGAAATTGACCAGCAGTTTATCGCGGCGATTTTAACCGTTATGAGTTATTCTATGACGGATACAGTTGTTGTGTTCGATAGGATCCGTGAATACCTGACTGAAAAGAATAAACTGGATGTTGTTGGTGAGGAGAAAAACAATGTGATTAATTATGCGCTGAATGCTACATTAAGCCGTACTATATTGACTTCTCTGACTATTTTCTTTGTATTGTTGTCTATTTTCATATTCGGAGGGGAAACGATTAAGGGCTTCTCATTTGCGCTGTTAATAGGTATCGTAATTGGTACTTATTCATCTATTTGTATTGCTACTCCTATTGTAATTGATTTTGACCGGAAGAAGCCTTTAGAGGTAAAATAAGATTATGGTTTTACTGTTTTTGAATATGGGCGAGGGGGAAATAACCCTGATTGTCCTTGTCATTATTCTTTTCTTCGGATCCAAGAGCATTCCAACTTTGGCCAGGGGTTTAGGCAAGGGAATCAGAGAGTTCAAGGATGCGACCCAGGGAATCCAGCGTGAGATTGAAAACAGCGCCAGAGAAGCGACCCAGGAGGCTCAGAAAGTGACGTTACAGGGCACTCAGACTGCCACAAATACGGGTTCTCAGAAGGTTACTGAACAGGAGGCTCCAAAATCGAAAGAGCAAGAGCCTGGGAAACTAAAAGAAGAGGAGAAGCCCTCAGTTTAGACCTACCAGATTATAGAATTGGAGCCGCTACATTACAGAATTAGAGCTGCCAGGCTATAGAAAAAGTAATTTACCAAATTACAGGCCTATCCTTCTCAGCCCGGAACATTCCGTTTCCTTCTTTCACATCAAATGCTGTGTAAAATTCCTGCATGTTGGCAAGAGGTGCCATTACCCTTGCCATGTTTGGTGAATGCGGGTTTGTTTTCAACAGCTGTTTTAAATACTCGGGGCGCATATTGCCCCTCCAGCCTTGTGCCCAGGAAATAAAGAAACGTTGCTCGCCTGTAAACCCATTGATTTTTTCAGGAGCAGGTTTTCCTTCCAGAGACTTTTTATACGCATAAAATGCAATTGTTAACCCTCCCAGATCAGCAATGTTCTCAAGAGTGAGTTCTCCATTTACATGGAAAGTGTCCAATACTGCAAAATGATTGAATTGTTCCACTACTTTATTGGTTCTTTCCTTGAACCTGAGACTATCTTCTTTTGTCCACCAGTTTTTCAGGTTGCCTTCTGCATCAAACTGACAACCCTGATCATCAAATCCATGTGTCAGTTCATGACCAATAATCGCTCCCATACCGCCATAATTAACTGCGTCGTCAGCATTTGCATCAAAGAAAGGGATTTGCATAATCCCGGCTGGGAAAACAATTTCATTGTAAGAGGGATTATAATAGGCATTTACGGTTGAAGGTGTCATGCCCCATTCTGTTTTGTCAACCGGAACACCGAGTTTATCTGCCATGTATTTGAAGTCGCAGGTGTTTCCCCGGAAGAAGTTTGCCACATAACTGTCACTCTTAATTTCCATTAAAGAATAATCCCTCCATTTGTCCGGATAAGCAAGTTTGCGCATGATGGTCTCTAACTTGTGCAGGGCCTGTTTTTTAGTTTCATCACTCATCCATTCCCGCGTGTTAATACGTTCTTTAAAGGATGCAGTCAGGTTGTCAACCATGACATTCACCTTCTTTTTCGCATCGGCGCTGAAATACTTTTCAACATAGAGCTGGCCCAGGAGATCTCCCAGTGACATGTCTGACTGCTGGATGACTCTTTTCCAACGGGGTCTTAGTGTTTTTGACCCGCTTAAAACTGTGCCATAGAAATTGAACCTTTCCTGAATGAAATTGTCGCTGAGTTTACCGGCTGTGCTGCTAATCAGATTCCAACGCAGGTAATTTTTCCAATCCTCCAGGGATGCTGACTTAATTACCTCATCTATCCTGGCAAAAAACGCAGGCTGCCCAATAATTAAATGATCTACTTTAGAGTCAATACCAAGTGCCTTGAAATAGGCTGCCCAGCCAAAAGCGGGATTGGATTTAATAAAGTCTGCCAGCGTTTTTTTGTTATACTGGGCCTCTATATCCCTCAACTGAACCCGGGTCATGGATTTTTCTGCCAGTTGTTTTTCCAGTTCAAAAATTTTAGATGCGATTACAGATGCCTGCTTTTCAGGCTCCCCCATCAGTTTGAACATGGCTGCCACATGCAGCATATATTGTTCCCGTATGGTCTTGAGAGATGCATCCGGATTCAGATAATAATCCATGTCAGGTAAACCAATTCCGCCCTGATTAAGTGTAGTGATATTTTCAGTGCTTGCCTTGGGGTCAGCTCCGATACCGAAATCGAACAGGGGCCTTACTCCAATGATATGGAAATGGGCAATAACTGCGGGTAAGTCGGCGACCGACTTAATATCTGCAATCAGTTTGAATTCTGCATCAAGGGGCTGAATGCCTTCCTTGTTTAATTTGGCCGAATCCATCGCAGTTGAATAGAAATCTCCCACTTTTTGTTTGGGGCTGCCCGGTTCTCCTTTTGTCTTTGCAGCTTCTTCCAAAAGTGTGCGAAGGTTTAGAAGATTATTATCCTGAATAATATTAAAGTTTGTCCAGGTAGCTTCAGCCGAAGGAACAGGGTTGTTTTTTATCCAGTTGCCATTGACAAACTGGTAAAAGTTGTCTTTAGGGTTTACGGTCGTGTCAAAATTGGCTAAATCTATGGAGGAGTTAGTGGTCATGTTGTTTCCGGAATTTTTATCATTCCTGTTTCCACAGGAAGCCATTATCAGTATACTCAGTGGAAGAATCAGGTTAGTGGTTTTCATTCGTTGGTTCTGTTTTTTTAAATTTTATCGGTTATCACTATTTAAGGCTGTGAATTTGCCCCCTTCGGGGATAAAATTTGCTAAACTTTGCAAATGCAAAACCAAGCAAATCTAAGTTATTTTTTCAGACTTTTACAACAATTTCGTCTTCAATGTAAACCAGGTATTTTTCTACATTTCTATAGCCCATTTGTGCAAGAAGCTCTCCGTAATTTTGAATTTGCTTAATATGGGAATCTGCTTTTGTTCCTGTTTTATAATCTATGATTGCAGTAGTATCAGAACCTAAGACAACCCTGTCGGGTCTGAATCGTTCTCCATTGGGTAAAATAATCTCTGTTTCTATTTTCAAGCTATTGCCTTCGCGGAAATAAGGAGCTAATTTATTGTGTTCGATGATTCGCTTTATTTTGGTTGTTAATTCATCCTGTTCCTTTAAGTCAATAATTCCTTCTTTTAGAAACTGACTGAGAACAGGAATCAGGTCTGCTGCTATTCTGATTTTTGCCAGGACTGCGTGTACAAGTAAACCAAATTCTGCTTCGGGAGCATTTGCCCGGATTTTCAATATAGCTCTCCAGTCAAAGGATTGAAGCATGCTTAGCCGTATGCTATTTATTTTTTTTCTGTTGTTATCCGGATAATCTGTTTTGCTGCCGAAGTCATATTCGTTTTGATTCTCAGACCACAGCTGCAAGTGTTGTAAGTAAACACACAGTATATCAGTTACTGAGTGGAGTGTTTCCGGATGTTGAGAAGGTTGGCTGTTAATAATATACAAACGGTCTTCCGGACGGGTCAAGGCAACATACAGCAGGTTGATCGTATCAAGAAGGGTTTTGTTCTTTTCCTCTTCATACAGATGGGCATAACTGGTTTTTTCAAGGTCTTTACTCAATGGCAGAAAGACTGAACTCAGGTTGGGTATTTCCTGATTAACTATATCGACCCAGAGATTGCCCCTTGCAGTCACAAGTGATCCTGTGAAAGGAAAAATGACTACCGGAAATTCGAGCCCTTTGGAACTATGGATAGTCATTATATTTACTGCATTGGCTCCTGCAGGTACGTTCATCGAAGCTTTCTCTTTGCGAATGCTCCACCAGGCCAGAAAATCGTACAGGTTATTGTTGTTTTTTGTTGAATAAGCAAGGACCTCATCCAAAAAGTAAATCAGGGAGGAAAAATCCGAATTTCCAAGCTGAAAAATGTTTATCAACTGTTCGACGAGTTCATAAAGCGGCAGTTTTAAAAGCTGCTGGTGATTAAAAACAAAGCCATAGTGTTTAAGCAGTGAATTGAATCCTTCTGTTTTTCTATAGTTAAGAGCCTTAATCAAATCGGGCAAATTTGCCCTGATGGCATTGCTTTCAATCAGGTATTGTAAAATTTCAACTTTAGTAATATCATCTCCCGGTTGCTGAATGTGCTTTAAAAAGGACTCAATAAAAGAAACCTTTCGGGAGTTTTTCAGCAGCAGAGAGTCAGGTGAAAGCACTCCAATCATTTTTTTTGTCAGGAATTCAGCTATTATACTGCCTGTTTTATTGGTTCGGCATAAAATAGCAATATCGCTCAGTTTGAACTTCTCGGCCTGCAACTGAAGAATTATTTCATAAATCTTTTCAAGCGTAAGCTGTTGTTCATCTTTTTCTTTATCCTGAATAAAACTCAGGGAGATGTACCCTCCTGCATTTTTTTGGTCGGCCTCCTGTGCAAGGTTTTTATATATCCTCTTATAGCTGCCGGATAATTTATCTTCCAGAAAACCAAACAGGGAGTTATTAAATCTGACAATTTCCTTTTTGCTCCGGTAATTATTATTGAGTTGCTGCTCGTTGTAATTCCGCTTCAGAATCTGTTCCCGTTCCGCAATGAACGGGCTTTTTTCTTTTAGAAAAATCTCAGGTAATTGGGCAAATTGTTCTACTTCCCCGCCCCTCCAGCGGTATATGGCCTGTTTGCCATCGCCGACCAGCATATTTGTACATCCTTCTGACAGGGAATTTTCAATCAGCGGAAGAATATTCTGCCATTGTAATACTGAGGTGTCCTGGAATTCATCAATCAGGTAATGCATGTATTTTGCCCCTATGCGTTCATAAATGAATGGGACCGGTTGATTCAGGATAATTCTTGAAATTATTTTATTGAATTCAGAAATGTGAATGCAATTTTTTTGTCTTTTTATTTCCACCAATAGTTTTTCAATTTCATTGAGAACTGCAAGTGAATAAATGTTTTTACTGATCAGCTTAAACAGATAATACAAAGACTGTTGCTTTTCAACAATCGCTTCTATTGAATGAAATGCTTCAGAGAGCTGATCTTTTATACTGTCTATTTTGATTTTATCCTCCTCATTTGTCTTTTCTGCATAGAATTTTCCTTCTGCATAAGTTGTTTTTACATAAGAATTGGGTTCTATTTTATCAAAATAGCCAGCTGATAAATTGGAAAACCAGGCACCAGTGCCGCTTCGCCCCCTGTAAAATGCATTTATCTCAAGACCTTGTCTGTTTATTAAAGCAAGGGCAGATGTGGCCAGCTTCTGAATACTGGTTTCAAACTGATGGATGGATTGAGAAAGGCTGCTCCGTATCGAAAGAAAACCGCCGGTATCAATGTTTTTAAGTTTTTCAAGGTGAAGCACGCCTTCTTCCGTGAGCAGGTTTTTTGAAAATTCAAAAAGCTCCTTTTCTATATGCCAGCTTTTTTCATCATCTGCCTTTGATTCAGTAAACTCCACAAGGGCGCGTGTAATGGATGTATCTGTCCCTGCTTTTGAAATTAATAAGTCAATCACCTGAGCAAGTAGTTTATCGCTGTCCATTTCGATCTCAAAATTGACAGGAAGGTGCAGATCAAAGGCAAATGTGCGAACGATACGATGAACAAAACTATCTATTGTACCTACTGCAAAGTCAGAATAGTTATGCAAAATGCTTTGTAAAACGCTTGCTGCCCTTAGCCGGATCGTATTTACATCTAAACCTGTTTCCTCCTTTAGCTTTTGAATCAGAATGCCTTTGCCGGAAGATTCTGATATTTCTTCCAGACCTGAAACGATGCGATCTTTCATTTCAGCGGCAGCTTTATTTGTAAAGGTTATTGCAAGTATAGAGCGATACTTAACCGGCGGGTTCCTGTCATCTGAAAGTGCAAGCTTGAGGTATTCTTTTACAAGGGTGAAGGTTTTGCCTGATCCGGCTGAAGATTTATAAACGGTGAAGTTGCCCAAATTCAGAACGGAATATTTTTATTGAAAATATCCTTTTTGTCCTGGCAGTAAAGTTTTGCGTCCAGTATCTCGTGAATGATCAAATTGTGAATGAGTTCCACAAAGCCATAAGCCTGGCTGGGAACAAAGAAATTCAAATCGCCCAGTTTCCGCAGCGGGTTGTCGGATTTAAATCCGGAAAAAGTCAGTACTGTGCAACCCGATTTTTTTGCCTGCTCAGCTGCGTTTATTATGTTTGCTGAGTTTCCGGAACTGCTGATGCAGAATGCGATATCACCTTTGTCTGCGAAAGTTTCAATGGGTTTGGAAAATACTTCTGCATAACTGAAATCATTTGCAATGCAGGTCAGGAGAGAAGGGTCATTAAATGCGGTTGCCCGGATGTTTCCATTCTTCCAGTAATCAACTGCCATGTGGCTTGTTATTCCTGCACTTCCCCCGTTTCCCAGCATCATTATTTTTCTATTCTGCTTCTGAACCTGTGTTATAAGCTCAACCGCTTTGGCAATTGCTTTACTGTGTTCCAGAACCTGGCCCTTAGTGTCAGCTTCAATTGCATCAAGCGCCTGCCTGAATGAATTTAAATACGTGCCCGAAAATTTGCTGATTTCCATTTTATTTTAAAAAGTGCGAGATAAATTTTATTAAATCTTTTTTATAAACAGGATGCTCGTTTCCAATTATTTCAACAGCAAGTGCACCAACGCAATTTCCTATAAAGGGCAATACATCTGCCGGAGTGTTGTTAAAGGCGAGGAGGGAGGTGACAGAAAGTACGGCATCGCCGGCACCCACTGAATCCTTGATGGTTGAGGCAAAGGCGGGGGCCCGGGTGAACTTGCCTTTTTCATAAAGCAGGGAGCCTTGCTGCCCTAATGTAATCTGAATTTTATCGGCATGGGTTATGTCATGCAGTTTGCTTATAAGCTGCTCCAAAGCGCCATAGTTGTCACCAAAGGGAAGTCGTACTTCTTTTTCATCTATGGAAATATAATCAACACGGTTATATTTTGTAATATAATTAAAGCCATAATTATTGCTGTTGGTTTGGGCATTGACGGCAAGATATTTACCTGATTTTTCAAGAAATTGAATAATTCCTGGAGTAATAAAACCATGTCCAAAATCTGCAATCAGGACCAGATCAACCTCCTTTATAGCTTTGGACAAGTAGGAAATCACTTCCTTTTCCAATCCCTCATCCAGCCAGGTATCGTTCATAAAAGTAACCTCGAACAGTTTCAGGTTGAGGTATACATCTATGTATCTTCTTTTTGTCGGAGTAGGGCCATCCGAGCGCCAAAAGAATTTTTTATGAATTGAATCTGAAAGTTTTTGTTCAATAAGCTCCTGTTGTGGGTTTTGTTTACCAAGGCAGGTCACGAGTTCTACTTTACCTGCAAATTGATCGAGGTGATTGGCAATTGCCAGGACACCTCCGGCATAGGATTCCCCCTTTTGAAAGATGCTTGAAATAGTGGGTGATTTGGAAGATTTTCCCAAAGGCTTGCAGGAGTGATATTCATCTATAATGGTGTCCCCTATGACCAGGACCTTCAGGTTCTTCAGTTTTTCAATCTCTTTAATAATGGATTCAGTATTTTCCTGTTTTTTCAAATTGCTCAGGTACTCCTGAACTGAATCGCTCAGTGGACTATAGTGTGCATTGATCAGTTTTGAGGAAGAGAACTGAATTTCTTCTGTAAAGTACAGCCTGCCCCCG
>Ga0207053_10397_pt1 | contig 9872 bp, 8 predicted proteins | sample Alteio_BWMinCont_59_FD_153290 | JGI IMG/M metagenome (GOLD analysis project Ga0207053, IMG submission 153290) | Enriched cells from forest soil in Barre Woods Harvard Forest LTER site, Petersham, Massachusetts, United States -... | ecosystem: Environmental > Terrestrial > Soil > Temperate forest >...
TGGAAGTGGGTGTGGTTGGGCAGGCGCATTCGCAGGCCGCCCATGCCGTAGAAGAGGCTAAGGCCGGTGTTGAAGTTGGGGATGTTGCCAGTGGTGTGTCCACCGACTTCCACGACGCCTGAGAAGTTGTGCCACACGGGCAGGGAGATTCCGCCGTGGCCTCCGGACATCCAGAAGCATCCGCAGCCTCCTACGGGAGCGTTAGCGCGCATCTCGCTATAGACGGCGTAAGCATCGAGAGCGTTTGGGGATTTCTGGGCCATTGCTGCCAGAGAGAGCGACGACAGCAGTGCGTAGACGAAGACCTGAGTCAGCTTTTTCATCGCTCCTCCTATTCAACGGTTAGGGTTACGGTGGTGCTCCGTACCAGGCTTCCGCTGGTGCCGGTGACGGTAATGGTGTAGGTCTGTTCGGTCTGCGAGAAGTAGCCGCCCTGGCCGCAGCCCGATATGGCGAAAAACGAAACCAGCGCTAACAGCGCTACCAGTAGAAGCCGCGGCGGACTACCTCTATGCCGCTTCAGAAAGGCCAGTGGCAACAGCAGCAACGCCAGCGCAGCCGGGCCGAGAGCATTGCCACGCGAAGCCACGGTGCTGCTCTGCATCGGAACGCTGACGGTAAATGTTGAGCTCGCTCCTGCGGCTCCCGGTGTCACCGCTGCAGGATTGAACGTATAGGTTCCACCGGGCGGTAGATTCGACGCACTCATCGTTACCGGATTAGTGAATGGCTGATTTACCGAGCTGAGGACAATGGTGAAGTTTGCCGACGCTCCCGGTGGAATCAGCTGGCGTCCCGTAGTCGAAGACAGGGCAAAGTCCGCGGGTGCAGGGGTGACTACAAGAGTGATCGGCGCCGAGGTGGATGGCGGGAAGTTCGCGTCACCGCTGTAGACTGCCGTGATGGTGTGCATTCCCGGGCCGAGCGTCGTTACGACCAGCGTCACGCCTGTCCGGGCGCCTGTGGTGGGGAGCGTCACGGTGCCGAGCACCGTTGTCCCATCATCAAAGGTCACTGTGCCGGTGGCCCCTGGTGGCACTGTCGCGGTTAGCGTCACCGGGGTGCCTGCCTCGACCGGGCCCGTCGGCGGTGTTAAAACCACTACCTCTATTGTCAGGATTCCGTTCACAAAGACGAAGTTGTAGTTTGTCGCAAACAGCGTGCCTTGTGCGACCAGGATCGGATAGACGCCGGCCGGAGAATTCGCCAGTGCCGTGGTTGATATCGCAGGTGTGCCCGAGACTACGGCAGAGGTATCGCCGTTGACGAAGCCGGTGATTGTCGCGACCAAGGTCGGGTTCGGCTGTCCGAACAGCCGCGTAGCATTGCCCGCAGTAACCGTGAGCGTTGCCTTGTTCACCGTCAGCGTTCCATTCACGGTCTGGAGGGTGTAGTTTGCAAGCGCTGGTCCCGTAACGGACGGAGTGATTGGGTATGTACCCACAGGCGAGCTTGCAGTCGCGAGGACGGATGCGGAGAAGGTGAAGGTGTCGCCATGAACAGCGCCAGCAATCGTTCCTGTAAAGGCTGGATTGGCCGCCCCAAAAGTGCGTGAAACATTATTCGCAGTTACTGTCAGCGTCGCCGGAGTGATGGTCAGCGCAAAGTTGACCGCCGAGGTTACTCCGGGGGTCGTCGCAGTCGCTAACAGATCTCCAACGTGTACGCCGGTTGCCATTACACTTGCTTGTCCGCTGCTGTTGGTCGTTACGGTGGCGCTGGGAGAGAAGCTCAGATTTGCCCCGACGAAGGTCACGGAAACGCCTGCTGCGGGCGTTCCCCCTGATTTCGTGACTACCACGGTAAGAGGTTGTGTGAAGGCGGTTCCATAGACAGCCGCCTGATCGTTGCCGCCCACCAATTCAATGATAGTTGTCAAAGAATTAACTATTGTTACGGTGAGAGGAGCACTCGTGCTCGCGCCGTAGGTTGGATCTCCCGAGTACGCTGCGGTGATGGTATGGTCTCCGAGGCTCAGCGAACTGGAGGTAAAGGTTGCAAGACCGGTGCCGGCTATGGTTCCAGTCCCGAGCACAGTGGTTCCGTCAAAGAAGGTCACCGTGCCTGTGGGGTCGGGGCCGCCGGTGGGTGCGGGGAGAGCCACCTGTGCCGTAAGAACGACAGGCTGGCCCTGAACCTGCGGGTTAACATCCACCGTCACCGTAGTTGTCGTCGGTACGGGAACGACCAGGAAGAGATACGCCGTCAGGTTGCCTATCTCCGACGAGTTGCCACTGGCATTGGCGTTGGCTTCGTTGCCGCCTTCGTTGCCGTAGGCAGCGTAAACATACAGCGTGTGCAGACCAAATTGTTGTGGGCTGAGGGTGATGTTGAAGCTCGCTGGATTTGCGCCACTTAGGGTGGTATTCGAGCCGACACTCAATCGGGTTCCACCATCTACCTCGTAGTAGACAGCAGTTGGAGGCGGATTAATTGCCGAGGGATTGATGCTGCTAAAGACGCTGTTCACATTCACAGTGAAGCTCGGCGTGCTATTGGCCGTCTGGAAGACATTGGTCGTCGATATTGTCAGTGGATCGACAACCCCGGCGATGGTTGTTGTAAGCGGCACGGTCTGATGGCCGTCCACATCAATTATCGATACATCATTGCTCTGCGCATTGAGGAAGTAGAGCTTGTTGGCCGCAGGGTACACCACTCCATCCTGAGCGAACCTGATGCTCGGAGGCCGCACTGTTGCCGTGATCGTGTTACTCGCTCCATCGATCATGACCACGCCGGGCGTTACACCTGGGCTGCTCAGAGTGCGTGACAACTCCGCTCTCTTGATGTAAATTGCTCACGCAGACAGGAGCGAGGGGTCTCCGCTGCGTGCCGACCGGCCCCTTTGATCATGTCTGTTCCGGTTGAGAGCCAGAACTGTGAGGACACACCTTCTCAATGAGTGCGGCGGTAAGCCTGAGAGGAAGAGATAACGCATACATCCAGAAAGCCTTGACCTGATCGTCAAGGGTCTCATTTGTAAGAATGGTCGGGGCGAGAGGATTCGAACCTCCGACCCCCTGGTCCCGAACCAGGTGCGCTACCAGACTGCGCTACGCCCCGAAAATTTGCTGCGGTGAGATGTCGATGGAGGTGAGCTTTCCGTGTGGCTCAAGCGCCTTGGGTGGGCTCGCTGGATCGCCGCATCAACTTGGTTAGTTTAGCAGATATTGGTCTGAGATGTCTGGCTCCGGTTGGGCTGGATTCTGGCAGAGATGGAACGGAGCCCACCGATGGGTTGCGGAGGCTGTCGGCGGGTCCTATACTTTAGTACATGATGTTTCCGATTGAGCGCGCGTGTTGTTGCTGGAGAAATACACTCCGGCGCTGTCCCCGCTAACGGATCGTCTCCCTTCCTCTTCTGAACAACCCTATCTCCATCGTTTTCGGAAGCCTGTGTTCTGCAGGACTTTCGGTAGATTTTCTTCTTTAGAACGGATAATTTTGATGATTGCTCTGGATCAAATAGCGGTAAGCCAGCCAGCTCGATTGAACCATCTGCAGGCTCTGGAGGCGGAGAGCATTGCAATATTGCGTGAAGCAGTGGCGGAGTTTGCACGGCCAGTGATGCTGTACTCGATAGGGAAAGACTCGTCGGTAATGGTGCGGCTGGCGCAGAAGGCGTTTTATCCGGGCAAAAGTCCGTTTCCCCTCTTGCATGTAGATACGAGTTACAAATTTCCCGAAATGATTGCGTTTCGCGATGCCTATGCCAAAGAGATTGGCGCCGACCTGATTGTGCATCGCAATGAAGAAGCGATTGCAGCAGGAGCGAATCCTTATACGCTGGGGACGCAGAATTGCTGTGGACTGTTGAAGACGCGAAGTCTGCTGGATGCTCTGGAAGAGGGCGGTTTCGACGCTGCGTTTGGTGGAGCAAGGCGGGATGAGGAGAAGAGCAGGGCCAAAGAGCGGGTGTATAGCTTCCGCGATACGGCCGGGCAGTGGGACCCGAAGAATCAGCGGCCTGAGCTTTGGAGTCTCTATAACTCGCGATTGAGGAAGGGTGAGAGCATTCGGGTTTTTCCGCTGTCGAATTGGACGGAGTTGGATATCTGGTTGTACCTGTATGCCGAAAAGATTCCGATTGTGCCACTGTACTTTGCGAAGGAACGTCCGCTGGTGATGCGGGGCGGGGCGATGACGCTGGTTCACGATGGTATGAAACTGTTGCCGGGTGAAACAGTGGAGACGGTGAAGGTACGGATGCGTTCGCTTGGATGTCTGCCCTGCACGGGCGCGATGCGGAGCGAGGCGGATACGCTGCCGAAGATTATCGAAGAGCTGATGACGTTCCGGCGAAGCGAACGGGAGAACCGCGCGATCGACCACGATGAAGAGGGCTCGATGGAAGTGAAGAAGCGGGAGGGCTACTTCTAATGGTTGAGGAAGCGATCGGGTTTGAGGAGTTTCTCGATGCCCATTTAGGGCAGGAGATGCTGCGGTTTACAACGGCTGGCAGTGTTGATGATGGGAAGAGCACGCTGATTGGGCGCTTGCTGCATGACACGAAGAGTGTCTATGAAGACCAGTTGGCCGCGGTGAAGAAGAGTCGTGTTAATAGGGCTTCGAACGGGCATGTGGATTTCTCGTTGCTGACGGATGGATTGAAGGCTGAGCGCGAGCAGGGCATCACGATTGATGTAGCCTATCGATATTTTTCTACAGCGCGGCGGAAGTTCATCATTGCGGATACGCCGGGCCATGAACAGTACACCCGGAATATGGCTACAGGCGCTTCGACGGCCGATGTAGCGATTGTGTTGATTGATGCGAAGGCGTTTTTGAAGCAGGGCGGATTGCTGCCTCAGTCTCGGCGGCATACGTACATTGCTTCGCTGCTGGGGATTCCGCATGTGGTGGCGGCTGTGAACAAGATGGACCTGGTGGGCTACTCGGAGGAAAGTTTTGCCGCGATACGGGCGGAGTTTCTGGAACTGACAGCGCAGCTTGGTTTAAAGAGCGTTACGGTGATTCCGGTTAGTGCGCTGGAGGGAGACAACGTTGTTGCGCCTGGTACGGCGATGATCTGGTATGAAGGGCCTACTTTGCTTGAGTATCTCGAGACTGTGCCGTTGCGAGTGGATGAGGCGGATGGGCCGATGCGGTTTCCGGTGCAGTTGGTGCTGAGGCCGGATGGAAACTTTCGTGGATTTGCGGGGCAGGTTGCGCGTGGGGTTTTGCGGGCCGGGGATCGGGTGTTGGCCCTGCCTTCACGCAAGCAGAGTACGGTGAGCCGTATTGTGACTTACGATGGCGATCTTGCTGCCGCAGCTTATCCGCAGAGCGTGACGGTGGAGCTTGAGGATGAGATTGACCTTAGTCGCGGGGAGATGCTGGTTGCGGCTTCAGAAGGGGATGGTGCGCTTCCTGAAGTCAGCCGGCGGTTTCGCTCGATGATTGTGTGGATGCACGAGGAGCCGCTGGCGGTGGGCCGGACCTATGTGGCGAAGCATACGACCCGGACGGTGCGGGCTACTGTGCGGGCCATACGGTATCGGGTCGATGTGAACTCGCTGGCGCACGGGGCGACGGATCGCCTGGAGATGAATGAGATTGCGGAGGTGGAGTTTGAAGCGAACCTGCCGCTGTTCTTCGACGCATACCGGGAGAATCGTTGGACTGGGTCGTTGATTCTGATCGACGGCGTGACGAATGCCACGGTTGGCGCGGGGATGATCGTTGCAGCGGTGGAGAGTTCGGATGGGGAGGAACTTCGGCCAGTGTTGATTCTGGTGCCGGGGCAGCCTGAGTTGGCGGAGCGTGTGAGAGAGGCTTTCGTTGTTCGCGGGGAACGGGCTGTGGTGGTGGATGATGCTCTAATTCCTGCAGATTCGCTGGTTGGTGTGGTGCGGGCATTGCAGCTCGCTGGAGTGGCGGCGGTTTCGGCGAGGGTGCTGGATGCTGCGATTTTGGCGGGGATTGAGGGGTTTGCAGAGGGTGGCGTGGTGACGGATGAGGGTGAGATTTTGCGGTTGGCGGGGGTGAGGGAATGAGCCTGGTTGACTATGAGGTGATGGGTGCGGAGGCTCTGGTGGAGCGGATTTTGCTGGATGCTCCTGTTGATTCTGTTTGCTTTACGAGCAGCTTTCAGACAGAGGATATGGTGGTTTTGCATTTGCTCCGGCGGCACCTGGCGGGGGTGCCTGTGATCTTTTTGGAGACCGGATATCACTTCAAAGAGTTGATTGCTTATCGTGATCGGATGGTTGGAGAGTGGGGGCTAAACCTTGTAAACGCAATGCCTTCTACTACCGTTCGAGAGTTTGAAGGGCAGTTTGGGAAGCTGCATATTGTGCAGCCTACGGAGTGCTGCAGGGTCAGGAAGGTTGAGCCGTTGATGCGTTCTTTGGAGCCATTTGAGTGGTGGTTTACAGGGTTGCGGCGGGAACAGTCGCCTACTCGGGCGGGGTTGAAGAAGGTGGAGGATCATACAACGCCTACCGGGAAGAAGATGAAAAAGGTGAGTGTGCTGGCGGATTGGAATTGGGCTCGCGTCGCAAAGTATGCGGAAACAGAGGGGATTCCTCGGCTGGAACTGTATGACCGGGGGTATACCAGTATCGGGTGTGAGCCTTGCACGGCTATTCCGGAGGCGGGAGCTGATCCTCGGAGCGGGCGTTGGGGTGGGAAAAAACTGGAGTGTGGGATTCATACTTTTTCGGAAAAAGTTAGCTGCAAGGATGGGCCATTTAATTGAGGTTTTTGGGGAAATTGGTGCGTTAGACGTGGTTTCCTGGTGGACAAGTTATGGTGAATCGCGTGGCAAAGGTGGGTTGCTGACGGACGGTTTTTGGGGCCTGTGGATTACGCAGTCTGGCGAACTGTTTTTTTGCGAAGGTTTGGGGGACTCTTCGATGAGGACGAAATCATCTAAGCTTTTGTGATGATGGAGCGGCGACAGATCGTTCGGCTTTGGCAGCGTGGTGGGGCCTCGGTGCTGGTGACGCTGGTGCGGGCTGAGGGGTCGAGTTATCGGCAGCCTGGGGCGCGGCTGTTGCTGGCCATGGATGGGGCGTATGCGGGGACGATCAGTGGCGGGTGTCTTGAGGCTGAGGTGATTCGCAAGGCGGGGTGGATGGTGAGAGAGGGCGCGGTGGTGGAGCGCTACTCGACTATGTTTGATGACACGGCTGAGGTGCCGTTTGGACTGGGGTGCGGCGGGGTGGTGGATCTGCTGCTCGAGCCAGTTGAGACTCCTGAATGCAGGGCTTTGATGGAGGCCATGGAGAATGCGCTTGTGGGCAGGGACTCTCTGGTTGTGAATTATCTGCCGGGGGATGGAAAGGGATTGCGACGGGTCGTGCTGCGCGATGGCGCGATTGTGTTTGCGAGTGAAGGTTTGGGTGAGAAAAAGCTGGCTTGTGCTGCAGGGCTTCGCGCGGGTGAGGAGTATGAGGGTCGCTTCGTGGAGGAGATTCGGGCTACGCAGCGATTGTTTGTGTTGGGCGCGGGAGATGATGCGAAGCCGGTGGTGAGTATGGCTGCGCTGCTGGGCTGGGACGTAATTGTGGCGGATGGGCGTGGGCAGTTGGCGCGGGTGGAGCGGTTTCGTGAGGCTGACAGGGTGGTGGCTCTTAGCGCAGGTGCGGTGGAGGGGTTGGGGATTGGCGCTGCGGATGCTGTGGTAGTGATGACGCATAGCTATGAACAGGATCGGGAGATGCTGGCTGCTTTGTTGCCTGTGCGGCCGAGATATCTGGGGGTGCTGGGGGCTCGGCATCGGAGTTCGTTGTTGGTGAGTGAGGCAGCTTCGATGATTGGGAGAAGTGTGGCGGAGTGTTGCGAGCGAATCTATGCTCCGGTGGGTTTGGATCTCGGAGGGGATGGGCCGGAAGCGATTGCCCTGGCGGTGATTGCAGAGGTGCAGGCGGTTTGCATGGGGAAGCCGGGGGCTTCGCGGCGGTTGAGCGCGGAGGATGTGGCGCGGCATGTGAATGAGGGCGGAGGTTCGCGATATCTGCAGGTCCAGTGTGCTCCGTGAGGGTGTCTGCGGTGGTGTCGACCAGGTATCAGGAAAAGCGGAAAGTTGGGGTCTGCCGATGAGATCGGTGGCTGCTCTGGTGTTGGCGGCTGGGCCTTCGACTCGGCTGGGTATGCCGAAACAGCTTGTGCGTTTAGGGAATGAGAATCTGCTGGAGCGAGCTGTGCGGGTGGCTTGTGAGGCTGGGTGTGCTCCGGTTGTTGTGGTGGTGGGGGCTTCGGCTGATTTGATTCTTGATGGTTGCGATTTAGGCGATGCCTCTGTTGTGGTGAATGAGGGGTGGGCTTTGGGGATGGGCGGATCGGTGGCTTTGGGCGTGGAGGCTTTGCCGGATGTGGATGGGTGTTTGGTGATGACCTGCGACATGCCTGCGGTTACTGCTTCGCATCTGCTTTTATTGATGACTGGTGGTGAGGTGGTGGCTTCTTCTTATGCTGGAGGGTTGGGCGTGCCTGCTTATTTTCCTTCTGCCGCGTTTGGGGAGTTGAAGGAACTGCGGGGGGAAAAAGGCGCGCGGGATTTGCTTGCCGGGGCTGCTTGCGTGGAGTTGGTGGGTGGGGAGTTGGATGTGGATATGGTTGGGGATTTGGAGTTGGTGCGGATGATGTTTGGGTAGCCGCCGTCCGCTCACTCACCGCCGTGTACTGCTTCATATAAGGAATCAGGCTGCTCCACGAAGAGATCTGCGCCCCGACATTACAAAAATTCGCCGCCACCGCAATCCATATCGCGGGCATCTTCAGCAACTCCCCAAAACTCCCATGATCCTCACCCGCGCCCTCATGCTCCGACTGCATCACCGGAAACGTGGCCCGCGAAAGAATCACCGCACACAGCAGCACCACAGCGCCAAACGTAAGGTAAGTAGGCACCACCCGCATGATCTCACCATGCAGATAAGCCTGATAAGTCCCGGCCTGCTTCATCGCCTCAATCTGCGCCGCCTTCGGCTCAACACCCGAAAAAATGAAGTAAGTCCCGATCAACACTCCCGTAATCGTCCCCGGAGGATTGAACGACTGCGAAAAATTCAGCCGCTGCTCCGAAGTCACAGGATCGCCGAACTGCGCAATAAACGGATTCGCCGCCGTCTCCAGAATCGAAGCGCCGCACCCAACCGTAAACAGAGCCGCTAAAAATAAAGCATATTGCCCACTCACCGCTGCCGGCCAGAACAGCACCATGCCCGTCCCAAACATCACCAGCCCCGTTACCATCCCGGCCTTGTATCCCCACCGGCGCATCAGCAACGCCGCGGGAATCGCCATGCAGAAGTACCCAAAAAAATTCGCTGTCTGCACCAGTTGCGCACTGAATTGCGACAACTCAAACGATTTCTTAAACTGCTGGACCAAAATATCCGTCAGGTTGTTCGACATGCCCCAAAGAAAAAACAGCACTGTCACCATCACAAACGGAAACAAATGCCCCACCGGAAAAACAGGATGCTTCTTCCCCGCTTCAGCCTCCACACTTCCACCGACAGATGTCGAAACCTGCATGAACCCAACCTCTCTTTACAGCCGATGGATCATCCTAACCGCTGTCACCAAACATTGTCGCTGCCACTGGTCGTCATCCTGAACGCAGTGAAGGATCCTGTATTTTGTCGTTGTTTTTTTCTTCAGTCTGTCCATCTAAAGCCCATAAATCTTAATCGCCGTCCCACCAAACAAAGCGTCCCGCTCACTCTTACTAAACCCGGCAAAGTACTCACCCAGCACCTCAAACCATCGCCCATACTCACAAGCCACCAGGCAGACAGGCCAGTCCGACCCAACCATCAGCCGCTCCACTCCAAACGCCTCCACCACTGTATCCAGATAAGGCCGTAGCGTATCCAGCGTCCACGCATCCCAATCCGCCTCCGTCACCATCCCCGACA
>Ga0207053_10398_pt1 | contig 9834 bp, 11 predicted proteins | sample Alteio_BWMinCont_59_FD_153290 | JGI IMG/M metagenome (GOLD analysis project Ga0207053, IMG submission 153290) | Enriched cells from forest soil in Barre Woods Harvard Forest LTER site, Petersham, Massachusetts, United States -... | ecosystem: Environmental > Terrestrial > Soil > Temperate forest >...
AACAATATAAAATTGACTGAGATGACGTTGAATAGCAATTTCGCCAGCCAGCTTTGATTTGCCATAAACCGAAAGAGGATTGACGGCATTCAAAGGCTTGTAGGGGCGAGGCTCGCTGAGCCCATGTTCCCCGTCAAACACGTAGTCTGTGCTTATATAAAGCATCGGCAGGCCAAGCTTTTTGCAGGTGACAGCAATATTTTCGGTTCCCTTACCGTTAATCAGATGAGCAAGTTCAGGTTCGGATTCCGCCTGATCTACTTTAGTATAGGCCGCACAATGAATGACCAAATCAAGTTTTGGAATAGAAGCAAGTACTGATTGAACTTGATTGAAATCAGTAACGTCAAGATTTGCTTTGGTGAAGGCAGATACTGTGTGCCCACGTTTTTGCAGGCAAGGTACGAGCGTTTGTCCAAGCATACCGCCAGCACCGGTGACCAAGATTTTCATATTTTTTGTCATTAGTCTGTTTTATTAGGGCTCAGCAAGCCTCGCCTCTACACAAGCTTCGCTCCTACAGTCCTTTCCTCTGCCCTGTTTCTTATGTAGGGGCGGATTGCATCCGCCCATTTATAAATGGGTCGATGCAATCGACCCCTACAATGCTAACGATCATACAATCAAAGCTAACGATCATATATTTCTAACGATCATATATTCTTTTATGTATTTCTGACTGCATAAGGAGATTTAGAATCTATTTTGGTTGAGATCAGGGTGTTTTTGCTGGTTACCGCTTTTAACCAGTCTTGATGTTCTTGATACCAATTAATTGTTTCTTTAATGCCGGTTTCAAAAGTATATTTAGGTGACCAACCCAGTTCATACGTTATTTTGGTGGGATCAATAGCGTAGCGTCTGTCATGACCAAATCTGTCTTCCACGTAATTAATTAGCGATTCCGGCTTGCCGAGATCTTTTAAGATCAATTTGGTAATATCGATATTACGCCATTCATTTTTACCACCAATGTTATAGACTTCACCTGGCTTGCCTTTGTGAAAGACCAAATCAAGCGCCTGGCAATGATCTTCAACGTGCAGCCAATCGCGCACATTGAGACCATCTCCATATAAAGGTACTGGCTTATTCTGCAAAGCATTGTTAATGAAAAGAGGAATTAGTTTTTCTGGGTTTTGATAAGGTCCGTAGTTATTAGAGCAACGAGTGATAGTCACTGGCAATCCGAAAGTGTGGAAATAGGCGCGGCAGAGAAGGTCCGCTCCCGCTTTGCTTGCTGAGTAAGGACTGTTGGCAGCAAGTGGTGTCTGCTCAGTAAAATAACCATCCGGACCAAGAGAACCGTATACCTCATCTGTGGAAACTTGTAGATAACGCATAAAATATTGTGCGCCACTACTTTTAGCGCCACCACTTTCAATGCTGCTGTTTTTACCGTGAGCTAGGGCCGCATCAAGTAATACCTGAGTACCGACCACATTTGTTTCCACAAAAATCGCAGGATTATTAATAGAGCGATCAACATGAGATTCCGCAGCCAAATTTAAAATGCCATCAATCTTGCCAAAACGCTGCCCGCTGACAATTTCATTCACTAATTTTTTGTCGGCTATTGATCCATGCACAAAATTATAATTGGCATTTTTTTCAACATCAGCAAGATTCTCCAGATGAGCGGCATAAGTCAAAGCGTCGAGATTAATGATTTTATATTGCGGATATTTATTCAACAAATAGCGCACGAAATTACTGCCAATAAAACCCAGACCACCTGTAACTAAAAGCTGCATTTATTTATATAACTCCGTTTTCGCTAGCTACTTCTTCTTTTTGTAGGGGCGGATTGCATCCGCCCATTTTTGTAGTGGGCGCGCATGCTGCGCCCCTACCTATGATTTAGACAATTTTCTGTTCACCTTTATTGATTGTTTACAATTCATTCGCAGAGCTCTAGATATGTGTGGGTCGATTAAATTAGACCACTTCCACTTTGCTGTCGTCACCAAGCATAAGCCGGAAGGCTACTGGTTTGTGCTTTCCTCTGGTCAGCTCAACATTAGCCCCCAGGAGACTGTCTTCGATTCGTCCGTGGAACTCAATAATCTGGCAATTTTCGCGCACAATGCAATATTCCAATTCAGCATAACTAACTTTAGTGCCATCACCTATGGAAGTGAATGGACCAATATAGCTATGCTCGATCAGACAATTATCACCAATCATAGCTGGACCGCGCACACTGCAATTTTTTTAAAATCGTTCCTTTGCCGACATGTACACGCCCTGACAGCTTGCTGTCGCTGTCGATTTTGCCCAACATGCTAACATCGCTCATTTCATCAAGGACAACTCGATTAGCTTCGAGCATGTCATCTTTTTTGCCGGTGTCGAGCCACCAATTTTGCAGAACATAGCTGCCGACATGAAAATTGGTCTCAATCAGCTTTTGAATGGCGTCAGTAATTTCTAATTCACCGCGATGACTGGGTTTAATTTCATCTATAGCTTTATGAATATTTTTGTTGAATAAATAAACACCAACAAGAGCCAAATTAGATTTAGGTTTAGCCGGTTTTTCTTCCAGTGAAAGAATGCGTCCCTCTTTGCCCAACTCTGCCACGCCAAAGGCGCTGGGATTGCTCACTTCTTTGAGCAAAATAAAGGCGTCTACCTTTGATTCTTGAAAGCGCTTTACCAGTGGTGCAACGCCGTCTTTAATTAAATTGTCTCCCAGGTACATGACAAATGTATCGTCGCCAAGGAAGGGGCGAGCCGTTTTTACAGCATGCGCCAGCCCGAGGGGTTCGTCTTGCAATATGTAGTTGATTTTTACCCCCCAACGCTCACCATTGCCTACGGCTGCTTGCACGGCTGAACCTGTTTCTGGGGAGATGATAATGCCTATATCTTTAATATCTGCTGATCTGAGCGCCTCAATACCATAAAACAAGATGGGTTTATTGGCGACTGGCAACAGTTGCTTAGCCGCAGTATGAGTAATTGGCCGCATGCGCGTCCCTTTGCCACCACTGAGGATAAGACCTTTCATATTGCCCCACGCCTGCTCAAGACTGCTTTAAAGGTGGCAAAAATAATTTGCCAATCAAGAAAATAATGCCAGTGGTCAACATACCATTTATCTAATTCTACTTTTATGTTATCAGGCAAATCATCACGTCCATTAATTTGTGCCCAACCGGTAATGCCAGGCGGGAAATCAAGCACACCTGCTGATTGCCGTTTGGCAGTTAGCTCTGTTTGATTATACAAGGCAGGCCTTGGTCCAACCAGGCTCATCTCTCCTTTAAGGACATTGACTAATTGCGGCAATTCGTCAAAGCTTATCTGGCGCAATAATGCTCCCAATCTGGTAACTGCACTGGGCAAGCGCTGCATTTCATCTGTTGGCAGATCAGGAGTGCCAAGGTACATTGTGCGAAATTTATAAATTTCAAAAAATTTGCCCATTTGCCCTATGCGCTTTTGTCTGAAAATTGCTGGCCCTGGTGAATCTAGGCAGATCAAAAGAGCTAACAAGACAAGCATAGGGGATAAAAAGAGCAAAAGAATGAATGAGATAATTAGATCGCTCAGTCTTTTCCAAAACATAAGGCAATTTTACACATTTTTCATAGGATACAGTGTTACTGTTGCATCTTCGCTTTAACCTGGCTAGTAGATCCGTAATATCGGGGGCGAAAATTACACTTTGCGCTTAAGTGTCATTATTGTTAGCTGGAACACTTGCCAATTGCTTGACAGGTGCCTGGATACCTTGTCTGCTGAGCTAACAAGCCAACAATTATCTTCTCATGAACTTTTTGTAATCGATAATGCGTCGGCTGATGGTTCGGCAGACATGGTGCGACAAAAATATCCTCAAGTTAAATTAATCGACAATAAAGAAAATCGTGGTTTTGCCAAGGCCAATAATCAAGCCCTAAAACAAGTTACTGGGCAATATATTTTGCTTTTAAATCCGGATACTGAAATTCTCCCGGGCGCACTGGCAGTATTAATTGATTTTTTAGATAATCATCCTCAAGCAGGCGTGATTGCGCCGCAATTAATTAATAGCGATGGCAGCGTTCAGCTTTCTTGCCGGGACTTTCCATCGTTTATCGGGATGTTTGCCGAATTAACTGGCTTGAGCCGCTTAATGCCGCCGGGATCAAAATTGCGTAGTTACAAAATGCTTGATTGGCAACATGATAGTGAGCGTGAAGTAGATCAACCGGAAGGCGCATGTCTGCTAATTAGAAAAGAACTGTTTGATAAAATAGGTTTTTTCGATGAAGGCTATTTTATGCTTTTTGAAGAGGTCGATTGGTTATACAGTGCCAAAAAAGCTGGCTGGCAAATATGGTTCACACCGCAAGCCCAAGTTGTTCATCATATGGGCCAAGCAATTAAACAGGTTAAGGCAAAAATGATCCTTTTTTCACACAAAGGCATGTATCGCTACTGGTACAAACACCATCGTAATGGCAAAGGATATCTGGATGCCATCATATATGGTGCGTTAATGACATTGGCTTATTTGCGCATCGCCACTTATCGATTGCGCACAATGATTGAAAACGGATAGCTATTATTCACTCTGGGCCAGAATGACAGGGAAATGCCCGCTTTTGGCTTTCATGAGAGCTTTTTTGCCAAGAAGAATCATATTTTCGATATCGGTGCAATGAGAGGGAATATTGGCAATACCAAAGGATAATTTAAGCAATTTGTCGTCGAGATTGCCAGACAGTGGCTCGGCGCGAAGAACTTGTATCATCTGATGCGCAATTTGATTGGCAGTGGAAGCGCTTGTATTGGGTAAAAGAAGAGCGTAATTAATCGCCTCAAAATGCCCCAGGTGATCTAAAGGGCGTTTGATAGCAGCTATTCTTTGCAGAGCTGTCGATGTCTCTTGCTGATCAATCAGATCAAGCCCGCCGGCAGCCATTGGGCTTTGCTTGCTCATTTCAAAAATAACCAGGCTTAATGGCCAGTCATAAGACTGAAAACGCAGAAACTCATAATGCAAAAAATAAAGAAGAGCGGGGTAAGTTAAAATGCCTGTTTCCTTTCTAGTAAAAGTATTTTTCAATGCTTGAACAGCGGCTCTGGCTTCGCCAAGGAATTCTAATTGTTCATCGTTTGCTGAAAGCGGTGGTTTAATTTCAATCAATCCGCAGGTGAAGAAATTAAAGAGAATAGGCACCCAGATTGATTTACTCATCAGACGCTTGCCCAAAAGCTGGCTAAGGGTAAATTTTCTATCCACCTCTCTGTATAATGCAATTTGCATGCCAGCATCAAGACTACCATTTTTCATCAAGAGCAGTTTCAGTTCACTATCGCCGAGATTCTCCTGCGTTTTAATAATCAATGCCTGCGGTTTAAGCCCAGCTTTTTCCAGATGAGACAGTTGATCGCGAATAGCAATAGCCTCCGACATTAGAGTGCTTAGAGCCGCATTAACATTGTGAACTGGCGACTGTTCGCCAACTGTAAAACGAAAACTACTGGGCGCGCAAATAAGCAATTCTGTCATGGCTTCGTTGCCCTGGCTGCTGGCGGCAAAAGCGCTGTGCAATTCACCATTAGTAAAAAATACTTCGGCACACATTTCCTGGGCGTTAAACTCCAGTTTGCCGGATAGCTTTTTGGCAGCAATAAGCTCAATAAGTTGAGCATTTTGCATGCCCGTTTGTTCTAACGTACCAGTAACCGTTGTCTCTGACATGGCATAAACAGGCATAGTCTGTTTATTGCCTGCTAGCTGCTTCAATCCGTCGGTGATTGTTTGCTTTACTGAAAGAGAAGGAGCATTTTGAGATAGAGCTACTGGGGTAAGCGCTCCTGTGGATACTGTTGCGGCGCTTTGTGAAACAAGAGGGTCAGGATTGTTTGTGCTCGCTGTGGGCGCATCGACTGGATGCGTGCCGATAAGCGAGTCGTGAAGACTGACAGCGGCAGGAGTAATACCATGATATGAGGCAGAGAAAAGATTGCGGTATGGGCTGGTTGGCGAAGTTGATGCTCGCGGGGGAGCGGGTTGCTCGTGAGCGTCAGTATTAAGCATGGAAAGCATGTTTTCTATTAATTCTAAGTCTATAGTGTCGTGAGACCAGAGAAGCTGATTCTCACGACCGTTGTCTTCCCATAGTTTCCAATTGGCCTCTTTTTTTTCGCGCTCTATTTTAGCAATTAGGCTAAATTGTCTGGTGGCTGTGGATTCAGTCCAATTAATCTCTACTTCCTGCCCTCTATATTGAAGAGCTTGATTGAACATAAATTGCAGATGATCCGGGCCCGGTGCCGCCGTGCGTTTTGGCAGGCGAATTTTCCTTTGCTCCGAATCTTGCTTTGCTTTGAACATAGCCATAAATTCACCAACTCAACCAATGGAAAGATTGAACTTTCCGGCGCCATTTAATGTTAGATATACCCAAAAAACAAATATTTCTTTGCCCTTTGCGGAAAAGAGATTAAATGTTAAGCAAGCTTGATTAAGAGGGAGTTGGGGCACGATCAACTTTACAGATAGTAATTCTGGTGCTACAAAGCAATAAAGTAATATGGCTTAGATAAATATATGTTGCCTGCTACAGTAAAAGTCACAGTTAATTCCGACAGCCCGGTGCCTGTCCGAGATCAATTAGTGGAGCAGATCGGTTTGCAAATTGCTTCAGGGGTTTTACCCGGCAATGAAAAATTGCCAAGCATAAGGGCGATGGCGCAAAAACTTGGCATCCACCATGGCATTGTCAATGCTGCCTACAATAAGTTAGCCGAAAGCGGCATGCTTGAAATTCGTCATGGTAGCGGCGTGCGTGTCGTGCCTAGAATTGGACTGGGCCAGAATCAAGAACAAATAGATTTATATTCACTGTTTATGCAATTTGTTGGGCAGGCCAATCGGCTTGGTTATGGCAAGGACGAGATAACTCAGTGCTATAAGCAATTTAGCAGCAGAGACAAAATAAAAAAGATTGTGGTGGTAGATCGCAATCCTGATTTTCACGCAGTCATTATTGCTGAGCTGCAACCCCATTTTTCCATACCGGTGGCAGCCTATACTGCTGGTCAATTAGATGAAGATCATTCAATACTCAAAGACTCTTTGCTGATTACCAGTCTCTATCACTTTCTTTCTATAAATAAATTGCCCATAGATCCAACTCGATTTATGATTTGCAACGTTGAACCAGCCGAAGAATTGCTCAATATGCTCAAAGGGTTGCCGGATTCAAGCATTGTTCTGCTTATTTCAGTCAGCCCAACTTTGCTTAAGATTGGCAATAATATGGCCGCTGCTTTGCGTGGCGAGTCAATAGCAGTCAGAACCATAGCCGCTGACGATGACAAAGAAATTGCCTACATGATGAAGCATGCCAAAGCTATTGTCTGCGATCTGCCCAGTAAAGAAAAAGTCACCCGTCTAGCTGGCAAAAATCATCCCCATGTTTTTAATCTCTATTCAGCTAAGACAATCGAACTGATAAAAGATCACATTACCAAAGAGAAACACTGAATTAACCTCATCTGGACAGGTTAGGAAAAGAAAAAAATGAAGGAAATGACGTTAAACGAGTATCTTAAGAAATTACCAATAGGACGGCGCAGAAGGATAGAGGCACGAGCCCGAGAGATCCGTGCTGAAGAATTGTCGAGAGTAATCAAGCCTGTCATAGTTTCAAGCCATTCAGATGATATTTTATTGTCCCAAAAGTTGTAAAAAGTGGGCTGGATTGACAATTTTTGTGCGCCCATGGGTCAGTAAATCCAGAAGATCTGGATCACGAGTTACTAGATAATCGCAGTCTGTCAGACGGGCGCATTCTAAAAATGGGTCATCGGTAGGGTCTCGGCAAACCCTGGGCACATTCGACATGGTGATTTTCGTTGCATTGCGTTGAATAATTCTTACAAATTTTCTTAGCTTCTGTGGGGTAACATGGTACTTTGATGCGATTTTTGGACGTGCTGCGACATCAACAAGTTCTTCTAATAAAGCCTTTGGATAGAAAACCTGAAACGTGTCTTTGGTTAATAAATCAAGAATTGTTTGTGAATGACCAGGCTTTAGTAAAGCACTGATGCACACGTTAGTATCGATTACTATTTTTAGCAAGTCGTGCCTTTCTTGCCTGTTTTACAGCTTTGACTTCGGCTAATATTTCATCATCGGCAATAGGTAACTGGCCTTTATTGGCTGTCGCAGTGGCATTAACTAGATCTCGCCACTCTTTGTAGCGAGACTTTCGATCTAATGTAAGGCGTAGCTGCTCTTGTTTATTTAAGGGCAACTGTTCTACCAACTTTAAGACCTGGTTATATGGTGGTGTTTTTGTTCGTTTAGGCAAAGCCATTGTGCAGCCCCCGTATCAATAATATAAGTTTAACCGGTAATCGAATGTTTTAACAGGTGCCTGGAAGAATTTAAGGGGCGGTTTTGGAGTTAAGGAAAGGTATTTCTAAGGACGATTGAAAAAAATTCATTCTGGAGCCAGGCAGCAACTTGCCAAGCGCAGGGAGGGGTGCTATTTATCATAAATTTTAGAGTAGCTGCTATCTGCGGTGCAATAGTACCGATAATAATCCTGTCCAAAATGCCAATGGCCATATGATGTTATTTGACTACTGTTGCGCGAATAGTCCGCGTTGATTCAGAAACTTAATTAACTGATTCTAGTTCTAGATGGACTATTTCTTTCATGTAGAAGTCGATCATTTCTTTTGGGGTACCGCGGGCAACAATAAGACCTTTGTGCAGTACAATAGCCTGATTGCATAAATCCTCAATTTGTTTGAGAACGTGTGAAACCAGTATGACTATTTGCGAGGTATTGAGGATTTCATGCAGTCTGCCTGTAGCTTTATGGACAAAATGCGCGTCCCCGGCAGCAAAAATTTCGTCCATTATTAAAATTTCCGGATCGACAACGGCACCAATAGAAAAGGCCAGGCGGCCCAACATACCAGAAGAATAATACTTAATGGGCAGATCAATTGATTCACTAAGCTCAGAAAAATCAATCACCTGTTGTTCCAGCCCTTTCATTTGCTTGTAAGATCGACCAAGCAAAGCACCATTCAAATAAATGTTTTCTCGCCCGCTTAATTCATAATCAAAGCCGGTGCCCAACTCAATTAAGGGTGTCATTTTCCCCTGTACATGAATGCGCCCTGATAAAGGGGGATAAATGCCTACAAGCATTTTGAGCAATGTGGATTTGCCGGCACCATTTAAACCGATGATGCCCAGGCGATCGCCCCCCTTTAAAGATATGTTGATATCTTTTAAAACGTTAAATTCCTTCATTCCGCCAGAGCGGTGCTTTTTAGAAAAGTATTGCACTACCGCCTCTTTAATCCCAGGTGTGGGATTGTGATAAATGCGGAAGCGCAGGCAAGCGTTTTCAATATTTATTGCAGTAGTCATTAATTAATCATAGCCGAAAAATTATGTCTTTTTCTTTTTGTTTGAGCATAAAAAAGCCAATCATTAAACTAAGTATGGCAAGACCAATTGGGATCAACCATTCTTGGGCAGTGGGCGCAGTGCCATCATAAATGATGTCGCGGAACAAAGTGATAAAATGTGTGAACGGATTGATTTGAAAAAATATTTGATACTCTTGCGGAACACGATCTAATGGATAAAGAATAGGAATTAAATAAAAAAAGCAGGACAGAATAACCCGCACAAAGTGGGCAATATCACGGAAATAGACAGTGCCTACAGCCAGTGCCAGGGAGAGTCCAAAACTAAAATGAAAAGTGACAACCATGGCCGCCGGCAAAAGTAATATCACCCGGTGCAAATGCAAACCAAGAAATAATGCCAGAGCTACCATACTTATCAGGCTCAGTCCG
>Ga0207053_10399_pt1 | contig 9810 bp, 10 predicted proteins | sample Alteio_BWMinCont_59_FD_153290 | JGI IMG/M metagenome (GOLD analysis project Ga0207053, IMG submission 153290) | Enriched cells from forest soil in Barre Woods Harvard Forest LTER site, Petersham, Massachusetts, United States -... | ecosystem: Environmental > Terrestrial > Soil > Temperate forest >...
GGGGCGGCGACTTCTGCCCCTTTTGTGGGACGAGGAGTCTTGCCGCCTCAACGACGGCCGCCATTGACACCTACATCCAGAGCAAGCTGAGCTTGGAACTCTCAAATCGTCTAAGAGATGAGGCCGGGCTCGTCAGGGAGATTGGCGACAAAGCAGAGGACGTGGTCTGGAAGCGACTAAAGCGATACGGGGCAATCTTCAGCGTCCTCCTCACGTGCATTCTCGGCTTTGTAGCATTCGTTGGAGTAAGAACCCTCGACGACGTATCAAAGCGAATCGAACCCGTGGTAAGCACCGCCGAACAGCGCGCGCAGGCAGCCAGGAAGACAATCGAGGAGACGGCCACGAAAGTCGATTCTGTAAAGGCCTCTGTCGATGGGTTGTCGCGCGACGTTGAGGCTCAAAGAAAGCGCGTAGCCGAAAGAGGCAGCGAAGTGTCTCAAAAGCTGGAGAAGCTCGAAGCGACTGCAGATAATGCCGAGAAGAGGGGGGAGCTTTATCAATCGCGGTCCGACGAGTTGTCCCGGCGTCTGGAGACAATGGAGAAATCGCTTGAGCGCAGGGTCGAACAGGTTTCCAGACAGATCGACGACGTTTCAATCCGGCGCGCCTATCCAAACTTAGGGCGAGAAATGTTCGTTACTTATGACGGCGCCCCATGGAAGGGCGCCAAGGAGAAGGCGCCGAATGAAAGGTGGATCAGCATCGCGATCGATCCGATGGCCGGCGGCGACCTCTCCCCAGAACAACTCGAGAAGCTAGTCGCAGATCTAAAGGGCTCGGGATACACTCCCTTGCTTGGCAGCTTTGGGGTGGGGGGACCGTACGCGAGCGGCTTTGGCGCTCTCGCCGGCAGTGGCGGCAAGACGGCTGTGCTCTATTTCAAGAAAGACTCGGAATCGACGGCAGCTGCACTTTGCGCTCTAGTTTCGAAGGACCTGTCCATGAAGGACTTAAGGCCTCTCTTAATCGAGTCCAGCGCTCAGGACGAAAGCCGCCGATTCGTGATTGACCGATCAGGCCTCGATTTTCAACTTGTTTTATTTCACCGGCCGAGGTAGGCGGGCGGCAAAATGGTGCCCCTCTTCTTTGATCTTGATCGCATAAGGCCAAGGCCCCTCGTGTTTCGTTTTCCGGCACCTCGAACCAGTTCGCCGCCATCTAACCACCTGACCCTGATAAAATAGACGGACCGGAGCTACCGACCTATAATGCCAGTTCCTGTTTCACAGATGTGGACCGTTTCGTCCTACGTCCTGCGCCAGAAATTAGCCGGCCGCAAGCAGTACCCGCTCGTGCTTATGCTCGAGCCCCTGTTCCGCTGCAACCTGGCCTGCGCCGGATGCGGCAAAATCCAGTACCCCGCCCACATCCTGAAAAAAGATCTTTCTCCGGAAGAGTGTTTCCGCGCCGTCGACGAATGCGGAGCCCCCATGGTCTCCATCCCCGGCGGCGAACCGCTGATGCACCCCCAGATCGCTGAGATTGTCGAAGGCCTGGTGGCGCGCAAGAAATATATCTATCTCTGCACCAACGCCCTGCTGCTGAAAGAGAAGTTGAATCTCTTCAGGCCAAGCAAGTACCTGACCTTCAGCGTGCATCTCGACGGCCAGCGCGAAGAACATGACCTGGCAGTCTGCCGCGAAGGCGGATACGACCTTGCAGTAGACGCGATCAAAGAAGCCCTGGCCCGCGGCTTCCGCGTCACCACCAACACTACGCTGTTCGACGGCGCCGATCCGAAGAGCGTCCGCGCCTTCTTCGACGACATGATGGAGCTAGGCCTCGAAGGCATGATGCTCTCACCGGGGTACTCCTACGACAAAGCTCCCGACCAGAAACATTTCCTCGGCCGCGCCCGCACCCGCCGCATGTTCCGCGCGATCCTGTCGAACCGCAAGAAGAACTGGCGCTTCAATCTCTCGCCGCTATTTCTGGAATTCCTGATGGGCAAGCGCACCTACCCGTGCACCCCGTGGGGCATGCCCACCTACAACGTTTTCGGCTGGCAGAAACCCTGCTACCTGCTCCAGGATGGCTACGCCGAGACTTTCGCCGAACTCCTCTCCACCACGAACTGGAGCAACTACGGCACCGAATCCGGCAACCCGGCCTGCGCCAATTGCATGGTCCACAGCGGCTACGAAGCCTCCGCAGTAAACGCCACATTCAGCTCGCTGGAAGGATTCCTAGCCACAGTAAAAGCCACGCTGTTTGACGGCTATCGCGACGAAGAAGCGCTCCGCTTGCTAGACGAACCGCAAGCCCCGGTTCACCCGCTAATCCAGATCGCGACAAACGATTCTCTGCAAGAAACCCGCGCGTAGGAACGAGATGGCGTAAGGAAAAGAAAAAGAGATAGTGTAGGGAAGGCTCCGAGTCGCGAAGCGACGGCATTCATTAGCCCCGCACGTAAGTGCGGGGTGAGCTAGGAAGTGTAAACGAGTCCCGAAAGGGACGGCACCACCTCCCACGAAGAGAAACAGATGACAGGCAAAGAATCCGGCCACATCGATCATGAAGCCGCCCAAGCCGTGCCCCACGTCAATCCCGAGACGCTCGAAGTCGCCCCCGGCACCGCCCACGAAAAGCTTGAAGGGTGGATCCCCCAACTAGCCACCGAAGAAGAAATCCGCGTCGCTCTTGAAAAAGCCTTCGACTACCGCGGCGACGTAACCATCACCCGCAAGGACGGATCGAAGATCGAAGGCTACCTCTTCGACCGCCGCACCGCCGCCACGCTCAAAGATTCCGTAGTCCGCCTCTTCCCGAAAGACGCCAACGAGAAAATCTCAATCTCCTACGCCGAAATCGCCGCCCTGGCCTTCACCGGACGCGACACCGCCGCCGGCAAAAGCTGGGAAGCCTGGATGAAAAAATACGCCCAGAAAAAAGCCGCCGGCGAAACCAATATAGCCCTCGAACCCGAACCGCTGGACTAATTCAATACATGTCATCCTGAGCGGAGCATGAGCGTCCGAAGGGCGGTCATGCGCAGTCGAAGGACCCCATGCATGCTGGCATGACAACCGGCATTGAAAGGAATTTTCACCACGAACTATCGCGCGGTTTTCGCCACCCCAAAACTCAACCCACCGACCAACTCCTCCACCTCATCCTCCGTCCCGCCAATAAACGTGAACGAAACCGCATACCCCCGCGCCAGCACGACTAGCGTCGATTGCCGCATCACCCGCGCCCCCACGTCCTTCTGAAAATCTCCCCGCACCACCTTCTTAGTCCCAACCTCAAACTCGTAAGGTTCCTCGACCACCGCGAAACCCTGAGCCTGCGCCACTTCGGTCACCGGCCCGAAATACTGCGCAGCATCCTTCAGCCCCGGATAAGCCTCGACACTCTCCGCCGCAATCAGAATCGACGAATTAACATCCTCCGCCCGAGCATCGGGAGGCCGTGAAAATGCCGCCAGCAACACGCGCCCGCAAGCGCCTGTCTGGGCACAGCCGCCCCCGGTTGTGCGATCGAGCGGAGCTCGATCTTCTTTTGCCGACGTCGCATCGTCCCGCGCATTCATCTCCTCGCTGCGCAACACCCAAGCCGGCGGAATTTTGCACGTAAATCCAAACCCTGGGTTGCGATACACACCATTGCTGATCGCTCCAGCGTCCAGCGGAGAACCCGCACCTGACAAGGGTTTTCTGACCTGCTTCGGCGATGTAGAGGACGAAGATGTCGAGGACGAAGAGGAAGACTGCACCGGCACCTGCGCGCAAAGCGCCAGCGCTACCAGCACAATTGCAAGGCAACCACAGAAAACTCGCCGGAAACTCATACCACCATGTTACGCGACCATCGCACCCTAGTCGGCAAGCCTAAAGTTCACCGTGATCTGCGTATCCACCTCGAGCGGTTTCCCATTGAGCAGATAGGGCTTGTATTGCCACTGCTTGACCGCGTCGATCGCCGCCGGTGCCAGCATGGGATGCCCGGTGACCAGATCGAGCTCGACAATATCGCCGGCCTTGTCGATCATGGCATGCATCAAGACTGTTCCCTGAATTCGTTCTTTCCGTGCCTCTGGAGGATATTCAGGAGTGACCTTCTTCACGGCTAACCCGTCCGCAACTCCCTGAGAAACGCGTATACGTTGCGGAGTTGCGATGTGGGGTGTGGCCGGCAAGGAGCCGCTCATCTCGCTCGGAGCATCAACTGCGGCGCCCGTTGCCGCCTCAGCATCGCCGGTTCGTTCGCGCGACTCCAGACTGAAGTCGACGACAGCGTCCGTCTCCCTGCCGGCCGGTTGGCCGTCCACCGTGCTAGGCTGATACCTCCACTGCTTCACCGCATCGATCGCCGCCGCAACCAGTATCGGATGACCCGAAAGCAGATCTACCTTCTCGACTTCTCCATCCGGGCTGATTGTGACTTTCAAGACAACCCGGCCCTGGATCTGCGCGGCTCGCGCCACCGCCGGATACACCGGCCGCACCCATTTCACTCCCGGACCCTGCGGGCTCTGTTTCCGAGCAATGCGGATCGGCCTATCCCGCTGCTGCAGTGGCGGAGGAGGCTGCTGCGAAGCCGGTTCGCCATTCGTTTCTGGCGCGGGTTCCTGCGCAGCAAGGACAGTTCCCACGCACAGCACAAGACACCAGGCCACGATCTTAATTCTGCGCTTCATACCACTCTCTACTTCGTCGAACTCTACGCCGCCCGCCCCAGCACCGGCTGCGTGCAGTGCGAACACCGCCGCGCCTCAATCGGAATCTCACTCAAACATTCCGGACACTTCTTCGTCGTCGGATCAGGCGGTTTCTCTCCCCGATTCATCCGTGCCACCAGCGCGTTCACCGGAAGAACAACGAGGAAGTAAACCGCAGCCGCGATCAGGAAAAACGAGATGCAGGCGTTGATGAAGTTGTCGAGAGGAAATACTACGCCGCGAACCGTGAACTGGAGTGACGAGAATTTTTCTCCCCCGCCGGTAGCGAGCTTGATCAGCGGATTCAGAAACGCCGACGTCAGCCCGCCAACTACGCTGGCAAACGCCGCACCAATCACCACTCCGACCGCCATATCCACCACGTTGCCCCGCAGGATGAACTTCTTGAAACCGTCGAGCATAGACACCTCCAACAAAGATTGGCCGCAAATGTATGACAGGAAGGACCGCAGGTCAAGCCGAGCAGGACATTTGGGCTATCGGGGGGAAATACAATTTGAAAGCGAATACGCTCAGATCCGCATCGGCATAACAATATACCGGTACTTATAGTCATCGCCCTCAGCCGGCCGCAACTGCCCCGCCGATTGCGAATCTTTCAACTCCAGCCGCACGTCATCGGTCCCGGCAGCTTTCAAAAAGTCGACGAGGTAAACCGCATTGAAGCCAATGGTCAGCGTCTCGCCGTCATAAGGAGCCTCAATCGAATCCTCGGACTCGCCCGCTTCCGTCGACGAAGCCGAAATCTTCACCTCGCCTTTTTCCAGCTTCAACCGCACTGCCCGCGAGCGCTCGTCAGCAAACTGTGCCACGCGCAGAATCGCCGAGTTCAAATCAGAGTTGTTCAGCGTAATGCTCTTGCTATTGTCCTTGGGCAGAACCGCCTCAAAGTTCGGGAACTGTCCGGTAAGCTGCCGCGAAGTCAGCAGCCGCGATCCGATGCGGAAGAACAACGTCGATTCATCCTTGGCAAATTCCACAGTCTCCGCGTCAGTCGAATCCAGCAGCGACTTTAATTCGTCCATACACTTCTTCGGCACCAGAGTCTTCATCTCCCCCGAGACCCCTTCAAACTTTTCGCCGCTACGCTCGCAATGCGCCAGCCGATGCCCGTCGGTCGCCACCATTGTGATCGACTCCGGCTTCAACAGCATCAGCGCGCCATTCAGCGTGTAGCGCGACTCTTCGCTGGAAATCGCAAACCCGGTCCGTGCAATCAACCCGCGCAACACCTGCCCCGGAATCTTCACCACACCAGCGGTAGGAAACACCGGCAAGCTGGGAAAATTCGACTTCGCCATCCCCACCATCTTTGTGTTGGACCGCCCGCAGCGAATGCTGACCCAATGATTTTCCAGCAGTTTGATCGTGATATCGGCGTCGGGCAGCAGCTTCACGTAGTCATGCAACTTGCGCGCCGGAATCGTACACGACCCTTCCTTCTTCACCTTCGCATTGCACGAAGTTCGCAAACTAAGATCCAGGTCGGTCGCGGTCAGACGCAGCTCGCCATCGGCCGCCTCAAATAAATAATTGGAAAGAATAGGAATGGTGGTCTTGCGCTCGACCACGCCCTGCGTCGCCGTCAGCTCCCGTAGCAACTCCACCTTGCTGACCGTAATCTCCATCGTCCCCACCGCCGTCTCCACTGCAATCGCTGCTTCCACCGGCATAGACTTCTTCTCCCCTGCCGCGTGCTACTTTTATTACTTCCCTTATATCAAATACAAAACCTATAAAACCAGCAGTAACAGTAGGCGCCCCGCAGAAGTGGAAAACTTTAACAACTGACCTATTGTCACCACCTTGGGGAGCGTTCCTTCGTGTGAGAAATCCGTCCCGAACCTGGCGGAGACCCTACCACAAGATTCCCACTTTTCCCATTCCCCCCAACCGTTGCACAGTTTCCACATCTCGTTCACAGCTCGGAAAAAGGAAGACCGATCGATTCGGTGCAAAACTCTAAAAACCGCCGCTTATCCGCCCAATTGCTCAGTCAGTTTATTGAGCAGCCTGTTCAAATCCTTGTCGTTCTTGCGAACCTCTTCAATCTTCTCCACCGAGTGCAGCACAGTCGTATGATGTTTCCCGCCAAACTGCCGCCCGATCTCCGGCAGTGACGCCTCGGTCATATGTTTCGCCAGATACATTGCAATCTGCCGCGGATAAACAATCGCCCGCGAATTGTCTTTCGCCTTGATCTCCACCAACCGCAGCCCAAACTGCTCCGCCACCATCTTCTGGATCGACTCAATCGTGACCTTGCGCGCCTGCGAATCAATAAAATTCTTCAGCACCTGCTGCGCATAAGGCAAAGTGATCTCCGCGCCAATCAGCGACGAATGCGCCACCAGCCGGATCAGCGCCCCTTCCAACTCCCGCACATTCGACCGGATATTCTGTGCCACGTAAAGCGCCACATCCGTCGGCAGCGTCACCTTCTCCTGCTCCGCCTTCTTTTGCAGGATGGCTACCTTCGTCTCCAGATCCGGCGGCTGAATGTCGGCAATCAATCCCCACTCAAACCGGCTGCGCAAGCGGTCTTCAATCTCCGCCAATTCTTTCGGCGACCGGTCGCTCGCGATCACGATCTGCTTCATCGTGTCGTGCAGCGCGTTGAACGTATGGAAAAATTCTTCCTGCGTCCGCTCTTTACCCGTCAGAAACTGGATGTCATCGATCAACAGCACATCCACGCTGCGAAACCTGTCACGGAACGAAGTCATCTTGTCGTAGCGCAGCGAATTGATCATGTCGTTGGTGAACTTCTCGCTCGACACGTAGCAGATCGAAGCCTGCGGCTGCCGCCGCTTCACCTCATGTCCAATGGCCTGCATCAGATGCGTCTTGCCCATGCCCACGCCGCCATACAGGAACAGCGGGTTGTAGGCTTTCGAAGGACGCTCCGCCACCGCCTGACACGCCGCGTGAGCAAACTGATTACCCGAGCCGATCACGAACGCGTCGAACGTATAGCGCGGATTCAGTTGCGCCGCGCCATCCCAGTCAAACCGCGCCTGCGCCGGAGCTGTCCCCACCGGAACCGGACCGGCCGACAGTCCGCCATTGTGCCGCACCGCCGTCGCCGCCGGATCATCCTCCGGCGTCACGAACTTCACGTCGTTGAACTCCAGCCCCAGGTTGTCGATCGCCTCCTGGATCAGGTCCGCGTACTTGTCGCCGGCATGCCGGAACTCCGCCGTCGGCACCCGCACAAACAGAACTCCACCACTGGAGTGGCTATAGCGCGTCGGTTTTAACCAGGTGTCGTAGGAGTGCCGGTTGATCTTTTTTTCCAGCGCGTCCAGAATGCGCGTCCACGGATTGGGGGAGAGCGATGAGCCTTGAGCTGACATATATTATGAAATACCCGCCGCGGCGTCCCGGCGGCTGGCTGAGGGCGCCTGTCTAAAACTGCCGTTTACCGACTCGCTGATGGAACTCTTAGTGTACTGCGGAATGCGCCACTTGTGTCGTGCGCGGTTGCCAATTTGTGAATGAGATTTTCAAACCCGACCGTGCGGCATAGTAGCACAAAAATTTTTCGTCGTGACGGAAATCTTCGCGCGCAATTCTTTCACGAACACGATTCGGAACCTCAAGCCCCGCGCCTGTCAAGTGTCAAGGATGTAACTGCAACGAACGCGGTGCAAATGCGCAGAGATTTTTTCCCACACCTGAAACGATACGAACACTGTTCCTAAGACCGCAACGTCAATCGCAATCGAAAACCGCCGATGGAAACCATAAACTGAGAACTGAGAACTGGGAACTGCCCTTTGCCCTCACCCCTCCCCGTCATTTATACTCACAGTTTGCCCTAACACTGTCGACGGAATCAGGAGCAGCTATCTTTCATGCCCAAGCGTACATTCCAACCTAACCGGCGCAAGCGAAGCAAGAAGCATGGTTTTCGCACGCGCATGAAGACCCAGGGCGGCAAAAAGGTGATTTCCCGCCGCCGCGCCAAGGGACGGAAGCGGGTCTCCGTAAAACCCGGCTTCCGCGAGTAGCTTTCCTGGTGCCGCTCACTTCCACAGTCGAGACCTTCAGCCGCCTCTCGCAGCGCGAGGGCATGATGGCCGAAACAACGCTGGCCGCTTCCATGCTGGAAACTCGGCCGGACTTCGCCATGCCGCCAAAGCCAACAGCCCGATTCCCCCGCACCGCGCGTCTCCTGCGCCATGCGGATTTCGAGCGTGTCTACAAACAAGGACGCCGCCACTTTTCCGCGTCCATCACCGTCTTCTATTGCCCGCGACCGGAAGAAAAGCCGCCGGTCACAGGCGCAGGCGCGAACTCCGTGCCCAAGCCCGCGCCATCCGGCCTGCGTGTCGGATTCACAGTCGGTCGCGCCTTAGGCGGAGCCGTCCAGCGCAACCGTATGAAGCGCCGCCTGCGCGCAGCCGTCCGCATGACACGTCCAGTCGCAGGAATTGGGGCAGACGTAGTCATCAATCCAAAAAAGTCGCTGCTGTCTACCGACTTCGCCGCGCTGCAAAACGAAGTAAGCCGAGCCTTCGCCATAATCGAGCAAAAACTATCAGGAAAGTCAGTGCCGGAAGTATCACAAAACAGAATTGCAGGAAGCCGAAAGCCGGAAGCCGGAAGCCGATCGTGAGCAACTTTACAAAACGCGCAATGCTGCAACTGTTGCGGGCCTACAAATGGGCCGTCTCGCCCCTGTTGCCCCCAGCCTGCCGCTTCGTGCCGACCTGCTCCGAATATGCCATGGAGGCCGTCGAGCGCTACGGCGCTCTGCGCGGTGGATGGCTGGCCTTCGCCCGCATCCTCCGCTGTCATCCCTTTGCCCGCTCCGGCTACGACCCGGTGGTAAAGCACGCAACCGGCTGCGGAAAACTGTGATTCAGAATGCTGCACCGCACAGCCCCTTCAAGGGGCGGCATTCATTAGCCCCGGACGTAAGTCCGGGGTGGAATAGATAAGGTAGAGCGAGTCCCGTAGGGACGGCACCGATTTTCGCTCACCTAGCCCCCGAGGTACTTTAAGAACTTTGGCCGACTATCAAAATCCTCAACAGGAACCAGGCTCCGAACGCCGCCTCCTCGTCGTCATTCTCATTACGTTCGTAGTCCTCATTCTCTCGCAGACGGTGCTGAAGAAGT
>Ga0207053_10402_pt1 | contig 9736 bp, 8 predicted proteins | sample Alteio_BWMinCont_59_FD_153290 | JGI IMG/M metagenome (GOLD analysis project Ga0207053, IMG submission 153290) | Enriched cells from forest soil in Barre Woods Harvard Forest LTER site, Petersham, Massachusetts, United States -... | ecosystem: Environmental > Terrestrial > Soil > Temperate forest >...
TTGTCGGCTGGATAGATAGGAGGTTCTGCGTGCCGCGCGCAGGTAGTCTTGGCGATCTCTTCTTTGTCTATTCACTAATTTTCATAGGTATTGGCATATTAGGCAGTGGTCTATCCAGTGTAATAACACAGGTGCTTCAACAATTTATGGGGTTTGCTTGCGTAGTTTTCTTGGCGGGTAGGAGAGCAAGCTTGCCAGGAAGTAGAGATCATCTAAAGATCGGCAGAATGGCTGTGGAAAGCTTTTCGTTAATTGATGAATCTAGTGGGATTGGCACGAATTGATCATCACTGTTGGCGAATCTGGAAAAGTTATGGCACTTCCTTGTATATTTTCATTCGCGCCGGTATAGGGTTCCAAAAATGGTGAAAATTTCAATCATTACTGCGGTATACAACCGTGTCGGTACTATTGGACAGTGTGTCTCCAGTGTGAAATCCCAAAGTTGGCCTAACGTCGAACATGTGGTTATTGATGGCGCGTCTAGCGATGGTACGATAAAAGTTCTGCAATCGTGCCTGAGCAAACAGGCTGTGTGGGTGAGCGAGCCCGATAAGGGGATTTACGATGCTCTTAATAAGGGCGTCTCATTAGCGTCGGGCGAAATTATTGGCCTAATGCATTCCGATGACCTATATTCTAACGATTACGTTTTAGCTGAAGTTGCTCAAATCTTTGCGGATCCCACTGTTGATGCAGTGTATGGCGACGCGGCCTTTTTCCATCCCGGCGCGATTGAAAAATTTGTGCGACGGTATCGCTCCAATAGGTTCAGTCCTAAAACTATAGCTTGGGGTTGGATGCCGGCCCACACGGCATTGTTTTTGCGCCGAAACGTATACGAGCGCTTTGGCGTGTTTAAAACCAACTATAAGATAGCGGCGGATTTCGAATTTGTTGCTAGAATATTTCATACAGGACAATTGAGTGCCCGATACATTCCAAAGATTTTGGTTCATATGCAAACTGGGGGCGCCAGCACTGGAGGTTGGCGCAGCAACCTGCTCTTGAACAAGGAGGTGATTCGCGCCTGTCGCGAAAACAGTATACCTACAAACTGGTTCAAATTGCTTTCGAAATATCCGCTTAAGTTGCTGGAGTTTTTAAAAGTATGAAGGCGCTGGTAATAAGTGTGGCAGGCTTTATCGGGCCGCCCTTGTGCTGCGCTGGGATGGATTATCGCAATTTTAACTCATGAGGAGGTAAGGCATGGATGAAGTAGTCATCACGGGAGCGGGTGGTTTTGTAGGGAAAAGTTTAGCTCCCTTCTTAGAAAAAATGGGGTTTAAAGTCCTTAGGTTGTCCCTCAGAAATTCAGACTGGAAAAAGAAAGTGCCGCGCGATGCTTTCGCCATCATTCATCTTGCCGGATTGGCCCACGACCTGAAAAACACAAATCAACCAGAGGAGTATTACAGGATCAATACGGATTTGACTTGCGAACTCTTCGATTTCTTCTTGGGATCAAATGCGGCGAAGTTCATTTTTCTTAGTTCTGTAAAAGCAGCGGCTGACGTTTTGGGTTCGAATATCCTTATCGAAGATCATGCCCCTCACCCGGCGACACCTTACGGAAAGTCCAAGCTGAAGGCGGAGCAGCATATTCTGTCCAAACATGCGGGGAACAAGGGAGTCTATATCTTGCGGCCTTCCATGATACACGGTCCGGGCAATAAGGGGAATTTGAATCAGCTGTATAAATTAGTTTCCTCGGGAATCCCCTATCCCTTTGCCAGTTTCGAGAACTCAAGGTCGTTCCTGTCCATTGATAACTTAAACTTTATAATCAACGGTCTTTGTTCTCGGGACATTCCCTCCGGCGTTTACAATATTTCAGACAGTGAATATCTCTCAACGATGGAGGTAGTGGATGTTATAAATGCCACCCTCGGAAAGAAGAGCAAATCCTTGCACTTTAACAAGGCTCTCATCCGCCAGATCGCAAAAATTGGAAATGCCTTACACCTGCCTTTCAACGAAGAGAAGCTGAATAAATTGACGGAAAGCTACATGGTGAGCAACCAAAAGCTATTGCGAGCCATCGATCGGGAACTTCCTGTATCCGCAAAAGAAGGAATGATTCTAACGTTTAAATCCTTTTCAGTGTAAATGATATGGATATACTCAAGTTAATCGGAAGAACTGCCAACCTGTTCGAAGCAGACATTGCCCTCCGGGATCAGGAAATGAAGTCGAAAGTTGAATCGAGCAGCTTCATGGTGATCGGGGGAGCTGGGTCCATCGGACAGGCCGTCACGAGGGAAATTTTTAAAAGAAACCCAAAGAAATTGCACGTGGTGGATATCAGCGAAAACAACATGGTCGAACTTGTAAGGGACGTCAGGAGCTCCATCGGCTACATTGAGGGAGATTTTCAGACCTTCGCCCTTGATTGTGGAAGCGTTGAATATGAGGCGCTGTTTAAAAAAAATGGCCCTTATGATTATGTCCTCAATTTGTCGGCCTTGAAGCACGTAAGGAGTGAGAAGGATCCCTATACATTGATGCGGATGATAGATGTCAACATATTCAATACGGAAAAGACTTTGTTACAGGCTGTAGGATCCGGTTCGAGAAAATATTTCTGTGTATCTACGGACAAGGCAGCCAATCCGATCAACATGATGGGTGCCTCGAAGCGAATCATGGAAATGTTTCTAATGAGAAGAAGCCAAGATATTCAAATTTCCACTGCCAGGTTTGCCAATGTGGCCTTTTCTGACGGCAGCCTTTTACACGGGTTCAACCAAAGGATCCTGAAGGGTCAACCTTTTTCAGCTCCAAATGACGTCAGACGATATTTTGTCACCCCCGAGGAGTCGGGTCAATTGTGTCTTTTATCATGTATCTTCGGAGATAATCGGGATATTTTCTTTCCAAAGCTGAGCGAGAAACTGCATTTAATCACCTTTTCTGAAATTGCCGAAAAATATCTTGAGCAATCAGGGTATGAACCCTTTCTTTGCGAATCGGAGGAGGAAGCGCGAGAATCCGTCGAGACATTGAAGAGAGATAAGAAGTATCCTTGCTACTTTTTCAAGAGTGACACGACAGGAGAGAAGGACTTCGAGGAGTTTTTCACAAAAAACGAGATCCTCAATCTGGATCGATTTGCGAGTATTGGTATCATCAAGAATGAGCCTGTGTTCGAAGAGGGCAAGTTAGAGAAATTCACCAACGTGATCACTTCCATGAAGAAGAATGGGGACTGGAACAGATCCGAAATAATAAGTCTTTTCAACGAGATAATTCCGAATTTCAACCACAAGGAAACCGGAAAATTTCTCGATAATAAGATGTGAACTTATGCTGAAAAGACTTTTTGACTTCGTTTTCTCGGCTATCGCCATCGTATTGATTTCGCCGTTGCTGATTCCCATTGCGCTGATCTTGCGTTTTACGGGTGAGGGCAAAGTGTTCTATATCCAAAAAAGAGTGGGGAGGAAAGGAGAGGTCTTCGGATTGTTAAAGTTTGCGACAATGCTAGAAAACAGCCCCAATATGCCCGGAGGAGATGTCACCTTTGGGCATGATCCAAGGGTGCTGCCAGTCGGTCGTTTTCTCAGGAAAACGAAAATCAATGAGCTTCCCCAATTGCTCAACATTTTTTTCGGACGAATGAGTATTGTCGGGCCTCGACCTATGACGCCACGGAACTTCGAATACTACCCCTTTGAAATTCAGAGGGAAATCAAAGTTCTTAAACCAGGTTTGACGGGGATTGGATCCATAGTTTTTCGGGATGAAGAGAGTATCCTGGCTAAGTCGTCTAAACCCTATATGGATTGTTTCAAAGAAGATATCGCGCCTTATAAAGGCGCCTTGGAGGTTTGGTATAAGAAACATCAGGGATTCGCGCTAGATGTTCTATTGATCCTTCTTACTGCGTGGGTGATTATATTCCCCAAGTCTGAATTGCATTTTAAGCTATTCAAGGATTTACCGAAAAGCAGGTCTTATCATAATGTGAGTTAAGCTCACCTAGGTCTTGAACTCCTGTGTGTATCGCTTTCTTGGTATCCTTCCTCGTAGTTAAATCGTATACCAATTGAGTGTCCATTAAACTAGGGAAAGTTCAAGCCGTGAAAAATTATTGATAGTTCTTGGAAAATAATCTGTCATACAATATCCCAAAAAGCTAGCTTGACGCTGTTCCATCTTATGAATTAGAGGCGTTATGGAAATGGTAGTAGCGTGGTTTATCAGGTCTTGGGAATTCTTGTTGATTGGGCTCTGATGATAGATATTGGAAGCCCCTTTCCGGTATAATAAGTCTTGAGAAAAACGCTGTATTCCTTACAAGCCTATCGTGGTTTCGCCGCCTTGTTGGTCGTGCTTTCTCACTCTCATAAGATTTACTGCTTTTATTTCTCTCAAAAAGATTTTCGGCTGTTTTACCGTTTAGGAGATGTCGGTGACCTGCCCCCGTAAGCTTCCCCTGTAGGTAGAGTATCCAGAACTGGAGTTTTCTGGTTATTTCTAACCCCAGGAGGCTTCATGAAATCGTCCAAATTCACCGAGACTCAAATAGTCTCTATTCTCAAGCAGGCCGACGCCGGTATCCCCGTCAAGGACATCTGCCGGCAAGCCGGCATCAGCGCTGCGACCTATTACGCGTGGAAGTCAAAATACGGAGGCCTGGACGCTTCCGAACTGCGCCGGGTCAAGGAGCTCGAGGCCGAGAACTCCAAGCTGAAGCGCATGTACGCCGAGCTGGCGCTCGACAACGCGGCCATGAAAGATTTGATCGCAAAAAAACTCTAGGACCGGCGCGCAAGCGGGAGGCCGTACAGCACCTTGTTCAGGTGCACGCGCGGCCGGTGCGACGGTCCTGTTTTATTTTCCATGACTACAATTTACTGTTTCTCCTTGGCATACTAGCAGGAATCCTCATCCTGAAATTCCCGATGTTGTGCGAAAAAACCGGATGGATTCTTTTTGCATTTGGAAATTTGTTCATGGGGATTACCGTAGCTAAGAATGAGTTTTCTATGAACATTCTTTTTTCCGACATGCTTTACGGCTTTGCCTCCTTTTTGATCGTATTGGGGGGGGGGACTTCGGAAATAGTGGAAGGTTTCTTTGTAAAAAGAAAAGCATTACGGTTTTTCGGAGACGCCTCCTATTCCATTTATTTGATCCATTATCCTTTTCTGTCCGTACTGGTTAAATTTCTGGCACATACGAGTATCATGCGTTTTATTCCAGGCACGGCGGTGTTCCTGTTGATGACCTTACTGGCGTTCAGTTCCGGAATCCTTTTCTATGTGCTGGTTGAAAAACCGCTGCTTTCAAAACTGCAAGGTAGTTTCGCATAGTCTCAGTATTAAAGGTAAAGTTTAGGAACGGAGGAGTACGATTCTTTCGCTCTTTTACCAAAGAAAATGTTCCCTTTCAGAATAGACAATTTTGAAAGGTTGCGGTGTGCTGAAGGGATTAAGCCCTCTTTGATGATTGCATGTATGGGTAGGCGTTTGGTTGTTTTGCTAATGTTTGCATTGATTAGGAGAACTCGTATCATGGAAAAGTCGGCTAAAATTTATGTAGCGGGAATATATGGCATGGTTGGGAGCGCTATCGAAAGGTCTTTAAGACAGCACGGATTCTCAAACATCGTGGGCCACTCTTCCAAGGAATTGGACCTCACTAACCAACAAGCTGTTTTTGATTTTTTTCAAAAAGTAAAACCTGATTACGTTTTTTTGGCAGCTGCGAAAGTGGGCGGCATTTACGCTAACAACACATACCCTGCAGATTTTATCTATAGCAATCTCTGCATCCAAACGAATATCATTCACTCATCCTACATATTCCGGGTGAGAAAGCTGCTTTTCTTGGGAAGCTCGTGCATCTATCCCAAGTTTGCGGAACAGCCCATGAAAGAGTCTTCCCTTCTGTCAGGAGAGCTGGAGCCCACCAATGAGCCATATGCCCTTGCCAAAATTGCGGGCATTAAAATGTGCCAAGCTTATAACAGACAATATCACACCCGCTTTATTTCCTGTATGCCAACCAACCTTTACGGTCCGAACGACAATTATGACTTGATGAACGCTCACGTGCTTCCCGCGCTCATTCGAAAGGTGCATGAGGCGAAAACAAATAATCAGTCATCCTTTATTGTTTGGGGTACAGGTACGCCTAAAAGAGAATTTCTTTACGTGGATGATTTGGCCGAAGCCTGTGTATTTCTGATGAACGAATACCTCCATGATGAAACCATAAACATCGGCAGTGGTCAGGAAGTCACTATCAAAGAGCTGGCCGAAACGGTGACAGAGGTGGTGGGGTTTAAGGGGGAACTGGTTTTCGATACTTCCAAACCCGACGGCACTCCACGCAAACTACTAGATGTTTCCCGCTTAATTGAGATGGGTTGGCACACTAAAAAAAGTCTCAAAGAGGGAATCCATTTAGCCTATGAGGACTTTCTTAAGGGCGAAGTACGTATGTAGTGCGGTGGACCCCAACCGACGTATCGGGTGAATGGTTTTTCTAAATGGGACGTCAGGCCACTTTCGGGACCTTGGTTTGGTTGAAATATATCCCATCAGGCACTACGGTCCGCTTTTCGGGTACGGTTGAAAGTAAAACAGATTGTAACTGCGGCAGTCTTAGGCATGTTCTTTGTATTTTGCTTTCGGTTATATTAAATAAAGGCATAAAGTATGGGGCATTCAAAACGATTGATTGTTGCGCTTGGGCTCCTTTTTTCCGCCTGCCTGTTCGGTTGCAACAGCACTGAAGCCGTGCCCGAGCCCACTAATCTTACCTACTCTCAAACCACCGCCTCGTATGTTGTGAATAAAACGATAACTAGAAACATACCCTCAGTTACGGGTGCCGTAATACGATATTCCGTATCTCCTGCTCTTCCTCTAGGCCTTTCACTGAATGATTCATCTGGGATTATCGGTGGAACACCCCTGACAACCTCTCCAAGCAGCAATTACACCATAACAGCCTATAATAATGCGGGATCTGTCTCCATCGTCATCAATATTTCGGTTCTAGATTCCTCTCCATACAGCCTCTCCTATACTACTCCAGTATTTTATGCCTTGGGTATGTACAGCATCAATATTCCTGCCGTCACCGATACTTTTTCCCATTATTCCGTTTTTCCTGCTCTTCCCCCAGGTCTTTCGCTTAACGATACATCCGGGGTTATTTCCGGAACCCCGATTTCTGCTCCGTCCGTCGGCATTTATACCGTGACCGCCGCAAAGGGTGTAGATTCGGCCACTGGTACGGTTTCCATAACCGTATACTATGCGCCGCCAAGCAATCTTTTCTACGCTAGCTCGAACAACATGTACATCGGTGGAACTCCTATTGCAGACAATGTTCCGACGATTACGGGAATTGTTCTGAGTTATTCCGTTTCTCCCGCTCTTCCCCCAGGTCTTTCGCTTAACGATACAACTGGGGTTATTTCGGGAGCTCCAGACACTACATCTCCATCAACCACTTATACCGTGACGGCCAAGAACGCTTTAGGATCTACCACCGCCACGGTTCATATTGGCGTGCCTTGGGTGCTGCGGGTCGCAGGAGGCGGTACTGATCTTAATTTCGTGACTTGGGCGGGGAATCAATTTGTGGCGGTTGGAGTCGCTGGAGCCATTCTGACTTCGCCCGATGGACGGTCATGGACAATCCGAAACTCCGGAACGACCGATGCCATTTTTAGCGTGACTTGGACCGGCTCCCAAATGGTGGCCGTGGGAAATGCGGGGACCATTTTGACTTCAATGGACGGTGTTAATTGGACGGCCCGCAATTCGGGGCTGGATTCTTCTTTAAAATCGGTAATTTGGGCGGGAAATCAGCTTGTGGCTGTTGGAAATGGCGGCACTATTTTGACCTCATCAGATGCAATTACCTGGAAGCCACGGGTTTCAGGAACGCCAACATTCTTGACTTCTGTGACTTGGACAGGTGGTCTATTGGTGGCGGTGGGTGCCGGGAATGACTCAAACTCTATTGTCACTTCAGCGGACGGAATAACGTGGACTCCTCGCTATGCTTCCAATTCGGGAAACTTGGGTTCAATAACTTGGACCGGCACCCAGCTGGTCGGCGTGGGATTCGTATATGTCCTGACCTCGCCGGACGGAATCACTTGGAGTTCAAAACAATCCACGACGGGAAATAACGTGAATAACTTCGTGACATGGACAAACAATCAATTGGTAGTGGTGGGAGATCAGGGTATTTTTAGTTCACCGGACGGCATAGTCTGGACAGGAAGTGGTACTGGGTATTACTATGAATTTTCGGTGGCCTCAACTGGGAATCGTCTTGTCGCAGTGGGTGAGAACGGTACAATTCTGACTTCGTATTAGTATAGTTCAGCAGTTTTAGTTTTAATTCGAAGTTGAACTGTCTTTGTGACGATTTTTAGAAATCTTCCAAACAATTTCGATCGCTAACGCAATCGGAAAAGGAATTCTGCCTAAATGTTCCTTACGCATCAATGAGAATATGACCGCAATAAGGAACTAATAAAAAACTATTTTCGACGAGATTGCTCTAAATCATTCCTCTCGCCTAGTATTGTAGATGTATTTCCGCAAATAATGAGGGTGCAGACAAGTCTTCCCCTGGATTTCCTTGAAAAGTTTGCACCCAAAGCCATCCTACTCCACCTTTAAGCTGAACAAAGCGACTCCACGACCAGTCTGCGGTCAGCATAACTTGATTCCGGGTTTCGATATCCTTTGCCAGAAATTGCATGATATCACTGTCCGTTGAAGTATGCACATCGAATATAGAGCTGCCCGCAGATTTCAAATCCCGTTGGCGGAAATCCCATTCCAACAGACCCTCAATTTCTTTTGGCAACGGAAAACCGATGGAGGCGAAGATTCCCTGCGAGTTGGGGGGCAGCATGCTTCCAAGCAAGGAACCATAATTTTGGAATTGCTCATCATTTTCAAAGTGCTGATACACCCAAGGATCCACCATGGCATATTCCAGATGTACCTCGGAAGGGATACCTAAAGGATCTTGCACTGAGGCCCCCACAACGGATGCGAATTTGTCACCCCAGCGATCAAGTGGAAATCCGTTAAAATCGTCCAGATAAAGTTCTCCGTATAGCCGTCCATGACCGGCCCAAATCCATTCAGCGTCAGTCGAAAGGGCCTCATTGCCGGTCTCGCCAGCTCCCTGATGTTCCGCAAACAATAACGGAACTCCCGGTAGATATGCCACCAAAGGAATAGAGGGTCTTCCAAAAGCCAACATTTCAGAGGCGCCAAACCGAAAGGATCCAAAATGTACAGCTAGACGATGAGCGAACAAGGTCGACATAGAATCATTAATGCCCATATCCTGAGCAATGATTTTAATATACTCCCAATGATCCGATCCAATCTTGAACCGAATTTGAGGCATGGGAGGGCCTTGGCCCGGATACGCATATCCGCGGCGATAACTGCCGGGATACTTTGTCCCATAGAATCCCACCGCCGAATCCGCTTTTAGCGAGTCCGAATCCCAAAAATAGGGATGGTCGCTTAACGTGGTGTGCTGCCAGTGTCCGGGCCCCCATTCATTCCAGTCCTGACCCACTTCCAATCGAATCTTGGAGTCGCCCACGCCCGCCACCATGCGGAATCCATCGAAGGTGCTGACGTGCAGATCGCTTTCGGTTAATCCATTATTGGCGATATTATAGGGAAGGCCGTTTTGGGGGTCGTAATTATCACCGGCTACAAAACGCGCGTTG
>Ga0207053_10406_pt1 | contig 9646 bp, 6 predicted proteins | sample Alteio_BWMinCont_59_FD_153290 | JGI IMG/M metagenome (GOLD analysis project Ga0207053, IMG submission 153290) | Enriched cells from forest soil in Barre Woods Harvard Forest LTER site, Petersham, Massachusetts, United States -... | ecosystem: Environmental > Terrestrial > Soil > Temperate forest >...
AGTGCCGCGAGTTATAAGCCGCGCCCGTCTCACGCACAAGATTCGAAAGCTCCACCAGCAACGCAGGCCGCAGCTCCGCATCTTCAGGCGCGTCCGCTACAACATCGATGAAGTGCTTCGGCGTAACCTCAGGCGCAAGCGCAAACTCATGAAAATATTCGCCGGCAATAATCGGCGAATCCTGCAACTGCTCCACCGTAGTCGCAGCAAAGTGCGTCGTCCCACCCTTAGGATGCTGCGCGTCATAGTCATCAATCGGCGTCAACGCCGTCCCCACGCCCCAACCCGCAGGAACCGTAACCGAAGGCTGCACCGCAATATCCTTCACCGGAGTATTCGCCGGATACAGCAACAGCTTCTCCCACTCCAGCACAGCCAGCTTCTGCGTAACGCGCGCAGTCACAATACAATCCAGATGCGCATGCAGCGTAGTCACGCCAGCCGGAACTATAACGTGGAACTGATAAAGATCCACATCATCCCGCCGCCACGGAAGCACCTGTCCATTCGCCGTAAACACCACGCCGGTAATGTCATCGACAGGCCCGGTCGGCCGATGATTCCCGGGAATCCACTTAGGCGTAGTCAGAGTTACCGGACCGGCCTTCACCGGCAAATCGATCTCCGCGTGATAAAGCTTGCGCGGAGCATCCGAAAGATCGGCAGTGACCTGAATGGGCGTCTTCTGAGCCAGGGCAGCAGTAGAAAGCAGCAGAGTCAACGGCAGGACGGACTTGCGGATAAGCATCGTAAGTAGTTTTTCCTTTTAGGGTGTATCTCGGGGGCTTCCAGTAGGACGAACAAGCAGAAAAAGAAGTCTCAGCGGCACCGCAACTAAGACTTCAACGCAGTCTCAATCGCCGCGACCACAGCTGGATCATCCGGGACCACCTCAGGAGAAAACCGCGCGACGACATTTCCCTTCCGGTCCACCAGAAACTTCTCGAAATTCCACAAAATCCCCGGCTCCGCATTCGTTACCGCGCCATTGTGCTTGCTCGTCAAAAATCCATCCAGCCTCTCGCGAAACCCCTTGCGAGTCTCCCCAATCGCCTCCGGCTGCGCCGCAATCAGCTCCCGATACAGCGGATGCGTGTCAGCTCCCGTAACCGTAATCTTCGAGAACATCGGAAAATCCACCCCGAACGTGCCGCTGCAGAACTTATGAATCTCCTGATTCGATCCCGGTTCCTGCGCCCCAAAATCATTCGCCGGAAAACCACACACCACCAAGCCCGATTCCCTGAACCGGCTATAGACCTTCTCGAGCGCATCGTACTGCGCCGTCAGCCCGCACTGCGAGGCAACATTGACAATCAGCAGCACCTTGCCCCGGTAGTCGCCCAGCGAGCAGCCCTCCCCGGTAATGCGGTTCACGGAAATATCGTAAACACTTGCCATAAATCTCCTTAATAGACCTTTAATCTGTTCCTCAGTATAGGCGAGTCAATCCCCCGCTGACCCCGGAATCTCAAACGGCACATCTGTGATTTTCCCCAATTTTCCCAGGAACAATCCCATCGAAATCACGCCGCGGAGAGACGGAGCAATTACTATGGATGAAATATGTCAATTGTTGATCGTCTGGTTGGGAAGCCGTTAGCTACGAGCGAGGAGCGGGCCGAACACATCGGTGTTGCCGCAGGAATTCCGATTTTCGGGCTGGATGCCCTCACAAGCGCGGCCTACGGTCCAGAAGCGGCGATGACCCTCCTCATCCCCCTGGGGCTCGCCGGTGCTCACTACATCGTTCCCGTCATCACGTCCATTCTCATCCTCCTTGTCATCGTCTTCTTCAGCTATCGCCAGACCATCGACGCCTACCCTAGCGGTGGCGGCTCCTACACCGTAGCCAGCGAGAACCTCGGAGCCAACGCCGGCCTCCTCGCCGCTGCGGCCCTCATGATCGATTACATCCTCACCGCCGCCGTCGGCATATCGGCCGGCGTCACCGCGCTTACCTCCGCTATTCCCAGTCTTTATCCCCACACCCTCGCCATCTGTCTTGTGATCCTCGCCATCCTCGCCATCGTGAACCTCCGCGGCGTGAAGGATACAGGCACGGCATTCATTTTGCCGACGTTTCTATTCGTGGGCACTCTCCTGATTCTCATCGGCGTCGGCGTCTACCGGACGATCCTGAGCGGTGGTCATCCCATACCCGTGATGGCTCCCCCGCCCGCCCTGCCCGCGACGATGAAGTACCTCACATTGTGGCTGCTGATGAAGACATTCGCGAGCGGATGCGCTGCAATGACCGGTGTAGAGGCTGTCTCGAACGGCGTAATGGCATTCGGCGAGCCCCGCGCCAAAAAGGCACAGAGTACCCTGACCATCATCATCGGAATATTGATCGTGCTGCTCTTCGGGATCGCGTACCTCTCCAGAGCCTACGGGATCACGGCTATGGAGCCCGATGCGGCCCACTTCCAGAGCGTGCTCAGCATTCTGACTGCAGCAGTCTTCGGCAGAGGATGGTTTTACTACCTCACATCAGCTTCCGTGCTCGCGGCGCTCTCACTCAGCGCAAACACAGCCTTCGCAGACTTTCCGCGGCTGGCGCGCGCCATCGCTATGCATGACTATCTGCCCCACGTCTTTATCCTGCGTGGCCGGCGGCTGCTCTATTCCCACGGCGTCTATGCCCTCACCGGCTTCACCGGCGTCATTCTCATTCTCTTCGGTGGCATCACCGACCGCCTGATTCCGCTCTATGCCATCGGCGCCTTCCTCGCCTTCACCCTCTCCCAGGCTGGCATGGTTATGCACTGGTACAAGATGGAGAAGCACAAGGGACGCCTCTGGCACATGTTCGTCAACGGCTTTGGCGCCTTCGCGACGGGCATCACCACCATTGTCGTGCTCGTCGCCAAATTCGTCGCTGGCGCCTGGGTCACGGCGCTCCTCGTCCCTTTCCTGATTGGAATAATGCTGGTCGTCAAACGCCACTACTCCCGCGTCAAGCGCGAGATGAAGGACAAGACACCCATCAATCTCGTCAATCTCCAGCAGCCTATCGTGGTCATCCCCATGGCCCGCTGGGACCGCATCACCGAAAAAGCCATGCGTTTCGGCCTCCTTCTCTCCAAAGACATCAAGGTCGTCCACGTCCACTCTGACGACGAAGAAGAAGAGCTCGAACCCATCTGGGAAGTGAACATTCTGAATCCCATCAAGCGCGAGGGCCTGCCGGAACCAGAACTTGTCACCATTCCATCAAACTTCCGATTCATCATCTCGCCCCTGATGGACTACATCCTCGAGTTGGAAGAGAAAAACCCAGGCCGGAAGGTAGCTGTCCTTCTCCCCGAACTGGTGGTCCGCCACTGGTGGGAAAATGCCCTCCACAATCAGCGAGTCCAGCTTCTAAAGCTGCTTCTTCTCCTCAAAGGAAACCAGCGAATCGTAGTAGTCAACATCCCCTGGTACCTCTAATCAGCTCAACCAGAAAAATAAGAACCGAATACCCCACCCTTTGCGTTTTTGCAAAGGGTGGGGTATTTGCGCCACGCGCGAACCGCAGTTTGCATTTGCCATTACCGCTGCTGTTGCCGTCGTTGCTGCTTGTCCTTTTGTTTGTCATCCCGTAGGGATCTGCTGTTGCCGTTGCCTCTCTTCCACCCTCCACGCACTTTGTCCTTTCGACCGAAGGCGACGTTCTGGCCGCCACCTTCCAGAAGAGAAATGGCCAACAAGACCTGTCAACCCCCAAATCACCACAACCAAAACAAAACAAACAAGATACCAACTGCAAAAATACCCCACACCATCAGCTAAACTAAATACAGCACAAAAAAAGCCCTGGGATAACCAACCGGGGCTCTTCCATTTAAACCAAAAAACAACCGCTAACTCATTGATTCACAATATTTTGCGGCTAAACCATTTAGATAGAATATTTTACAGATACCACCTGCCCGCAAACGAAACAAAACAAACCGGATCCACCCAAAATACCCCCAGGGAGGGGAGGGGGGGTCACCCCATATGCATCCCACCATTCACATCCAGAGTATGGCCGGTGATATAGCTCGCCTCCTCCGAGGCAAGGAAGGCAACAGCATGGGCAATATCCAAATCCGTCCCAACCCGAGCCAGCGGAATATGCTGCGTCATCGCATTCTTCTGATCGTCCGTCAGGACGGCCGTCATAGCCGTCTCAATGTACCCCGGAGCCACAGCATTCACCGTAATCGACCGGCTGGCCAGCTCACGAGCCAGCGACTTTGTCAGCCCAATCATTCCCGCCTTCGAAGCAGCATAGTTCGCCTGCCCCGCCTGCCCGGTCTCACCCACCACCGAAGTGATGTTGATCACCCGCCCCCACCGGCCCTTCACCATCGAAGACATCACCGCCTGCGTCAGCAAAAACGCCCCCGTAAGATTGGTCATCAAAACATCGTCCCAATCCTTCCGTTTCATCCGTAGCGCCAGAATGTCCCGGGTAATCCCGGCATTGTTCACCAGAATATGAACTCCGCCAAAGTGAGCGAGCACCGCCTTCGCGCACTCCCTGATCGACTCTTCGTTCGAAACATCGAGCGCGAAGGCATGGGCGGTTCCCCCGGCGGCAGCAATCTCAGCCGCAACTTCACCCAGTTTTTCGACGTTTCTCGCAGCCAACGCAACCGAAGCTCCGGCCTTCGCCAACTCCAACGCACAAGCGCGTCCAATTCCCTGCGACGCTCCCGTAACCAACGCAACACGACCCGCTAAATTGCTCATGAACCTCCATAAACCCTTGCTTCCGCATTATACGAACCCGGCAGTCCAAACATCCTCAGCTGCATAACGTATCCTGATTCCAAATGTCCGAGCAGGAAACGAAGCCCGCAGCAACCGACGTCTACGCAATCCACGGTGCAGACCCCGAAGTCCTCGCCTATGCCATGGCAAAGTACTCCCGGTCCGCGCTCACCATGAAGGAATCGCTCGCCGAGATCAGCTCCCAGCGGGCCGAACAGTTCCTCAACACCTTCTACTTCCAGTACGGCCACCGCTCCATCGCCGACCTGGCCCACATTCCCTTCGCCATCGAGCGCCTCTCTCTCCTCGCCGCCATCGAGCTGGTCGACGAGCAGCGCTGGGACGGCCAGGAGCGCTCCACCCGCTACCAGAACTTCCGCACCTCCGGATGGTTCACCCCCGCCCTCGGCGAAAAAACACCAGCCTTCACCCTCGCCATCAAGGCAATGTTCCACGCCTACGACAGCATCGGAGCCGGAATGCTGGAAGCGCTGAAGCGCTCAATTCCGCAACCCGAAACCATGAAGCCCGAGGCATACGAGCGGACCCTCAAAGCCCGCGCCTTCGATGTAGCCCGCTATCTTCTGCCCCTCGCGACCAACACCTCTCTCGGCCAGATCGTCAACGCCCGAACCCTCGAAACCCAGGTCTCGCGCCTGCTCACCAGCGAGTTCGCCGAAGTCCGTCAGATCGCAGCAAAGCTCCGCATCGCAGCCACCGAGCCCGCATGGAACGTCCAGCACGCCTCCGCACAGGTCCTCTGCAACGAGATCGGCTCCGTAGACACCGCCTGTGGAGAGCGACTGTCCGAAGCCCTTCTCCGTCCAGTAAAGACAGCACCCACACTGGTGAAGTACGCCGCAGAGAACGCCTATCTGGCAAGCAGTCGCGAGCAACTCACAGCCGCCGCAGCCGAGCTGATGTCCGGGCAGCCGATCGCCCCCGCTCCCGTAGTCGACCTCCTCGACGACGCCGAATCCCTGGAGATCGAGTTGGCAACCTCGCTCCTCTACCCGCACTGCCACTACTCCTATCGCCAGCTGCGCAGCCACGTAGCCACACTAAGCGCACCCCGCATCACCGAGCTGATCGAACTAGGCACCCGGCATCGCGGACGCCACGACGAGCTTCTCCGGGCCTTCAGCGCCGGACACAGCTTACGCTTCGACATCCTCATGGACATCGGCGGCTTCCGCGACATGCACCGCCACCGCCGCTGCATCCAGCTCCTCCAGCCCTACACCGACGCCCACGGTTACGAAGAGCCCACCTGCCCCGGCCAGCCTACCCTCGCCGAAGCCGGCCTCGAGACCCTGTACACCAGTGCAATGGACGCAGCCCTCGCAGCCTACCGCGACCTGCGAGACTCAGGCCTGCCGGAAGCAGCTCAGTCGGCCCAGTACTGCCTCCCCCTCGGAACCCGGTGCCGGGCCATGTTCAAGATGGACTTCGCCGAAGCCCTCTACATCTCCGAGCTCCGCTCCGGGGTAGCCGGGCACTTCAGCTACCGCCGCGTAGCCTGGGAGATGTATCGTGCAGTCGAGGCAAAACACCCATCCCTCGCCAAACTCTTCAGAATTGAAGATGTCAACGAGCCCGTGGACCTGCTACGACGATAGTTGTATTCGCCTTTTATTTGCTTTTCCAGATTTAAATGCTAGAATCCGCTTTGACTTCATTAGGAGATTCACGACGTGGCAGATGACCGTAGCAAAGCAATAGAACTGGCTCTATCCGGGCTGGAAAAGCAGTTTGGCAAGGGCTCGATCATGCGGTTGGGCTCAAAGGATGTTGTGCCGATTTCGGTCATCTCCACAGGATCGATCTCCTTTGACGCTGCACTGGGCGTCGGCGGCGTGCCTCGGGGCCGTGTGATCGAGATCTTTGGCCCGGAATCCTCGGGTAAGACGACGATTACCCTGCAAATCATCGCCGAAGCCCAAAAAGCCGGTGGCCTCGCAGCCTTCGTGGACGCGGAACATGCACTGGATCCTGCTTACGCAGCCAAACTGGGTGTCGACATCGACAACCTTCTTGTCAGCCAGCCCGACTACGGCGAGCAGGCCCTTGAGATTGTCGAAGCCCTGGTCCGTTCGAATGCAATCGACGTGCTCGTAGTCGACTCAGTTGCGGCGCTGGTTCCCAAGGCCGAGCTCGACGGCGAGATGGGCGACTCTCACATGGGCCTGCAGGCCCGTCTGATGAGCCAGGCGCTGCGTAAACTGACCGGAACAGTCTCGAAGTCCCGCACCTGCCTGATCTTCATCAACCAGATTCGCGACAAGATCGGCGTCATGTTCGGCAATCCGGAGACGACGACAGGCGGCAAGGCTCTGAAGTTTTACTCCTCCGTTCGTATCGACATCCGCCGTATTGGCGCAGTGAAGGATGGCGATTCCGTCGTCGGCTCACGCACCAAGGTAAAGATCGTAAAGAACAAGGTCGCCGCACCCTTCCGCGATGCCGAATTCGACATCCTGTACGGCGAAGGCATCTCCCGCGAGGGCGATGTTCTGGATCTCGCGGTATTGCATAATGTCGTGGACAAGAGCGGCGCCTGGTACAGCTACCAGGGCGAGCGCATCGGCCAGGGCCGTGAAAACGTCCGCAACTTCCTCAAGGAGAACAAAGAAGTCTTTGCTCGCGTCGACGCCGAGATTCGCAAGAAGCTCGGGATCAGCGGAAAGAATCCCGACGTTGATGTTCCTGCGGTACCGGTCAATGGCGAGGCGCAGGCGAAGGAAGTTATTCGAAGCAAGAAGTAGGTTCGCATTTAGGGATGTAAAGAAGCGCCGGTGGTTTTCCGCCACCGGCGCTTTGCATTCAGACTCGATATACACGTTACGAGGGCATCCCTACGTACGCAAATGCGAGAGAGCTTGTGGCAGCGTCTGATATATCCCACCAAACCCTCCATTGGAGAGAATCGCAACAACATCGCCATCTTTTAGTTGAGCAACCAGAGCTCCGACGATAGTGTCCGCATCAGCATAAACATTCGCTGGAACTCCCCGACCACTCAACGCTGCGACGACGTGATCCGGAACCAGCCGTTCCCTCACTGGAATATTCTCGGACTTGAAGACCGCCGCCAGTACCACCTGATCGGCCAGCGCCAGACTTTCGACCAGAGCCGCTTCAAACACATTGCGCCGCAGCGTATTCGACCGAGGTTCCAGCACCGCCACCAACCTCCGCCCCGGATAGCGCTCTCGCAGTGCCCTGAGTGTTTCGCGAATCGCTGTAGGATGATGCGCAAAATCATCAATAATCGTCACACCGCCAACCTCGGCCTTCACTTCAAGCCGCCGCTTAACGCTCCTGAAGGTCGCCAGCGCCTCCACAATGGCCGCCACAGGAACGCCCTGCCCCGCTGCCAGCGCAGCCGCGGCCGTAGCGTTCAGTGCGTTGTGTTCACCAGCCATCGGTAGACTCAGTTCGGCAAACGGCTCACCGCCACGTAGCACCGTCCACCGCGTCGCCGACTCGTCATGACGAAGCCCGGTAACGCGCCAGTACGAATCCGCTGCGAAGCCGTACCGCTCCACCGCACAGAAAGCCTTCGCAACGCACTCGCTGACGTTCTCGTTGCCATCGAACGCCACCACCCGGCCCCGTCGAGGCACGAGATTCACAAACCGTTTGAAAGCCGTCTTCACGGCAGAAAGGTCAGCATAAATATCCGCATGGTCGAACTCCACATGCGTCAAAATCGCCGCATCGGGAAAGTAATGCAGAAACTTTGGCCCTTTGTCGAAGAACGCCGTATCGTACTCATCGCCTTCCAGTAGGAACGGGCGTGTCGGACGCACCATAAAACTCGTGCCAAAGTTCTCCGCCACACCGCCAATCAGGAAAGAAGGAGCAAGAGCGGGGTTCAGACATGAAGCAACCTCATAGATCCACGCGAGCATACTCGTCGTAGTCGTCTTTCCATGGGTGCCGGCAACAACCAGCGACTCCCGCCCCTGCAAAAACTCGTCATGCAGAATCGAGGCCATCGAGCAGAAAGGAATGCGCTCATCGAGCACGTACTCCAGCTCCACATTGCCACGCGAGATGGCATTGCCAACCACGACAAGATCTGGCCGCGGTTGAAGATTGCTCTCAGCATAAGGCTCATGAACAGGAATTTTCAGCCCCGCGAGCAGATCGCTCATCGGCGGATACGCAGCCGCATCCGAGCCCGTCACACGGTGTCCCTGCAATTGCAACATTCCGGCCAGCGAGGCCATGGCAGTCCCGCAAATACCAATGAGATGAATATGTTTTGATTTTTGCATCGATATCCAGACTAGAGACTAGACCGAAACAGCCGCTTCGAGAAAGTCCAATCGCGGATTCTCCGAATCTGTAAGGTCAAGTTTAACCTGAACGCCGAGCGGAAGCGATATGTTGGCGCCATAAACGTGCCCACAGCGCAGTCCAATTGCAAGAGGGCCATGGAAGTCCCTCAACGAATGCAGAATCGCACGCTCCAGATACTCCTGTTCCGTCTCGGCAATACACTGCGCCATATCGCCGAATACAATTCCCTTCACACCCTCAAGCCTTCCCGCGTAGCGAAGATGCAACAGCATCCGATCCCACTGGTAAGGCTTCGTCCCAATATCCTCCAAAAACAAAATCGTTCCCTCGCCAAACTCCGGCGCATAATTGGTCCCCAAAGACTGCGTCAGAATCGAGATACATCCTCCCAGCAACCGCCCTTCAGCAACCCCGGAACGAAGCACCTTCAACCCATCATTCCTGGCCAAAGACCAGGCCGAATCACCCTGTAAAGCATGCTTCCAGCTCGCTGCATCGACTCCATCATCACGAGCAAAGTCTGCCGCAATCATCGGAGCATAGAAAGTCACAAGATTCGCCTCATTCCGGAACCAGCTATGCAGCGAGCTGT
>Ga0207053_10407_pt1 | contig 9587 bp, 6 predicted proteins | sample Alteio_BWMinCont_59_FD_153290 | JGI IMG/M metagenome (GOLD analysis project Ga0207053, IMG submission 153290) | Enriched cells from forest soil in Barre Woods Harvard Forest LTER site, Petersham, Massachusetts, United States -... | ecosystem: Environmental > Terrestrial > Soil > Temperate forest >...
CTGGTAGCCTCCTAGGGACAGGTAGCAATATGGATTAAAGAGCCATTGATCGTCGCCACGATATACCCGGTAGGAGTGGAGCATGTTCCACGGGGAGCCGTAGCGGTTGTATTCATAAATCCATGTCTCGCCACCAAGAGAGGTTGGATCTCCGGTATAAGGGAAGTTTGATGCAGTACAAATCTGGGTATTGGAACCAGAAGACTGCACGCGGGTACCCGAATAGTAATTAGTAGTCCCCGTCCATGCGTAGAAATTGATCCCATTGTTCTTAACAATCGTTATAGGAGCGTGGATGTAGGGAACTCCGGAGGCCAGCCCAATGAAGGCGGCATTCGAATTGTTGGAGGTGCTGATGCTGGTCGCAGCAGTGTGGATCCTGCAAGTTTGATCCTGAGTACAAATCTGTTCACCCTGACTGCCGCCATGGCGAAGATTGACCTCATCTAACGCAGGCAAATCAGCACCAGGCGATGAAGCGAAACAGTTCGTGAACGATGGATCGAAAAGAGGCAATCTATAGGGGCAAGTGCGCTCCTCCCTACCCTCAGGAGCAACAAACTATCGCGGAAAGATCAGATTGAGGCGTGAACCTGCTATAGCATCATTGATTTATTGGAGGCGCGGGTCGGGATCGAACCGACGCATAAAGGTTTTGCAGACCTCTCCCTTACCACTTGGGTACCGCGCCTCGGATGGGCTATTCACTTTGAAGCCCCTCTGAATTGTAGGTGAAGTGTACCGCAGGCAGGGGGTTTTTTGGAGCGGGAGACCGGGGTCGAACCGGCGACATCTTCCTTGGCAAGGAAGCACTCTACCACTGAGCTACTCCCGCGCTCACAAGATCAAGTATAGCTGCCCGGCTGTGGATGGTCAATGTGCCTGGGCGTTAGCGGACGGGTATAGAGAAATTCGGATAGGACAGAGCCCGATGTGTTCTGTGACGGGAACTAATTTGCGTTGCCGATTAAGCCTTCCTGCATTTTTACCGAGGAGGAGAGTTTGCCCTTTTGGCCTAACCCGATGCCGTAAATATTGCATCTCAGTTGGTTAGGGGATATGGCACGGATTTTTCTGGAGGAGTAGAAACGTAGTGGGACAAATGATGACATCGATGTCGCAGGAACAGATTCAGCACTGGCAGGCTGTGCTTGATTCTGCGGGAGAGGGAATCTGGGGTGTGGACCTAAAGGGCCAGTGCACCTTTGTCAATCGCATTGCCGTCAATGCGTTCGGGTTTGCGAACGATCAGGAGATGGTGGGCAAAAACATGCACAAACTGGTGCATCATCACTATCCCGATGGGCGTGAGTTTCCCGATTCGGAGTGTCCTGTCTTCGGTGTTCTGGTTAAAAATGAGCCGTTGAGGCAAGTGACGGATACGATGTTTCGAAAGGACGGCAGCTCCTTTGTGGTCGAGATGTCGGCGCAGCCTGTAAGAGTGAACGGTAGTGTGACGGGCGTAGTGGTCACGTTTCGCGATGTAACGGAGTGGCTGATGCGCCAGGACGATTTGCGAAGGCTCTATGAACTGGCCGAACAACGGACGGCGGAGTTGGATGCTGTAATCGAAAGCATGCCGCACGGTGTATACGTGGCAACGGTAGGATCAGACGCAGTGCGGTGCAATCATCGTGCTCGCGTGATCAGTGGTGAAAGCTTCCCCTCAGAGCTGCAGACGCTGGAGCGGGCGCTGGAGGGAGATTTTTCCACCGAAACGGCACAGGTGGGAGGGCGGTGGATTCGGAGCGTGGCTGCGCCGATAGTTCTCAAAGGAAAGATACTGGGTGGCGTGGCGGTGAATACGGACGTAACTCAGCTACAGCAACAGGAAGAGGCATTGCGAAAATCGGAGAAACTTGCTGCGGTGGGACAGCTGGCGTCGTCGATCGCACATGAGATTAATAACCCTCTTGAGTCGATTACGAACCTGTTGTATCTGGTGCGGCACTCGACTTCGATGGAGGACGTGCAGGAGTATGCCAGGGTAGCGCAAGAAGAATTGACCCGTGTGACGGAGATCACATTGCAGACGCTGCGCTTCCATAGGCAGCAGAGCAGGCCGGTGGCTACGGATATGGGAGAGCTGCTGCGCGCAGTTATGGCGCTTTATACGGGGCGGTTGCTGGTGAGGAACGTCAGCATCGAACTGAAGCTGATGGATGCGCCGCGAGTAATTTGCCTTGAGGGTGAGATTCGTCAGGTGGTGAACAACCTGGTGCGCAATGCATTGGATTCGATGAGTGCAGGCGGCGGACGACTGCTGATCCGGTTACATCCGGCCTCTCACTCACTTACTGACCGGAAGGGGGTGCGAATGTCTGTGGCGGATACGGGCGAAGGCATCCACCCCGAGATCATGAGCCGCCTGTTTGAGCCATTTCAAACCACCAAGGAACAGACGGGCACTGGCCTTGGGCTATGGGTGAGTAAAGGCATTGTGGAAAAGCATGGCGGGGCGATACGGACCAGGAGCCGACGCGGCGAGAGACACGGAACGGTATTTACCGTGTGGCTGCCTGTCGACAGCGGTTCAATCTGACTGCTGAGGCTGGTTGAACGGGATGCGCGGTCCGGCGAAGATATTGGAGCGGCGATGGACGATGTGCGGTGTGATGAGCAGGACAAGCTCGCTGGAGTCAGTTTCGGTGGTCTTGTCGGCGGTGGCGGTTTGAAAGCCCGGTAGTTCGCCGAGGCCGGGAAGACCACTCACGGCGGCTGACTCGGACCGACTGAGAGAGCTGAGGAGCAGAGCCGATTCGCCGTCGGCCACGGAAACCTCCGAGACGTATTGAGTGCTTGTCAGGATTGGGATGTTGTTGATGGAGGAACCGGCCAGGGCTTCGACCTTGAGGTCGAGCTTCATGCTGATGCGGCCGGATTTCTGCACGGTGGGCGTGGCCTTGAGGGTCAGGCCGAGATCTTCGTACTGGATCTGAGGAATGGTGATGGCCGTAGCCTGGTTAAGTAACGATGAGGCGCTGACACCGTTGATGGTGACGCCGGCGAGAGCGGATGATGAGGCCACTCCGTTGGTGTAAGTCGATGTGGTGATGGGATAGCGGGTGCCGACGCGAAAGTCTCCCGTCTGACGATCACTGACGCGAAGCTGGATGTTGTTGAGGGCGCGAGTGTCGCTGGAGTTGAGCCCGAGATTTAACGTCACGTTTGTATTGGTGGTTATGCCGGTGGCGGTCAGGCCGCCGCCGAAGAACCCGATGGTGTTCGACAGCAGGCTGCTCTGGACGAGGCCGGAGGCGATAAGGGCGAGGGCGATGGTGAGGTTGTTTGCGCCTGCGGGAACCAGACCCTCTGCGATGGCCTGGTTGACGAGAGACTGATTGGCGGAGACAAGATCATTGGCTGCCCCGGCTACGCTGTAGACCCCGATCTGCTGGGGAAGCTGGACGCCTATGTTGCGCTGGCGGGTCCGGTCGATTGCATAGAGTTTGAGATCGAGTAGGACCTCGTTGCCGCCGTCAAGAAGATCGGCGAGAGTGAGGTTGATGGCTGTTATGGTCTCCTGCGGAGCACGAATGAGGATGGAGCCGCCCGTGTTCTGGACGCTGACCTGCTTAACATCGAAGACGTTGTGGAGGACCGTATTAAGCTCGGCCATCTCTTGGTTCGTCATCCCGGGGACGTAGATGGTCTCCTGGAGCAGGTGCTCAAAGCGCTCACGGTTTTCGGGTGTGTCTTTTGCGATAAGGACGCTTGTAGGTTCGAGCGGTACGGCGAAGAGGCCTGCCATCTGGAGCAGGATGGATGTGGCCTGCTGGTAAGGAACATCTTCGAGATCGAAGCGAATGGACTGCGGCTTCACGGACTCATCGAGGACAGGACGTATGCCGTAGGCGGACAGGACACGGCGGAGAACGTCCTGAACATCGGAGTGGATGTGGAAGCTTTGTAGAGCGGGATTGGGTAGCAGAGTGATCGCGCCCGCAATGGCTGGCCCTTCCTTGATCCATGGCTCCGTTTGAGGATTAAATAGAGCATTGGTGTCGTGGGTGGGTGAGGCGGTGTCGATGTGCTGGGCGACGATATTATTTTGCGGGTCGAGTTTGCGAGCTTCAGCGAGTAATTGATCTGCCTTATCGGTCTGTCCGAGGAGGCGGGCCTTCCCAGATTGTTGGATCAATTCAGCGACGCGATGCTCGTGCGCGATGGCGACCGCCTGGGCGTACTCGCTGTGAGTGGGATTGAGTTTCAGGGCTTTTGCGAATTGAGCCTCCGCCGAGATTAGGTCCCCGCGGTCCAGGAATCGGGCACCAGAGAGATAAGCGTCGGCGGCGGACTGGATCTGACGGTTGCTGGGAGGTGGCGAGATGATGTGTGCGGCTTCGGATGCGGCCGGGGGCTGAAGGGTAGGAGTTGGTGTGTCCTGCGCAGGCTGAGTCTGCGCAAGGGCAGGAAGAGTAATTGCGAGCACGGCCAGACATCGGGTTATGAAGGCTGCTCGCAAATGAGGGGTGATGGCGGTCATGTACTGCTGATTAGACGGAGCAGAAGGCTAACGGGCGTTGGCAATGTTTTGGATACGCGGGCGTTCACTGCTGGGCGGTCGTCGCATGCCATTGCGGATCTGCGCTGTGTCCATGTCGAGCTCTGCGAGGGTGCGGCTGAGCGTATTGCGATGCATACCAAGCTCTTCGGCAGCTTTGCACTGGTTGCCTTTGTGATGCGCGAGCACCTCGAGGATGTAACGTTTCTTGAACTGGCGAATGGCTTCCGCGTAGGGAATACCGGCGCTGTGCATCTGTGTGATGAGTCCGTCCAATTCGCGCTTCAAGGCTGCCTCACTTACCGTCCCATATTTTTGGGCTCGGAATTTCGGTACGTCCTCATTGTGAACCTAACGATGCAGTTTGATCCAATCGGGTGCATTGTGCTTGAGTTGCTCTGCGCCGTCCAGAATGAGCCGCCGCAGGTCATGAGGTACAACGAAGGATACCGCATGAGCCCCCGCAAGGAAATAGGGTGCGAGACAAGAATTTGTGATCCACGGAGCGGGGGGGAGGAAAGCCGCCGCCATCATGATTGCGACGCCGATCAGGCAGCCTCGTGCGAAGCCGAAGATGGCCCCAAGGAGCCGATTGAAGAAGCCGAGGCCGATAGCACTGGCAGTGCGACTAAGGACCTTTCCGGAGATAGTGCAGAAAACCATGACTCCAAGGGCGATCAGTAGGAAGGCTACGACATTAGCGGCTCCGGGGTCGGAAATGAAGCGGGTAAGCAAAGGAGCGAAGTTATGGTAGTTCCAGCTGGCCAGAAGAATGCCCGCGACAAGGCCTCCCAGCGAAAAGACCTCCTGCAGGAGGCCACGCACGAATGCCAGGATGGTAGAGAAAGCGAGAATGACGATGAGGAACCAGTCGAAGAGATTCATTCGGTTGGGGTGTTGGCAAGGTCGGTACGGCCTGTGATAAGCCGGAAGGCCTCGAGATATTTTTCGCGAGTACTGGCTACGACTTCTTCAGGAAGCGTCGGGGCCGGCACCTGCTTGTTCCAGCGGATGGACTCGAGGTAGTCGCGGACGTACTGCTTGTCAAAGGAAGGCTGCGCACCGCCTGGACTGTAGGTTTCGGCGGGCCAGTAGCGGGAGGAGTCGGGGGTAAGAACCTCGTCGGCCAAGGTGATTTCGCCGTTTACGAGGCCGAACTCGAACTTGGTGTCGGCAAGAATCAGACCCTTGCTGGCCGCGTGTTGTCCCGCTTTTTCGTAGATGGCGAAGGTAAGGTCGCGAAGATCTTCCGCTGGCTTTTGGCCGATTGCGTTGACCATCTGATCGAAGGAAATGTTCTCGTCGTGGCCTACGTTGTTTTTAGCTGCTGGGGTGAAGATGGGCTCGGGTAGGCGGTCGGATTCACGGAGTCCTTGAGGGAGTTTGATGCCGCAGACAGCCCCGGTCTGCTGATAGTCTTTCCAGCCAGATCCCGAGAGATAGCCGCGGACGACGCATTCGACTGGAAACATTTCAGCTCGTTTGACAAGCATGCTGCGACCTTCGAGTTGGGTTGCGTAGGGCTCGAGTTGCGATGGGTAATCAGCGATATTGGCGGTGATGAGATGGTTTTTTACGGTGTCGCGAAGGAAGTTGAACCAGAAGAGAGAGATCTGCGTGAGAATGCGGCCCTTGTCCGGGATTCCGCTGCCGAGGACGTGGTCGAAGGCGGAGATACGGTCGGTAGCGACGAAGAGGAGATGCTCGTTCGGTAGAGCGTAGATATCGCGAACCTTGCCGCGTGCGGTGAGAGGAAGGGAACCGAGGTCGGTTTCGAGAAGCGCTATAGTCATCATTTTGACGGTATCACCATAGTGTCGTGGAAGTCAGTGGAGGGGAAGGAGCAGGTCGATGGAGCTTGAACCTGCGGGCGAGGATAAAGCGGGGCAGTGGAAATGAATAATTTTGCGTTTGTGATCGATGTTGGCGGATGAGGCCGACGCGTCGCACTGCATATCGTTGAAGGTTGCGCGCTGGACTTTGCGGCGTAGCGGAAGGAAATGGGGCTGGTAAAAAACCATCAGGTCCGCCCCTGAATTCTGGTTTTCGCCCGGCTCCCTCCATAGATTTTTTTCGTAGACGTAACGGTTGTCGATGCGGGTGATAGCGGGCGAGTCAGGATTGAAGAGATCTCTAAGTGGAAGAAGGATGGAGGAGGCGAAGACCGGTACAAGAAGAATGCCGGCACTAATCGTGGTGAGCCAACGGGGGTTTTGCAGGGTAAAGAGGACGATGATGAGCACATATCCAGCGATGGCGCCCCAGTTGATGATGGAGTTGAGGCGGTCGGAGGTGGTGCTCCACTTGCTAACGGTGAAGGCGACGTGGAGCAGGATCATGGCCACACCTGCGTAAACGAGGAAAGACCTTACCTTCTCAGGGACGCGGGACCAGAAGACGCGTAGAAAGATGATTGCAAGCGTCAGTAAGGCCAGCACCGTGGTCGTGAGAAGAACTCGCATAGAGAAAGATTAAAGGGTTTTGGAAGCTGTTTAGTTGAAAAAGAGCTGGAGCAGATCCGGTTCGGCTGCTCCAGCTGCGCAAAGTCTCTGTAAGGGTCAGGCTACGGCGCGACGGTTGAGGTTGACGCTTACGATCTTAGAAACTCCGGGCTCCTGCATGGTGACGCCGTAGATGACGTCGGCCTGAGCCATGGTGCGTTTGCTGTGAGTGATGACAACAAACTGTGTCGTCGCGCTCATGTCGTGAATCAACTTGGCGAAGCGGCCTACGTTGGTCTCATCGAGCGGTGCGTCGACTTCGTCGAGGATGCAGAAGGGAGCTGGCTGAAACTGGAAGATGCCGACCAGCAGCGATAGAGCCGTGAGCGCCTTCTCTCCGCCTGAGAGCAGGAGAATGTTTTGCAGCTTCTTGCCCGGGGGCGACGCGAGGATGTCGATGCCGCTCTCGGCAGAGTTTTCCGCGTCGGTGAGCTTCATGGAGGCCTGGCCGCCGCCGAAGAGCTTGGTGAAGGTGACGGAGAAGTTTTCGTTGATGACCTTGAAGGCCTCGTCAAACTTGAGATGCGAGACCTCGTCGATCTCCTTGATGGAGGCCTGAGTGTTCTCGATGGAGTCGAGGAGGTCCTTGCGCTGGGTTTCGAGGAAGCTGTGGCGCTGGGTGGTCTCGTTGTACTCCTCGAGGGCCATCATGTTGACGGGGCCCATGGCCTCGAGCTTTTGCTTGAGTGCGCGGGACTCTTCCTCCTCGGTGTGCAGCGCGTCACCCTCAATGCGGGCGATGACCGTGTCTTCGCGGAGGGTGATGGCTTCGACGGCGAGGTCGTTGAGGCAGGTCGCATCGATGTGCTCGATGTCGGAGGCCAGGCGAGCGGCGCGGGCGGTGAGGGCGGCGCGCTGTTCGCGGAGAGCTTCGGTCTCGTGGCGCAGGGTGCGGAGGCGTTGGTCGAGCTCAGCCATGGCGGTGCGCAGCTCGGTGGCCTGTGCGGTGAGACGTTCGCCCTCGGCTATTGCGTTGGCGCGGGTTTCGGAGAGCTCGCTGTGTTGCGTCGCGAGAGCGCTGGTCTCTTCTTCGCGGCGAAGCTTCTCGGCGCCGGCAGAGGAAAGCTGTTGCTCGAGCTGCTGGATGCGCTGGTTCTGACCGTTGTAGAGGCGCGTGGTCTGGTCGAAGTTGGCCTGGGCGTTGCGGCGGCGCTCTTCGAGTCCCGCAAGTGCGGCAGAGGCCTCGGCTGCGGCCTGCTGGAGTTGCTCACGCTGGTTGCGCAGTTCGTCGAGCTGAAGCTGGAGTTCAGCGAGCGACGTTTCGAGGGTGACGCGCTCATTCTCGAAGGCTGCTGCCTCCTGCTGACGGCGGGCGATGAGGTCTGCCTTCTGATTGCGGGCGTCGCGGTTACGTTCGTTGGTTAGGTTCCAATCCTGCAGGCGGCGCTCGATGCGGGCTACTTCGGACTCCATCTGGCGCAGAGCGGCACCGGAGTTGGCGGACTCGCGCTCGGCGTCGCGGCGCTCGTGGGTCTTGTCCTCGATGGCGGCGTTCAGTTCGGCGATCTGGTGCTGGAGTTCGGCGGTGTGCAGATCTGTCTGGGCCAGTTCCTGCTCGGCTTTCTCGACTTTCTGCTGTACCTCGGTGAGTTCGCGCTTAAGGGCGAGAGGGCCTTGTGCGCGGGGGCGTCCGCCGGTGACGGTGACGTTGTGGAAGGTCTCGCCGGACGGAGCGAGGAAGAAGGCGTGCGGATTGGAGAGTGCGAGCGAGCGAGCGGTGTACGAGTCCGGCGCGACAAAGCCCTCGCGGAGCTTGGGCAGGATGACTTCGAGCGACTTGCCGAAGCCATCAAGGACGCGAACGCACTCTTTGAGCGGCACTACGCCTTCGATGCCCTCGATGTTAGTCTGGGCGGCGCTCTTCATCCCTTCGGCGAAGGCGAAGTTGGCCTGCGCATCGTTCGGATGGACGAGGAAGGTGGCGCGGCCGGCTACGTCGGTTTGCAGCAGGTGCATGCCGGCGTGGGCTGCGTCCCAGGACTTCACAACGATGTAGTTGAGCTCGTCGCGGAGAAATTCGTCGACGACGCTCTCATACCTGGCATCGACTTCGAGGAAGTCCGCCAATGTGCCAACGGCGGCCATACCGTTTGTGTTGTGCTTGTAGGTGTCGGTCTTGAAGATGTTGCGGACAGTGTCCGTGGAGTAGCTGTGTTCGCGGATGAGCGCTTCGAGCGAGCTGCGGCGACCGTTGAGGCTGGCAACTTCGCCGCGTAGCTGGTCTCCACGACGCTTGGACTGAGACTCTTCGGCGCGATGAGCTTCAATCTGCGCGCGGAGGTTGGCAATCTCGGCTTCGAGTCGCTTGAGGCGCTCGGTGACGGATTCAAATGAGAGCTTCACCTGACCACGCTGCAGGCCGAGTGTGGTTAGCTCCTGACGAGCGATCTCGGACTCGGAGAGCAGGCGTTCGGCTTCGCGATCGAGTCCGGCGAGAGCCGCTTCTGCCTGGGCCTGCTCGTTACGGGTCTGTGAGGTGCGCTGGACAAGCTGCATCGTCGCACGGCGGTTCTGTTCGGCCTGCTGCTCGGCAGAAGCTAGGGCGCGTACGGCTTCCTGAGCCTGCTGCTGCTGGCTCTGGA
>Ga0207053_10409_pt1 | contig 9551 bp, 7 predicted proteins | sample Alteio_BWMinCont_59_FD_153290 | JGI IMG/M metagenome (GOLD analysis project Ga0207053, IMG submission 153290) | Enriched cells from forest soil in Barre Woods Harvard Forest LTER site, Petersham, Massachusetts, United States -... | ecosystem: Environmental > Terrestrial > Soil > Temperate forest >...
CTCGCGTGATCCTGTGGAAGGGGCACTGCTCCGTGCATCAGCGCTTCCTGCCTGAGCACGTTGATAATGTGCGTGCAGAATATCCCGGAATTCGAGTGATCGTGCATCCGGAGTGCCGCTGGGAAGTTTGCCAGAAGGCGGACGGGATTGGATCGACGGAAGGTCTGCTGAAAATGATTCGCGAGGCGCCTGCCGGCGCGATGTTCGCGGTCGGCACAGAAATCCATCACGTGAATCGTATGGGCAAGGAATTCGCGGCGGAAGGGAAGAAAGTGATCACGCTGGACGATTCGGGATGCCTGTGCACCACGATGTTCCGCATTTCGCCCCAACACTTGTGCTGGACGTTGGAAAACCTGGTTGAAGGAAACGTCGTAAATCAGATCAAAGTGCGCGACGACGTCAAACGCTGGGCGAAGGTCGCTTTGAACAGGATGCTGGAAATCCAATAGTGTGGCGCGGGCGCCCTCGCCCGCGTAAATGATGGTCAAGGCCATTACGAGATGCATTTGATACCTGCGAGGCTGTTCGCGGGCGAGGGCGCCCGCGCCACATGGCAAATGGATTAGAATAGGTACATACCCCTATGTCTTCCCGCACTTTCACTCTCGACGAAGCGCAAGATTTGCTGCCAGTTCTGGAATCTCTCCTGCGTAAAGCCCTCGACGGCAAGAATCTGATTGAATCCGTCGATGCCGAATTGCAAGCGGTCGCCCATCGAGTCTTCTTGAATGGCGGGATGTCGCTCAATATTGTCCATCTGGCCCGGCGCAAGGCCGAACGAGAAAAGACTTTCCAGCGAGTGAAAGACGCCATGGATGAGATTGCCGCGATGGGCGTTCAGGTCAAAGATCTCGACATCGGCTTACTTGATTTCCCCTGCGAAGTCGATGGCCAAGTCGTCCTGCTGTGCTGGAAGCTTGGGGAGAAGTCGATTACCCACTGGCACGGCGTCGCGGAAGGCTTTGCCGGACGCAAGCCGGTGAATTCGCGCATCACCAACGCCAAGCGGTCGAACTAGTCTTTCTTCGTGGATCTCCAATTTTTTGTTCGCAAGACTCCCATCCAACCCCGTTCTGATTTCAGGCAGAGATGTGTAACTCATTGGTACGGGGCCTGATTTTGGGCTGAATCTCTCTGCTACAATTTTGTGAGTTGCAGCGCGTCCAGGCGCTTACTAAAGGGTTCTCGATCATGCGAAGTTCCGAGCGAAAGGGTTGGATCATCGGCGTGGCGTCCTTTGCCTTGCTGTCTTTGGGCGCCGGCTGTACAGGATTCTTTGTCAATCAACCGAATTCCGTCGCCGTCACACAGGCGGGTTCCAGCACCCTTTCCGTGTCCGCCCCAAATACTGTGCAACTGACCGCAACAGCCAGCTACAACAGCGGCACCAAAGATGTTAGTAAGTCCGCGAGTTGGCAGAGTTCGAGTGCCTGCGCAACTGTAAATTCCACCGGAGCGGTAAAGGGAATCGGCGCTGCTTCCAACGTGACGATAACAGCCAGTTTGGGCGGAGTCAGTGGTTCAATTACTGGAAGTGTTACCGGCGGCACCGGGCAAACGCTAACGATCGCTCCGGCGAACCAGACAGTCAGTCTCGCGACGGGTACCGTTCAGTTCAGCGCGACTGATAGCAATAACAACGATGTTACCAACAGCGCGACTTGGACTTCGGGTAATACCTCGTTCCTTACGTTTTCTTCGACTCCGGGGTTGGCGAACTTAGTGGCCGCTGGGTCGACGTCAGTTAGCGCATCCCTGTCATCTGGGGCTACGTGCGCCAGCGGTTCAACCAATATCACGATTCAATAACAACGCGAGTCTGGCAACACCGTTTCGTTGCTTCGCATGCCGATTCGAACGCGATCATGTGGTCATTGAACGAAACCGCGTCCCTGAGTCACGTACCCTCCTAGGTTCCCTCTCCTTTCGTAACCTGTTGTCTTTTTCATTCTCGCGATAAAGTCCTCCCAGCAAGTCGCAAGCCTGCTCTCAACAAAACTTGAGGATTGGGAATGAAGTACTTTATCGTGCTCGCGTTACTTGTGTGCCTTATCGGTTGTGGCGCGGGTTTGAATTCAGCCGCGCCAGCCGCCAATGCCGGCCAGCCGGGCCAGCAGACTCCGCCTCCGCCACCCCCAGCGCCGCAGACTTACGACATGCTTGCCTGGATGACGATGGATCCCACGCTTGCGGCGAGCCATCACATGACAGGAACCGCGAACCCGATCTACACCAGCGTGCTTTCCGACCGCTTCTTCTGGACGAAAACCGGTCAGGGCTACCCTTGGGACATTCAGCTCTACGACGACAACTACATTTACTTGTGGGTCACTGAACTGAACTGGCAAAATCCGAGCACCTACAAAGTCTTTCACGATCCGGTGCTGGGCAATTACAACCTGCCGCTGGTGCCGCGATTCGCGCAGGCTGGTTTCCCGGGATCGAAGGTCACGATTCCCGCCTCGAGTTCGACTTACGAAACCCATAGCGACTGCAACACGTTTACTACCCAGAAGCTTGGTGGCGTAGTGAATACTGTCTGGGGTCCGTACACGGAAGCCTTAGGCGGCGACCTGCCTGCGAATCTGCAGACCCTGGTGATCAGCTACCAGTACAGCTGCGACAGCAATTTGCAGAACTGCCAGAACAAAGAGGAATTCCACATCGCCAAGCCGTATGGTCTGGTGAAATGGCAACACCAAAAGCTTCAGTCCGACGGGACCTACGCTACGCCTGACAACATGACTTATCTTAATAAGGTCGCGACCGGGCAGGTTACGCCTTACACAGTCTGCTTCTAAAGCTACTGGGTAGTCGACACGGATGCGTTCGTTCGGCGAATTGGGCACACTAAAATGTTCGGCCCGAAGTTGCGTGGGTGCCCGCCAAGTCCGCGCAATTCAGTGAGCAAATCTTCTTCTTTGTCGTCGATCCAGCCGGATTGAAAAAGATACAAGCTCGTTGCCTGCGGAGCTTCTTGCCATGCTTTTTCCAGCAATTCAGGAAAAGTGGCGCGATCAAACCCAGCTGGTGTCGCCATCGAAGTAAGCACGTAATAGTTTCCGCAGCGCAGCTTTGATAATGACTCTTCTGGTGTGAACGGCAGGGCCATAGCTTCGTCGCACAAGTAATAGTTAAGGACCACACTTCCCTGAGCGTCGGTGAACAGGACCGAATCTGGCGGCAGCGAACGCAAATATCCAATCACTTGACGCATCAGTTCGCGGCGTTGGTTCTTCGGCTGAATGTATGGACCCGAGGGTGAAGGGAAAAGATTGCAGATGAGCATGGCCGCGCCGAGCAGCAGAGGTTTCAGGAGCTTTTCTGAGGTTAGTGGTCGGGCAATCGGGAGCCGATCTAGTCCGATTGCGATTCCCGGAACCGCAAAAATGGCCATCAGTGCATCATGACGGGTTCCGCCATAGGGGTATAGTCCAGCGACAGCGAGTGCGAGCGTGATCAAAAATGGCAGGGCGAGCAGGACTGCCCGTTCACGTTTTCGCGACCTGACCTCACCGCGATTATCAGGCCAAAACAAAACGACGATTGCGAAGACGAACAGTCCGAACCCGATAACGCCGATCGTTCCGTGGCTGAAGAAATAGCGAAACAGCCGCAGTGTCTTACTCCAGGCAAAGGCTGCGAAGTGATCCTGCCCATGCTGAAAAATTGAACTTCGAAGCCAGGTTGCGGCGATCTCGGAGGGCAAGCCGCTCAGCCGTAATTTAGAAATTTGTGATTCGTATAGAAAAACGCAAACGGCGAGAGCGCCCGCTTGGCCGACAATCCAAGCACTTATTAGTTTTACGGGCCATTTTCCTCGGAGCAGAGAAGCCAACGCATACACTGCAGCCGCGGCTGCGAAGATCATCGCCGAATAGTGCGTCAGCAGCGCCAGAGACAGGGCTGCGCCAGAAAAGGCCATCCATCGAACTTTGTTCTCGCCGCCGTTCTCCAACGCGCGCTCCAACGAATACAGACAACATGCGCAGAACAGCAATAGGAACGAATACTGTCTGATCTCCGCTGAGAGCAAAATGAGCGAAGGCAGAAACAGAAATATCACCAAGGTGAACCACGCCGCCTGCGTGCTCGCGACTTTCCGAACCCAGAGGAACATTACCCCGCAGAAAAGAGTTCCCGCGATGACAAACGGAAGCCGCAGGAAAAACTCAGAGCCCGCGAGAAAAGACCAGTCATAGAGAAACAGAATCATAAGCGGAGGATGCGCCGTGGTCAGACTGGCGTCGTAAGCGAGCTTTAAAGACGGCTGATGCGAAAGAAAATAGTGAAGCGCCTCATCGGGATTCAAGAACGTCAGCCATGCCAGCCGCAGCCGCAACATAACTCCTGTACCGATCAGAAGAAATAGCAGCCAGGAAGCAAGTGCGCGCGATCGCGTTTGCTGGTCCGGCAGCGTGGCTGTGGTTCCCATGCGAAGGTCTATTCTATTCGGGGCCTCAAATCTCACCCTGCTAAACTGGCTCAAGATGATTTTGCCCTCCCGCGACGCGCAAACTGTGCCTGCGGTTACTAGTCGTGAATCCCATAGGGCGCCTGACCTCACTCGAACTTCTGTGCCGCTGAGACCATTGTTTTCAATCGCCGTATGGTTCGGGGTTGTTGCCGGATTCGGCGAAGGTTTTGGCTTATTGCTTTTTCAGCGGATCAACTGGCGCCAATGGGCACGGGTGATGCATGTTTCGAAAGAAATACTGTGGATCTCGCCAGTCGTTGATCTCTGTTTCTTTCTGCTGATTGGGCTGGCGGTTGCGGTGGTATCGCGCATTTTTCGACGCATCCCCGCGATTCGAGTGCTGGTGTTTTCGCTAATTTTTCTGACCGCATATGACTGGCTTATGTTGAGCGGGCATTTCTACCGCCGCGCTGCAATTTTGTTTGCGCTGGGAGTTGCAGTGGCTTTCGGTCGCTGGTTTCGCAAGCACGAGACAGCAGCCGTGGATGGTTGGAGACGCTCTGCGCCTTGGCTGGCCGCTGCTCTGGCTGTAGTCATCGTCGGAATCGAAGGCGGAAGGCGGATTAGTGAAAGCCGTGCAGTTTCAAATTTGGCGCCGGCGGTGCCGGATGCTCCCAACGTTCTCGTCATTGTCGTCGATACACTGCGAGCTGACCATCTTTCCTCGTACGGATATTCGCGACCGACCAGCCCCAACATCGATCATCTGGCTCGCGATGGTGTGCTGTTCGAAAACGCAATTGCGCCATCGTCGTGGACTTTGCCCTCGCACGCGTCTCTGGTCATCGGCCGAGCTGTGCACGAGCATGGCATGGGCAACGTCCAGCCGATGCCCTGGCTGGGATGGAGGAACGCCGGTCTGAACGCATTGCCGACGTTGGGCGAAGCCTTGCAAAAGCAGGGATACCGGACAGGAGCGTTCTCCGCGAACCGGATTTATTTCACCAGCAATGTCGGATTGGGCCGCGGCTTCATTCACTTCGAGGATTATTTCGACGGGGTGGGCGATTGCTTTGTGCGCACGCAGTTTGGTAGAGAGTTTGCGCGTCTTTATATGAATCGCAGCGAAAAGAGCAAGTTCACCCGCGCGTTCCGATACGTTGGGTTGGGTTACTGGCTCGATAAAGACTCAGAAGGTTCGGGCGATTATGGCGGTATTTATGGAATTCGCAAGCGCGCCGACGAGGTGAACCGCGAGACCCTGCACTGGATCGAACGCGACCGTCAGCATCCGTTCCTCGCATTCCTGAATTATCTGGATGTGCATTTCGGATACGGCGGTCCGGCAGCCTACCCGAAGCCGACATGGGACCACGGAACCACCATCGATGAGTACGACGCGGGCGTGAAATATACCGACGACTTCATAGGTCAATTGATCAATGGTTTGGACAAGTTGGGCCTGTTGAAAAACACAATTGTGATCGTTACCTCCGATCATGGCGAGGCGCTCGGCGACCACGGACTCAGCTTCCACGGCGCGGCGCTGTATTGGGAGCTGGTGCATGTGCCGCTGGTCATCTCTTGGCCAGGGCACGTGCCACAAGGAGTTCGTGTGGAGCAGCCAGTCACGAATGCCGACATCGCGAACACGGTATTAAACCTGGCTGGCGCGAAGCAGAATCCATTTCCAGGTCCGAGTCTGGCAGCATTGTGGGGACCATTTCCTGCGAAGGACTGGCCGAATGCAGTTTCGGAGCTGCCCCAGACCAATACCATTGTTGCTGCCGATCGGGCCGTGCAGGGCAAAATACCAATTGCCACTGACGGCTGGATGAAGTCAGTGGTCTCGCCGCGGTGGCAACTGATCCGTCACGAGAAATTCGGGGACCAAATTTACGATTGGAAATCTGACAGCGCCGAATCGACGAACCTGATCAACACTCCGCGAGGACGCGCCGCTGCCGCATCTCTCGCCCCTGACATCTCCCATTGATAATTGCCCCAGCAGATGACTGCTGTAACTGATGGAAGCCTGATATCTGATACTCTTAAGACAGGGAATTCCCGTAAAATTGTTTAACAGTTGATTAACGGAGATTGCATGCATTTTGCTGTACTCGCGTACTATGGCGGTCCGGACCAGGTGATGACTGTCACCTCGGGAATCGCCAGCCTTGTCGGCTTTGTACTGATTTTCTGGCACAAATTTGTAAATGCGTTTTTCAAAGTATTCGGCCGTGCGCCCAAGCCATCCGATTCCAAGGCGCAGCAGGACACGACTAAGACCTCTTCTTAGGCTGGTTTACAGCCGGGGCGGGGTTCGGAATATCCACATCATTGACCTCGCGCCAACAATCCTGAATTATTAGAGTTCCCGTTCGGAAACGCATGAAGGGAATTCGATCCGCTAAATGAAGATCTGTGTGTTTGGTCTCGACTGCGCAGCGCCGGAGGTTGTTTTCGGCGACGAGCGGCTGGTTAATCTTCGGCGATTGATGGATGCCGGAGTTTACGGCCGGCTCGAAAGCGTAGTCCCGCCGATAACTGTGCCCGCATGGATGTGCATGTGCACCAGCCAGGACCCCGGCTCGCTCGGGGTGTACGGATTTCGCAATCGAGTTGATTATTCCTACGACAAGCTGGGATTCGCGAACTCCGCGTCAATTAAAGCACTCGCGATGTGGGACCAGTTGGCCCGCGAAGGCAAGCGGTCGATTATCATAGGTGTTCCTCCGAACTATCCTCCGCGCCGCATTAACGGCATCAGCATCGGATGCTTCCTTACCCCGGATACAACAAAGAATGACTTCACGCACCCTGCAAGTTTCAAAACAAGAATTCAGGAACTTGTGGGCGAGTATCCGGTTGACGTCAAGAATTTCCGTACCGACCGCAAAGACTGGCTGAAAGATGAAATTTTTCGTATGAGCCAGAAGCAATGGAAGGTTGTTCACTGGCTCTTGAAAGAGCAGCAATGGGACTACTTCCATTTCGTGGACATCGGGCTCGACCGCATGCACCATGGCTTCTGGAATTATTTCGACGAAAAGCATGTGCAATTCAAACCAGGAAATCCATATCAAAACGCGATTCCGGAATATTACTTGTGGCTGGATAAGCAGATTGGGAACGCGCTGGAATTACTCGATGAAGAAACGGTGTTGCTGGTGGTTTCCGATCACGGCGCGCAACGGCTCGATGGCAGCATTGCCGTGAACGAATGGCTGATCCGTGAAGGACTTCTTGTCCTGAACGAGTATCCCAACGCGCTCACTTCCTTTGACAAGCTAAATGTGAACTGGAGCAAGACGCGAGTATGGAGCGAAGGCGGTTACTACGCGCGGGTATTTTTCAACGTGCAGGGACGCGAGCCGAATGGCGTGATTCCGGCCAGCGAATACGAAGGTTTTCAGGATGAGATGAAGGCCAAGCTGGAAGCTCTCACAGATGACAAGGGACAGCCGCTCAAATCGCTCGTATTCAAGCCCAAAGAAATTTACAAAAATGTGCGCAACGTAGCCCCAGATTTGATTGTTCACTTTGGGGGGCTTTTCTGGCGGTCGATTGGAACCGTCGGCCACTCGGCGATTCACGTACAGGAAAACGACACCGGACCGGACGGCTGCAATCACGCGCAATACGGAATGTTTATCTTGGCCGCGCCGAACTGCCCGTTGCGCGGGGAATACCAAGGCGCGCGATTGCTGGACATTGCTCCTACGTTGCTCGACCTCGCTGGTCACGAAATTCCTGAAACCATGCAGGGACGATCGCTGGTGGCCGGGATCGAGAGGAAGTCTCCGCACCGGGGTTCATCCAATAAGCAAACCAATTGCTCACCGGCGGGACACATTTAGTTTCTTCTCAGGCCAGCTCTGATTTACTAAAATATCGCGGTATGAAGAAGCTTGCTCTCCCAGGCTTATTTCTTTCTTTAGCAATTTTGAGCGCGTGCGGTGGCGGCAGTATGGCCATAGTCACTCCGCCACCTCCGCCGCCAGTGGTCAACGCCTCGGTCGCGGTTGGCGCGACAAAGATTGCGTCATTCGATGTTGCGATGTCCACCTCGTTTCAACCGGCAGAATGGGATTACCAGTTTTTTCAGACCTCTGTGAACGCTAAGGCGACACTGCTGGGTAATTTGCAGCCGCACCATATTCGCTTGCAGGGGATATCGCAAGGCGTACCCCAGGGAGCGGCGAATTCAACCTCTGCAGCGTGGAGTTTCGCCGTGCTGGACGGTATTACGCAGCCGGTGCTGGGCGTTGGGGACCACAGCCCTGAGTTTCAAATCGCGAAGGCGCCGCCGTTTATGTATGTGAACAATGACAGTGGCAATAGCTTTAGCGATTTGAGCTTTCAACCGTTTGCCGCCTATGCGAAGAACCTGGTGCAGTACTACAACACGGGCGGATTCACCGACGCCGGCGGCGCGCACCACGTCTCTCCTGCCTATCCCAACGAGACCATTACGTGGTGGGGAATCTACAACGAGCCGAGCATCAATAACAATCTGACCGCGACAGACTACGTGAACATGTACAACACTGTCGTCCCAGCGATGCAGTCTGTCGATCCATCGCTGAAGTTCGTTGCGCTAGAACTCTGTTGCAGCTCCGAAAGCTGGACGCAGACTTTCGCGGCGGGATTGAACACCGGTGTGCCGGTGGATGCTGTCGCGACCCATTACTATTCTTCTTGCAACCAGAAGGACACCGACGCGGATCTCTTTGCGACCGTGCCGGGTTTCGCTTCTAGCGTGCAGACTATCTATGGCTACCTGGCTGCGAATGCGAGCCTCACAACTGTCCCGGTCTGGATCACTGAGAACAACGTCAACGCCGACTTTGATAAGGGCAACGGCATCAGCGCGTGTAATGGGACGGCCTTTGTCACCGACCAGCGCGGGACGAGCGCCTTCTTCGCCGCGTGGCGGCCGTATGTGTTTTCGCAAGTAGGAAAAGCTGGGGCACGCGCGCTATATCACTGGGATTTTGACGCCGATGCCCAGTACGGCGAGGTAGATTTTTCAACTGGCCAGACGCAGCTCAGCTATTGGGTGGACTATTGGCTTGCACAGATGTTTCCGTCAGGCTCCGGACAACAGTCGCTGCAGTTCACGAATTCC